>Ga0306920_100000273_pt1 | contig 59906 bp, 47 predicted proteins | sample flu12Cox44000170_FD_204666 | JGI IMG/M metagenome (GOLD analysis project Ga0306920, IMG submission 204666) | Lab enrichment of tropical soil microbial communities from Luquillo Experimental Forest, Puerto Rico - flux4day.12C.oxic.44.000.170 (v2)... | ecosystem: Environmental > Terrestrial >...
GCGCCCATCGCGAAATGCCCGTTCTGCTCAGGATCGGCGATGGCAAAGCCATCGAGGGAATTATCGATGTGCTATTCCGGGAAAACAGTGTCTGGCACATAGTCGATTTTAAGACCGATCTGGAAGTAGAAGTCGGCTGGGCACAGTATAAGCGGCAGATACAATGGTACGGACGCGCCGTGGCAGAATTAACCGCGTCGCCGATTGCCTGTCATGTCCTTTTCGTTTAGGTGGGCCGCGGTTTGGATCCCAATGGTTGGGAAGGCCACAGGTTATGTCCCCAGGTTCAGGTCGCGGGCGAAGTCGTTTTCGAAGCCGGACTCCTGCCAACTCTCGAAGCATGCTTCCGACCACTGATTCGCTCGATCAGGTTGCCCACCCAGGGGGTCCCCGAAATCTCGGTTGAAAAACCGGATGCCCCAATTTTTCAAGGCCTTGGGCGTGCGACCGTGATGCTTCACTTGATGGCCCGCTCCGTAAGCCAAAATCGTGCGCCCGTTGCGCTTCTCGCGGAAAATTTCCTGGCCGTCCGCACCCGGAAATAGCGAGTGAAGAAATCGCGGAATGCTCCGTTACCCCTCAAGGCTCGCCCAGAATTGTGTAGCCTGTCTGTTGTGAAGAAACAAGAAATCGTTGAGGTGCTCTCGATTGACGGACGCGAGGTCCGCGTGACAAATCCAGACAGGCTATATTTTTCGAAGCTGGCCAGAGTCTCGAAACTTGACCTCGTCCATTACTACCTCTCGGTCGCGCCGGGCGCCCTCGCCGGAATCCAGGACCGCCCGATCGTGCTCAAGCGATTCGTGAACGGCGCCGAGGGCGAGGCCTTTTATCAGAAACGTGCACCGGCCCAGAGGCCTGCGTGGCTGCGAACAACAACACTGTCGTTTCCGTCCGGCCGCACTGCCGAAGAAGTGGTCGTAGACGATGCCGCGGGGCTGGCGTGGGTCGTCAACCTCGGTTGCATTGAACTGCACCCACACGCCGTCCGCACGAGCGACCTCGACCACCCGGACGAACTTCGCGTCGATCTCGATCCAGGCCCTGGGGTAGAGTGGGCAGACGTACGCATTGTCGCCCTTGAAGTGAATGCGCTGCTGGGGGAGGTGGGGCTTCGCGGCTGGCCCAAAACCAGTGGTTCCCGCGGGATGCACGTGAATGTACGCATCCACCCGCGCTGGACATTCGGCGAGGTGCGACGCGCGGCGGTTGCATTGTCACGTGCGGTCGAGCGGCGCGTGCCTACCCTGGCCAGTTCGAAATGGTGGAAGGAGGAGCGTCATGGAGTTTTCCTCGACTATAACCAGAACGCGAAAGATCGTACGACGTGCTCTGAGTATTCTGTGCGCCCGCTCCCAGATGCCCGAGTGTCCACACCCCTTCAATGGCAGGAGGTTCCTGAGTGTGAGCCGGCAGACTTTACCATATTCACGGTCCCGAAGCGCTTCGAAGAACTCGGGAATCCGCACTCTGGTATGAACGCAGCAGCCGGTTCGCTCGAAAAATTATTGGAGCTCGCGGCCAAAGACGAGGCCGCGGGTCTCGTCGACGCGCCTTGGCCGCCGCACTTTCGCAAGACGGAGGGAGAATCAACGCGGGTCGCACCTTCACGCGCCAAGGGTTCCGCAAAGCCACGAAATAAGATGCCGCTCGTCGTGATCGCAAACTCGCCGGATAGACAGGCCGCGCTGGCAGGCTTAGAAAGATGGAAGCTGCGATATCCCGAGGCCGCCAAATATCTGGTCGCAGACGATGTGCTGGTCGATTCCATGAGAGGCAGGTCATCGACATGGACCCGAATCCGCGTGAACCTGCGGCACATGCCGGAAGCCATGCGGCCGCCTCAGGGAACCCCCGACCCCGATGACGATCCGACGCGCAAATGGCGGGAATGGCGGAAGAAACATGCTCCGAAGGAGGGGCTCGACCGTGCTTGAAGCCTTATCGGCTAGCAGGGAAAATGGCCGCCAACTCCTGAGGCGGAACGACTTCGAGTTGGGCATAGGTACAGTCGCCCGGCGCCTTGTCGGGTCGCCACTTTCGAAAGTGTGCCATGTGCCGGAAGCGCCTACCTTGCATGTGCTCATAAGCGACTTCGACAACCAACTCGAGTCGTAGTGGCTCCCACGACAAATCCTTACCCTGACTCCAGCGGCTCTGGCCACCCGGCATGCGATGCCCGGTCGCATCGTTCGCCGGGATGTACTCCGCCCCATACTTCCAAGGGTGATTAGTGAGTGCGTTCTGACGATAGGGTGCGAGAAACTCTACCAATTCCTGGCGAGTCCTCTCCGAGAAGCTCGCGCACACGCCGACATGCTGCAAGGCGCCTGAATCGTCGAAAAGCCCGAGCACCAGCGAACCGACGGTCGTGCGGTCGCTGTTCCTGTACCAACGGAACCCGGCGACTACGCAATCACAATCGCGCTCGTGCTTGACTTTGAGCATTACGCGCTTGTTCGGTTCGTAGGCGCCCGAACTCAGCTTGGCCATGACCCCGTCCAGGCCCGCGCCCTCGAAGCGACGAAACCAGTCCGAGGCGACGCTCGATTCGCGAGTTGCGGGTGTTAGATGAATCGGCGGCGCCGCAGCCGAGAGGAGCGCTTCCAGCCTCTGGCGTCGTTTTTCGAACGGCTCATGCCGTAGATCGTGTTCACCCTCGCACAGCAGATCGAAGAATACGATAGATGCCGGTATCTGTTCGGACAGCAGTTTGACCCGCGAGGCTGCCGGATGCAGGCGAAGCTGGAGTGCCTCGAAGTCGAGCCCGCCATTTTTGGCGATGACGATTTCGCCGTCGAGCACGCAACGAACAGGCAACTGCGACTGTAGCGTTTCGACCAATTCGGGAAAATAACGATTGAGCGGTTTTTCATCTCGGCTTTGGATCTCGATCTCATCTCGGTCGCGAAAGACCAAAGCGCGAAACCCATCCCACTTCGGCTCGAATATCCAAGTCCCGCCAGTGGGTAGGTCGGCCACTCGCTTGGAGAGCATCGGCAAGATCGGCGGATTCACAGGAAGATCCACGCTTATTGTTATAACGTGGTCAAATTGTCAGCGGCCACTGGCTTGACCTGCTCTGGTGCTTGGCTCAACTTTTTTTCGCGCCTGCCTGTTTTTCTAGGAAGCCAATCGAAGCCACCACCTCACATGCGGCCGTAGTAGCGGCGAAAGGCTTCGAGGATTCCGGATTTATTGCCCCCTCGCTGAGATCGCGCTCTGCATCTGCTCCGCCGAGACATCCTTGACGTGCGTATGGATGTACCAGGAATGTCCGAACGGGTCAATGACCCAACTGGTTCGATCGCCGTAAAACATGTCCTGAGGCGGCCGCACTGCCTTCGCTCCCGATGAAACGGCCTGCTGGAATACGGTGTCCACGCTTTCGACATACAGCAGCACGCTGACTGGTGTGCCGCCATAGTGTTGGGGCGAGCGGATCGCCTGTTCCGGACTCTCATCCGCCAGCATGATATGGGAGTCACCAATCTTAATTTCTGCGTGAGCGAGTTTCCCGTCTGGCGTGGGCATCCGCATGATCTCCGTCGCTCCGAAGGCTCGCTTGTAGAAATCGATAGCTTGTGCAGCACCGTTACAGATCAAGTACGGTGTGGCTGTATGGTATCCTTCCGGAATAGGTCGAACATTGTGTGCCATCGTTTTTCCCCACCGATTCATTCTATAACCTCGCCCGACATGAATCGAGTTGGGACGAACGCCACAGGCTTCGAGACCCGACCTACGGGAATTGCGACATGCGTGGCGGGCTACGGCATCAGCCACGGGTGGAAGTCCACAACATCATTGCCGTGAGCGCGATCATCACGATGCTTGTGGAAGCCGCCACGACGTTTTGCCACGAGCGGTTGCGCATCTCCTCCATCAGGCCCCTCCGGTTAATGAGCACCAACATGAAGATCAGAACGAACGGAATCGATACGCCGTTGGCCACTTGAGCGAGCAGAATCACTCTCAACAACGGCAGGTTGGGAATCAGCACGCATCCGGATCCCAATACGATGAGGAAGGTGTAAAGCGAATAGAAGATTCTAGCGTCTGAGAACCGCTTGTCAACACCGGGCTCGAAGCCCAATCCCTCACACACGTTGTAGGCCGTCGCCAGCGGCAGGATGGCCGCCGAAAGTAACCCGGCATTCACAAGACCGGCGCCGAACAAGAGCGACGCGAACTCCCCGGCGAAGGTTTCAGGGCGATTGCGGCTTGCGCCCTGTCACGACAGGTTTTTTGGCTGCGTGCGTTTTGGGCTTAGTTGGCGGCGCCTCTCGATGGCTGGTTCCGTCCGCTTACGACAGGTTTTCCCCTGAGCCTTGGTCGGAAATAGGGACAACTGGCACTTTTGGAGTTTTTTGAGGCGCTGGTCTGTTTTCCAGCATCACTGCCGCAAGCTCTTGTTGCTGGCTCGCGGGCAAAAACGGAGCGAGAGCCCCCTGGGAATCCAATGCCAGTCATGAATTCGCAAAACACGAATTGTGTTCTATATCCCATCCACCTGCCCATGGCCTACGAAACGGATTCCCGTGATCGCGCTGGGCAAGGCCGGACGCTAGCGTTGAGCAGCCAAATCGTGCGGTTCTCAACCGATCAGAACCTGCGGGTGGGGCAAAGGATACGGATGGAACTTGCGTGGCCCGCGCCCCTGGACGACGGGACCAACCTCAACCTTTGGATGTATGGCACAGTCGTCCGCGCGGCGCGTGTGGCAGTCGAGGTTCGCATCACGGCATACGAGTTCCATACTCAGCGCAGGGCCGATTGACCCGGAAAGTCACAACCAATCGGCCACAAGCCACCATGACCTCGGCGCCAGTGATCCAAGAGCAAATGCGGGGACAGAAGCGAAGAACTTCGGACGAGCCGATTTGCTGGTCTGCCCGCTCCGCTTCGACTCTCAGGGCAGCACCCTGATAAAAAACTGCATTGCCAGTTCCGCGTCCGGCTTGTCGGCGCCCGAGTCGCGTCAGCCGCTGCGTGGAAAGGCGCCGTCGTGCAGTAGTTTCCCATCGGAGTCAACAAGGCTGTAGTTGACAACTGTGTCCAGGCTCACAACCGTCACTCCCGGCTTGGAGCCTCTTTGCGAGATCGACTTTGGCGTAGCGATTCGTCGTGGTCGGGGCGACGACGAAGCAGCGACGCAGAATGCTAGCGGTACTTCTCAACACTCCGGGTCCTTTGGTGGTCGGATGTCGGCCGGAGGATTCAGGTTTTGCGCCGAAACCCGCCGCATGCGGCGCTCCTACAACCTCGGCAATCCGCGCGCCAGTCGGTGCTGGCAGCTAGCCCGAACAACGCCCGGCCCAAATACTTGGGGCATACTCGCTCGTCTGACTTCGTTGCAGGTGCAGTTCGGAGCGTCAATGGACACTAGCGATAGACGTTCTTTGCGGGCGCGCGCGTGTCGCCGGTTACTCTTTATCCAGCATCTCCTTAGCCTTCTGCAGCTGGGCGCGACGCTCGCCCGAGACCGTGGGATACGTCAAGTGGAGTCCCTTCAGCGTGCGGTAGATCCCATGGGCCACCGCCAGCCGCGTGAACCGTTTGTTATCCGCCGGCACGATGATCCACGGCGCCCACTTCGTGCTGGTGTGGTGGAACATGTCCTCATAGGCGGCCATGTAGTCCTTCCAGAAAGCGCGCTCCAGCGTGTCGCTGGCGGAGAACTTCCAGTTTTTTTCGGGCTCGTCGATGCGTTTAAGAAAGCGCCGCTTCTGCTCCTGCTTCGAGACGTGTAGGAAGAATTTCAGCACAACCGTGCCGTTATTCACAAGGTATTTCTCGAAATTGTTGATCTCCTCGAAGCGGCGTTTCCAAATGTTTTTGTCCTTCAGCGAGTCAGGCAGGCTCTGCTTGGCTAGGATCTCCAGGTGAACTCGGGCCACAAGAACCTCTTCGTAATAAGATCGGTTAAAAATGCCGATCCTCCCGCGCTCCGGCAGCGCTTTCACACAGCGCCACATATAGTCGTGATTGAGTTCCTCTGCGGACGGAGCCTTAAAGCTGTGGACTTCGCAGCCTTGCGGATTCAGGCCGGACATGACGTGCTTGATCGTGCCGTCCTTGCCAGCGGCGTCGAGCGCCTGAAAAACAACCAGAAGCGAATACCTATCCTGGGCGTAGAGTTTGTCCTGAAACTCGGCCAATTGTGTTATGCCCTTGAGCAGAGTGGCAGCGGCTTTGTCCTTGGTCATCTTCACCGTGAAGCCGGGATCGTAGTCGCGCTTCAGATCGATCTTCTTGCCGGGCGGAACCAGCATTTTCCGGTACAGGTCCTCCTGAAGCGCCTCCTCGTCTTTGGACGCCATCAATGATCCCCTCCTTCTGATTTCAGGCTATATGCAATGTCGCGGTTATAGGTGGCCTTGGCACAAATTTACCGACACCCGATGGCTACGGTTGGGGTGGAAGCGCGTTTTGACGATGACTCCTCAGCGGTTTGACCGTCTGCCTCCGGGGGTTCCCGTGCGCCGCCGGTAAGCCTGAGAGGGCTATCAACCAAGACCAATGGCTCATGTAGCCAAGCCGAACCCGCCGAGCGAGGGAGTTCCCCATCGGCGACGACCGGAGAGCACAAGCTCAGAACCTGCCAACGTTATTACAACCCCCGGTCCGCGGGGATTAGTGCCGGATTTGCCGGCGGGCTGGCGCTGGATCGATTGGCCGGCAGTTATTTCGAGAAACTGCAAATGCCGGGGGCGTGGGTCGTGGCTGGCACGGCGGGCCTACTGATAGCAGCGGCCGTAGTTGCGTCCGCGTGGCCGGCGATGCGAGCCGCGCGTGTGGATGTGATTCAAGCCTTGCGCGCGGACTAGCCCCTGCCCGCCGGGACGGCTTTCAGGCCGGGTGAGCTGAATCCTGCCGCTGAAGGTGCCTTAGTGATCAGCGCTAGGGAATAACGCCCCGGGCGCAGCGGAAACCGTAGCCGACACTCCTGTTGCTCGGTATACTAAAGTCCCGGCTCGACGCGCGTACGTCTCCCGGATTTTCGTCCCAGCATCCTCCCCGCAACACGCGATGCACTCCGCTCGGTGGGCCCTTCGGGTCGGCTACTACCGAGGGTAGAGTCTGATAGTAGTTCTCGTCGTACCAATCCGCAACCCACTCCTTCACGTTGCCGAGCATATCGTACAAGCCCCAAGGGTTCGGCTGCTTTTGTCGCGCCGGCTGGGTCTGGTTGTCACTGTTGCCCGAATACCATGCAATCGCGTCCAGTTGTTCGTAGCGCGCGCCAATGCTGCCGGCTCGCGCTGCATACTCCCACTCCGCTTCGGTGGGCAACCGCCCCCCTGCGGCTTGGCAATACTCCCGCGCTTCGTACCAGTTGACGCCTTCGACTGGGTGCTGCGGTCCTTTGAAGGGATAGAGCTTGTGGCCCATGGTCTTCTCATAAGCAGCCTGGGTGACCTCAGTCTGCCCTAGCCAGAATCCGCGGGTGATCCTGACCGTCACGGAGTGACGCCCTCTCTCACTGAGCTTGCATTCGTTGTCGCTGGGCGAGCAGCCAATTTCAAACTCGCCCGGCGGAATCCACACGTATTTCTGGCCGTCATTCGGGTTCGTCAGCACGGTTCCCGCGCGCCAAGCTCCGGCCTCTGGCCCCGTCACCAGCAAATTGAGCTGATTGGCGGTGAGAGGTGAGAGGAGCGGCAGTGCCAACGCGCGGTGTTCGACAGTCTTGGCCCCCGGCGTGCTGACAAACAGGTAGCATACAAAAATCGTGTTCGAAACAAAGCGACAAATACAACCGCTCGTCGCACATCGAGCAACCCCTCTGGTCTGCGTGATTCGTAAGCGCGACACTGAATCCCTCTTGAGCGCGAAAAACCCTCATTGACGTAGATGCGCCTTGTTGCGGCGCGTCTCACATCGGGGTGAGATGTCCACTTTCGGACCGACCAAACACTGCATCTTCAACAGCTTGCCGTCCAACACGCATTGCGTCATGATGCGCTGCAACAACGCCTGGCGGTCGGCTGGCCTGGTCATTCCAGCGAGGCCATCTCTCAGCAGGCCAGCCATCTCGTCGATCCGTCCCGCGCTGGGCATCTTGCTCTTTCTCTTTGGAATATTCGGGCCACTTGCCCGATGAATAAGCTCCAGGTCGCCTTCCAGCTTCCGCACCTGCTCCATGACCTCGCGGTGACGCGGTTTGAATTCCAATCTGGAGTCGGAGAGGTCTGGGTTGGTTATCGCCCCCAGGATGGCCTTGTCTTTGAGCCTGAGCCGGTCGATCTTGGCAGTGATCTCCTCGGCGCTCGCTGGCTTTTTGTCACCATCTCCGTGCAGCCCCTGTTCATGCTGCGCCAGAGCTGAATGCAGGAAGTCCGCATCGGTGAGAGAATGTACGATGGCTTGCCAAGCGATGTAGTCCAGCTTGATCGATCCAACACCGTGGCGGCATCCTTTCATCGGGTTCCTGAGCGTGTCCCGGCCAGAGTACCGGTAGGAGCGGTAGCTGTGGGCACGCTGGCCGGTCATCCACCTGCCGCATGCGCAGTGGATCAGCCCCCCAGCAGCCTGATCGACATGGAGGAGTCGTACATGAGGAAGATCTCGCGGATGATCTCAGCCTGACTGTTCTCCGGGATCAGCTTGCCCTCTGTATAGGTGTAACCGAATGGAGTGCATTCCACCGCTGAACAAGCCCTTGCGAGCCCGCTCTTGCTTACCGCGCATCGTGCGCTCCCGAATCACGCGCCTCTCGCACTCGGCGAACTCAGCTGAGGTGCCGAAGAAGAGGTCGCCGCTGGCAGAGCGCTCGTAAGTGGCGGTGGCGAATTCCAGCTGGACTCACTTTTCGAGCTCCCGCTTCAGGATCTTCAGGATCTTCAGGTCGATCGAGTCTCTGGATAGCCGGTCTGCCGCGTAGACCACCACGGCTTCCACGCTGCCAGCCCGCACCAGCTCTCTGAGCTGGTCAAGGCCGGGACGCTGCAGGACGGTGCCGCTGATCTGGTCCTGGATCTCCTCATTGATGGTCAAGCCTCTCTGCTTGGCCAGCTCCCGGCACGTATGCCTCTGTGCGTCTGGCCCGTACCTGTCGCCCTGGTCCTCAGTCGAGACTCGGATGTAAGCCACCGGACCGCTTGTGTCTGTTTTTAAGAGGTTACAGGCAATAGTGAGGCATGGCCGGGGTGAGGTGCGGTCCGGCCGGTGAGAATGAGCGCGTGGCCATCCCGAGCAAGAGGCGCGCAGGCTTCATCGGCCTTTCCTTAACGGCAAGTCCACGCTGATCTGTGTGCCCTGTCCAGACTTCGAGTGGATTTCGAAGTTCCCGTTCATAAGCAGCACCCGCTTCTTCATGGTCGGAATACCGAGCCCCGCGGTACCCGCCAGCGAATCAACCGGAAATCCGGAACCCCGGTCCTCGACGCGCAGGCGGATCCGGTCTCCGGCCCCCTCCACTGTCACCCAGGCTTGTTTGGTTTTGCCGTGCTTGGCGACATTGCGCAGGCCTTCTTGCGCCACCTTGTACAGACAGAAAGCGATTTCACGGCTCACGGTCTGGTGCAAGCCGCGCTCGGTGAACTCAACCTTAATTCCCTGGCGGCGAAAGTCTTCGCAGTATGCGCGGAGAGCCGCGGCCAGCCCCAGGTCTTCGAGTTCGGAGGGATACGGCTCGTGGGCGATATGGTACTCTCCCACCATTCCGCTGCGAACCGCGAAGGCTGCCAGCTCCGCGGCTGTGTGGACACCGAGCTTGGCCATGATGCGACCGCGGTGAAACTCCACCGTTTTTACGGAAACCGCGAGAATCTCGCCGATTTCCTTATTCGAACGCCCCTCGGCGATCAATTGGAGAACCTCGCGCTGGCGATCGGTCAATTCGGCCGAGGTGCGGGGGCTCCGGCCCGTGCTGGTAACGAGATCTTGCACGATGTCGCCGAAAACCGGGGCCACATACAACTGTCCCTTCAAAACCCGTTCGATCGCCGGGCGCAGCTCTTCAGTGGCGGCTGATTTTACAAGATAGCCGGAACCGCCCGCCTCCAGGGCTTCCCGCAGATATACCTGGTCGCTGTGCATACTCAGGAAGAGCAGCTTCGCCTGGGGCCACGCTTTCTTGATCTGCCGGGCGGCATCAATCCCGTTGAGGATAGGCATGGTGACGTCGAGGATGATCAGGTCGGGCCGTAGCCTCAATGCCGCCCCCACCAGCGATCGGCCGTCCCCAGCCGACCCGACCACCTGGTAATTGGGTTCGAGCAGGGTGCGGATGCCGGTCAGAATCAGCGCGTGGTCATCCCCGAGCAAGAGGCGCGGAGGCTTCATCGGCCTTCCCTTACAAAGGGTAAGTCCACGCTGATCTCTGTACCCTGTCCAGGCTTAGAGTGGATTTCGAAGTTCCCGTTCATAAGCCGCACCCGCTTCCTCATGGTCGGAATACCGAGCCCCGCAGTACCCGCCAGCGGCTCAACCGGAAATCCGGCCTGAGGTCATAACAATAAGGCGACGTTTGAATGATGGGTCCTTCCGTATCAGAGCGCACTTCTCTCTCCGGCGTCAAGACCCGCAGTACACCAGAGGCAGGGCATCTCCCCCGGCCCCAGGCGTCAGCCTTATAGTAACTGGTTCTCACACACAACGTGGCTCTCTCGGAGCAATTTTCGCGCCCGATGTGATCAATGCCTTTCCTCAGGTGTTTAATGACAATTGGCGGAAGTTTTGGGGTATGCAGTGACAACTCTCTCGTGGAGCGCCGGCACGAGCTTGCTCACAGAATGAAGGTGCTTGCCTTGCAGGAGGGATGTAATGAACAGACTCATTCGTATTGCCTTTTCACTGGCCATTGTGTGGGGGATCGCCTTCTCGGGTGTTGTCTTGTCTGCGCAGACTTCTTCTACCGTGATCAGAGTTCTTGATCCAAGTGAGCTCGAAGGCATCGCTGGCGTTATCCTTTTGATTAATCCAGGCGATAATCGAGAATCGCAGGCTCTCGTTACTGATACTAAGGGAGAGGCGACCGCGCGCGACTTGAACTGCTCAATCTGTACGGTAACGGCTTTCGATCCACGTGGCTTATTTGTTAGTCGAATTCCTGTTAAGGCAGGACGGTGTCGAGCCGATGGATAGCCTAGGCGGGTTGGCAGGATGCGAAATGTTCGGTCGGGAAGGAATGGCAGGTGGATTAGATCGTGCCGCCGCGCCTGGTTTGGAAGAGTCGCTATTGGAGCCCGTCACCTTGGGGCACGCTTCTGTGATCCGATCCTGCCGTCTATCAACGGGCCTCGGGGCAGAAGCCAGGGTGACTTCCGCGGCCGTGACGTCGAGTAGTGTAGTCTCCTGATGGACCATGGATCGATCAAGAAGGTGTAACGCCCGAAACGCATCGGTCTTTGTGCGATATCCCCGGCATAGGCTGTTCTCGCTCAAAACCCTCGAAACTTCCGCCCACAAAGCCATGCGGATTTGCTTGCCTTCGAGCGCCAGACGCGGCGCCAGAGAAACGGGTGAATGGTCACAGTTGTGCAGAAGGGAAGCCGGGAATACGATGATTCGATCGACCAAGGAGGGGCACTCATGGCTATCCAGTCGGCAGCAACTCAAAGGAGCAGGCCCGCGCACGATACGTTCTACGTCGTTAAGCAGTGCTGCTTGGCATCAACGCCAGTGACGGTCACGGTCGTTCATCAGGTACCCACAGGCGCCGAAGAGCTGGCATCATTCGAGAATCCAAATGAAGCCCTCGACTTTGCGGAAGCCAAGGTTCAAGAACTACAGGCGATCGGATCGGCGGTTGAACTCGTCGACCCTCCCTATGGTCTGGTTGGCACTGGCTGAAAACTCAACCGGAGTCGGCCGCAGAATAGCGGCAGCGGGGAACTCCAACCAGAACGCCGGACGTGGCCGGGGTGCCAGGCCGTTTACATTGGAATTGAACTGTTTGGATTCGGACGAGAGGTCGCCGTGCGCGCCGCCCTTTGCCGTCGACGGGCGCCGGCCAAGGGTGAGTCGGACAGTGGTGACAGCGGCGGTCGAGGGCGCGACGTGCTTGATGCAGATCAGTCCGGTCTACTTCCTGCTGCCGACTGTATGTTCCTTTCCGGCGGTTCAGAGCGGCGCGGCCGGCTCGCAGACGCCGGGGCGACCAAACGTCGGACTCACGGCTTCCGTTCCAAAGGTGTGCACCCACCCAATGTCGCGCGGCTGCCGCGGCTCGGAGCAGCGCTCGTTACGCACCAGGTTGCAGAACGAGTCCCAAGTTGATCGTTACGCCGCCTTTTTGCGGTTGGCGTCGAGTCGCGAGTCGACCAACGCCACAATTCCGTCGATGACCGTGTGACTCAAGCCCTTCTGCTTGGCAATCAGCTGCACCAGCTTATCGGCGCGCTCGATATTTAGCGCCCCGTTGTTGAGCGCCCGTGCTGCCGAAGCCGGACGAACGAGCGATTGGGCAGCGGCGGCGTATTTCTCAAATGGCACGAGGTCGCTAGGGTTGGCGCCGAGCCGCACACACAAATCGTTGACGAAATTATATACCGAGCGCGAGGTCTCGATGTCGCTGTGCACCGCTTCCTGCGCGGTGCGCATGCCATCTTTGGTGATGCAACGATAGTTGCCGGCGAGCAGCATGGCCCATTTCGCCAGCGGCACGAAAATAGAATCGTACACCTTCAGCTTCACCGGTAACTCGATCTTGCCTTCCGGCGTGTCGAAGCGCGCGCCTGCGATGTCTGTCTCGAGCTGGCGAAGAATTGCAGTGGATTTTGGGTCGACGAAAGTCGCTACTTTGAAGTTGGTCGGCAATGTCACCATCAGCACGTTGACTTGCTCGTCCGGCGGACGGATCGCCTGCGGGTCGGGGCTGTTGAGCGTAATGCAGTTAGGATCGAAATTCTCCCAGACGGTCGGATCGGTGTAGGCGGGTTTGAGCGCCTCGTGGTTCAGGCCGGGTATGCGCCGCAGGTACGGCAGCGGGGGCATATTCATGATCGACATACACGGCACGCGCGACTTCGCCACCGCGTCGAGCAAGTCCCGCACGCCCGGCGCCCGATATTGCGGCTCCTGCATGCAAAGCCCGACGAGGTCGTACTCCTTCGGATTGACTCCGGTCGCCGGGCCTGAGGTCACCTTGCCGGGCAGCTTGCGCGAGTCGAGCACGACGGGATCCTTCCGCCCGCGTACCGGCAAGCGCACCCGAAAGCCTTCGGCGTTAATCAGATCGGCCTCCGCCGGCAGGCAGACCAGGTGAATCGTGTGGCCGCCAAACAGGATTTTGGAGGCGAGGAGCGAGCCGTAGGACGCGCCCATGAGCAATACGTTGAATGGCATGACAAGCTGCTCCTTGTGTCAGAGGTGAAAGATCGACAGAGTTCTGCTTTAAGGCCATCGTTCTCAGAACAATGTTAACGCGCCCGTCAATCCAATTCACAACCCGAGGGGGAACAATTGTGGATATCGCATTCTGCTAGTCTGGCATCCCCAAACGGCAACGGTGATCGTTGGGACGAAGCAGAAGTGCCGATTTAAAATAGGACAATGGCACTGCGACTGATGGGGAATGCGCCGCGATCAATAGTGGTTATTCCCGGCCACTGTGGCGCGGCACATTCCCCATCCAAGCCTAAGGCATTATCGGACGGCTGCAGCTGGAGTGGGCTCCCCCCTCGTGTCTGTCGAGTCGTTGCAATTTATAGCGTACCTGCCTGTTCAATCGCATGCCGAAATTGGCGCAGTAGTCAACCATTCTGCGGGTTACTGAAGAAGAGCTCTGAGCCGGCAGCGAACAGCTTGGGTTGTTCCTCGGCCGAAATTCCGATACCGCGATTCGCACGTTCCTTAACCCTTACCTTCGCCAGGGTTAGGCTGGTATGGCCTATATCGTTTTCTTGAAAAAGTGCGCGATTTTGTGGCCGGCCTCCTCGGTGTAGTAGACGGTCACTCTTTCTGATTTCTCGGCACCGTGGGCAATGTCCTTTCCGGCATCTTTGGCTGCGTGGTCGGTCAATCGGTAGGTCTCTTCGGCGCCATCAGCTGTTTTGATGGCAATCGTTTTGGCGCCGCGGTCCACGCGGGACACAGTTCCTTCCGTTACTTTCAAACCCTCCTTGCCGACGTCGTCAATCTCCTCGGCGGTTTTTTCAGAACCGTTAGCCGTATAGTGCGCCACTACCACGCTACCCTCCTTCAATCCGTGAAAGGCATCCTTGCTGACGGCTGCGGTCTCCTTAGCACCATGGACCGAGGTTCGCTTCACAAAGCGCAGGGCTTGCTCGGAGCCATCAGCTGTCTTGATGACAATTGTTTTGGTGGCACCGTCTACCTTGCTGACCGTACCTTCCACGACGCCGGCCACATCTTGGGCCGCGAAGGCTGCCGCGCCGAAACACAAGAATGCAATTACGACCCGCCTGCCTGATTGCATATTCAATCCTCCTTCAATGGGACTGATGGCCGCCGTGTTTTCCTTGGGCCGCCAGCATCTAGAACCCATCAGTTATTCTTATTTGGTTTGCTATGCCTCGTCACGCGATCTCTGCCCACCCACGAGACGCCTCACTCGCCGATGCTACTCACAAAATGTCGTTGCATCTTTTCAGAAGGTATCCGGTCCAACGCCGCCCGAAGGTCCTTGAGCCTGAACTCCAATTCCCGGCGTTCCCGTCGGTCCCGGCCAGAAATCAGTGGGAGCCAGGCCTTCGCTGTCTTGTAGGCTCTTTCGGCCTGTGCGGACAGTGGAGACTGCATGGTTACCGCCACGTCCGCTAACGTCAGGCCGCGGTCGAGCTCTCTTCGCACGAGAGTCAGCAGGTCCTCATCAGTCTTGCGCTGCAGTTCGACGAGCTTCGATTCTCTGGACATGCGGTCAAGTGAAGCTTATGCATTCTGTCCGGAATAATCTTCCGACCATCGTGCACTTCACCCAAATTAGACGATTTCCGACGTAAATCGGTTCAGTGAAAGTGCCTATTTCACCTAACCGGCTGAGAACACTGGATTACGCTCCCTTTAGTTCCGCACTGCCATGTGGTCGATCATCCGCTGGCACAGGACGAACCTCCTAGGCGCTTGTCCTGCGTGACCGCTCTTGCCGGCGGAGGTCAACGCTAACAAACAGAAGTTCCGAGGCGGTGCGACGAAGTCGAGAGTAATGGGCACGGCTCGCGATTGAACGGGCATGCCCACCTCGCCGCAAGGAATCCCGGCGTACTCCGGGTACCAATCCGTGAAGGGTAATGCGTAATGAGCTGCAAAAAGGGCAGCAGCCAATTTGCCGGAGAAGGATGCGGCAATACGAATCTAGGCTGGAGGTCAGGCCGTTTACAGGCAGTCAACACATTCGATTTTCGGACGGACCGCATCTGAGCCTCCGCCGAGCTGTACGGCTCTGGTCGATCACCAGGTCCGGGCGCTCGAGCCACCTTTCCGCCCTTTGGCACGCATCTCGATCGAAGTGACCATCGAATCCGAGAGGAATGCGCCATCATCCAGGCCCGAACTCCCCGCAGGATTTTTTGGGGAATTCGACCCTCGGAGGCCCGGTGAAAAGAGCAGACTTGTTATACTATCCCCATCAGATCGGGGAGCCGTTGAATTCCAGGAGGATCACGATGAGAACTCGGAGATTGCGGAACTCGTGCTTGGAGTTATCCGCTGTAGCCGTATTGCTGGCAATCCCTGGAACGGGGAGTAGCGCGGTGCCCGCGAAGCCAACCTTCGCCAAAGATATCGCTCCTATTTTTCAAGAGAAGTGCCAGGCCTGCCACCGGAGGGACTCGATGGCGCCGATGTCGCTGGTCACGTATGAAGAGACCCGCCCGTGGGCGAAGGCGATCAAAGAACGTGTGGCCACTCGGCAAATGCCGCCCTGGCATCTGGATAAGACTGTGGGCATCCAGTCTTTTCAGAACGATCGCTCGCTGAGCGAGGATCAGATCGCGACCATCGTACGTTGGGCCGATGCGGGAGCGCCGCCAGGCGATTCCCGCGACATGCCGCCTCCTAAGCCGTGGCCCAATGAAAACGAATGGCAGCTCGCGAAGCAATACGGCCAACCCGATCTTATCATCAAGTCGGACCCTTACACGATGCCGGCCGTCGGCCAGGATCAGTGGTGGAGGCCGATGACCGAGATCCCGATTACGGAAGCGCGGTGGGTGCGCGCGGTTGAGATGCGGCCGGCATCCATGGCCGGACGCCGCATCACGCACCACGCGATTGCTTATCTGCTCCAGCAGGAGCCCGCGGACCAGAAGAACCCCGCGGCTTCCGATGATCCGTTGACAGCGATTGCCGGCGGCGGAATTTTGATGGAGTGGGCCGTTGGCAAACAGTATGACATTTACCGGCCGAACACCGGGAAGCTGCTGCTGCCGGGCGCCAAAGTGTGGTGGGATGTCCACTATCATGCTGTCGGCGACACGATCCAGGACCACGTAGAGCTGGCCGTTTATCTGTATCCGAGGGATGAAAAGCCGAAGTATCGCACATACCTGACCATGTTCAACGCGGCCGCTTCGGGGAAGGGAAGCCCGCTCGATATCGCGCCCAACGTCGTTGCGGAAACGGAGAACTTCCACGTGCTCAAGCAAGCGGCGCGTTTTGAGAATTTCCAGCCCCACATGCATCTGCGCGGCAAGGCGATGCTGCTGGAGGCGATTCTGCCCGATGGCACAAAGGAAACGATCAGCTTCGTCAACAACTTCAATTTCAACTGGATGAACAATTACATTTACACGGAAGACGCCGCGCCCGAGTTTCCCAAGGGAACGGTCATTCACGTGAAGGCCTGGCACGACAATACGGCTGCCAAAGCATCGAATCCGGACCCGAGTCAGTGGGTCGGTTGGGGCGATCGAACGGTGGACGAGATGGCGCACGCGTGGGTCAACGTCACCTACATCAGCGATGATGATTACAACCAATGGGCCGCTACGCACCGGCCGAAGAAAGCAGCGCTGCCGTTTGGGCTGGGCGGCACGAATTAACATAAGAATCCTTTTGCGGCCGCTCACGATGGCGTTCGTGCTAACGGGTGGCGCGGTCGCTCAGTTGACAACGCAAACACCGATCGAGCCGCCCCACGATTCCGGCCAGGGGATCACGCCCGCCTATGAGGGCTGGTACCGGAATCCAGACGGTAGCGCCAACATTTTGATCGGTTACTACAACCGAAATCTCAAGGAGTCGTTGGATATTCCGGTCGGTACGAATAATCGGGTGGAACCGGGCGGGCCCGATCGCGGCCAGCCGACTCATTTCATTCCGGGCCGGCAGTGGGGAACATTTACGATCACTGTTCCCAAGGATTTCGCGCCCGACCAGAAAATCACGTGGACCATCACGGCCAACGGCAAGACGGCATCGGTTCCGGCAAGCCTCAATCCGTTGTGGGTGATCGCGCCGTTCCTGGATGCGACCGGGAACACGCCGCCCTTCATCGGATTCCAGGAGACTGGCCCGTTTCTGCAGGGGCCGCCTCGTGGCTTCGCGAATGCGGTGACCGCCACGCTTCAAGAGCCTGTACCGCTCCCGGTGTGGGTGGCCGATGACGCCAAGGTGCCTCCGTCGTTCGCCGCCTTCGCCAAGATGATTCCGGCGGTGACCGTGACGTGGAGTAAATTTCGTGGACCAGGCATCGTGAAATTCGACGCAGAAAAGCCTAAAGTGGAGAAGGCCGACTTCCAAGCGCCGCCTCCCGCCGCCTTCGCCGGAAAGGCGACGACCACTGCCACATTCAGCGAGCCCGGCGAGTACGTGCTGGAGGTTGTGGCGAATGATATTTCCGGGTTCGGCGGTGGCGGATTCCAGTGTTGCTGGAGTACTGCGCAGCTCAAAGTGACTGTGAAGCCGTAAGTGTCCCTCCGGTTGACATTAGGGTCGGCCCTGAGCTGGAGGCCGGCCCGAATGTTTATTCCTTCGCGTTCTTGGTTGTCCGGGGGAACCCGATGTTGACTGCTTGGTGGCGATCTGAAGCAATCAGTACGATTCGTCTTGGAGTGATCGACAAGACTAACCCCCGCAAGGCGGTCTTCCTTACCTATCACAATTGGTGGGTCAGAGCAGACCAGCTGGACGGCCCTTTGCCTTTTTGGCAACCTTGATGCCGTCGAGGGTGGGTACAGACCGCGACAGCGTCCGCTCTTTGCGTTCCGGCATATGGGTTGAGAACCCGGAAGTTGAAACCGATCTGGATCGCTTCCAGGAGACGATACCGGCGCTGTCCGCGATTAAACGAGCACAGCCGAACGAATCACAACCGATGATCGCCCGGCCGGATACACACGAGCCGCTCTTGAGGAGACGAAAGCCCGCGTGACCTTCGTGATCCCAATCCGCTTCAAGACGAGATGAACCCTGCTACATAATGTGAGAAGACCCGTTGCTACTCCATGAGCGTGGTATCCCTTCGAGGAAATGCCTTTGCTGAAATCGGCTTACGACATCGCGGTCGTCGGCGCCGGGGTTTTCGGCGCCTGGACAGCGAGCCATCTGCATCGCGCTGGACAATCGGTGGTATTGTTGGATGCCTGGGGTGCAGGCCATAGCCGCGCTAGCTCGGGCGGCGAGAGCCGCGTTATCCGCATGGGCTATGGCGCGGATGCGATCTACACGAGGATGGCGCTGCGTTCTCTGGCCCTCTGGCAGGACTTGGCAGAGCGAACTGGCCAGGTATTGTTTCACCGCACCGGGGTGCTTTGGATGGCGCGGGAAGACGATCCATACAGCTCTGCCACCCGCATCAATCTGGAGGCAGCCGGAGTACCGATGGAGATCGTTTGTGGCGCCGAGCTCGTCACGCGGTTTCCCCAAATGCGCATAGCCGACTCTGGGGCCTACGGGATCCTCGAACCGAAGAGTGGAGCTTTGATGGCGCGCCGCGGCGTTGCCGCCGTGGTGGAGGATGCTGCGCGCGAGGGCATGGCGTGCGCTGTGGAGGCTGTGAGACCTCCCTCCGGCGGAAGATCGGCGCGGGTGCTAACGATTTCCGGCGAGACAATCCGCGCGGGGGTTTTCGTATTCGCATGCGGGCCGTGGCTGCCAAAGCTGTTTCCGAGACTGCTCGGCAAACGCATCTTTCCGACGCGCCAGGAGGTGTTTTTCTTTGCTCCGCCGGCGGGCGAGCGGCGCTTCGCATCGCCTCATCTGCCGGTATGGATCGACTTCACCGACCCGCGCGGACCCTATGGATTTCCCGATCTGGAGCAGCGCGGATTCAAGTTGGCGTTCGACCGGCATGGCGCGGCGTTCGATCCGGATACTGGAGACCGTCGCGTCAGCATCGAGGGACTGGCCGAGGCGCGGCGCTTCTTGGCCGACCGGTTTCCCACTCTGGCCGATGCGCCGCTAGCCGAATCGAGGGTCTGCCAATACGAGAACACGTCGAATGGCGATTTCTTGATCGATCGGCATCCCGATTTCGACAACGTCTGGCTGGTGGGTGGCGGTTCGGGACATGGCTTCAAGCACGGCCCCGCGGTGGGTGAGTCCGCGAGTGCAAGGATCCTGAAGATGGTACCCGGCGAGCCGCGTTTCTCCCTACTCGCCAAAGCGGAAACTGAGAACCGCACTGTTTACTAAGTGACTTGACTCAGAAATCTGTTGAATGAACTGAGTAACGGCGAGCTGCTAAGAAATTGCACATCACCCCGACTACTTTTTGTTAATGGGGGAACGCTTCCCAGGTGGACGGCCTGGAGGCGACTCGACGAGCCAGGCCAAACGTTCCGCGTTCGATTCGGGCGCTCTGGTCGAGGACGCGGTCGCGAGGACGAAGACGCTCTAGTCCCGGCCGGTCAACGGACCGACTGGAGCACTCGGCTGACCGCGGAGAAGAGAGGGTTTATGGCAAACCGCCATCGTGGGGATCCAGCGTCCCTTCTAGATTGCAACCGCATCTGGTGGCGCACTTCAGGGTCTCCAAAGATCCACAGTTCATCGAGAGGGTGCGGGACATTGGGATCTTCTGGCAGTTGACCTTGGTCCAACTCTGTTGTGTTCCGAGCCGTTGCCGCTCGTAAGACGGTCATGGCTTTCCGATGGGATACTCCGTAACGTCGGGACTCGATGGGATCATTGGCCTCCGCGTAACCCGCGGGCTCGGACCAACACTCGAATCGTAGCTTCTCTGACCTGCTGGTTGCGTCATAATTACAAAAGAGGCAAATTATGGATTTCACACCCAAGACTAAAGGTCGACCAGTCGCTTGCGGAGTGATGGCAATCACGGCGGTCGGATTGATCGGGTGGGTCAGCCATCTCATTCTCTCACCGGCGCCAATTGTGGCAACCCAGGATGTCTTCCTAGGACGGAGCTCCCTCCAAACAATCGATCATCTTCAGAATGTTCCAGCGGAGGACTCAGCGCGAGTATGGGGGCTCCCAATGACCAGGCACCCGTACTATCAGCCGATATCCGCTTGGTATAAGAGTAAGGGTTGGTGGAGGAAGAATGCGCCCATTGTCGGCGGAGCCGGTGCTGGCGCCCTCATCGGCGGTTTGGCGGGTGGCGGTAAAGGAGCCCTCATCGGTGGTGCCGCGGGCGGTGGCGGCGGATACTTATACAAGCACTTAAAACAACGCCATGATCAACACCACCCCAACGTGAAGCACCGGTATCGGTAGCCGGTAGCTTGAGGCGGTAAGCCCGCGCATTCTGCCGTCTTTGAGCGGCGGATCTTAGTATGGTCCTCTGCCGGTCGGCCGTCATCCGCAGTAACACCTTTCGGATCGGACCTCTCTTCTGGTGATAACCAGCACACGGATGTTGGAATGCTTGAAGTGTCGGCCCGATTGCCAACTCGCGCATATTGTTTTTGGATCAGCTTTGTTTTATCAAAGTGGCGGCCTGCTTGATCGAAGTGATTCGCGGTGCCGGCGGTACGAGCACCCTATTTGGCTAAGAACCTGGAGCGCGAAACACGGGTGCGTTCATCTGAGTAAGTCCGTCGCTTCCATCAGCATCGTTCAGATCGCCGTGTTTCTCCGGTGTGGAACCGAGCCTCGGCAGACTGGGGTTCCTCGTTGAGTGCACGGCCTATGTGGGTCTGGCGATTGCTCTGGGAAGCATGGCCTTCATCGCCTTTACGGCTTCAACGGCAAGCTGGTGCTAGCACAGCAACCGCTTGCGGCGTGCTGCTTGTTGTCCTGGCGGATGTTGCGGCCGCGCCAGACCTGAGTTTTAGGAGCCTGCGCATTCTGGATCAGCTGGGATCCGCCCGCTAGCTTTTGTTGTCGGTGGAATAGGTTGATCGAGCGCCGCTTGGCGTTAAGAAACACTATCGAATTACCCCAATGCCGCGCTCGCGGAGCCGCCAAACGAACCCGACCGCTAACCACGCGCCCGCGCCTTTCTAAAACCCCTGGGATTCTACGGGCCAAGTAGATCGCTGGAGGCGCCAGTGACCCACTCGGTGAGTCGGAGACGGAACGTTCCCCGTACTTCGTTCCGCCCGGCGCGATCACACGAGGATGTCAAGACCTGCGCGATCGGAAGGGCCAGCGCAATCGATTGGCAGTGTGGGTACATTAATCTTGCGCCCCGCCTCATCTCGCGAATCGGCTCATAAAGCCAAATTGAGCTAGGGGGCGCCGCAGGAATGTCGCTATACGTTGATCCGGACAGCGCCAGATCGGTCGGCTAGGATTGGGAAGACCGGTCGATCGGTGATCTGGTGGGTGAACGATTCTGCCCAGCGGCCTGGAACTGGGGAGGAGCAGGATGGGCAATTTCCGTCGGGAGTCATTCGGTACCGGAGAACTCGGTAGCCATAGCGCTCGATCAATAGCTCGCCGCAGGCCGCGCAGTACGTGGTTTCCAGGTTACTCACTTCGCCAGGAAGGTTTCCCGCGTATACGTAGCGCAACCCGGCGCGTTTGCCGATTTCCGCAGCGCGAATGAGGGTCTCTGGTCGGGTGTTCTCCGTGTCTGTCATCTTGTAATCTTTGTAGAACGCCGTGACATGCCAGGGCAGGTCCGGCGAAACGCCGGCAAGGAACTCGGACAGCCGCTGGAGTTCCTCGTCAGAATCATTAAAGCCAGGGACCAACAACGTTACTATTTCGAGCCAGAACCCCATCTCGTGAATCCTCCGAATGCTGTCGAGGATGGGCCCCAGCCGGCCGCCGAGTTCATGATAACGGCGGTCATCGAAACTCTTGAGATCTACTTTATAAAGGTCGACAAAAGGCCGGATATACTCCAGGACTTGGGGGGTGGCGTTACCGTTCGAGACAAAGCCCGTGAGCAGGTTCGCAGCATGAGCTTCCTTGAAGACGGCGACCGCCCATTCGGCCGTAATCAGCGGTTCGTTATAAGTGCTGACCATGGCTTCAGCGCCCCATTTGAGCGCCAGTTCAACAAGCGCCTCGGGGCTGGTTCCCATTGGCGACGCAACTGCGTTCGGATCGCGGATCGCCTGAGAGGTCACCCAGTTCTGGCAATAGCCGCAATGGAGGTCGCAGCCCAACATCCCGAAGCTGAAAGCGAGCGCGCCAGGGCGCACGTGAAAAAAGGGTTTTTTCTCGATCGGATCGCACTGAACACCGCCGACGTAACCCCAGGGCACGTACAGGGTGCCACCCCGGTTGAAACGTACCTTGCACACACCCGGCTGGCCTTCCGGGATGGGACAGCAGTGCCCACAGGCGTAGCACCGGATTCGTTTGCGATCTAGCGCTTCCCACAGGATGCCTTGTCGGACGTTGCCTGCGAGAACTTCTGCTAATGTGGGCATAAGCTCTTCCCACAATTCTTCTGATCTAATTTAATTTTATCGCCGCGCTAACATAAACGGCTGATCCGAGGACGTGCGAAGCCTCCGAGAGGTTCCTGCCTCTCGCGGCCTTCCGCGAGTGGACCCCAGTAGCGCACCCCTGGGTTTTGGGTACCCGCTGTTAGAGCGGCTCAGAAGGTTGCTTTCAAACCCAACTGTCTTAGCTGGCGGCCAGCCTGCCGTCGTCCCTATCGCAGGCGAGCGATGTGCGCGGCTGACGCGGGGATGATTGCACCGCGCTCCCAAAGGCCCACGCGGTCGCCGCCTTCCTCCGGCGGCCTACACGGTTCCACCCAGCGCGCGGGCTTCAGATTTGTGGCATCGTACGGCGCGCTTCACCGGCCGGATCATTCTTCAACTCGCATTTTTTGTCGAAAACCATGGTCTGAACCTTATCCGGCGCAAAGGCGGCCCAATGGGGAATGCCGCCATGATTGGGATCGCCTTTGCGGGCGAAGTTGATCCAGCAGTCGGACATTTTCGCCCCCAGTTCGCGCGCCTCGGCCGTGCCCCCGGTCATGGCGGCGCAGCGGTCCGTATTGTCGAAAACGAATGGAAGCTCGGCGCAATGAAACGCCCGTGGTCTCGTATCGAGAACTGGCGTTTGCCAGGTGAACAGATACAGGTACGCAGGAGCCGCCTTGAGCGCAGCTTTGCGCTCGGCCTGCAGGATTGCGTTTTGGCGCGGCGGCGTCGCAAAAATCACGGACATCACATCAAACGGCTTCGCCGCGGGATAAGCCCGCTGAAACGCTTCGATGATCGATCCGGCTTTTTCGCCGTAACGCGCCCCGACCCGTTTGCGGACTTCGGCGATCGTCATGGACTCATATTCCGGATGACCGATGCCGGTAGTGAATTCGTTGAGAACGGTCCCGATAATCATCGGCACGTCCGCCGAGATCGACGGCGCGGTCGGATCAAACGCGTGGTTCGGGAGAATCTTGCCATCGACCGTCGGCCCCCAGCCCACGCCCGCGCCTGATCCAGGAATGCTGCCACCAGGCGCAGTCAGTTTTCGCTGGGCCGCAACCCCAGCGGCCACCACCTGCTCGAAGGGCAGTGTCTGCAAGCGATCGATCTGCTCGCGACTCAGACCAAGCTCCGACAGCACCCCTGCGGCGAGTCTTGCGGATGATTCGGGCGCGGACTGCCTCAAGCTGGAGCCGCTCTCCACAATGGCTCGCTGGAACAGGCCCTTGGCCGACGGCATCGCCATGAGCACGCCAACCTTGCTGCCGCCTCCGGATTGGCCGAATATCGTGACCTTGCCCGGATCTCCGCCGAAATTTCCGATGTTATCGCGCACCCATTCGAGGGAGGCCACCAGGTCGAGCATGCCGGCGTTGGCGGACCCGGCCCAGCGCTCGCCGTATTCGGCGAGGTTGAGATAGCCTAGCGCATTCAGACGGTGATTTACGCTGACCACAACCACGTCGCCGCGCCGGGCAAGGTTTTCGCCGTCGTACGATTTCAGCTCCTGCCCCGAACCGGCCGAGTAGCCGCCACCATGAATCCAGAACAACACCGGCCTGGTGCGGCCGTCATTGATTCCGGGCGTCCAAACGTTCACGCGGAGGCAATCTTCACCCGGCTGGCCATCGTCCCACTCGAACATGAAGGCGTTCTCGTCAACCGCCCAGCCTGAGCGCGGGCCCTGGGGGCAAACCTGTCCGTAGTACAACGAACTGCGCACGCCAGCCCACGGCTTGGGCCTGGCGGGCGCCATGAACCGGGCGCCGCCGCCCGTCGGCGCGGCATACGGGATACCCTTGAACGTATAGATCCCGTTGCGCGTGTGTCCGCGGACCTTGCCGGCGGTGGTTTCGACGATTCCCGCCGAATCGGAAGCAGTGATGATCGGCACGGTACCGGAGGAGTTGGACTTGGTCGTCGCCAAGGCTTGTTCATTACTCGAGACTTCATACATCAGGACAGCGCTGCCGGCCAATGTCGCCGCACTCTTGAGAAGAGTACGACGACCCAAAGGCGGTTGTGGCCGGCCTGAATCAGCCGGTGGCTTTGTTGGTTTCATGCCTTCCCTCCTGTGTCGGTTGTGAAATATCGGGTTTCGGCAATCATCAGCTCGGCGCGTTCTTAAAACTGAATGCGAATCAGTGTTTGCAGAATTCTCGGTGGGGGCGCCGGAACACCCGTGTTGGTGATCAGTGAGGTGCTTGGTGTGCCAAACCCATTTTGGTTCAGCTTGCCGGCCGAATCGTAAGGGCTGTTGGCGATCGTGACATTATTCGGATAACCCGCCGTGAAGTTCAAGGTGGTGTTCAACGTTGTGAAATTAGGGTGATTGAAGATATTGAACGCATCGATGCGGAACTGCAAGTGCAGCCGTTCCTTGATCGAAAACTGCTTTTGCACTGCCACATCGAAGTTGACCAGACCTGGAGCATTGAGCCAGTTGACGCCCGATTCCAAGCCCTTGCTGCCGGGCGCCGGCGCAAAGAAGCACGCCGTATTGAGTCGGTTCCACGGATCGCCGGTATGCATATAGGGATCGCAGCCGCTGACGTATCCGATCCGTGCCCCTTCATAGACATAACCTGCCGCGCTCGTGGCGGGATTGTTGGCGACCACGTTGCCGGTGATGTTCTGAGAACTGGCACCGGAAATGGTGAAGGTGGGAGTGAAAGGAGCGCCCGTCGCCATCTGTGTCACGCCGGATACCTGCCAACCGTTGGTCACGGCCCGAGTCAGCCGGTTTGCGGATTTCATACCCGGCACATTCAGAACGTAGTTGAGGGCAAATACTTGCCGCCGATCGAAATTGGCCGGTCCGTAATCGGCCTGCCTGGTTAAGCCGTCGGCGTGGACATAAGTCGAATCAGTGGTGGCTGTCGTCAGAGCTTTGCTCCACGTGTATGCTGCTCCAAAAAACAGCAGGCTCCCCACGCGCCGGGTCAGGTATATCTGCAGGGCATTGTAGTTCGAAGTAGCTGCGCTCTCGTACAACGCGATCTGATTGTAGCCTCTTAAAGGTCGTAAGAAGTTCGGTTGCAGCGCGCCGTTACCCGGCGGGGTCGACTGTTTGCCAACCAGAGTCGGGTCTTGATTCTGGGGCAGGAAGTCGGCGCCATAAGGAACAGGATTCAGATTGCGATTGTCCTGCAAGTGCCGGCCGAGATCCCCTACGTACGCGGTGTCGAGCAACAGATTCCAGGGGAGCCTGGTTTGAACTGAGAACTGATAATTGTAGGTCGTCGGCAGTTTTCCGTTCGGGTCGGCTGCATAGAGCGTGGGAGGGCCCAAAAGGATGTTGCCGGGATTGATGTTCTGTGCGAAGCCATTCAACAGCGTAGGATCGAGCCCCTCGGGCGGATTGCGAACCATGTCGAAAACTCGGTTGCCTTGGAAGCGGTCATAATAAATCCCTCCCCCGGTTCGAATGACCAAGTTCTGCCTACCCGTCACATCCCAAGCCAGGCCGAAGCGCGGTCCCCACTGCGGGCCCCGGTTGTCTTGCAAATACTGGCTGTATCCTTTTCCCGCCTGTACGATTCCGTTGAAGGGGTTACCCGTGTTCGGCACTTCGAGCCCGATGTCGTAGGCCGGCAGGATTTGACCTGTCGGGGGATCTACAGCCGATTTCACCCCGTTCACGAGCTGCGGCTGATACAGGCGCGGCGCCTGACTTGGATCCCACCGGCTCAATACGAACGTCGACGCCTGCCGGGACGCGTCGAACTGAGGCTGATACCAGGAGAGCCGCAGCCCGTAATCGAGCGTCAGCCGCGGCGTTACTTTCCAGGTGTCCTGCACGAAACCTTCGATGTTCGAGTAGCGGTACTCGCCATTGATATAGTTGACCGCCTGATCCATGGTTTGGTAAACGCCTAAGGCGGCGTTAGCGAAGCCGAACCCGGTATCGAGCGGATTGGCCGACGTGTCGCCAAAGTTATAAAAGCCGTTGCTGTTGCCGAACGAACTCTGGTTTTTGCGGCTGCGTTCGAAGAAAATCCCGGTTTTGAGCGTGTGCGGTCCCATGATGCGAGTGAGGTTGTCACTGATATCGATGACGGTGTTATAGTTCACGAACGGGGCGTCGCCGACCGAAGTGAAGTTGGGGGCAAAAGCGCTCGTGATATTGGTGCCGGCGAAATTGAAGCCCGGAATGTAGTCGTTTTGAACGGCGCTCGGATAGAGGAGCGGAAGGTTGATCCCTGATTTTGTCCGTGTGAGGACATCGCCGGTTTCATTGATGTTGATCGAGTTGTGCGTAACCCCCATATTGAATTCGTTGGTCGTGGTCGGCCCCAGCACCCACGTCGCGCCGCTCGCCCAGCTATACCCGGGATTGAGATATTGTATTGGCACAACCGGAACGTTAATGCCAAGCACGAACGAACCGTAAGGATAGGTGAAAGGTTGGGCGTTGTGGATGTAGTGCCCGAAGATGCGCACATTCGGCGTGAGGTTATAGTCCATACGCAACAGGTCCTCGCGCCGGTTCTGGGAATTTGACAACTGCGAAGTATAGTTGTAACCCTTCTGACCCGATACATTGGGCTGCGGAAACAAATTCAGAAGCGCCATGCCAGGTCCGTAGAGGCGATCCTTCGGGATAACGCCTCCCGTAAATGGCTGACCATTGAGCGGATCCTTGATCGTTACCGGGTTGTTGCTGCTGTTCTTGCTAGCTGAGAAATCGCCTTGCCGTTCGAGCGCGGTCGGCACCTGAATGTTGCGCACGGTATTGGGCGCCAACTGCTCCTGAAACTCTTCGCTCCAAAAGAAGAATAGCTTGTTCCGTTGTGGAAGAAACTTGGGAATGTAGACGGGGCCGCCGATTGTATAGCCGGGATCGTTGTAACGAAACAGGCTTCGTGGGAAGCCCTTGGCGTTATTGATCCAGGTGTTGGCGTTCAGGCCGTCATGGCGGTGGTACCAATAGCCGCTGCCGTGAAAATCGGAGGTCCCCGTTTTGGTTACGACTGCGATCTGGGCGCCGGCGTTTCGACCATACTCGGCCTGGTACATCCCGGTTAGAATGTGAAATTCCTGCGTCGAGTCAATGCTGACGGTCACGTTCTGCGAGCCGTTGGAGCCGGTATCCATGTTGCCAATCCCATTGATGGTCAGCATATTGGCGGAGCCACGGTTTCCGTTCGCTTGGATATTTCCGATCCCGCCCGGACCGCCCACCTGGAAATTCGCCGTATCCACCACTCCCGGAATTAACTTAGTCATGTCAAGCGGATTGCGACCGTTTACCTGAAGATTCTCGATTTGCTTGCCAATAATGGTGTCCGACCGCTCCGCGCTCTGCGTTTGAAGAAGAGCCGATTGTGCGGAAACTTCTACGGTTTCCGAGACTGCTCCGACCTCCATGACGAGGTCGGCGATTGCCAATTTTTCATCGGCGTTTAGAGGTATCCCGGTTCGGTCCAGCGCTTTGAAGCCAGTCGCCTCCACTCGCAAATTGTACGTGCCCGGACGCAACCCCGGTATGACAAAAGCTCCCTGTCCGTTGGTCTTGGTAGAGATTCTGCTCTGTTGCGCCGCATCGATAGCGGTCACCGAGACGTTCGGAACCACCGCGCCCTGCTGATCCACGACGCGCCCGGCAATCGAGCCGTTAATGTTCTGCGCAAACGATACGGTTGCAAACAGTGCGCCCAGAACGAGCGCGGACACAGATTTCGTTCCCATCGAATAGACGCCCCCTCGGTTGTAGTCTCGTCGGCCAGTTGGCAAGATTAAGACCAGGAGCCGGCCTTACGCCTGCGGCGACACAGTATATCACTGCCGTTGTTGCGTCGGAAAGATTTTGTATCGCCATGTACTGGCCGACACGTGGCGACTCAAGGGCGGGCGGCACCGACCCACGAATCGAGGGTGACGCTCTCTTTGGAATCGGGAACATCGGAAACCCCGGCCGCTCCGCCTCGTCGCGAAGCAGCACGTGCCCTGGTTTGTCGCAGATCACCCTCCAGTGCGCATCGACGCTCAACCTGGGGCCGCGGCAAGTCACGATCAGTTTGTAAGATTCATCACACTACTGGGGGGGATGTTCCTCTCACAGCGGGCACATTGAGGCCTCTGTCTCGTTATCGTTTTGTGGTGCCTGGCTCGGCGATATCGCCGGTACGTTTGTACGGGAAGCAATTCATCGTGGAGCCGCGGTCGGGCATCGGCCAAAGTTAGTTAGATTTTGGTGGTTCACACGCCAAGTCCGGTCGGCCACACTTCACCGGTCGACCAGAATATAAGGCCCGAGCTGTTCTCAGAGCCAACCGCCCTTGAAGCCGGCGCGGCGAAGCCCCGCAGTGATGTAAGGCGATCGGCGGGTGATGTTCCAGATCAGCCCGGTGCGGTAGTTCTCGATCATGAGCGCCACCGGCCCCTGGTCGATCCCGAAGTGATACGGCGTCACCCACCAGCCGGTCGGGCTGTCCGGCACTGCGTAGGTCTGATTGAAGGACGGCTTGAAGCCGTAGCGCTTCGTCATGCCGAGGTCGAGCCGGGCCATGGCGCGGATGGTAGGGATCACGATCTCCGGAGCGAACGGCAGCGAGGCTAGTACAACCCACGGTGCCAGAGTGCCGTCGTCAGGGCCAAATGGCGCCCCGCGCGCGCAGTAATCGTAGAACTGTCGTTCGACGCCATTGACGACCCGCTTCTCCCAGCCGGGTCCGTCGGTCGCCGTGATCCCCCAGCAGAATTCGCCGTAGCCGGCGAATTCGAGCGGGTTGTGCTGCGCGTACTCCTGGTGAACATACGTCGCTTGACGGCTGTTCTCAAAGTAGTCGCTGTGGTGCTCCCGCATAAACGCGTCGTGGAGGCCGCGGAAGTCGATCCAGAGATGCGAGAGCTGATGCGTGAAGAGCGGCCCGGAGTAGAGTAGCTCGCGGCCGTAGATCTGTTTCCAGCAGTAGGTGGAGCAGTAAGCGGCGTAGCTCTCCGCTGGCAGGAGGGAGGTCGGTGAGCCGAGGGCGAGCAGGTAGACGAGCAGTGCCTCGTCGTAACCGGTCCAGTAGTGGGGAATGAAGCCGCTCTCCGGGCGCCAGCCGTGGCATATCGCCGGGCCGCCGTTCGTCGCCCACTGCCAGTCGGCGCGGCAATAGAGTTCATCGGCCAGGCGTCGAACCTCGGTCTCCGCCTCCGTATCGCGATCAAAGTAGGCGGCGCAGGTGAGCATTCCGGCAAACAGGAAGGCTGAATCGATGGTCGACAGCTCGCACTCCCAGGTGCGCCGCCCGGTCTTAATGTCGAGGAAGTGATAGTAGAAGCCCCGGTATCCGGTCGCATCCGGCTCTGGCCCCTGCGGGCTGTCACGGAAGAAGCGCAGCCGCTTCAGCACGAGCTCCGGCGCGAAGTCGCGGGAAATCACGCCGCGTTCGACGAGCACGGGAATCGTGGACAGCCCGAGGCCGATCGTGGCGATGCTCGACGGCGCGCTGGGGTCTGTCTTGTCCCTGATCAGGCCGTTGACCGGGTTTGTCTCGTGGAGATAGTACTCGAGCGTCGTCAGCTGGAGGCGCCCCAACTCCTCATCACTCGGCAGGCGGTTCAGCTCTTCTCCGGTTGTCTGGCGGTCGGCCGTTCCCATGATTTCTCCAACTTCAGGTCATGACCCGAGCGCAATCTGGACCTGGTGCTGCCTGCCGTCGTCCGCCAGTTCGACCACTCCTCCCGAAATCGCGCGTCCATCGACCGACACGCTTCGGACACCGCGACCGGAACCCCCCGAGTTCGCGACAACGACATGGTAGGTGGCCGAGCGGTGGCGGTAGGTGATCTCGTAGCCGGACCAGCCGGGCGGGACGCAGGGATCGAGCTCGAGCCGGGTGCCACGCAGACGGAAACCAAGGATCGCTTCCAGGCCGACCCGGTATAGCCAGGCGGCAGAACCCGTGTACCAGGTCCAGCCACCGCGGCCGGTGTGCGGCGGGGCGCCATAGACATCCGCGCAGACCACGTACGGCTCCACCTTGTACCGTTCTACGCCGTCGGGAGAGGCTGCGTGGCGGACCGGGTTGATCAGGTCGAACAGCTCCGCTGCCCGCTGGCCCTGGCCCAGCAGCGCCGTCGCCAGCACTACCCACGTGGCGGCGTGCGTATATTGGCCGCCGTTCTCGCGAATCCCCGGCACATAGCCCTTGATGTAACCCGGTTCGAGGCGCCCGCGATCGAACGGGGGCGTCAAGAGCAGGATCAGGCCGTCCGCGTCCCGCACCAAGTGCTCCTCGACCGCCAGCATCGCTTGGCGGGCGCGCTCCGGATCGCCGCCTCCGGAAATCACCGCCCACGATTGGGCGATCGAGTCGATCTGGCATTCGTCGTTGGTCGCCGAGCCGAGCGGAGTTCCATCATCGAAGTAGGCACGCCGGTACCAACGCCCGTCCCACGCGTGTTCCTCGAGGGCCACGCGCAGCGCGTCGGCCCGCTCTCGGCACCAGGCGGCGCGAGCGCCGTCCCCACGCCGTTCCGCCAAGCCCGCGAACTCGCGCAGAGTGGCGACCATGAACCACCCGTTCCAGACACTTTCCCCCTTCCCCTCGACCCCCACCTTGTTCATCCCGTCGTTCCAGTCACCGGTGCCCATCAACGGCAGACCATGAGGGCCCAGCTTCAGGCCACATTCGAGCGCCCGCTCGCAATGATTGTAGACGCTCTCGCGCGTCGGGCTGACTTCCGGCAGGCCGTAGTCTTCCTCCTGGTCCGGACGGAGAACTGGCGCGTGCAGGAAGGGAACCCGCTCGTCGAGCAGGGAGAGGTCGCCCGTAACGCCGACGTAGTGTGCAACGACCAGTGGCAGGAAGATGAGATCGTCGGTAATGCGCGTGCGGACGCCGCGACCCGCGGGCGGGTGCCACCAGTGCTGCACGTCGCCTTCCTCGAACTGACGCGCCGCCGCACGCAGGATCTGTGCCCGCGCTTCCCCTGGAGCGCCGTAAACGATGGCCATAGCATCTTGGAGCTGGTCGCGGAAACCGAATGCTCCGCCCGACTGGTAAAACGCCGACCTGCCCCACATTCGACACGCGAGAGCCTGGTATACGAGCCAGCGGTTCAGCATCAGGTCCAGGGCCGAGTCCGGCGTCCGGACCTGGACCGTCCCGAGGATACGATCCCAGAGCGCGCGGACTTCCTCGAGCGCTGCCTCGACCTGGCCCGGAGCGGCGTAGGCGCGGACGAGTCGCCGGGCCTCGTCCGGGGCCGCTGTCTGCCCGAGCAGGAAGACGACCTCCTCCTCGCCGCCTGGTGGCACTTCCAGTGGCGTCATCAGCGCGGCGCACGGGTCGACCAGCTCGCCGGCGCGATCGGAGAGCCGCGACCGGCGGAGGGCGGCGGGCGCTTCCGGAGAGCCCTCGCGACCCAGGAACTCGGCGCGATCGGTCGTGAAGGAGTGCGCTTGGGTATCTGTACCGATCGCGGCCACGGCCGCGAAAGCGACCTCCCCGGCGAACTCGCCCGCCCAGGCGTTAGTAGCGAACAACGCACCTGTTTCCGAGTCGGCGTGGCACACCACCTGTAAGGAGGCCTGGTCGCGGAGGCCGCCCAGGACCCACTCGGCGTAGAACGTCGCCGACAGGCGGCGCGGCCGGGTGCCCGTGTTCCGCACGCGAAGGCGGACGATTTTGACCCGATCGGTGGGCGGGATCAGGACGAGGAGGTCCTGTTCAAGGTCGTGACTGGTTCGCTTGAAGAGGCTATAACCCTGGCCGTGGCGGACGACCGTCGTCACTTCGCCCCCGCATGGGGCCGGCGTCGGCGACCAGAACTCCCCGGTGTCCTCGTCGCGGAGGTAAACGGCCTCGCCGGGCGGGTCGGTCACGGGATCGTTGCTCCAGGGCGTGAGCCGATGCATCTGGCTATTGCCCGCCCAGGTGTAACCGCTGCCGGCCTCGGTGACCAGGCAACCGAAGTCGGGGTTGGCGAGCACGTTGATCCACGGCGCCGGCGGTCGCTCGCCGGCGCGCAAGGTGATGACGTACTCTCGGCCATCCGCCGTGAACCCGCCGAGACCATTGTCGAAGAGCAGCGCCGTATCGGGGGCCGGCGAGTCCTCGGGGCCCGCTTCCTCTGGGGCGCCCGTTGGGAGCAGCGGCGGAGGGAGCGCCGGAGCCTCCGCCAGCGCCCGGCCAAGCTGCGCCACGAGCGTACCATCACCCCCGCGGAGGAGGAGACGGGCGGCCGCCTCGAGCAGTGTCGCGTCGTCGGCGGACATGCGGGACGCGTCGCGGAGGAACACGCCGCCCGGCCGGTCGACCAGTTCTGCTGTGGGTGCGTTCTGGACCAGGTCCTTTAGCCGGCAGCTCAGTTCGTCGCCCGTGCCCTCGTCCTGCAGAAGGACCAGGTCGGCCACGAGGCCGCAACGGCGCCAGTACGCGTGCGCCTGCAGCACCTCCCTTACCAGTTCCAGGTTCCGGTCCGCTCCGATTCGCACTAGCGCGATCGCCACGTCGCCCGAGATGCCGTGCGGCCACAGTCCTGATTGGCCGAGGCGGTTCCGGGCGACGGACTCGCGCGACCGCAAGGGCGGGCTCACAAAGAGAACTGAGGCCGCCAGCCGCTGGAACAGCGCGGCGTCCTCCGGCGTCAGACCCAGCTCCGCCCGCTGCGCCACGTCGCTCCCAGTGGTCTCCTCGAAGACCCGGTCCACGGTCTCCAGGCTGCCGAACCGGGCGGCCAGCGCCAAGGTCTGGACCCGGTCTTGCGGTGCGGCGGTCGTGAACGCAACGACGATGGACGCTCCCGGCTTCACCCGGATCCGCTGGCGCAGGCTGAACACGGGGTCCAGCACCGGTCCTACGGTGCCCGAAAGTGCGACGCCACCTTCCATCGCCGCCGGGTTCCGCGTGGAGCGACCCCGCCCAAGGAAGCGGGCGCGGTCGGTCTCGTACTCGACCTCACCCGCCACTTCGCTCGCCATGACATGAAGAGCCCAGACCGGCTTTTGATCGTGGGCCCGCGGCCGGCGGCGGCAAATCAAGGCGGGCGGCGACGCATGGTATTCGGTTTCGAGGAAGAGCTTGGCGAAGGCCGGGTGCGCTTGGTCGGCGCCGCGCGGATTGAGGGCCAACTCGGCATAGCTCGTAACTTCCAACGTGCATGGCCTGTCGCCGCGATTGGTCAGGGTGACGCGACGGACTTCCGCGTCGGTGTCGGGCACGACTGCGACCTCGTAACAGGTCTCGACGTCACGGTCGCGGCGGCGGAGGATCGCCCGGCCGGGGCGCAGGTGGGACTCGTACTCGTCGGCGTTTGGCCCGAGGGGCTGGCGGCCCGCGGACCAGACGCGCCCGTCGTCCAGGTTGCGGACGTAGTAGTACTGTCCCCAGCAGTCGCGGGTACCGTCTTCCCGCCAGCGGGTAACGTCCATCCCGTCCAGGGCGCTGTAACCGCCCCCTGAGGCCGTCAGCATGACGCTGTAGCGGCCATTCGAAAGCAGGCAGACCTCCGGGGACGAACCGGGAACGTCAACGAGGTTCCGCCGTTTCGGGCTTGACATCTTCGGGTGACTCCACAAATTCGCACCAGCGCGTGCCGATCACGGCGCTCTGCTGGTGGCCAAGTGAGCCCACTAGTGAATTCGAATCAGCCGAAACTCAGGTACAGCGCGCGAAGAAATTAGACAATCCCTTCCGGTCTACCCTGATCGCTCGATAAGGATGGCAACAGCTTCGATACGTCTCCGCAAACGCCGCCAGACACGATTTTGGCTTGCCTGTGCGGCTCCATGAGCTTGTTCTTCATGGAACGGAGGAACCGACCTTTCAACTATAGGCTACCACGCTCTCGAAGACCTGCCTCGTTCGAACAGGTAACGGACACTTCACCATGATGAGATGTCATTACGATGGCGTCTCCCCCTCCTGGTACGGTGGCTGTCATACTGATATCCGACATCGTTGCCGAATCCGGCAGCACGTTCGCATAGAACAACACTAACTCCGCGAGGCCAGTCGGTTCGCCGAGAATTTTTCTGCAATGTGAGACGGTTTGTGTCTCCGCGCCGATGAAGTGCGATTGGCAGATGATGACTGCAGCATCACGTCTGCTGGAATCACCATAATCCAACGTTCTCCCATCGGCCTTCGGCTTCAGCCGAATCATCGTTACGTGCTCAGCACGTACCTTGTATTTCGGGTGCGTCGATGCAGCTCGCCGCTATGAGCGAGGGGTTTTGGAGCGGGCATAGGCGCCACATACAAGAGGAATCCTTCGCGCGGTCAAAGACCGGGCGGGAGTCCAGAGTTGGTGGGTCGTGCCTGCGTTATCCCCGAGCCCCGATCGTTACTTCCTCGGGTTTGAAGGTCAGTTCTTGGCGCGAGGGAGATTCGTCCGCGAGAACGGTTTGACCGTCGCGAATTGCGCCTTGCAAGATGAGGCGACCTATGGGTGTCTCTACCTTCTTCTGGATGGCGCGCTTCAGAGGCCTGGCACCGTAGACCGGATCGTAGCCGGTGTGCACCAGATGGAGCTTGGCCGCATCGGTCAGGTTGAGCTTAATGTTGCGCTCGGCCAGCCGTGCGCGTAGATGCTCTAACTGGATGTCGACGATCTGGCGCAACTGCTGCTCGGAAAGCCCGTGGAAGACGATGATGTCGTCGATGCGGTTGAGGAACTCCGGACGGAAGTGTTCGCGCATCTCTCTTAATACCGCCTCCTTTACTTGGTCGTACGAACCGCGATGTTCAAGGATTCGATGACTGCCGATGTTTGAGGTCATGATTACGATTGTGTTCTTGAAATCCACGACGCGGCCCTGGCCGTCCGTGAGGCGGCCGTCATCGAGGACCTGGAGCAACACGTTGAAGACGTCGTGGTGGGCCTTTTCGATCTCGTCGAACAGCACTACGGAATAGGGCCTGCGACGCACAGCCTCGGTAAGCTGGCCACCCTCCTCGAAGCCGATATATCCGGGAGGTGCGCCGAGGAGGCGGGCGACGGTGTGCTTTTCCTGGTATTCGGACATGTCGAGAGTAATTAATGCACGCTCATCGTCGAACAGGAAATGCGCCAGCGCGCGGGCCAGCTCGGTCTTTCCGACGCCGGTAGGCCCTAGGAAGATGAAGCTGCCGATGGGCCTGTTGGGATCTTTCAATCCGGAGCGTGCGCGAATGACGGCCTCTGCGACCGCAGTGACCGCCTCATCTTGCCCGATGACCCGCTTGTGCAGCTCCTCTTCCAGGTGCAAGAGCTTTTGCATCTCCCCTTCGAGCAACTTCGAAACGGGTATGCCCGTCCAGCGGCTGACAACGCGGGCAATATCTTCCTCATCGACCTCCTCCTTGATGAGACGGACCTGGCCTTTCCTTTCGGCTTGTTCGGTCTCAGTCTTAAGTTTGCGGTCGAGCTCGGTGAGCTTGCCATACTTGAGCTCGGCGGCGCGGTTCAGATCGTACTGCCGTTCAGCCAGCTCAATGGCGATCTTGGTCTGCTCGATCTGCTCGCGCAGCGCTCCCAAGCGCTGGATCGACTGCTTTTCGGCCTGCCAGCGGGCCTTGAGGGCATCGGATTCAGCGCGCAGGTCAGCGAGCTCCTTCTCGATCCCGGCCAACCGGACTTTGGATGCCTTGTCCTTCTCCTTGCGCAGCGCCTCGCGCTCGATCTCGAGTTGCATGATACGACGTAGGCTCTCGTCTAGTTCCGAGGGCATGGAGTCGATTTCGGTGCGGAGGCGGGCGGCGGCTTCATCCACCAGGTCTATGGCCTTGTCGGGCAGGAAGCGGTCGGAGATATAGCGGTTGGAGAGGACGGCGGCTGCCACCAATGCACCATCCTTGATTCGCACGCCATGGTGCACCTCGTAACGCTCCTTGAGGCCGCGGAGAATCGATATGGTGTCCTCAACGGACGGCTGATCGACGAGCACAGGCTGGAAGCGGCGCTCTAAGGCGGCATCCTTTTCGATGTGCTTGCGGTATTCATCGAGCGTAGTCGCGCCGATACAATGAAGCTCACCCCGGGCGAGCATGGGCTTGAGAAGGTTGCCAGCGTCCATGGCGCCCTCGACCTTGCCGGCGCCGACGACGGTATGTAACTCGTCGATGAACAGGATAATTTCGCCTGCCGAATCCTGTACCTCTTTGAGGACGGCCTTGAGGCGCTCCTCGAACTCGCCGCGATACTTAGCACCGGCAATGAGGGCGCCCATGTCGAGCGAGACTACCCTCTTATTCTTGAGGCCTTCGGGAACGTCACCGCGTACAATGCGCTGGGCGAGTCCTTCGACGATGGCGGTTTTACCGACGCCTGGATCGCCGATCAGGACAGGATTATTCTTTGTACGGCGTGAGAGCACCTGGATGACGCGGCGGATCTCCTCGTCGCGGCCGATGACGGGGTCAAGCTTACCCTGCGCGGCAAGTCTGATGAGGTCACGGCCATAGCGCTCGAGGGCCTCGTAGGTGGCTTCGGGATTTTGAGAAGTGACGCGCTGGCTGCCGCGGACCTCGCGTAGGGCCTGCATCAGCCGGTCGTGGGTGAGACCTGATCTCTTGAGGATGCGGCCGGCGGCGCCGGAGTCGTCGAGCGCCGTGAGGAGGACGTGCTCGATGGAGATATATTCGTCCTTGAGCTTTTTGGCCTCATCCTCGGCGCCGCCCAGGAGGCGGTTGAGGCGCGTGGTAACGTAGATCTGGTCGGTCGGCCCCGCGGGTACAGAGACCTTGGGCAGCCGGTCCAGTTCTTGCTCCAGGGAGGATTTGACGGCGTCGACGTCAACACCAGCTCGGGTAAGAACGGAGACGGCCAGCCCTCCCTCCTGCTCAAGCAGACTGAGGAGAAGATGCTCGACATCAAGCTGCTGGTGACTGTAGCGGCCGGCCTTAGTTTGGGCGGCTCGAATAGACTCCTGCAGTTTTTCGGTGAAACGATTGATGTCCATATATTGATTATCGGCCCGGGGCGGAGCTGAGAGCACAAGCAGGGCGCGGCGGCCACGGAGTGTTTGTCGAACTCTTCGTGCGTGCACCGAGCTAAAGAGCAACCTTGGGGTTGGCGCTCCCGGGTGCGTCCTCAGCCTTCGACAACTTATGCTGCTAAAACCCCCAGTTGCTAACCGACGGGATACATTCCGCTGGTTCGAGTCCGCTTGCTTCGACTCTCCCGGTTGGCCGGTGGTCGGTGTTAGACCTCGTCTTGACACGGATTACAAATTGGAGCTATGACAGCTGGGTTCAACACTCCAAGGACCTTCCTGATTTGGGTGTTGTTACAATCGGCGCGGTCTGGCAAACAAAAAGATCACAGAAGGTCGATCTGGAAGGGCTGTAGAATGCACGGGTTGAAGAAACCGCTCCGGGGATCCGCTCCAGTGTCACGATCACAGCTCCCCCCCCTCGAATCTGACTGCTCTGAGATTCCATGTACTGAAAGCACCCCCCTCCGCGGGGGCTGGAGGAAAACAGGATCTCTCGGCGTTTTGGCCGGCCCTTCAAGATGTACCGCGACCCTGCTCGTGTCCCTTTGAACTCGAGTTCGACGGGGTTTCGCTCAGCATGGGCACGAGTGCCTGTTTTCGAGCGATTCGAGCATCGCATTCGCCCGTGTCAACAACGAAGCAATGCGCCACAGTGACTAGACTCATGCCGTTCCGCGGCTGGATCTGCCCAGTTGTGCCCTCGGCATGCGCGGGTCCGTCCGGCGCCCCTGTTGGCGATGACAGCTTCCACGCGACTCTCTGCCGTTCACCGAAATCCTTTTTTCGTGAAGACAAAGCGAGCGCAGCTCCACCTTGGCGGCGTTGATCGGATCGTCGGTGAGTATATACGGTCGCGGAAAACCTTGGGCAGCTTCTAGTCGAACTCGGCGGCCACCAGACCCGAGCTGAAGGCCAATCCAACAGTGACGAGCTTAGGCAACAACTGCCCCCGTTTCGGAGGTGTCGTAGCCGGCAAGAACCTCCAGCTTGCGACGAAGGGTTGCCCGTTGCAGGACATCCAGGAAGGATCTCACGGCTGGAAGATCCGCGGTGCGTCTCCGCATGACCAGGTCGTAGCGCTCGCTATTGAGCGGCACAAAGTCTAAGGCAAGTGTCTTGGCGGCAGAACGGGTTGCCAAACAGACATCGGCCCTTTGAGACACGACACAGTAGGCAGCCGCAAGATGACCAAAGGCCACTTGGCCGTAGCCTCGGACCTTATGAGCGTCCATCCCCGCCCTCTCCAGCAGCTTGTCCAACAGCGCGCGGCTTCCCGAACCGGGCTCACGATTCACAAATCGGACATTCTTTCGTGCCAGGTCCTCCACTCTCCGGATATGTTTGGGGTTTCCCCGTGCCAGGACCAAGCCTTCTTCCCAGCGCGCAAAGGTCACGACCAGGAAGTCTTCGTCCGGATACTCCTTTCGAATAAAGGGCAGGTTAAACTCCCCCGTTTTGGCGTCTTCCAGGTGGGAACCGGCAATGTGGATCTTGCCTTGTTTGAGCCAGTTCAAGGCAAGCTTGCTCGATGCAGCCGCGGAGACAATCTCCACACCACTGACCTTCTCGACCATCCGAGAGATAAGACCGGTGGCCGGGTCACAGCCCGCCAGTGCCAGACGCTTCTGCGCGGCCTCTTCTTTTGCGAACACCACTAGGTCGGCGCGGCCGCGGACTCGCGTCGTTCGCTTGATGATTCCGTCTGCCTCCGGCATGAAGTACGGGGACGCCGTCACCGGAACGCTCACCCAGCGCGATCCGACTTGGCAGATGCGAACGGGCTGGCCCCTGTCCGGGGTGGACACGCTCAACACTTCAGCAGCAATCGATTCCGGCGAGGCTTGCATGCCCTCCCTAAGCGAAAACAGCTCGTCGACGGTGACTTCCAGCTCCCGCGCAAGACTTAAGGCGACTTCGGTGTTCGGGACGTACGAACCAGTCTCGATGGCGTAAATCGTTTGACGGCTTACATTCACGCGCCGCGCGAGGTCAGAGCTGCCCACTCCTCGGCTCTTGCGGACTTGTGCCAGCCGGTTTTCGACCTGTGTTCTCAAGCTTCCTATTTTCTCAATTGAACGACGTCGAGCTTGGTGAGCATGCGGACGGATCGGGCGGCGGGCTTGTCTTTGGGAACAACCAAACGGAACCGGCCCTGGGCTCCAAACATCGGTTTGCCGTTCGCTGTATCCGCCAGGATGTGGATGCAAAGGTCGTGTTTGTTGCGTCAGGCCGCTCTCGTACCGGACGTTCACGATTCCCAGATGCAATACGTTCAACGGTTGGAATTTCACATACCGGTCAATCCCTAGACAGGCTGAGTGGCAACCGGCAGAAATTCAAGCCTCGCTGCCGCCCAGCAACCAAATGCCTTCAAACGGCGTCTAAGCTGGCGTTGAAGGTGCTGGAGTGGTGCTCCTGTCACTAGGCCGCCGGCCCAAGCTCGGTTGAGCGATGCCGGCGTCTCGCGCCACTAGGATGCCGTCGTGTATCCAGAGATCGAGGTGCGGCAGCTGCGCTGTGTGATTGCGGTAGCCGACGAACTGCATTTTACGCGCGCGGCTCAAAAGCTGCACATCACGCAGTCGGCGCTGACGCGCCAGATCCGCCATCTCGAATTACAGCTTGGCGTCGATCTGTTTATCCGCGGGACTCGACACGTCGAGCCTACCGACGCCGGGCGCGCGTTGGTGGAGGATGGGCGTAAGGCATTGGTACTGATGGATCGGGGGGTTCGGAGAGCGCTCGGTGCCGGACGCGGCGACTTCGACGTCTTGCGGCTTGCGTACTCTCCCTTCGTCGACATCCATTTCTTCTCGCAGCTGCGAGCCTTTCTCGCCGAAGCACGGCCCGAATTGCAGATTGAATACAGTAGTGAAGTCGTGACGGATCAGATTCAAGGCCTGATCGAGGGTCGATACCACGCCGGGATTGGTCCCCTCGCGGCTAGTGATGCTGCGCTAAGCACGGTGTGCTTGTTCCAGGAACCCATGTTCGTTGTATTTCGCAAGGGCCATCGGCTTGCCAGGAAGCGTCGGGTTCATGTTTCCGAACTCGGGAATGATCCCGTGATCTGGATGCCTCGAAAAGTGCAGCCCACGGTCCACGATGATTTCTTGGCGTGGTGTCGAAGTCAGGGTTACGTTCCTAACGTGGTCCAGGAAGTCACGAGCGTTTCCGAAATCCTCGACTTCGTGGCCGAGGGAGCAGGTGTCGGGTTCGTAAAAGCCTCCGCATGCAGGCTTCACGAGGATGGACTGGCGTTCTGCCCTATCGGTGACCCGCCTTACCTTGTGAGCACCGGAATCCTCTACAGGACCGACAACCGATCCCAGTTGCTGCGGAACCTCGTGACTTGCCTGGCCGCGCGATTTCCCTGTGCTACGATTGAACGACGCTCCGGTTCTGGCCTGTCCTCGGAGAGTTCGCGGCCGAGCTCTCAGTGAGCGCGAATTCCGTCGGCGGCCTGACTGCCAAAACGCGCCTCGACGCCTCCTCGCCGTCACAACCACGCTTCGGAAATGGGGGCTGGATCGATGGACGACAGCCCGGACATCCTGGAGCTTCTCCGTCTGATCCTCAGCCCGGTTGTCAACTGTTGTTCCGGAAGATATTTATACCGACGCATCCTTCGGATCCATAGCAGGATCCCAGGCCTGCGCGGCCATCGAGACGCGACACGCTGCTTCAAGCATACTGGGCAGCAGGCAATGGAACGGCGCAGCGCGGATTGCGGCATCATCCGCGGTGATTTGCCGCAGTCTCCGGGCTTGTTCGGCTGTCAACAGAAAGCCGCTACCCTCATCGCGAGGCCCCAGGGTGTGCAATTGGCACTGAGAAGAACGGTCGCGGTCTCTGCTGCTTGTCTCGACCAGAACGTCGGAGATCAGTGTAGGCAAAAACACCAGTCAATTGTCACCGGCCAAGAGCAATGTCGTTTCGGAATGGATCAGCACCGCGCGCGCATAGCTGCTCAGCGCTCTGGGCCGGAGCTGCCAAGGCGACTGGGAATTTCGAGCGATTGTATGGCCTTCCGCACAGTCAGCTCGGCGTAGTACCAAACATCCTTTTTCGTCCCTTGGCGAAATCGCGCGATGGCTGCGGCAACGGCCTCGGGCGACTCACCACGGGACAACGCGCGCCGCGCATAGGCCCAGTCGCGCTCCGATTGCGAAAGGCGACCTGGGGTCCGTGATCGTGCCGCTAGAAGGCTCGGGCTTAGAGGTTGGCCTCGCTCATCCGGCTCCAGCCTTGGAAAATGTTCGGGCGCATAAACGGCGTCGGACAGCCTTTCGATCCGGATGTAATGCCTCCGCGGGTACTTGTGATTGTAGAGGCCCGGCACTCGCATCACCCGCGAGCAGTCTGTGGCCGCAGGATCTGCACCGAGTCCCCTGGCTAGTCCGCGTTGCAGGTCCTCTGCCTGGGATTTTGAAAAATCCTTCACCCGCCAAAATGCCTGCCAGCGGCCCGGTGAGCTGTTCATTAAATAGCTGGGCTCGGGCATATCGCCCGAGGCGCGCATGCGCCTGACCTCGGCCGTGCCGTCCTGGTCAAAGTCGAGATAGATGTGGCGTATCGTTGCGATATCGTCCTTGGTCCGGCCTCGCGCGTCTTCCCGCAATGCATTCGGGCTCGAGTACACATCGTAGCCCATACGGTTCTGATCGTGCAGCCAGACTTGGGACTCTGGCGATGCCAGTTGCCGGGCCGACGCAATGCGCTGGATGACTGATTCGGTGCGCTTGTGGATCAGAACAACCGCCAGGCGGTCATCGGCTTCGAATTCTTCAAGAAAATAGCGGGCCACAGGATTGTTCGGCACGGTAGACCTCTTCGAACTGATAGTGGTCGGTCTGAGCGTCGAAGCGAGTAAGGCGTAACAGCTCGGCTAGGTATCGGCGGCCATCCCGCCTTTCCAGTTGAAGCACGAGATGGACCACGTCGCCGATATTGGCGCGAATGGCCGGATAGGGCAGCTCCACGCCGGACTGTAAGACGCAGCTAGAGAACCGCGAAATCGCCTGGCGCGCCGAGTTTGCATGGACGGTCGACAGACTGCCGGAATGGCCTGTATTCCAAGCCTGGAGCAGGTCGAAAGCTTCGCCGCCCCGGACTTCGCCCAGAATGATGCGATCCGGCCGGTGCCGGAGAGTCGCCCGCAACAGGTCTCCGATCGTTACTGCCGGCCATCCGGGTTGCCCACGCCGCGCCTCAAACCGGACCAGGTTGGGCTTGGAGCACTGAACCTCGGAGGTATCCTCAATCAGAACGATGCGGTCCGCATCGGAAATGAATGTGGTGAGTGCCGTGAGCAGTGTGGTCTTTCCGCTGGCCGTTGCTCCACTGATCAGGATGTTCTCCCGGCGCTCGATTGCGTTGTGCAGATAATTGAGAACCGCGGGCGTAACTGTACCAGTTCGGACGAGTTCGGCAGGGCTGAAAAATCGGGATTGAAATTTCCGGATCGTTAGGGTTGTGCCGCTGACCGAACACGGGGGGATGACCGCGGCCACACGCGATCCGTCAGGGAGCCGGGAATCGAGCAGAGGTTTTTCTTCACTGATCTCATCGCCGAGGGCACGCGCGATGTTGCGCACCGCGACCTGGAGCGATTTCTCCGGGATCGTGACACCGGACACTTCCTCCAGCCGGCCCAACCTCTCGATGAATACCCGGGTCGAGCCGTTGACCATAATCTCCGAGATCTCGTGATCTTCGATCAATGCCGCGATCGGCCGCAGAAAGGGCAAGATGACTTCAAATCCCACCTTCAGATCTCCCCGTCTTCAAGTTGCTGGAAATAGGTCTTGTTCGGGTCGAGGTAGTAGGGCTTCAAATAACAATAAGATGCCGCGAGCGGGTTCACGCCATCGTATGCCAGAACGATGGCCTGGGCATTCTTGAGCTCCCCAAAGATCTTCGACTCAAATACCCAGTCCCGCTGCAGGTTGTAGCTTTTCGAAGTGCCTATGGCGGCGCGGTGGGCCGTGGAGCGCCCCGTCAATACGCTGACACGGGCATCCTGATCGCTCTCCGACAGCGAATAGCTCAGCTTGAGGTGTTCTTCCTTGCCGCAAAACTCGCTCGCCGTCCGGGCGGTGAAGTCATCGCTCAAAGAAAGGAAGATTTTCGTGCGGAAGGTCTGCAACAGGGTCCGCCAGGATTCGCCCGGCAAGGTCGAGCGCAGCGAACTGATGCTCTGGGTAGCGACGATGGGGATGCACTTGGCTTGCCGCGACAGCCCAAAGAACTTCTCGTCACCGGTGGGATCGCTCTCGCCCACTGTGGCGAAGCCCTGGTATTCATCGCAAAGGAACAGAACTTCCCGCCACGAGCGGTGGGGATGCGATTCGATCTTGGGAATCCGGTTCAGAACAGCCCTCTGAAAGTCCTGCTTCATGAGCGTGCCAATGGTGCGAGCCAAGCCGGGATTGAGCGAGACCGGAAAGTTGAGGGCACAAACCTTGCCCTGTTCCAACATTTCGCTGAATGGGGGCAAGGCGGTTCCGTAACGGCCGTTTTGGTTGAGTTCCGCGTTGTAGAGCTCCTTGGGCGGGCAGAACGTGTATTTGACTGAAGGGTTATCGTCGAAAAGCGACAGGAACACCGAGATGCCTTCCACAATGGAGGTGCGCAGCTTAGGCTCGATTCGCCGCCAATCGTGATAGAACCAACGCTTGACTGCTGCCAGTTGCTGCCGCTTGCGCTCGTCAAGCGAAGAGGCGTCACGGCCAGTCTCGGTCACGAGAGAAAAAGGAATGCGGCTCGTATCGAGGAAGCGGAGCAATTCGGCCGAAATAGACGCTTTCATTTCATTAGTCGGAGGGTCCTTTTCGAACGGGAACCGGGCCAGTTCGCGCCGGGCGAAGTAGTCGGGCTCGGAGACCAGGATGTATTCGGTGGTCTGAAACAGCCGCTCGCCCTCCTTAATCCGCGTCTCCAGTTTGTCGGGATTGATGGCGCACTCGTAGACGTCGAACAGAGTGACGTAATCGTAGTTGACCTTGTGCAGCAGGATGATGAACTTCACCAGATTCGTGTAGGCCTGCTGCCAGAACGGCTCCTTGCCGCGCCCGAACAGATTGTTCAGCAGGCTGGCGATGCCGTAGGCGAGGGCATAGGCTTCCAGATCATTGTGCAGCGGGTTGTATCGGACGTTCGAGTCGAGCGCGACCTCCACGTAGTCGTCCTCGCGGCCATGCGTTTCCAGGATTTGCCGCACTTTGTGGCAGAAGTCGCCTTTCACTTCCAGAACCAGGCCGCCCACGCGCCGCGCCGGGTCTTGGGACTGGAATGCCAGGATCTGGTTGGCGAACGGGTACATGCAGCAGGTAGTTTTGCCCGAGCCGATCGCGCCGAACACCGCGATACCCGTGAACAGCCCACGCTGGGGGATGGTGAGCCATTGTGGGTGTTCGGCGGGAGTGGGTCGCCGCCGGTGGTGCAGTTCGCCCACAGTGAGGAATAGATCCTTGCGCCCTCGCGGTTCCGGATATGGTGGAAGCGGGTTGAGTGGATAGCGCCGGACGTGCCGGGCCGCGAAGATGTAGTGCAAGGAGAAGCCGATGGAGCAAACGATGAACGGCGTGGTAAAAAGCATCGTGAGATAGCCATATTTGATGGCGGCGAACAGCAGCGGCTTGTGGAGCAGGATCAGTTGCAGAACGGCGTTTTGGTCGGGGAACGGGAATCGCCGGAGAAGTAGCAGGCCAGTGGAACAGCTGAGCGTGATGCTCAACGGCAGCCGGATGTCGACGATTGAGGCGATCATTTTGTGGCCAGCTTCGCGGTGGAGCCATTGGCAAGCTGAGGGTTGGTCTCCACCCATTCGGTGAAATGACGGTCTTTCCGAAAAATGAAGACCAGGGACTGGTTGATGACGTAATCGCGGCTGGAGTCGAGGTATCGGCAATAGCGTTCCAGGCTTTCGAGGACATCCCGATCGAGCCTGATCGTGATCTGGTTACGTTCTTTCTTGGGTTGTTTCGGAATGAATGATGGCACAGTCTTTACTCCCGATTGCGTGAGATCTGATAAGACAAATAGCGTTGCGATTCGCGATCAAGGGACGACGGGCACGCGTGTGCGCGCCCTTTGCACGAGCGCCGGTGGGTGAGGAAGGCATCGGCCCTCGGGCGCGGCCCAAACTCAACCGACAAAGCAAATCCAAGCCCGATCGGTCAGCACACCGGTGAGTGCATAGATGAACGCAGAAGTAGAATGCCGAACAGGGCCGTTCTTTCACCGGCTTCCACTGAACGGGCACACTAGGAAGCCACGAGCAGGTTGTCGAAAATCGCATAATCGTGCTCCAGGACAACCGCGCGGAATTCTGCAGCGGGCCGGTTAGTTGTGCTTCTCCCCGATCCGATACGCTCGCGAACGGCGGTTTCGCCGTGTTCCAGCCAAAGGTGATAAAGGGACGAATGAACGGGGCCTGAGAATTCATCTTGGAGATCGCGCAACTGATCGAGCCGACGTTTGTCGAAGTCCGCGGTCTGCCGGCTTTCATAGCGCTCGAGGTCAGCGAAGTAATGCAACAGGCGGTCCACGTCTGGTCGTTGTTTGAATGCGGTGCCGAGCCCGAGAACCGTCCCACGAAAGGCGGCCTCGGCCTTTTCAAAAAGAGCGGAATGGCAGGCCAGGTACCCCAATTCGAACTCTTGAATCTGCTCGAACACGGGCATGGCGTGGCGGAGCGCCGTCTCGAAGCCGGCTACTGTTACGGCGCCGTCGTCAATGAACAGAAAGGAGGGCCGCATGTGGTTTCCGGACGCCGTGGCAATCAGGAATTTATCGATCCGGCTCGGGGCGTCCGTGGAAGCGATCCCCTGGGCGATGAGGTAGGCTCGCTTCTCGGATTCGCTCGCCAGCAGGACGCCTTCGGGATTGGCCAGCCGATAATCGAGGGCCATGAGTCGCGCCCGAATGGCGCGTGGCTGGTGGGCGCGCCGGTTGCGCGTGTCTTCGCAGGCGAGGGCTCGGTAGAACGGCTTGAAATGAACGTGGATCACCTGCCGGGCATGGCGGTTAACCGTCATCCGGGCATGGCCCGTGCCCAGCAGTTTGTAGACGAAATTCTGGGTGCGCCCCCCGGTTTGACAACCTGCGAACCGGTTGAATTGACGGCGCACGAAGTAGCCACCCAAGTGGATGACGAGTTCCAGGAACTGGGCTTCGGTTTCCGTGTAGCCGAAGGTCTGGAGGATGCTGGTCATAAGGAGAGAATCCCGTCAGCAAGCTCGCGCCCTTCCCATTCGGCCCGCGAGCCGCGCGAGGTGGAAATGAAACGGTACATCTTGAATCCAGCCCGAGCTTTTGCGGAGATCTGTCCCCGATGGTAATGTTCGGTGGCCAGCTCCAGGTCGACGCGCGCCGGCTCGCCCTGCGCGGTCTGATATTCGATTCGGAGATCCGGTAGCGGGATCTTGCCATCGACCACCGTTAGGCCGAAAGCCGCGGCAATCTGCCCTTGCCGCTCGGCATATTCGAGTGCGCCCAGATGGCGGGCCTTGGCCAGCTCGGAATAGACTTTCTTCATCAATTCGAGGTCGAGGACCACGCGCTCGACACGGCTGCCCTCGGCTTCAATTCGGGCGGCTTCAGCCTGGAACATGCGGTAAATCCCGGCGTCGTGTGCGGCCTCTCGGGGCTTCACGAATCCGGCGTAGACAGCCTGGTCGGTATGGTCGAGCCCGGCGCGGTTGAGCGTTCTTTTGCCATCGCGAGTGAGGGTGTAGACCGGGAGCGGCTTGCGGCCTTGCCCGACCGAGACGGTCCTTCGCTCGACCAGGCCCTGGGCCTTCAGATTGAGGTAGTCGCGCTCGAGCGGGTTTCTGTTCCCCTCGTACCGAAACCGGAGCAGGTCATCCTCGCCGATGGTGCGGAATCGCCCGATGTCGCGCATGGTCTGGAGTTCGGCATCGCTCAGATAAAACACTCGATCGCGGTCGAGGAATTGGCGGTGGCGTCGCGATTCAGGACGGCGGCCCGGCCCGATTCTCTGGAGCGGTGGCGGTTGCTGCCGTAAGCGTTCGGCAGCCAGTGTGGCGAAGCCGCCGTGCCCCTGGGGCATCTCAGCCGGCCGTTCCTGCCAGGGATCGCGTTCGAGATCCTCCTGATCGAGGCCGCGGCTCATTGGGTATGCTCCTTCAGCCGGTCGGTCAACTCCTCGGAAATACTCGGGCCGGTGCGCAGCTGCTTTTCGACATGGGCCAGCTTGCGGCCGGTCTCCTTCAGCAGCAGTTTCCGCACACCGAAATACAGGGCGGCATAGATGTTGATGAACAGCAGGGCACTCCAGGCCAGGATCAGAGTGCCATATTTCTCGATCATCAGCCTGCGAAATGGGATGAGGAATCGGCACTCGTCCAGCAGAAAAAAGCCCAGCGCCATGAACAGAATCGTGGTGGCGAAGAAAACGTTGGACACCATTGTGCGTACCTATTGAAATGCCTGGTCCTGACGGAAGTACGTGATCGTGAGGCCGAGAGGATTGACCGGAACCATGGAATTGGGAACCCGGTCCCTGACGACGAAAACCAGATGCGCGGTGTACGTCTCGCGCTGCAGCTCGGTCGAGTCGGCGTAGTTGGAATAGATCTTCTCGAAGTCGACGGTAGCCTTATACGGCGGGGTCCGAAGGTCCTCGAGCGAGACGTTGTTGACGGCAACCTCGATCTCGGGTCCCTCACCCGCGAGGAACTTTTCGATGGTTTTGCTCTTCTTATTGGCTTCGATGGTCGCGTCGGCCAGGCGTCCGTCAAGAAAATAGAGCGAACGTGCATAACTTTCGCGCACGGTCGCCCGCCTACGGCCGTAATGTTCGGTGACGAACTCCATTAGAAAATACCGGATTTCGGCATCACGGGGCTGGTAGGTCATCGAATCGTAGGCCACGGCTTCGGCCCGGCCCACGTCATTGATGCGGACGACCAGCGGCTTGAAGTGGTGAAACGCCTGAACAGTCTTCAGGTTCAGTACCAGGAGGCCAAGACAAACCACGGACACGCTTACCAGGGCGATCCGCAGATAGTGGTTGGTGACGAGGGGTGTGCCATACAATTCGACGAATTGCCGTCGCGCGGTGGCCAACTCTTCATCGGGAGGCAGGATCAGACGAGCGATCTCCGGCATAAAAATCCTTCACAGAATCTTGGGAATTACCGACTCGCCCGAACTCCCGCTGAACAATGAGCCGACGAGTGACGGAATCCTCACGACGCCATAGACGAAACCAATCAACAGGAACATCAGCGGCGCAAACAACAAGGCGATGGTTGGGCCATCATAGGGCGGAGGATGCGAATCCGCCAGATGGATAACCATGTTCCCGAAAATGAACAGATAGGCGTTAGCTACGACCGGGTAGAACGAGTATTGGACAAAGGCCTTGAACCATCCCCAGAACAGCCACTCCATCTTCGGCACAATGAAAAACGGGACGAATATGGGGCCGAGCAGCACGGCGATAGCGGCTGCGATGTAGCCGAAGGCGATGACAAAAAACACCGCCGCTTCGAGAAGGAGAATCATGATGATGATCAGGACGTAGTGGAGGATGGCGATGATGTCGAAGGTGATGACCGGCACTTCCAGCGAGAAATAGATACTGTTCAGACGGGTGAAAATCTCGTCTATCAGACCGTTGTTTAACCGGTTGGCGAGCACCAGGCCTTCATCGGTGATCAGCTTGTGAAAACTGACGCCGATCGCCGGCAGAGGCTGCGAGTAGTAGGTAATCATGGCGAAGCCAAACGCAATGGTCAGTATGAGCTGGGCGAAATGATCGAAGTGGAATCCCGGCCCTCCGCTGGCTGAGGAAAGCGCCGATTTGACGCCGAACCAGACGATGAGAATCAGTGCGAACCCGCGGAACAAATTGAGCCCAAGCGCCTGGAAGGTGTCCGAGTGCGTGGTCAGCAATTCGCTCAGGAACTGGAAGAGGTCGTTGGTGGAATTGGGCGGCATGAATCATCCTCCCGATGGGCCTGATACCGGTTACGGCATGCGGAAATTCAGCATGGCGGCACTCGAGCCGGCCGTTTGGCTGGCCAGCAACGCCTGCCCGTTCGCCATGAGCGCAATGTGGTTGTTGAAGGCCTGAGCCTCCCAGTCACGCTGCCCCTTGGACTGGACCAGCTGCTCCTCGACCAGCGCCGCAAGTAGCTTGTTGGTGTCCTGCGCGTTTCGTAGAGCAATAATGGAAGCCGCATTGATTTTATTGAGGACGGCGATCTCAGTATTGAGGTTGGGATCGGGGGAAAGGGAGGCGTCTTCCAGTTGCTGAATGGCGGATTCGACTCGGGTCGAGGTGCTTCGGATGCTCCCTAAGGTCTCAATACCCGCGATGTTTGCGCCGTCGGCGAGCTCGACGGTGCCGTAGTACTTTTCAAGGCGGTCGAGTTGATCAGCAGGGACATTGGCGCGGGCTCCACCGTACGCGGCGAGCGCCCCAACCGCCTGTCGGTAGGCGCCGGGAACATTGTTGCCGGTATCGATTGCTGCGCTCCACGCCCCAGTCGTACCGTAAGCGTTTGCCGTCGAGGAAAGGGACCAAGGTGCCCGGGGGGCTCGGAAGCGCGCCAGGTTGCCCGGAAACATTTTGGCCATCCAAACCATCTGGTTGTACTGGTTAGTGATCATTCGGTAGGTCTGGACAAGCTGGTTGTACTGCTCGACTAATTGACTGACCTCGGCAACAGCTTCGCCGTAAACGGACGGATCGAAAACCACCCACTGGGCTCGCGTGACGGTGATACTCAGCAACACGCAGGCCGAAACAATGGCGACAACTCTCCTCTTCATGGCATTCTGCTCCTCGAAATCGTATTTGACGCAACGGGCGGCGCTAGCGCTGTTGTCCAACCGGCGGATGCTGACTCGCCACCGGTGCTAGGCGGTAGTGAACCGCCCCGAGGTAAATCACCGTGAACGCGAAGGCCATCAACACGAAAGGCATCATTCGCGCGGCAAACAGGAATCGGAGGAACTTCATCGCCGCCTCCTAGAAATCGTTTCCAATCGTGTGGCGCTTGTAGGCCGGCAAGAGCAAGTCGCTGGCCAGATAGATCTTGATGCGGTTGCCTTCCCGGATGGCGAAGGTCGGAAGAATGTTCAAAAAGCGTTCGAGAATACGCAGCGAGCTTTGCGACAAGCTGGCGGCGAACCCCTGTCGGTAGGTGTCGGCGGCCGATAGGCTCAGGCCGTACTGTGTGTTAGCCTGCGCGAGACCGGCGATCGAGCCGATGGCGATTGACACACCGAAGATCTCGAGGTAGTGGTGATTGACCTGGTCGCGGAGGCCGGTTTCACCGATCTGGCTGAGCCCCTGGAATTGATCGAGCGAGGCCGAATACCCGTCGGGCATGACGATGCGATGAAACACCACCGCCAGCCGTTGTTGCCCGAGACTGTTCACCGGCTTCACTTCACCCAGGATTCGGCTGCCCTGCGGAATCAGCAGGTGCTGCCTGTCGTGGGAATAGACATCCGCCGCCAGCATGCAGTTTACGGGCCCGAAAAACGATCCCCCCAGACGATTGGTCAGGATGGTCTCGAGGACCGTCCCTTCCAGAAGCCGGTATTGCTTTCCGTTGGCCTTCGTCAGTTCCGGATCGGGCTTTTCGTGCCGGTTTGGCGGCTGGGCGGCCTGAGACTCCGGTGCTCCCTCCGGATCGCGCGTTATCGGGTCGATCGCCAAGGGGGCGCGCGTCGGAGGGGCTGGAGCTGAGATTGGGACCGTGGGCGGCGGTCCCTGGGCGGTCCCCGCGACCGGCGGTGGGGCTGTCGGAGGCACGGCATAGAAATATGGATAGAGCGGAGGGGGAAGCGCCGCCGGTAGTCTAGAGCTGGCGCTCGAAACGTCCGGCGCTTTGTCGGTCAGGTCTTTGCGGTAACTCAAGGCGACATTCGAAGCAAATAGAGACAGATAATCCTTACGTGCCTTTTCGGCGTCGAGCTGCCTTTGCGCGTCGACGCGATCGTCGGCTGAAGCCTGTTGGGAGTAATCGGCGATTCCGTGACCGGCCGGCCGAGTGGGCGAGCCGTTGCCGGGAGTTGAGTGCTGCTCCGCTCCCATCGCGTGCTTGGCCTGATCCAATTGGGCCTGCTCCGCCGCCAGCCTCTGGGTTTCCGCTTCGAGGCGATTGCGGTATTCCCTGATGCGTGCCCCATTGGGGTCGACGACCGCAGCCGGGCGCGGCGGGGCTGTGGTCGATTTGGTCGTCGACCCCGGATTTCCGGATATCGCGATCGCCGCCACCATAACGACCGAGAGACCCGCGATCGCCCAGGCTTGCGCATTCTTGGGCAGGATGCCGGCGGGCTTCTGGACTTGATTTCGTACTGAGGCTTTATGCGCCTTATTCTCGGGGGTGTGAACCGATTCGGGCATGGTCGTCACCTCACCTATCGCTCGCAGAGCGCAAGAACGGTAGTTTCTGCTTCCCAATCACCAGATACCCGCGGTCGAGCACCTTGGATACGACATAGGTTCCGTCCCGGAACTCGAATTGGACCAGGTCGGGTTTGCCATCCTTCAACTCATACAGAGCGGGTGGTTCCTGAGGGTGCGCCTGGATGTAGCTAAATTTCCCGTCGTGGTACATGGCGGTGACACGGAATGGTTTCTTGCCGGCCTCAAACCGATACTCGAATTTCAAGTTCTCGGGGTAGTGCCGGCGAAATTCGCTCGTCTCGCGCTCGATCGCGACCCGCGCAGCTTGCTCGGCGTTGCTGGCCTGCTCCTTCGCGATTTCAGCCTGCTGGCGGTAATCCTCGATCTCGCGGGCTGGTACAAACCGAGGCTGTCCCGTCGCCGCTGATAGCACGGATTCGTCTTTCGGCTCAATGAAGAGTTTTAGATCTGGCTCCTTGTCTGCCGAGTCGGACACCTCAGTGAGGACGAACGAATAAATGTTGCCGCTTGCCGTAATGAGATTGAGATTGGTGCGTGATCCGGTCTTAGCGGGCTTCACGTAGGCAAAGTTTTGGGTGCCGTTGACCACCCAGAATTCCTTATCGCCGCACGTGTAGTCCAGGATCTGCTCCTGTTTCGGCAGGACAATCAGTGTGGTAAAGCGGACTTGCGAATTCACCGCAACGACATCCTTTTCGCTATAAGCCACCACCCTGGCGGCTAGCGGAGTAGGTGACAATGGCGGTTTCTCCTCGGGCTCGCACGGCGCGAGACGAGCGACGAATAGAAATGCAACGAGATGCGGAGCGATTCGATTCATTGAGTCCTCCTTGCCAGTTCCTGGAGGCCGCGGGTAATGCCGTGTTTTGCGCAGGCGTCCTGCCGGCGCCGGTTGTCAAAGGGATTCGACGTATACAGCCAGTAACCAGTCTCATCCACGTTCAGGTTGACGATCTTGCTGAAATCGGGCCGTTTCACCAGTAGCTGCTGCTTGGGTGTGAGGCTCGCAATCAGCTCGGCCTCGGTTTCATTGAGATGGAAGATTTCGCGATACTCTCGGCGGTCCATGCCGGGGTTGGCGAGAAACATCTTCGTCGGACAGCTTTCGGCGATGACCTTTACCATCTGGCAGCACTCCAGATCCGCGCTGGATTGCGTGGCGACGATCACGGCGGCATTCCGCTTGCGCCAGGTCTTCAGCGCCTTGGTGATGTAGAGGCGGACAGTATCGTTTCTGAGGAAGCGCCAGGCCTCGTCGATCACGAAGGCTTTAAAACGGGTGTCGAGAACCGGATCGTAGATTGACGCATTGGCGCGATGGAGGATGTAAAACAGCAAGGGTTCGAGAACTTGGGGATACTGATCCATGCCCTCGAAGTCGAACGTCTGGAACTGGGCCAGGGTGAGATTGTCCTCGACGTTATCGAACAAGGCGGCGTACTGCCCTCCCTGAACCCACTTGCGCAGCTGTTCCGCCAAACCGCGCCCCAGAATGTTCGAGAGAGTGAACAGGCGACGCTGGGCGGGGTCGATTTCCCGGAGATTGCCGATCTGATCGTAAAGGTCGCGCTCATCTTGACTGGTCATGGCATAACCGCCCGATTCGACCAGCACCTTGACGAATGAGAATAAGAAGTGGAGGTTTTCACTGGTCGGGGGTAATCGGAAGGGGTTGATGGTGAACGAGCGCTGCTCGATCCCAACCCGGAGATAGCTCCCACCAAAGAGTCTGGTCAGCCATTCATAGGAGCCGCCCAGGTCGAAGATGTAGGTCAGCGGCTCATATTTCTGCAGGTGGGTGAGCAGAAAATTCAGGAAGAAACTTTTGCCGGAACCGGTCGCTCCCAGAATCATCGTGTGAGCGACGTCCTGATAATGGAGGTTCAGGAAATAGGGTGTGGAAGATGCGGTCTCGAGGACGGCCAGGTACTCCTGGTCAAGGTGGGGATTGTGGGTCTCGCCTGTGCGCGACGTAAACAGGAACGACAGGTCGGCGTAATTCGTGTTCAGCAGCCACAGGCGGCGCAGGTTGAATGCACGGTTACCGGGAATGACGGCCAGAAACGCGTTGAGCAGATTATACCGTTCCTCGATAAGCCCGGCGTCATGTGTGCTGAACACCTTGAAGCATTCGGCCACGGCGCGGTGGAGCCTCGCTCGATTTTGGTCGTACAGCACGATCGTAAGGGAGAACTTCCCGAAGTAGTTCCCGGTAATCTCGATCTCGCGCAGACAGCGGCCGAGATCCGCGACCACCGAGGCGGCACCGTCATCGATCAGGATTTCGTGCGGATTGGGAGCTTGGTCAGTGATGTAGTTGGTTAGAGAAGCTTGGGAGTTGTGGAAGTGGCGCCGCTTGGAGTGAATTTCCCTCCGTGCGGCCCAGCCCGACTCTGGCTTCCATTCGCTCACGATGACATAATTCGAAGGCACGTCATGAAGTGCCTTCAACATGCGAGGAAACGTTTGAGAAGGCGGCTCTTTCAGGGAAAGAACGGCGACCGAATAGTCGTCGACTTCGAGATGATCGCGGTGGCACTCTAGAGACGAGTCGCAAGTAAAGTAATCCAAATGCTGGTTGAATTTCAGGGGAACATCGCGCTTATAAGGCGCGGGATTGAGCAGATGGCGGAAGAAACGGAATGCCGATACCCGGTCGAGCAGTTCAACGCCGACTGCGCCGCGCAATTGGATTAGGAAGCTCTCAGCCTTGTTGGAGAGGAACTCGCGTGCCCGATCGAGCTGGTTTTCGATTATTAGCAGCGTTTTGGCCGCGGAAAGCGTCTGAGCAAGCGTCGCCCCGGGGCTTGTAATCAAGGCGCGGATACGATCGGCAAAGGTCTGCGGCCTATGCCAGCCTTCGTACATCACGACCATGAAAAGATCGAATGTGTAAAGTTGATCGGTCTTGGATTCGAGAAACGCGATGCGGTCTCGAATGGCCTGCTCAAGGACAGGGTTTTGATAATGGCCGTGGGGGATCGGGGCGTGATCCCGCTTGAGGAGGTATTGATAGAGACGGAACCGCTCGTCGAAGATGCGGATAGCGCTTTCAAATCGCCGCGCGACTTGATCGCGCTCGTCGTGATCGAGGCATTCGGCGTCCACTCCAGCAACGCGGATCACTACTCCCAGATCGCCAGACTTGGTTAGGAAAGTGTTCTGATCGACAAACGCCAGTAAGCCGATCAGCGAACTCATCGCGCCGGATCCGAGGTAATCGCCGGCTATTTGCTCTCTACGGATCACGAGCGCCCCCTGTCGATCTGCCATGGGAAGGGCTCCCGCTTTGCTGGGTCGTACTGTGCTTTGAACCGGGAGGAGTGCAACAGAATTCGAAGAAATTCGGGCTCGGTCGCCGTTGCCAAGCGGCCAAACAGGCAGAGCATAGTGAACATGGCGAGTCCACTAAGGAAACTGCCGAAGAAGTTGAACGTCGCGCCGCCCATGATCAGGGCCAGGAAGAAGAGCCGGCGTTCAACACCCCAAATGGTAAGGGGCTTGTTGAGGGATTTGAAAACGGGATGGAAATGTGGCTCGCTCGCCATGGCTTTGGTCCTCATCCGTTCGAATCTCCGCTTAGGGGAATAGCCAGGACATAAAGTTGACCGCGCCAATGGCCATGCCGACACCGAAGATAATGCCGGCCAGGGTGCGCTTGGACTGGCCCTCTCCGAAGGCGAACATGAGCCCGCCGACAACAATCGCGACCAGACTCAAGCCCTTCGCAATCGTGCCTGTAAAGGCTAGCTGGAGAACCTGAACGGCCTGATCCCAAGGATCGGCTTGCGCGTGCAGAGGAGTTGCAAGCAAAAGGGCCGAGGATACGACCAGCGCGAGCTGTCCCCAGTGCTTCCGGTCGAATTCTGCGAGGACAGCTCCAGCTACAACTCTGCTGTTCCCCATGGTGCATTGATCTCCTTTCGTTTGGCGATTCGCCGGCCACCTTCATCGCGAGCTCCATTGCGAATCGTTCCGAGATCAAGCGTAAGCCCGAGCCAACGCCGTGTCCAATGCTTTGTTGGTCGCGATTAATGTGTGGCGCGCATCGGAAAGTGTGTTGATAAGGCCCAAAGCAGAAACGAGGCCGTTGGTCGTCTACGCTGGGTTTGCTCGCTGTCGTCGACGTGCGGAGCCTCAGCGATTTCTCGGCGCGCGCGCGATGAACTGTGGTATCAGGTCTCAGTTCCACCTGAAGCTCTGGAAGGATCGGCCGTGCCGGCCGGGACAATCGTGCTAGCGGTGGTCTGGACGAACGCGAGCGATTCTGGAGGTGTTCGCTTGTCGCCGCCATAGATAGAGACGCCTCGGAGAGCTAGCCGTTCTGACATCCCGGCCGATCGCGGAGAAAACAACGAAAGCGACAGCTCTGGCCCTCGATCTCGCGTACGGTTTCGCCACCCGCGCGCGGTGCTCGCCGAACCCTCATATAAAATGACGGCCCCCTTGAGCCAGAAGCGGTCTCGACCATGTGAGTTGCACAGGGCCATTAGCCTTGCTCTACAAGTCTTGCTTCGCGGTGGACACGGAGCGCGTCTGCTGCTGCAGAGTCGACGCCGATAGCGTTCATTATGTGGTTCCGCTTGATACCGTGTTCGTTCCTCAAGAAAACCGCGTGCACCAATCCCTGAGCCAAGACTCTGCATCCTGTTGCCAAATGACAGTTGTGTATGCGTCAAAAAAGTCCGGCTCCCCGCGGGGAGCAATGTCTCAGTAAAGGTGAATCTCGACCTGGGTCAATCGCGTCGAAATGGAAGAGTTCTGAAAGGTGCGCTGCCACCAAGTTGTTCCAAGTATTTGCTGTTTGTAGCAGGACCCTGAAACGGCTATTGAAATCCGCAGGCGGGTCCGGTTCCCATCGAGTGTCCTCGACGTTGTAGTCGAGGATCACAATGCGCCCACCAGGCTTCACATTCTGCCTTTTCGAACGTCAGATTGTCGACATGGAATGTCGTTGCTCGGCGATGGCCAGATTCGAGTCGTCCCGTTCCAGACCCACAGTCATTCCACCGCGGCCAACGATCTTCGCTATATCAGCGGTACTGGCACCAGTGGCGCAATCGACATCTAGCAGTGATCCGTGCCGGAAGAAGTTGCACTAAACGCGGATGGTCGCGTTTAGGTGTGCTGCGACTGAGGATTTGGATCGGACGGGTGGGAGTCGGCCCATTTTTCCTGTGCGATTACCCGACATCGGTCCGAATGATCGACGAGTGTGGGCGACAGTGCTCCTGTCGCGAGCGGAGATGGGGCGGCGACTTCCCGTGTTGCGTTGCCCCGGGACTGGCGAATTCGCCGGTTATTCAATCGCAGAGTTCAGCTGGTCGACAAGGTCTCCGAACATCCTGATTCGCCTGCTCGCGAACCTGGTGCGTTGAGGCCGCAGGGCCGAGTGACCTGCGTGATTGGTCATCGGAGCCGAACAGAAGCTGCTGCGCAGCAGCTCCCATACTCGCGAGCATCTTCTCGCTCGACTGGCGAGCGAGGTGAGCATCCGCTACGTTGCATTATGGGCCTCCAGTGTCACTCTCACCCGATTCGTGATCTCGAACGAATCTTCGTCCCAAGGCAAACGCCACGGCTGTCCTGTCGGTGTCACACCAAATGAAGAGCGGCTCGCGCGCCCCTCAAACTACAGCGGCGAGCGACGTGCGGATTCTCTCAATTGCGTACTGCTCCACGGCTTCCCTCTGGCCCGTCTCTCGCAATTGTCCATCAATGACCAACATGGAGATACCATGAACGAGCGCCCAGGTGAATCGTGCGATTAGGACTGGATCGTCTCGACGAATGAGGCCGTTGTTCTGCTGATCGACGATAGCATCGACCAGCACCTGAAAAGCAGCCCTTGCTTCGCCCATGAGGTCCTCGTCTTTGGTGGCCGACTCGATAAACCCGCCGAACATCACCCGGTAGTGAGATGGGTGTGCAACGGCGAACTGCACATACGACTTAGCCATGGCTTCGAAGCCGGTACGCCCATGCCCATTGTGTTCCCAGGCATCGGCCACGGCTTGCCGGAGCATCCGGAACCCTTCGCACGCGGCCGCTGCGAGAAGGGCTTGCTTATCGGCAAAATGCCGGTAAAGCGCACTCCGGGAGACGCCGAGTCTCCCGCCGACGGCCCTCAAGGTGAGATGGTTCGCGCCATGCGCCTGGATGGTGCGAAGGGCCTCGTCGAGGAGCGCACGGCGCAGGTCGCCGTGGTGGTATCGTTCCACGGGCTTCTTTTTCGGTCGGGACGGTGAGGAACCAACCATGCGTTACCACCATAAGCCGTCAGTGTTGACAGCGGCAACATCAGGTGTTTTATTCGTTTGACGGCGTTGGTCAAGTTCCAGACGTCCCCGCGGACCTCGAAGCCGGCATCTTTCACGCTTGAACACGCGAATCCTCGCGATCGACATGTCCAACTGCGTGATCGGACAGAAGCGGAGGTAGTTGCGGCCCGACTCCATGGCCACGCTCCCGTAGGTCGGTGCTGCTAAGGCCGACGCATTGAACTCGGCGAACGTGCTGCCCGAACATCCGCTTGTCTGAGGAAATGAGGAGGCACCGCAAGCAGATCCAACCTTCCGTTGCGACCCCCAGTCAGGATGCATGAAAATGGCAAGATTTTTTTAAGCTGCTCCGCGCCGTTGTCGACGTTCCGTTCGCCGCGATACTACGGGCTTCACGAACCTTGCAGCGCGACAACCCGGTTAACCACCCACTGACATGCGCGTGGCAAGCAGGAGTTTTCGGCACTCGTTGATGTGGCCGCGTGGGTACTTGCCAGACTTGCACACTCCTGAGGATTCAATATGATATGTTGATGATGTCGTGGAGTGGCAGAAAGCAGTTCGGGACCGTGGTGCATCACAGGCTCGCCTTAGGCCCCCGGCTTACTGTCCGTTTTACTTTCCATTTTGCGATCAGACCCCATGGTTTGGATGGATTTGCTAGACGGTATGGACTAGCCTCTGAAACGGTTAAATCCTTGCCGGACAGTTAAGTCGCAGAAGACACAGGAGCGCGGGAGTAATTCAGTGGTAGAATGCCAGCTTCCCAAAATGGCTTCCAATTGTAAACAAAGACGATAGCGTTTTTGTTGGCCTCTGTCTGGCGATAGAGTTTATCCAGTTTTCATCCTGAACTTTTCCTCAACGCTTAACAGTGTTCAAACGGTGTTCACCTTCCGACCGAAACACGGGCTCTGCTTCGGTCGCGGAGCGTACGCAAGAGGGGGCGTCGGACGATCAATCGTAGGGGCCGGCCCCGGTCCGTAGACAGAACTCCGTCGTGCGTTAAATGAAGGGCTTGCTGGGGGAGCGACAAACTGCACGGCCCCACGGCGTGTTAAAACGGGCTGATCGTGGTGTCATTCGTACTCGCATTCCTTGCCGCGGCCCGCGTCTTCTTGCGCGGCCGCGCCGACACGGCGCTCGAAGTACTTGCCCTCCGCCAGCAGGTGGCCGTCCTCAAACGGAGGCAGCCCAGGCCGCCCTTGAGCGTTCTGGATCGGCTCTTCTGGACCGTGGAGACGTGGGCTCGCTGGAAGGATGTCCTCGTTATCGTGAAACCGGACACAGTCGTCAAGTGGCATCGTGCCGGGTTCCGACTGTACTGGCGTTGGAAGTCCCGGTCCCGCGGCGGGCGGCCGCGGATCGCTGAGGAAATCCGTGTCCTGATTCGGCGACTGGCGCAGGAGAACCCCGACTGGGGCGCGCCGAGGATCCACGGCGAGCTTCAGAAGCTCGGATTCGTCGTATCCGAAAGGACCATTGCACGCTATTTGCGGCGCATTCTGCGCCGGGGAGATCCCGGCAAAAAGTGGCTTGCGTTTCTTCGCAACCACCGCGAAGCCATCGTCGCTTTCGACCTG
>Ga0306920_100000274_pt1 | contig 59764 bp, 56 predicted proteins | sample flu12Cox44000170_FD_204666 | JGI IMG/M metagenome (GOLD analysis project Ga0306920, IMG submission 204666) | Lab enrichment of tropical soil microbial communities from Luquillo Experimental Forest, Puerto Rico - flux4day.12C.oxic.44.000.170 (v2)... | ecosystem: Environmental > Terrestrial >...
TTCGGGCTTCATCCGGCGTCAGAGTGCCAACTCGGCCAATTACGAGCCTACGGGTTCGCCCCTCCTTGTTGCGATACTGTACGAAGTAGGATGCGACCCCGCTCGCCTTCATTCGCAGCCCGAAGCCTTTTAGTGCCCCATCGCCAGCATCCCATCGAAAGACATCCTTGCCGTCCCGGTCCGGGCGAATGGAATCGACCGCGCGTTTCGTGATCTTCGACATCAATCCGTCCTCTGCTTCCCCGGCTCACCCGGAGCATCGGGGAAGCAGTGGGGAAGCACGGGGAAGCAAATGCGGGTAAAGCCAGTCAGCGACCGTAACTCACCAGTAATGCAATATATGCTTGATTGTCAACGGCAAAGTAATGATCGGTAATTACGGGGAAGCAATAGCAAGTATGCTATTCTAACCTTGCCAAGGTTGGGGTCGAGGGTTCGAATCCCTTCGCCCGCTCCAAAACTTCGTTTTGTCCAGCCCGAAGACATGGGTAACAGAGCGTACCGGAGACATGGGTAACACTTTTGTCTGCGACGTCGCGATTCTGTTCCCGACAGCTCGGCTTCCCCTAATCAGTGCATAGAACCGGCTTGAGGGCGGCTGTAAGCTCGGCCAACCGAACCAACCCCGCCGCCGGGCATTACCCCGCCATGTCGAGCCATTCGGCTGCCGCGTCTCACGAAAATCGTCTTGCCGGCGAGACCAGCCCGTACTTGCTGCAGCACCGGCATAACCCGGTCGACTGGTGGCCGTGGGGAAGCGAGGCTCTGGCCGAGGCCAAACGCACCAACCGGCCGATCCTCTTATCGGTGGGCTATGCCGCCTGCCACTGGTGCCATGTGATGGCCCACGAGAGCTTCGAGGACGAGGCGACGGCGCGCGTGATGAACGAGCTGTTCGTCAACATCAAGGTCGACCGCGAGGAGCGCCCCGACATCGATCAGATCTACATGTCGGCGCTTCACCACCTTGGCGAGCATGGCGGCTGGCCGCTCACCATGTTTCTCACGCCAAGCGGGGAGCCGTTCTGGGGGGGCACCTATTTCCCCAAGACCGCGCTCTTCGGCAAACCCGCATTCGTCGACATGTTGCGCGAGGTCGAGCGCGTCTTCCGCGAGGCGCCGCAGAGCGTCGAGCACAACCGCAGTGCGCTGATGGCGCGGCTCGCGGCAAGCGCGCGTCCCGCCGGGCAGGTCGTGGTCGGCAAGCCCGAGCTTGACCGCATCGCCGGCCAGATTGCGGGACTCATCGACCCCGTGCATGGCGGGATGCGTGGCGCGCCCAAGTTCCCGCAGCCCATGATGCTGGAGTTTCTCTGGCGCGCCGGCCTGCGGCTGCGTGATGAGCGCTATTTCGGTCTGGTCGAGCTTTCGCTCGCGCGCATGGGCGAGGGCGGCATCTACGACCATCTCGGCGGCGGCTTCTCCCGCTATTCCGTGGACGAGCGCTGGCTGGTGCCGCATTTCGAGAAGATGCTCTACGACAACGCGCTCATCCTCGAGCTGCTCGCGCTGGCCTGGCAGCGCTCAGGAAACGCTCTGTTCCGCACCCGCGCCGAGGAAACGGTGGCCTGGCTCGCGCGCGAGATGACGACGCGGGACGGCGCCTTCTGCGCCTCGCTCGATGCCGATTCCGAGGGCGAGGAGGGGAAGTTCTATGTGTGGTCGGAGCGGGAGATCGCAGATGTGCTCGGCGACGAGGACGCGGCCTTCTTTGCCACGCATTACGACGTCACCTCGCACGGCAATTTCGAAGGCCACAACATTCTCAATCGGCTCAAGCCCGCGCCGCGCAGCAGCGAGGACGAAGCCAAGCTCGCTGCGCTGCGCGCAAAGCTTCTTGCAGCGCGCGCAAAGCGGGAGCGCCCCGGGCTTGATGACAAGGTGCTGGCCGATTGGAACGGGCTCATGATCGCCGCGCTCGCCAATGCCGCGGGAGCCCTCGAGGCGCCGCATCTCATCGCCACGGCCGTGCGCGCCTTCATGTTCGTCGACTCGCACATGACCCGCGGCGACCGGCTGGGCCATTCCTGGCGCGAGGGCAAGCTTCTCTTCCCCGGTCTTGCCTCCGATCATGCCGCCATGATCCGGGCGGCGCTGGCGCTTTACGAGGCCACGGGCGAGCCCGACTATCTCGAACGAGCGCTCGCCTGGCAGGGCGCGCTCGACCGGCATTACGCCAATGCCGAGAACGGCGGCTATTTCCTCTCCGCCGCCGACGCGGCCGACCTGGTGTTGCGGCCGAGCGCCACCCTGGACGACGCTACTCCCAATGCCAACGCGCTCGCGGCCGAGAACCTGGTGCGGCTTGCCGTGCTCACCGGCCAGCACGCCTGGCGCGAGCAGGCGGACCGGTTGTTTGAAGGGATATTGACGCGCGCGGGCGACAACCTCTTTGGCCACCTCGCGCTGCTCAACGCGCTTGACTTGCGGCTGCGCGCTGCGGAGATCATCGTGACCGGGCAGGACGCGCAGGCGCAAGCCCTTCTCGCCGCCGCGCGCAAGCTGCCGTTTGTCGACCGCATCGTGTTGCGGGCAGCGGATGCGCTGCAGGCACCTGGCCGCGACGCGATGCACGACGCCATTCGGGCCAAGGTCGAGGCTTCGGCGGAAAGCGCAGCTTTCGTCTGTCTCGGCGAGACCTGCTCACTGCCGGTCACGCAGCCCCCGGCCATTGCGGAGACGATCGCCGCCATGCGCCGCTAATGTGGATCTCCGCCCAATCCTCGTCGTGCGCGGGCTTGACCCGCGCATCCATCTTCTTGCGAAAGAAGGATGGATTGCCAGGTTAAGGCCCGGCAAATGACGCTCCCCCGTACTTGTTACGCATTCATCGATTCGAAGAAGTCCGAGTTGTTCTTGGTGTTGCGCAGCTTGTCGAGCAGGAAGTCGATGGCGTCCATGGTCCCCATGGGATTGAGGATGCGGCGCAGGATGTACATCTTCTTGAGCTGATCGGGCGCGACCAGCAGCTCCTCCTTGCGCGTGCCCGATCGCGTGATGTCCATCGATGGGAATGTGCGCTTGTCCGCCACCTTGCGGTCGAGAATGATCTCCGAGTTGCCGGTTCCCTTGAACTCTTCGAAAATCACTTCGTCCATGCGGCTTCCGGTATCGATCAAGGCGGTGGCAATGATGGTCAACGAGCCGCCTTCCTCGATATTGCGCGCCGCACCGAAAAAGCGCTTCGGCCGCTGCAGCGCATTGGCATCGACGCCGCCGGTCAGCACCTTGCCGGACGACGGCACCACCGTGTTGTAGGCGCGGCCGAGCCGGGTAATGGAATCCAGGAGGATCACCACATCGCGGCTGTGCTCCACCAGCCGCTTGGCCTTCTCGATCACCATCTCGGCAACCTGAACATGGCGGGACGCCGGCTCGTCGAAGGTCGAGGAGATCACCTCCCCCTTCACCGAACGCTGCATGTCGGTCACTTCCTCGGGCCGCTCGTCGATCAACAGCACGATCAGATAGCACTCGGGATGATTGGCCGTGATGGCATGGGCGATGTTCTGCAGCAGCACGGTCTTGCCGGTGCGGGGCGGGGAGACGATTAGCGCACGCTGGCCCTTGCCGATTGGTGCGACGATGTCGATCACGCGCGGCGAGAGGTCCTTCTTGGTGGGATCCTCATGCTCCATCCGCAGCCGCTCGTCCGGATAAAGCGGGGTCAGGTTGTCGAAGTTGACCTTGTGGCGCGCCTTCTCCGGATCCTCGAAATTGATGGTATTGACCTTGAGCAGCGCGAAGTAGCGTTCGCCTTCCTTGGGCGAGCGGATGTGACCGTCGATGGTGTCGCCGGTGCGCAACCCGAAGCGCCTGATCTGGGAAGGCGACACATAGATGTCGTCGGGGCCGGGCAGATAATTGGCTTCCGGCGACCTCAGAAAGCCGAAGCCGTCGGACAGCACCTCCACGACGCCTTCGCCGACAATGTCGGTCTCGCGCATGGAGAGCTGCTTGAGGATGCCGAACATCAGCTCCTGCTTGCGCATGGTGCTGGCATTTTCGACCTCGAGCTCCTCGGCAAACGAGACAAGCTCGGCCGGCGTCTTGACCTTGAGGTCCTGGAGTTTCATTTCCCGCATGCGGGTAGTCCTATGGAGGAGGATCGGTTGGGGAAAATGGCCGATCGTATGGAGAGGAAGGGGGCCGCAGGTCTTGAGCCAAGGGTTAGGACCCGATGCAGCGGCCAGTCCCAATGCGTGGGCCGGTACGAGATGCATCTGCCTGCGTTGGGGGAGGTAAAACCAACATAGGAAAAGAAGGTTCCCGGCGCAAGAGTACTCCCAGGCTGTGCACGCCGGTATTTGCGTTTCCAGACCGGGCTGGACGCCGGCTCCCCTAGAATGGTTTGACCACAGCAAGAACGACGATCGCGATCATCAGCACGGTCGGCACCTCATTGATAATGCGGTAAAAACGCGCCGGGTGCCGATTCCGGTCATGCGCGAAATCGCGTACCCAACGGGCCAGAAAGCCGTGCACCGCCGAGAGCACCAGGACGAGAACGATCTTGGCTTGGAGCCAAGGTGCGGCAAACCAGGACCCTTTCCATCCGAGCCAGAGGCCCAGAATCCAGGTGGAGACCATGGCAGGGTCGATGATGACCCTGAGCAGGCGCCGTTCCATGACCTTGAAGGTCTCGGACTGGGGAGAGCCAACAGGCGCGTCGCAGTGATAGACGAAAAGACGCGGCAGATAGAGCATTCCCGCCATCCAGGCGATGACGGCAATCACATGGAATGCCTTGAGCCACTCGTACATGGGGTCGTTTCTGCAGACGAGCAGCCTTCCGTTTTAGCGCTCCCGTATGCGCGCCAGCATCCGCTCCACATTAGCGATCGGCGTCGCAGGCAGAATACCGTGTCCGAGATTCCAGATGAAAGGCCGGCCGGAGAACGCGGTGAGAATTCGCTCGATACTGCGATCGAGAGCATCGCCGCCGGCGAGCAAAACCAGTGGGTCAAGATTTCCCTGGATTGCGACCCGCCGAGGAATGCGGCAAGAGGCAAACTCGAGGTCTGCCGTCCAATCGAGGCTTACGGCATCCACGGCAACATGGTCGAGATAGCGCACGATTCCCGCTCCGATGCCGCGGGGAAATCCAATGATCTTGGCGCCCGGCACATCCCTGCGCACGGCAGCAACCAGCTGCTGCATGGGCTCGATGCACCAGCGCCTTACCTCTTCGCAAGGCAGCATGCCCGCCCAGCTATCGAAGACCTGCACCACGTCGGCACCTGCCTGCAGCTGCCCAACGAGATGCCGAGCTGAGCGCTCCACCAGAATATCGATCAGACGCGCAAATCCTTTCGGGTCGTCATAGGCCCATAGTCTCGCGTCCGACTGGTCCGCAGTCCCCTTGCCTGCGATCATGTAGGTCGCGACCGTCCAGGGCGCTCCGCAGAACCCGATGAGAGCCACGGCTCGTGGCAATGCGGCTCTGACCCTGGCCACCGTGTCATAAACCGGAGCCAGGCGCTCCTCGCCCGATTTCGGCGTAAGCCGCGCGAGATCCGCATGAGTTGAGATAGGATCGAGTCGCGGGCCCTGGCCTTCCACGAACCAGACCCGTTGCCCCAGCGAGTACGGTACAAGCAGGATATCCGAGAACAGGATCGCAGCATCAAAGCCGAATCGCTGTACCGGCTGCAGGGTGACCTCCGCAGCAAGCTCTGGCGTGAGGCAGAGATCGAGAAAATCTCCTGCCTTCTCGCGTATAGCCCGATATTCCGGGAGGTAACGCCCGGCCTGCCGCATGAGCCATACCGGTGGGGGTTGCTCGACATTTCCCGCAAGAACATTCAGGAGAGCTCTTCTCACTCCACCCTGCCCACGCTCGTGGCGTCACTGCTTAACTGACTAAGAGAATCTTTATTTTGTTTCTGTTTTGCCGGGGGTCATGTTCATCCCAAAACGTGCACAGACTGTCCAACTGATATGGAGTTGTCCCCATCCATGGCAAAATGAATGCGAGACCAGCTCGTGGACGGAAGAGCGGCTCAACGCCTGCGTTTGCCAACAGCAGCAGCGGGCTTGATCCAACGTGCATCCACACTGACGCCTTTGCAAGCCGGGGCGGGAAGCTTGCGCATCCCCGCCCGTACTCTGTGGAAGGCTCCTGAAAGTTTTTCCATCGGGGACTTGCGCCCGCAGGGAAGCCATGGCCTTCTCCATAGACATCCACGATCTGTCCTCCGTTCATGCCGCAGCGCCCAGGAAGCTATTTCCACCTTCATCTGGTGTCGGACGCGACCGGCGAGACTCTAACCACGGTCGCCCGGGCGGCAACCGCCCAATACGCGAAAGTGCTGCCGGTTGAGCATGTCTATCCACTCGTGCGGACACGGAAGCAGCTCGATCGGGTGCTGTCGGAGATCGAGCAGTCGCCTGGAATTGTTCTTTACACGCTGCTCGACGATGAGCTGATGCAATCGTTGGAGCAGCATTGCCGTAGCCTTGGCGTGCCTTGTCTTTCCATTCTTGGACCGGTGCTTCAGCTCCTGCATTCCTATCTTGGTACCGAGACCTCGCATCGAGTCGGCGCCCAGCATGTTCTCAACGCAGAGTATTTCAAGCGCATCGATGCTCTCAACTACACCATGCTGCATGACGATGGTCAGCATTTGGACGGCCTGGAGGACGCCGATGTCGTGCTGATCGGAGTGTCACGGACGTCGAAGACGCCAACCTCGATCTATCTCGCCAACCGGGGAATCAAGACGGGCAATGTTCCGCTGGTCCCGGGGATGGTGGTATCGACGCAGGTGGAGAATCTCATGCATCCATTGGTGGTCGGCCTCTATGCCAGCCCGGAGCGGATCGTCCAGATTCGGCAGAACCGGCTGTTGGGCCTCAAGGCGCATGCTGACGATGCCCAGTACATCGATCGCAAGGCGGTGGCCGAGGAAGTTGCGTTATCCCGAAAACTGTGCGCCCGGCACAATTGGCCAAGCATCGACGTCACCCGGCGTTCCATCGAGGAGACCGCAGCCGCCGTCCTCAGCCTGCTGGCAGAACGGCGCCGCCATTCGGCGGCATGAGCAAATGCCGGCACTCTGGATCGGTCCGGGACGCGTGGTGCTCGCCTCGAAGAGCGAGAGCAGGCATGCCATTCTCGATGCAGCGGGAATCCCGCACGAGGTGCTGCCCGCAGAGATTGACGAACGAAAGGTCGAAGGCTGTGCCGCGGACCGCAGCGCGGTGCAGGTTGCAGCGTTGCTGGCCCGCGAGAAGGCCTGCGCGGTATCTGCCCGCCGTCCCGGCACACTCGTGATTGGCGCTGACCAGACGCTGGCGCTTGGTGAGCGCCGCTTCTCGAAGCCGACGGACAGGGCAAGCGCCCGCGAGCAGCTGATGATGCTGCGAGCGCGGACGCACCAGCTGCACTCGGCAATTGCGGTCGCGCGTGACAACAGCGTGCTGCTGGAGCATTGCCAGGCCGCCCGCCTCACCATGCGCGCGTTCAGCAATGCCTTTCTCGAAGCCTATCTTGACGACATGGGAAGTGCGGCGAAAACGAGCGTGGGCGGCTACCAGCTGGAGCGGATCGGGATCCACCTGTTCGAGCGCATCGAGGGCGACCATTTCGTCATTCTCGGGCTGCCGCTCCTGCCCTTGCTGCAATTCTTTCGCCGGCAAGGTGTACTGATGCAGTGATTGCCTCTCGCACGGGCTCTCGCAATCATGTTCATCATCGGGCTGACCGGCTCCGTCGGAATGGGCAAGTCAACGACCGCACACCTCTTCGCCGAGGAAGGCGTGCCGGTGCACGATGCCGATGCGGTTGTCCATCGGCTGTATGAGGGTGAGGCGGCAGCGGCGATCGAGGCAGCATTTCCAGGCGCAACCTCGCACGGTAGGGTTGATCGCAACCGCTTGGCCGCCCTGGTGCTCGATCATCCTGCGGCCCTCAGGAGGCTCGAAGCTATCGTCCACCCGCTCGTGCTGTCCGCCGAGCAGGAGCTTTTAGCAGAGGCGGAAGCACGCGGAGAGAAAGTTGCTGTGCTCGATATCCCTCTGCTCTTTGAGACCGGGGGCGATCGGCGCGTGGACGCGGTCGTGGTGGTATCCGCGCCGGCGGAGGTGCAGCAGGCGCGCGTGCTGGCCCGGCCCGGCATGACCGCGGACAAGCTCGAAGCGATCCTCCGCAAGCAGATGCCTGATGCGCAGAAGCGGCAGCACGCGGATTTTGTGGTGGACACCTCGCGCGGGATCGACGCGGCGCGGGCGCAGGTGCGTGCCATCCTCGATGCCATCGCTAAGATGCCGGCTCGGCGTAGGTGATTCGCACCCGGGTGGCATGCATTGCGCGAGATCGTGCTCGATACGGAGACGACCGGGCTTGACCCCGTTGCCGGCCATCGGCTGGTCGAGATCGGGTGCATCGAGCTCGTCAACCGGATGCCGAGCGGCCGGCATTTTCACCGCTATGTCAATCCGGAACGCGATATGCCCGATGAAGCGCTTGCGGTGCACGGGCTCTCGTCCGAGTTTCTCACCGACAAACCGCGTTTTCCGGAAATTGCCGAGGAGCTGCTGGCGTTTCTCGGTGATGCGCCGCTGGTGGCGCACAATGCGGCGTTCGACCTCGGTTTCCTCAATGCCGAGCTTGAGCGCGCAGGGAAGGTCTCGCTCGCGCGTGAGCGCCTCATCGACACGTTGCTGCTGGCCCGCCGTCGGTACCCGGCCGGCCCCAATCGTCTCGATGACCTGTGCGAACGCTACCGCATCGACAATTCACGCCGCACCAAGCACGGTGCGCTCTTGGATGCCGAGCTGCTGGCAGAGGTCTACCTCGAGCTGATCGGTGCGCGGCAGGCCCAGCTCATTTTGGTTGATGCCGCCACCGCGAGCCATGGCCTCCACACCGGTGCTTTCTCCGCTTGCGTGCGGCCGAATGCGCTCGCGCCGCGACTCTCCGACGGCGAACGCGACGCCCACACCGCCTTCATTGCAACCCTTGGGGAAAATGCAGTGTGGCTCGAGTATCGGTCGGTTGCAGCGGATACTCCGCTCGTGCCCTGCTCGAGCTCGCCCTGAGCGGCACGCGCTCGTGTCAACTCGGGGCTGCAGGGGGCGCAGCCTGCCCGGCCTGCATCTGCGCCATGCGCTGGTGATAGAGGGAGACGAAATCCACGGGATCGAGCAGCAGCGGCGGGAACCCGCCGTTGCGTACTGAGGTGGCCACGATCTCGCGCGCGAAAGGAAAAAGCAACCGCGGACACTCGATCATGATCAACGGCTGTAGCGATTCGGCCGGGACGTTCTGAACGCGAAAAACACCTCCGAATGTCAGATCGAAGGCAAACAGCACGCTGCCGGCGCTTTCTGCCTTTCCTTCGAGCTTCAGCGACACTTCGTAGTCGGTCTCGGCAAGCTGCTGCGCACCGACATTGATCTGAATCTGGATCGCCGGCTGCATCTGGGTCGGAGTCAGCGATTTCGGGGCGTTCGGATTTTCGAACGAGAAATCCTTGAGATATTGGCCGAGAACATTCAGCTGCGGCTGACCAGGTGCCCCAGTCGGGATTTGCGCCGGGCCGCCATTGCCGGGAATGGTCATCAGGGGACCTCTCGCTCGCCACTGCCGCAGTTGCGGCGGTGGCTAACACAGGGGCTCAAGCCCGACAAGGAGGTCACTTCAGGTCTTTGCCTCGCCCTTGGCTTTGGATCGACCCTGCCTGCGCGGGCGCGGGCGGCTGCGGTCGGAGACCCGGTGCCATTCTCCGGGCTTGAGATCAATCACGCGGTCGCGCGCAGCCTGTCCATGTCGTCCGGCTTTGCTGCGCGTCCCATGCGCGAGCCTTGCGGCAGCCCAGCGGCGCAACGCCGGGACGAACAGCGCGGCGCCCACGAGGTCGGTGATGAAGCCGGGCAGGATCAGTAATATGGTGCCGAGCATGGTCGCGGCTGCAGGGGAATCCAGACGCAGCGCCGCAATCCCGTTCCTGCGCAACCCCTCCACAAGGCGGGCAAAGTCGCGCCGCCCGGAGTGCCGCAGCAGGAGGATGCCCAGGATCGAGGTCGCGACGAGCGCAATCCCTGCCTTCAGCCATCCGATCAAACCAGCGACAAGCAGAAATGCGAGAATCTCGGCCGCGGGGAGTCCGATCAGCGCAATAAACGTCCATTTAACCAAGGACATCGATCAAGCTCCCGCGAAGCCTTGTTGGCGCCATGGTTGGGATCGTCTATGGTCCAGCCAAGGGGCGGCTGCGCCGGCATAGGCCTCTGGATCAGTGCGGTCATATGCCTACATAGTCATTGTGGGAACCGAAGGCTGCCTGCGCCGATTTTCTGGGTATGGCATGGCCCCGCGGATCCTGCGGCGTTCATCGTCTCCGAGAGCCTGCGACACGTGCTAGACCTTTACACCATCATCTTTTTGCTGATTGCGGTATTCATATTCCTGCGCCTGCGGAGCGTGCTTGGCCAGCGTACCGGCAGGGAGCGGCCGCCTTATGACCCCTACTCGGCGCGCGATGCGGTGCGCGGCGCCACCAACGACAATGTCGTCACGCTGCCGGGGCGAAACGCGACTGAACCTGCCAATCGGCCGTCGGAGCCGGTCGAGCCGGCAGAGCGCTGGAAGGGGATCGCCGAGCCGGGCTCCGCGGTGGCCGCCGGGCTCGACGCGCTCGCGGGCGAGGACAAGAGCTTCGACGCCAAGCATTTCGTTACCGGCGCGCGCGCAGCCTACGAGATGATCGTTCTGGCCTATGCGCAGGGGGATCGCCGCACACTCAAGAATCTGCTCTCGCGCGAGGTCTATGACGGTTTCGAGGCGTCGATTCGCGAGCGCGAATCGAGAGGCGAGACCGTCGAGACCCGCTTTGTGGCGATCGAGCGATCCGACGTCACCGCCGCCGAGCTGCGGGCACGCACCGCGCACCTCACCGTTCGCTTCGTCTCGCAGCTTATTTCCGTCACCCGCGACAGGTCCGGCACCGTGATCGAGGGCAATCCCGAGAAGGTCACCGATGTCACGGATGTGTGGACCTTTGCCCGCGACCTCTCCTCGCGTGATCCCAATTGGAAGCTCGTGGCCACCGAAGCCGGTCAGTAGCCAGAACGGACCGCGATGGCGCCGCGCCTGCGCTTACAAGCTCTCACAATCGCCTGCTGCATCGCCGCTTCCGGCGCGGGGGCGGAGCCGCTGAAGCTTGCGGACACCGCGCTCGAGCCGATTGCGTGGAGCGAGGTGGACGGCTGGGCCGTTGACGATCATCTTGCCGCGTTCGGCGCCTATGAGACGAGCTGCCGGCTCTTGCGCAAGACCACTCACCCGCACGAGCATGGCGCGATCCACGCCGCACTATGGGAGCTCTGTCGCCATGATCCGGCGCAGCAGCCGCAGGATGCGGCGGCGGCCCGCGCCTTCTTCGAGCGCAATTTCACGCCCGTGCGCATTGCGCGCCTCGGCGAGGCCGAAGGGTTCCTGACCGGGTATTACGAGCCGATCGTCCAGGGCTCACGCTTTCCCAGCCCTGAATTCCACGTCCCGCTCTATCGCCGGCCGTCCGATCTGCTTGTTGCCGGCCGCAAGCCCGGACCGGGCGGAATTCGCAACAAGGACGCTGCCGTCGGCCGGCGCGATGAGCAAAACCAGATCGTGCCGTACTTTGACCGCGGTGCCATTGAGGCTGGCGCGCTCGACGGCCAGAAGCTCGAACTGTGCTGGCTCAAGGACCCGTTTGACGCGCTCGCGATCCAGATCGAGGGCTCAGGGCGCGTGATACTGGAGGACGGTACGCCGCTGCGCGTGAGCTATGATTCGCACAATGGCTACCCTTACAGCTCGATTGGTCGCGTGCTTGTCGAGCGCAAGCTCATCGCGCGCGAGGAGATGTCGATGCAGCGCATTCGCGACTGGATGGCGGCGCATCCCGACGAGGCTCCGAAGGTGCGCGCTACCAACCGCTCCTATGTGTTCTTCCGCATCACCGGGCTGTCGAACGACGGCGAGCCGGTAGGAGCGCAGGGTGTTCCCTTGACCCCCGGCCGCTCCATTGCCGTCGACAGGCTCCACGAATACGGAATTCCATTCTTCATCGCGGCGGCGCTGCCGATCGAGAGCGCAAAGCCCGCCTCGCCGTTCCGCCGCCTGATGATTGCGCAGGACACTGGCTCCGCCATTGTCGGCCCCGCGCGTGCCGATCTCTATTGGGGTTCGGGCGATGACGCCGCGCGTATTGCCGGCCGGATTCGCCATCCCGGCCGGTTCGTGATGCTGGTCCCGCGCGAGCTCGACATGGTCGCTGCCGGTATGGACACCCCTTTGCCGGTCCCGAAGCCGAACATCCCGGAGGTCGAGGCCAAAAAGGAAAATGGCCCGAAAGATGCCAAGGCCAGTCCCGATGCCCATGCAAAGGTCAGCCCTGATGCCCGCAGGGCTGGAAACGAGGGAGCTCCGGCGCAAAGGCCGCGCCGCCAGGCCACCCGGCTGCGCTGGCGATATTGGTGAGCGGAACGCGCCATGAATGCGCACAATGACAGGCGGCGCGGATTGACCGCGGAAGAGCACGCCCTGTGGGGCCAGTTCACCCAGTCCGTGCGGCCGCGAGCCGGGGCTGCTGCTGCCGCCTCACCGCGGGAAGCGCGCGCGACGCGCCAGACTCCTTCCCCTGCGCAGCCCGCGTCGGCCCGCAAGGTCCTGCACCCGGCCACTGCAATCGAGCGCCGGCAGAAGCGGCGGCTTGCGCGCGGCATTGAGACAATCGATGCGCGGCTCGACCTGCACGGCAAGACCCAGGCGCAGGCGCACGCCGCTCTGCTGCGCTTCCTGCGTCGCGCGCACAACGATGGCGCGAAGTTCGTCCTCGTCATCACCGGCAAGGGCGCGCCTGGTCGCGACCACGCAAGCGAGCGCGGAGTGCTTCGGCGGCTCGTACCGTTGTGGCTCGCGGAGGTGGGATTGCGCGGTTTCGTGAGCGCCTTCGAGCCGGCACAAGTGGTTCACGGCGGCGAGGGGGCGCTCTATGTGCGACTGCGGCGAAAGAGCCGCGCCGAATGATCGATGCTAAAGTATGAACCGGCTCAGGTCCGCATTCTTGGCGAGATCGCCGACATGCTGCTGCACATAGCCGGCATCGATCTCGACTTTCTCGCCTGATCGATCGGGCGCCGCGAAGGAGACCTCGTCGAGCACCCGCTCCATGACGGTATGCAGGCGCCGCGCGCCAATGTTCTCCACGCTCGAATTGACCGCGACCGCGACGTCGGCGATGGCATCGATCGCATCCGGCTTGAACTCGAGCGTCACCTGCTCGGTCGCCAGCAACGCGACGTACTGCTTGATGAGGGATGCCTCGGTCTCGGTGAGGATCCGTCGGAAATCGTCACGCGTGAGCGGACGAAGCTCCACCCGGATCGGCAGCCGCCCCTGCAGCTCGGGAAGCAGATCGGAGGGCTTCGACAGGTGGAACGCGCCCGAGGCGATGAACAGCACGTGATCGGTCTTCACGGCGCCGTGCTTGGTGGACACGGTCGTGCCCTCGATCAACGGCAGCAGGTCGCGCTGTACGCCTTCCCGCGACACGTCGGCGCCGATGCGGCCCTCGCGCCCCGCGATCTTGTCGATCTCGTCGAGGAACACGATGCCGTTCTGCTCGACCGCGTTGATCGACTCCTGCACCACCTGATCGTTGTCGAGCAGCTTGTCCGATTCCTCGTTGACCAGGATATCGTGCGATTCCGCAACCGTGACGCGCCGCGTCTTGGTGCGGTTGCCGCCGAGCTTGCCAAAGATGTCGCCGATGGAGATGGCGCCCATGTGGGCGCCCGGCATCCCCGGGATCTCGAACAACGGCATGCCGCCTCCGCCGGCCTGCACCTCGATCTCGATCTCCTTGTCGTTGAGCTCGCCGGCGCGCAGTCGCCGGCGGAACGCCTCCTTGGTCGAGGCGCTTGCGTTCTCGCCGACCAGCGCGTTGACCACGCGCTCCTCGGCAGCGAGCTGCGCGCGCGCCTGCACGTCCTTGCGCTTCTTCTCGCGGGTCTGGACGATGGCGATCTCGACCAGGTCACGCACGATCTGCTCGACGTCGCGGCCGACGTAGCCGACCTCGGTGAACTTGGTCGCCTCCACCTTGATGAACGGGGCGCCGGCCAGCTTGGCGAGGCGGCGGGAAATCTCGGTCTTGCCGACCCCGGTCGGACCGATCATCAGGATGTTCTTCGGCAGCACCTCCTCGCGCAGCTTCTCGTCGAGCTGCAATCGCCGCCACCGGTTGCGCAGCGCAACCGCCACCGCCCGCTTGGCATCGACCTGCCCAATGATGAAGCGATCGAGCTCGGACACGATTTCACGCGGCGAGAAGTCGGTCATGGCGGCTTCAGAGCTTCTCCACGGTGATGTTGCGATTGGTGTAGATGCAGATGTCGGCGGCAATCTCCATCGCCTTGCGCACGATCGCCTCGGCATCGAGCGGTCCGTCGATCAGGGCGCGCGCTGCGGCCAGCGCATAGTTGCCGCCGGAGCCGATTCCCATGATGCCGGCCTCGGGCTCCAGCACGTCGCCGGTGCCGGTGAGTACCAGCGAGACCTGCGGGTCGGCGACGATCATCATCGCTTCCAGCCGCCGCAGATAACGATCGGTTCGCCAGTCCTTCGCCAGCTCGACCGCGGCGCGCGTGAGCTGGCCGGGATATTGCTCGAGCTTGGCCTCGAGCCGCTCGAACAGCGTGAACGCGTCGGCCGTGGCGCCGGCGAAGCCGCCGATGACGTCGCCCTTGCCGAGCCGGCGAACCTTCCTGGCATTGGCCTTGACCACCGTCTGGCCGATGGAAACCTGTCCGTCGCCGCCGATCACGACGCTGCCCTGCTTGCGCACAGTGAGAATGGTCGTGCCATGCCAGCCGTGCGGCGCGGAGCTGTCAGGAAAGGGAGCTGGCATGCGCGGTTCCGGTACGAGCGCATGATGTAGGCATTCCGGCATCGACGTGCAATTTGCACCGTTGCACCCTTCGGGCGGGGAGAGTGGCGCAGCTTCCTTCCCCCTGATAAAAGGCCGCGATCAAGCCGCCGGAGCCTGCATGCGCAAGGGCGTCGTCAAGCGCGCGACCAAGGAGACCGAGGTCGAGGTCGATCTCAACCTCGATGGCAGCGGCATCTCCAGCATCTCGACGGGGATCGGATTCCTCGATCACATGCTCGATCTTCTGGTGCGTCATTCGCGCATGGATCTCGTGCTCAAGGCCAAGGGCGACCTGCACGTCGATCAGCATCATACCACCGAGGATGTCGGCATCGCGCTCGGTCAGGCGCTCAGGCAGGCGCTCGGCGACATGAAAGGGATCACGCGTTATGCCGACGTGCATGTGCCGATGGACGAGGCGCTCACGCGCGTCGCGCTCGACGTGTCCGGCCGTCCGCTGCTCGTTTTCAGGACCGAGTTTGCGCGCGACAAGGTCGGCAGCTTCGACACGGCGCTGGTGCAGGAATGGTTTCAGGCGTTTGCTACCAACAGCGGCGTGACTCTGCATGTGGGGACGCTCTACGGCAGCAACGATCATCACATCGCGGAATCCTGCTTCAAGGGATTGGCGCGGGCGCTGCGCCAAGCCATCGCCATCGATCCGCGCGCTGCCAACGAGATTCCCTCGACCAAGGGATCGCTGGGCGGCTGATGAAAGCGCAGCCCGCCGGGGCCGGCGGCGCAGGAAAGAAAGCGAGCAACATGTCCGTCTATACCGTGCACGTCCCACCGGCGACCGCTCAGACAGCGCCCGATCCGGGCCGCTTCGTCTTCGTTCGCGACGGCTTCTCGTTCTGGGCTTTCCTGCTCGGCCCGGTGTGGATGCTTTGGCACGGGATGTGGCTGGTTCTGGTGGGCTATGTGGTCGTGGTCCTCCTGCTGCAGGTCGGATTGCATCTGATTGGAGCGTCGGCGATGGTGACATTTGTGGCCGGCACGTTGCTGGCGCTGCTCGTCGGCTTTGAAGCCGCATCGCTGCGACGCTTCACGCTGGCACGGCGGCATTGGAAGGATGCCGGTATCGTAGTCGGCGACGATGCGGAATCGGCGGAGCGACGATTCTTCGGGGTATGGATGGCGGATGCTCCCCGCCCGCCGGCATCGCCGCCGACCGTCACGCCGCTTTTCAGCGCCGCGCCAGGCAGCACGGTGACGCCGCCATCGGAGATCATCGGGCTCTTCCCGCAGCCCGGAGGACCGCGTTGATTGTTGCCATCGTGGACTACGGCTCCGGCAACCTGCATTCGGCGGCAAAGGCATTCGAACGTGCCGGGCGCGAAGCGGGGCTCGCAGCCGACATCGCGGTCACCCGCGACCCCGACCGGGTACGAAGCGCCGATCGCATCGTGCTACCCGGAGTGGGTGCCTTCGCCGACTGCCGGCGCGGGCTCGATGCGGTCGGCGGAATGGTAGAAGCGCTCGAGGAGAGCGTGCGCGTGCGCGGCCGGCCTTTCCTTGGCATCTGCGTTGGCATGCAGCTCATGGCCGAACGCGGGCGGGAATACGAGGTCACGCAGGGCCTGGGCTGGATCCCGGGCGAGGTCGATCGCATCCAGCCATCCGATCCCGATCTGAAAATCCCGCACATGGGATGGAACACGCTTCATCCGCGGCGGGCGCATCCGCTTCTTGCCGGTATTGCGCTCGGAGCCGAGGGGCTGCACGGCTATTTCGTGCATTCCTATCAGCTCTCGCCGTCATACGAACCGGACCTCGTCGCAGATGCTGATTACGGCGGCCCGGTCACCGCCGTTGTGGCGCGCGACACCGCGGTGGGCACCCAGTTCCATCCGGAAAAGAGCCAGCGATTGGGGCTCGCGCTGATCGCGAATTTCCTGAAATGGAAGCCATAAGCGTCGCGCGCCCCGGTACGGCCGCTGGGCCGTCGGCGCCATGATCCTGTTCCCCGCCATCGATCTCAAGGACGGCATGTGCGTGCGCCTGCGTCAGGGCGACATGACGAGCGCAACGGTGTTTCACGACGATCCGGCTGCGCAGGCGAAGGCATTCCAGGCGCAGGGATTCGAGTATCTGCACGTTGTCGATCTCGATGGCGCCGTGGCGGGCCGGCCGATCAATACGGCTGCCGTCGAGTGCATCAGAAAGGCCGTCAGCATACCCATCCAGCTCGGGGGCGGAATCCGCGATGCGCCAACGCTCGAGAGCTGGTTCGCGCGCGGGATCGACCGCATCATCATCGGCACCGCCGCTGTGCGTCATCCCGAGCTGGTGAGGGAGGCCGCGCGCCGGTTTGCCGGCCGCATTGCGGTCGGCCTCGATTCCCGCGACGGCATGGTGGCGGTTGAGGGCTGGGCTCGCACCGCCCGGCTGGGCGTGCTCGAGCTTGCCCGCCGCTTCGAGGATGCGGGCGTGGCAGCCATCATCCATACCGACATTGCGCGGGACGGGCTGCTCGAGGGCCTCAACCTCGAGGCGAGCCTTGCGCTTGCGGGGGCAACCGCCATTCCGGTGATCGCGTCGGGCGGCCTTGCCTCCATCGACGACATCAGGGCGCTCACCGCGCCGCGGGCGCAAAAGCTCGCGGGCGCGATCGCAGGTCGCGCGCTCTACGACGGGCGTCTCGATGCGGCCGAAGCCCTGCGGCTGATCCGCTCGGCGCGCGCAGCCTGAAGCCCGTGTTCAAGGTGCGCATCATCCCCTGCCTCGACGTCAAGGATGGCCGCGTGGTCAAGGGGGTGCGGTTCGTCGACCTGCGCGATGCCGGCGATCCGGTCGCGGCTGCGATCGCCTATGACGAGGCAGGGGCCGACGAGCTCACCTTCCTCGACATCACGGCTAGCCACGAGAACCGCGACATCATGCTCGACGTGGTGCGCCGCACGGCGGAGGCCTGCTTCATGCCGCTCACCGTGGGCGGTGGCGTGCGCACGCTCGAGGATATCCGCACGCTGCTCGCTTCCGGCGCCGACAAGGTCTCCATCAACACCGCCGCGGTCGCCCGGCGGGAGTTGGTGCGGGAGGCAGCGGAGAAGTTCGGCGATCAGTGCATCGTGGTGGCGATCGACGCCAAGAAGGTGTCGCGGCCGGGCGAGCCCGAGTGCTGGGAGATTTTCACCCATGGAGGCCGCAACCCGACCGGCCTCGACGCCGTCGCTTACGCGCGCGAGGTCGTCGCGCTCGGCGCGGGCGAGATCCTGCTCACCTCCATGGACCGCGACGGCACCGGGCAGGGATACGACATCGCGCTCACCCGCTCGGTTGCCGATGCGGTGACCGTTCCGGTCATCGCTTCGGGCGGGGTGGGCACGCTCGATCATCTCGTTGCGGGCATCCGCGACGGCCACGCCACCGCGGTGCTTGCGGCCTCGATCTTTCATTTCGGCCAATTCACGATCCGCGAGGCCAAGACCTACATGGCGAGGAAGGGCCTGCCCATGCGGCTTGATCCGTGAGATTGGAGCCTGGATCGGCTCGCCGGTGCGATGCAGAGTCCGAAAACAGCAGACCGATCGAGGTGTGGGGGTTGATAGCTGGCGCGCGTGCTGCACCGCGCTGAGTCGACGCGATGTGCCATTAGCGACATCGCTGCGGCAACCCAGCTAGCTATTCGAGCACTTCGTCGGCACGCAGCAGGAATGATTCCGGTATCGTCAGGCCGAGTGCTTTCGCGGTCTTGAGATTGATGACGAGTTGAAGCGTCGTTGGATACTGCACCGGGAGGTCGGCTGGCTTCGCGCCTCGCAGTATGCGGTCCACGTATCCCGCCCCCTGCTGAAACTGATTTACCGGATCGAAGCCATACGAAATCAGTCCACCCGCTTTCGGATAAAAAGCCAGGGGATAAAGAGTCGGCAAGCGCAAGCGCGTGGCCAGTGCGACAATGAGGTCGCGATTAGTCAGCGTCACAGCGTGCGGAACGACAACAACGCCGCCATTAGGCTCGGCAGCAAACGCGGTCAGGCCCCGCGCGACCTCGGCTGCGTCATGCACATCAAGCGCCACTAGCTTGATCTTGAGCGCAGGGGCCAGCTCTTCAGCAGATTTGAAGTACCTAATGTGGGCGGGCGTCTCGGGGTGAATCATGAACCCGATGCGTTCGATTTGAGGCGCAACCTCCTTCAGCAGTTCCAGCCATTTCCCGCTCATTGCCGGCGAATCCCAATTGGCGAACCCCGTGAGGTTGCCATTGGGCCGTGCATCATTGCTGACAAAACCGGAACCGATTGGATCGCCGACAAATATGAAAACAATCGGCGTGGTGCGGACTTCCGCGTGAACAACAGCGGTCACCAAGTTAGTGTTAGTGACCAATACGTCCGGCGTTAGGCTCATCAACTCTGTCAGGACAATGCGGACCTTGTCCGGATCTGCCCCAGGAAAGCGGACATCTACCCGGATATTGCGTCCTTCCTCCCAACCAAGTTTCCGCAGTTCCTGCCGCAACGCCGCAACCTGAGTTTGTGCGGCAGGATCGCTGTCGGTGTACCCCATCAACACGCCGACGCGCCGAATGCGGTCCGGCTGCTGGGCGTGCGCCGTGAGCGGCCATGCCGTCGCCACGCTGCCGAGAAGCGTTATGAATTGGCGTCGCTTCAACAGATCGAGTTGCATCCGCTGCCCCCGGCCAGGGCGGCAGGATAGCCGATTGGTGAGGATCAGGTCATGCGGGATTTCGACCCGCCCTATGTCGGCGGGGGCATCAGGAGCGGACGTTCCGAGTTAATGGACCTTGATGACGTCCATTAATTAGTGCCGTTGCCGCGCCAGCGCCTGGCTCTTCCAGAGCTCCCAGGGCCGGTCCACGCCCGCGTCATTTCCGGCGCCGATTTTCGTAGCTTCCGCCTCATTGAGGTAGGTGACGGTGCCTCCAAGCTTCAACGCCTCGCTCTGGATGCGCGCATTGAACTCGGCATAGATCGCGTGCAGCACGGCATGCTTGACCGATTGGCCGACGACGGCATCGCCGTGGCCGCGCATCAGCACGACGGTCGCGTTCCCCAGCTTCTTGGCCAGCGCAGCACCGAGCTCCTTGTTGCGCACGAGCATGTCGGTTTCATTGCCCCCGCCTCGCGAATCTCAAACACCGGCACGTCCTTGATAAGGAAGCCGCCCATGTGGGAGATCGGCCGCAGCGGCATGCTGCTGACTCCAAACGGGATCACGGCGGGCGAATGGCTGTGAACGACCGCCAGCACATCGGGGCGAACCTTGTAGATCTCGCTGTGGATGAAACGCTCGACATACGAGCTGCGTCCGCGGGCGTCGATCGGGTGATCATCGAGATCGTATTCCATGATGTCCTCGGCCGATACCAGGGCCGGCGCGCGCGAGCGCGAGATGAAATAATGTCTTGGGTCTTTCGCCGAGCGAACGCTGACATGGCCAAAGCCGTCGAGGACATTCTGATCTGCCAGGATGTGGTTCACGAGCACCAGATCGGCGAGGCGCTCGGCATTCTCCTGCTCGGGAGTCTTCGCCGGCATGATCTGGGCGAATGTTGGGGCTGCCCAGAAGCCCAGGCCCGCAAGCATTGCCAGCGTCAGGAGATAGAACCTCGTCATGCGCGTGCTCCCATGTCCATCGTGGTCGAGCGCAGCATGATGCAGCTCGCCGACACAAGGCAAAATACTGGGTCGATTTGTATCAACAGCCAGTCGGCTGCCCTCGCTCTGCCTTAGCGCTGCATGTGGCGGTCGAAGAAGCGTGCAATCTCCTCGAACGCTTCGCGCGTCTCGGGCGCATCCGGATTGATCGTGTATTGCGCGTGCGAGAGGCCTTCGAACACCTGCAGCTCAGCCTCCACGCCGGCGCGGCGCAGCTTTCGGTGCGTGCGCACGGTGAGGCTGAGAAACAGATCGCGCGTGCCCGAGGTCAGGATCGTCGGCGGAAAACCCTTGAGATCGCCATAGATCGGCGACAGCATCGGATCCTTCAGGTCGCGCCCGTTTGCGTAGAGATAGGCGGAGTCCTTGAGATAGCCGTCGTAGGACACCTGGAAATTGTCGACCATGTTGTGGCTATGGAAAGTGTCGCCAGTCTTGGTCATGTCCGACCAGGGCGAGCCTGGCGCAATGGCTGCCGGCAGCGGCATTCCTTCTTGCCGGGCACGCAGGACCAACGCCATCGTCAGCGCGCCGCCGGTCGAGGTTCCGAACACCGCGATCCTTTGCGGCGGCATGCTCTTGAGCAGGTCGCGGTACACTGCGACGCAGTCATCGAGCGCCGCCGGATAGGGAGCGTCACTGCTGGTGCGATAGTCGACCGAGATCACCTTGACGCGCCCGAACCCTGCCATCAGGGTGCCTTCGCGGGTGCCGGGCTCGCCGGGATTGAGCACATAAGCGCCGCCATGGAAGTGCACGAGCACGCGGTTGGCGTTCTCGGGCGCAATCGTCCGTGGGGTCAGGATGAATACGTTGACGCCTCCGATCGTTGTCTGATCAAGCTTCACACCAAGCTTCTCGCGCATGGCCGGCAACAGCGTCTTGGCCGGCGCCGCGACCTTGGCCACGAGCTCCTTCCATTCGGCGATGCTCTTGGGATGGATGTCCCAGGGCAGCGGCGGCGCCGCTACCAGCGGGCGCATCTGCGCGCTGATGTCCTCGGGCACCGGCAGCGTGTACGCCGGGATCTCGCGACCCTGCTCCATGCTTGGCGTTTGTGCCGAGACTGCGGTTGCCGACACGGCGAAGGCGGATACGACGGCGATATTGCGCAACATCATTACGACTTCCTCCCGCGCTGGACCGGAGCCCCGGTCTGAGCCAGCGTGCACCATCACGGCCAAGCCTTGCTCGTTTCAGGAGCAGCGGCAAGGCCCGGCAATAGAGTGTGTGGATGCTCGACAGGCGGACCATCTCGGTCATTGCGATCTGCGCGGCGGACGAACCGAGATGCACCATTCCTGGATGGACAACGCTTGCGCGCAACAGCTAGGTTTTTGCTGAGGCATTCCATTTCCTGGAGAGCTTGCAACGACATGTTGAGGGTTGCGTGGCAACGCCTTCCTTCTCCGCTGCGCCGCGCCGCGTCTCGGCTGACGCCCGAGCCCATTCGTCAGATCGCCACCCGGTCCTGGGTCGTTCCTGTCAACTGTCAGAACCGGGATCGAGGCAACCTTGCCGCCGAGGCCGAGCATGCGGTCAGGACCGCCGAGATGTACGCCGGGCTGGTCGACAGTTGCGGCCTGTCACTTCAGGGTTTGCGGATTCTCGAAGTGGGCCCGGGGACGCATTTCGGCCCGCAGCTTCTGTTAGCCGATCGCGGTGCAGACATTACCCTGGTCGATCGTTTCGTCGCGCAATGGGATGCCGGATACCACCCTGATCTCTATCGCGAGCTCCGGAAGCTGACAGGCCCCAATCGCGCCCTCGATGCCGTCCTTGCGGCGCAAGGCTATCCTCCCGAATGCCTGACGATCATAAACCAGCCGGCCGAGGCCATGACCGCCGTTCCGAGCGGCTCCATCGACCTTGTGCTGTCATGGGCGGTCCTTGAGCACGTCTACGATCTCGCTGCCGTTTGCCGGAGCTTTGCCCGCGTGACGAGGGCGGGGGGCGCAGGCAGTCACCAGGTTGATTTCCGGGATCATCTGCATACGGACCAGCCATTGGAATTTTTGCTGAGCAGCGATCTGCGCGCGAAGATCGATTTTTCGTACCGTCACGGGGAGCGTGGCAATCGGTGCCGGCCTGACGAGCTCGTCACGCTGCTCAAAGAGTCGGGATTCGGTCGCGTCAATATCAACGTGACCGAGGAGGCAAGCGCTGCCTATCTGGCCGAATTCCTGCCCAGACTGCGTGCTGCCCGCATGAGCCCCTATCGCCATTGGCCTGCGGACGACCTTCGCATCCTCGGCGCTAAAGTAACCGCTTGGCGTTAGGCGATGTGGGACACCGCACCGCTTCAACGATTAGCGGCTAGGCGGTGGGTAGCGTGCATCCAGTGCCTGAAGGTCCTGGGCTGTGAGCGTCAGTGAGAGCGCAACGGCGTTCTCCTTTACGTGTGCTGCAGAGCCGGATTCGGGAATTGCGATGACGTGACCGCTGCGGATTGCCCAAGCGAGCGCAACAGCGGCCGCCGAGCAACCGTGCGCTTCGCCGATGCGCGCAAGCGTCGGATCGCGCAGCAGGGTAGCGCCAGGACCACCGAGGGGCGAGTAGGCCATCACCGGCATGCCGCGCCGCTCGCACCATGGCAGCAGATCATGTTCAATGCTGCGATCGCCAAGGTTGTAAGGGACCTGATTGGTGGCGCAGCGATCGCCTTGTGGAACTTGCAAGAGCCTTTCCAGGTCTCTGGTCTTGAAGTTGGACACGCCCCAGGCACGAATCTTCCCTGCCGACCGCAGACTTTCGAAAGCCCTCACGATGCCGGAGAAGTCGGTGATTCCCTGCGGCCAGTGCAGCAGATAGAGGTCGAGATGATCAGTACCAAGGCGAGTGAGGGTCGCCTCACAGGCCCGTGCGATGCCGTTTCCCGCGACGTGGCTGGGCCACACCTTGGATACCAGGAATACTCGATCGCGCTGACCGGCAATGACGCGGCCAATAAATTTCTCCGCACGCCCGTCCCCGTAAATTTCCGCGGTGTCGATCAGTGTCATCCCGAGCGACAAGCCTGTGCGCATCGCTTCTTCCTCGGCGGCTTCGGGATGTCGCCCCTGGGCGAGACTTGCAGAGCCTTGACCGAGCGCCGGCACAACCGTGCCGTCACGGAATTTGACCGTCCGTTCGGGCTCTTTTGCAGCGGCGTCAGCCCCGGCGGCGAGAGCCGCCCCATCGGATAACGTCGCATTCATGGCGCTGACACTTGGTAGAAACACGGCGCCAAGTCGATTGAATTCACGTCGGCTGATCATGTCGCCAACCCGTTATGATGCCTTGGTAGGTAACGTGTGAGCAATGATATCACCCCGTTGATCGGTTCACGCAACCGTGGTGGCGTTCGGACGTTGGTGTGTTTCGAAGAAAGCGGAACCCGGAGACCGACTATGTCTCGCTTCGATCGCTCGCGACGTGTGCTGCTCGGCTTCGCAGCCACTGCACCCTGGCTGAGAGCTCTCCCTGCGCTTGCGCAACCAACCGGTGGCGACAAGCTGCGCATCGGCGTCATAGGCTCGGGCCATATCGGCGGCACCATCGGCCGCTTATGGGTCAAGTCGGGGCACCCCGTGCTGTTCTCGTCGCGTCATCCCGAGGAGCTGAAGGAGCTGGCCGCCGGATTGGGGCCGCTCGCGCACTACGGAACAGTGTCGCAGGCGCTTTCATTCGGCGATGCGATTTTGGTAGCAGTCCCGTATGGCGCCCTGCCGCAGCTCGGAAAAGATCATGCCGACGCGTTTGCCGGCAAGATCGTCCTCGACGGCTGCAACGCCGTGCCCGCCCGCGACGGCACCATCGCCGAAGAGGTGGAGCGCAACGGCATCGGCGTTACCTCGCAGAGATATCTGCCGGGCACGCGGCTGGTGCGCGCGTTCAACACGCTTTCATTCACGATCTTGGCGCGCGAGGCGAATCGGCCCGATCCCAGGCTTGCCATTCCCATCGCCGGCGATGATGCCGAAGCAATGCAGGTGGCCGCCGGACTCGTGCGCGACGCCGGTTTCGAGCCGGTGGTGGTCGGCAAGCTTGCCGATGCGCGCCGGTTCCAGCGCGGGGCGCCCGGTTACGGGCAGTCGGTCACTGCGGCCGAGCTCAGGCAGAAGCTCTCGCTCACGCGATGACGGTATGCGATGACGCTGTTTGAGCGCTGTTCGGGGCGGGCCCTGCCGGCGACGGCTGAGGAACGCGCGGCCGCGCTGTGGTCGTTCGCATATTTCTTCACTCTGTTGGCCGGCTATTACGTGTTGCGCCCGCTGCGCGACCAGATGGGCATCGCCGGTGGGGTGAGGGCACTGCCATGGACGTTCACGGCGACATTCATCGCGCTGCTCGTGGCGCAGCCGCTCTACGGCGCGCTGGTCGCGCGGGTGCCGCGGGTGCGGTTCATTCCGGTGGTCTACCATTTTTTCGTCGCCAATCTTGCGCTGTTCTGGCTGCTGCTCACGGTGGGCATCGCCCCCGTTACCGTGGCGCGCGTCTTCTTCGTCTGGGTGAGCGTGTTCAACCTGTTTGCGGTTGCGGTGTTCTGGTCGTTCATGGCCGACCTATTCACGAGCGAGCAGGGCAAGCGTCTGTTCGGATTCATCGGCGCCGGCGGCACCGCTGGCGCCCTGCTGGGCCCCGCGATCACCATTGGACTTTCGGTACCGCTCGGCCCGACCAACCTGCTGATCGTTGCGCTGGTGTTTCTGGAGCTGGCGGTGCTCTGCGTTCACCAGCTTGAGCGCACCGCCAAGAGCGGGGAGGGATCGCAGCACAGAGATGAACGCATCGGCGGCAGCGCATTTGCCGGACTATCCGAGGTGTTCCGTTCGCCGTATCTGCTCGGCATCGCGATCTGGGTCAGCCTCATGTCTTTCGGTGCAACAATTCTGTACTTCATGCAGGCCGATCTCGTGGCTGCGACGGTGCATGGGGCCGGTGCGCAGACGCGCGTCTTCGCCAGCATGGACCTTGTTGTCTCATTGATGACGCTGGTCACGCAGCTCTTCGCGACCGGGCACCTGCTCAAGCGGTTCGGCACCGGGCCGGCAGCCGGTGCACTGCCGGCGATTTACGTCGCGGGTTTCGCGGTACTCGCGATCACGACAAGCCTCGCCGGGATCATGGTGTTCCAGGTGGTGCAGCGCTGGATGAACTTTGCGCTCGCCAATCCGGCGCGCCAGGTTTTCTTCACGGTGGTCGATCGCGAGGAGAAATATAAGGCAAAGAATTTGATCGACGTCGTGATCTATCGAGGCTCCGATGCGCTGTACGGCTGGGTTTTCAACGGTCTACAGGCGCTGGGACTGAAGCTAGGCGCAATCGCGCTGTGCGCGCTGCCGGTGGTGGCCGGATGGCTCGTCCTCTCAGCGGCGTTGGGACGGACACAGGAACGTCGCGCCGCCGCTGCGGACTGCCGATGAGCCGCGCAATCGGCGTCGGCCACTCTGCGATTCATGCAATTGCGCATGGCAGGTAATCCAACGCTTGTTCGTCTTTGAGCCCCGTGACAAATCGGGTCGTCCTGCGCCCGCCTCACTGCGGGCACTTCCCCCGAAACCATTGTGACCAGCTCCGAAACTAAAATTCCCGCAGGCTCCTCCGCCGCCGATATTTCTCCGCGCTCGTTTGCCGCCATGCGCGATCGCGGTTTTTTGGTTTATTTCCTCACTTCGGCGGTGGCGATGATGGCTGACAGCGTTGAGCACGTGATCAGCTATTGGGTGGTGTTTCAGAAATTCCACTCGCCGGCCCTGGGCGGCTACGCCATGGTTTCGCACTGGCTCCCGATGCTCTTGTTTGGCGTGACTGCGGGGGCGCTTGCGGATCGCTACGATAGCCGGCGCCTGGTGCAGCTGGGCATGGTCCTGTTCATGGCATGCTCGCTCGCCTGGGGCATATTGTTCCTCACGGACGCACTGCAGGCCTGGCACTCCGCTGTCATCCTCACGATCCATGGGTTCGCCAGCGTGTTCTGGGGCCCACCGGGTCAGGTCCTGCTTTATGACATTGTGGGGCGCAAGCTGTTGCCGAGCGCGGTCCGGCTCAACGCGACCTCACGCTATCTGGGGCTGCTGGCGGGCCCTGCGGTCGGGGCGGCATTTCTGCTGGCTCTCGGGCCCACGTTGGGTATTCTCGTCAATGCGCTGCTTTACCTGCCGCTCGTTCTGTTCCTGTGGCGGGCGCCCTACGGGCCGCGATATCAGCCGAATCGCCCCCCGGCGCGGCCGGTGCGCGGCTTCTACGATGTGTTGAGCACCGTCGACGCTATTCGCGGCAAAAACGTCATCGTCTCGATGATCCTGCTGTCTGGCGGCGCCGCCATGCTGATCAGCCATGCCTATCAGCCGCAGATGCCGAGCTTTGCGCAGGACCTCGGCTACGGCGCGGCCGGCCTCTTTTACGGCATGCTGCTCGCTGCCGACGCCGGCGGTGCTCTCGTCGCCGGGGTCCTTCTCGAAGGCACTGGTTTGCTGCCGCCGCGTCCGCGTACGGCTTTCGTGCTGGTGATTCTCTGGTGCGGAGCGCTTGCGGGTTTCGCCATGACGGCGAGCTATCCCAACGCGCTGCTGCTCCTGTTCGCCGCCGGCTTCTTCGAGCTTTCGTACAATTCGATGACACAGACGCTGGTACAGCTGAGCGCACCCGCGGCGATCCGCGGACGCGTGCTCGGCCTCTACAGCATGGCGGGCCTCGGGCTTCGCGCCTTCAGCGGCATCACCATTGGTCTGGGGGGCAGCCTGATCGGAATTCATGCCTCACTGGCGCTGAGCGCTGGACTACTCTGCGCCCTCACGCTGCTGTTGTGGGTGCGCAGGGGCTCCGGCGCGGATTTCGCCTTTTGATCGCATAGTGCGTCCCGCGACAAGGTGCGATCAAATCTCCACTTCCAGGCCGAGCTCCACGACCTGGGCCGGCGGCACCCCGAAATACGCGGCCGGCAGGTTGGCGTTCAGATGCATGGCGGCGAACAGGGATTTTCTCCATAGCGCCATGCCGTTGGGCTTGCCGGTCGGGATCACCATCACGCGCCTGAAATAGTACGTGATGCTTTGCGGATCGATGCCGGAAAGCTCGCCCTCGCAGCAGACGCGCTTGAGCCCCTCCATGATGTTCGGCGCCTCCATGAAGCCGAAATGGAAGATGACGCGCGTCATGCCGGCGCCGATCGGCACCAGCTTGACGCGCTGCTCGGGCGGCACGCGCGGCGCGTCGATGCTGGTCGAGGCGATCAGCAGCACGCGCTCGTGCAGGACCCGATTGTGCCGCAGGTGATGCGTCAGCGCGAGCGGGATGCCGGTGCTCGCTGCCGTGAAGATCGCCGCCGCTCCGGGCAGCCGGATGGGCGGGTTTTCCAGCACCCAGGCGATGAACTCGTCCTCGCGCTGGCGCAGCTTCGAGCGCTCGTGCTCCAGGAGATTCCAGCCGGTTCTCCAGGTCAGCATCAGGAACGCAATGATCCCCGCCAGCAGAAGCGGGAACCAGCCGCCCTCGACCAGCTTGGTCAGGTTCGCGGCAACGAAGATGATCTCGATGATGAGAAAGAACCCGTTTACCGCCGCCACCAGGAGCGGATTGTAGCCCCATTTGAGCGCGACCAGCGCCGCCAGTACCGTCGTCACCGCCATCAGCATGGAAACGGCGATGCCGTAGGCGCCGCCGAGCGCATCGGAGGAACCGAACGTGAGCACGGAAGCGAGCGTGCCCGCGGCAAGGAGCCAGTTCACGACCGGAATGTAGATCTGCCCCTTCTCGTGGCTCGCGGTGTGCCGCACCCGCATGCGCGGCAGGAAGCCCAGTTGCATCGCCTGCTGGGTCAGCGAGTACGCTCCCGAGATGATGGATTGCGAAGCGATCACGGTGGCGATGGTTGCGAACGCGACCATGGGATAGTGCGCCCACCTCGGTGCGAGCAGATAGAAGGGGTTCTCGACCGCGGCTGGGTTCGCCAGCAGCAAGCCTCCCTGGCCGAAATAGTTGAGCATGAGAGCGGGCAACACGATCGCAAACCATCCGAGCTGGATCGGCCGTCGTCCGAAATGGCCCATGTCCGCGTACATGGCCTCGGCGCCGGTGAGCGCGAGAAAGGCCGCGCCGAGCACGGCGAAGCCGATGCCGGGCCCAGCCTGCGCGAGATAGGCAATGGCATGATGCGGGCTGATGGCGGCAAGGATGCCCGGGCTCTGCATGATGCCGCGCACGCCAAGCGCGGCGATGGCGACGAACCACACCAGCATCACCGGTCCGAAGATGTTGCCGATGAAATGGGTCCCCCTGCGCTGGACCAGGAACAAGGCAATGAGGATCGCAGCCGTGATGGGGACGACGATCGGCGCAAGCGCGGGCGCGTCGATCTTGAGGCCTTCGACCGCGCTCAGCACGGAGATCGCCGGCGTGATCACGCCGTCGCCATAGAGAAGGGCCGCCCCGATCAATCCGACAATGAGGAGCGAGGCCCGCCAGCTCCCGCGCGGCGCCCGCCGCACGTCAAGCAGCGCGAGCAATGCCACAATGCCGCCCTCGCCGTGATTGTCGGCGCGCAGAATGAGGATGGCGTATTTGAGCGCGACGATCAGAAGCAGCGACCAGAGAATCACCGAGACGATGCCCGTCACCGTATCGGGGGTGGGCGCCCCGCCGGCCTGGACCGCCTGCTTGAGCCCGTAGAGCGTGCTGGTGCCGATATCGCCGTAGACGACACCGAGCGCGGTCAGCACCGCAAGCGTGGGGTGCTTGCGAGTGTCCTCGTGGGCCGCGCCCGAGGTCTGAACGATCTGCGCCATCGGAACGTCCTTCCCCCTGTCTTCCGTTAGTCTGCACGAAAATGGCGTGCTGAGAAGCGCGCACTGGCGCGTGCCAAAACCGGCCCGATACGTTCAGTTGGGCTGTGGCAGCCTGATCGGGCACAGCTCCTCGAACGCGCGCGCGACTCGCAGCACCAGGGCGTCCTGATACTTGGCGGCAATGATCTGAAGCCCGACCGGAAGGCCCGCGCTGGTGAACCCGCAGGGAATCGAAGCCGCCGGTTGCTGTGTTAAATTGAATGGGAACGAGAACGGCGTCCACTGTGCCCACTCGGTTTGCGGCGTTCCAGGCGGCGCGAGGTAGCCTGTCTCGAAGGCTGCAAGCGGCAAGGTCGGAGTGAGCAGGACGTCGAATTCGCGGTGAAAGCGGGCCATGGCGAGACCGATCTCGCCGCGCGCGCTCACGCTCCGGGTGTATTCGCTGCGCGTGATGGTCTCGCCGGCGGCCGCAATCCGGTCGAAGCCGGGATCGAGCAAGGGCCAGCGTTCGCGCGGGATTGCCGCACGCACATCGGCGGCGCCGCTGAACCAGAGCGTCTTGAACACCTCGGCGGGATCGGAGAAGCCGGGGTCGCGCCGCTCGACGATGGCGCCGGCCTCGACCAGCTTTCCCGCGGCTCCCTCGACCAGCGCGGCAATCTCTGGATCGACCTTCGCATAGCCGAGATCGAGGCTGAGCGCCATGCGCAGCCCGCGTACGCCCTCCGCAAGCCCGATGACGAAGTCGCGGGGATCATAGGGCAGGCTGTGCCAGTCGCGATCGTCGGGTCGAGCAATGACGGTCAGCATGCGCGCAGCGTCCTCGACCGACGCGGCAATGGGGCCGACATGGGCGATGGTCCCGAACGGGCTCAGCGGCCAGGCCGGCACCCGGCCGAAGGTCGGCTTGATGCCGAACACCCCGGTAAATCCCGCGGGGATGCGGATCGAGCCGCCGCCATCCGTTCCGAGGTGAAGACATCCCATGCGCAACGCCGCCGCGCCCGCCGCGCCGCCGCTCGACCCGCCGGGGGTTCGCTGTTCATCCCAGGGATTGCGCGTGATGCCGGTGAGCGGGGAATCGCAGACCGCCTTCCAGCCGAACTCGGGCGTGGTCGTCTTGCCCAGCAGCACGGCACCGGCTTCGCGCAGGCGAGCGACGGCCGGCGCATCCTCGCTCCAGTCCTGCCCCTTCTCGATGGTGCGCGAGCCGCGCAACGTGGGCCAATCCTTCGTGAGAATGATGTCCTTGATGGTCGTCGGCACGCCGTCGATCGAGCTTTGCGCCTTGCCTGCGAGCCAGCGCGCCTCGGAAGCCCGCGCATCGCGTAGCGCGCGCTCGCCGTCGACAAGGCAAAAGGCATTAATTCGGCCGTTGTGTGCCTCTATGCGCTTGAGGGCGGCGCGCGCGGCCTCGACCGGCGATGCCTGGCGCCTGCGGAAGAGAGCAACCAGCTCGCCGGCAGTTTTTGCAGCAAGATCGGATGCCGCCGGCATCAGTATTGCCTCGCGATATCGATGATGTTCATGAGCGGACGGCCGCTCGCGAATGCCTCATAGTTGGCCAGGAAGTGCGGCACCACGTCCTCCGGCACGAGCGGCCCGCACACATGCGGGGTAATGGTGATGTGCGGATTGTCCCAGAATGGATGGTCCGGCGGAAGCGGCTCGGTCGCAAGCACGTCAAGCGTGGCATGCCCGACAACGCGCTTGCGGATGGCGTCGGCCAGCGCAGATTCGTCGATAAGACCGCCTCTGCCGACATTGATGACGTGCGCTCCGGGCCGGCAGCGGGAGAGGAGGTCGCCTGCAAAGAGTTTTCTGGTCTCGTCGGTGAGCGGCAATGCCAGAACGATCACGTCGCAGGCCGCAACGAAATGCGCCAACGCATCCCTGCCGCAGAACAGCTCGTCGACCAAGGCGCAATGCTTGGGCGAGCGGCGCCAGCCCACAACGCGCGCCCCCAGCGCGCGCAGCGCTTTCGCAATCATCGAGCCGATTGCGCCCAGACCGGCAACTCCGACGGTGAGGCCCCGGATCGTGCCGACCTCGAAATAGTTCCAGTGGCGCCGGTCCTGCTGCCGGCGCGCGGTATCAAACCGCATGCTCTTGTCGAGAATGGCGCCCAGCACGTACTCGACCATGCGCGGCGCGATCAGTGCTCCGTCAGTTCGGGTCAGGAGCACCTGCCGGCCGCAGCGCCAGTGCTGCAAGATGTCGTCCACGCCCGCGCCCATCTTCTGCAGCCAGCGCAGCTTCGGCATTTGCTCCAGCATGTCGGAAGGAAAGCCCCAGCCGTAGAGGATCACGGCGTCATCGAGATGAGACGCGGCCTCTTCGGGAGTGCTCGCGCAGGCAATGGCGACGTCCGGCAAGGCGCCTGCCAGCAGCCGCTGGAAACGCACGAGGTCCGATTGATAGATCGAGTAGATGAGGATTGGGCCGGGCCGCGGCATAATGAAATTTCAGGAGAGCCCGATCTTACGCACGACTTTCAGCAGACGATTGGTATCCGCCACGAGGAATTGTGCAAATTCCGGCCCGTCCAGGTAGGAGACCTGGCTGCCGGCGCTCGTGAAGCGCTCGATGACGGCGGGCTGCGCCATGAAGGCGCGGATTGCACCACGCAGGATGCCGGTGACGTGCGCGGGCGTCCTGCTCGGTGCGAAAACCCCAGTCCAAAGGATGTAGATCACCCCGGGGTAGCCTGCCTCCTGCAGCGTCGGCGCATACGGGAAGCTGGGGAGCCGTTCGGTGCCCCATTGCGCCAGGATGTGGATATTTCCGGCATCGAGCTGGCCCTTGGCGATGGATTCGAGCGTCGGAAGGACCGGCACCTGGTCGGAGAGCAGCGCGTTGAACGCGGGTCCGCCGCCCTGGTACGGCACGTGCACCATCTTGAGCGCCGCGGCATTGAGAAACATTTCCATGGCGAGATGGACGGTGCCGAGGTGGCCGGACGAGCCGTAAGGAATGCGGCCCGGATCCCTTTGCACCGCCGCCACGAAGTCGGCGAGCGAATGCCAAGACGAGGATTTCTTCACCGCCAGTATCATCGGATCGGCAAACAGGCGCGCCAACGGCACGAACTGCTCCATCTCATAGCTGACGGACCGCCCCGCCAGCCGGTTCGCCTCTGGGATGACTGCGAGCGACGGGAGCGCCGTCATGATGGTGTAGCCGTCGGGCTCGGCATGCGCGACATAGGCGTGGGCGATGCCGCCGCCGGCGCCGGCTTTGTTCTCCACCACGACGTTTTTCCCGAATGCCTCGGAAAGGTAGGCGGCAAGCGGGCGCGCGGCCAAATCCGCAGTCCCGCCCGGTGGGAAGGGCACCACGAGAGTGATGGTCCGTGCCGGCCATTGCGAGGCGCTGCGTGGCCCCTTTGGCTCTTGCGCGCGCACGCGGTTTGTCATGCGCGGGGATACCGCCGTCAGAAGCGGGAGCGCGATCGCCAGATTGAGGAGCGCCCGGCGATTGGTCATGTTCTTCCCCGCATGATTCTGAAAGGTGAAAGGGTGAGCGCCGCGGCATACCGATTTTCTGCGTCCCATTGTTAGGACCGGACAAGGCGGGTCAAGTGCTCCGCGCAGCGCCTCTCCCCAGTGCCGCATGGAGGTGATATGCAATGCCGGCCATGACCAGCTTCACCGTGCACGATCTGGAGCGACGCGTGCAGCAGCGCGCCGAGATGCGCGCGGACGGCTCCTATACGCGCCAGCTCCTCGATCGCGGCGTGGAATATTGCGCCAAGAAGCTTGGCGAGGAAGCCATCGAGACGGTGCTTGCAGCCGTCGCCGAGGATCGCGGGCGGCTGATCGCGGAGACCGCCGATCTCATCTATCACCTGCTGGTTGTGCTCAACGCGCGCGGGATTGCGCTCGCCGAGGTGGAAGCAGCGCTCGCCGAGCGAACCAGGCAGACGGGGCTCGCGGAAAAATTGTCGCGCAACCGCGGCTGAGCAGAATCAATGGAGCAACGCACCGACGACGGCCTTTCCCCCTACCGCGTCTTCTCGCGCGCGGAATGGGCCGCGCGCCGCGCGGACACGCCCATGACGCTCACCCCCGACGAGGTGACGCGGGTGCGCTCCCTCAACGATCGCCTGGACATTGAGGAGGTCGAGGAAATCTACCTGCCGCTCACGCGCCTGCTTTCGCTGTATGTGGCGGCCACCCAGCGCCTGTTCCACGCCCAGCAGCACTTTCTCGGCACGGAAGACAGCAAGATGCCGTACATCATCGGGGTGGCAGGCTCGGTGGCGGTCGGCAAGTCGACCACCGCACGCGTGCTACAAGCGCTCTTGGCGCGCTGGCCGAATGTGCCCAAGGTCGACCTCCTCACCACCGACGGCTTTCTCTATCCAAATGCGATTCTTGCGCGCGAAGGGCTCATGGAGCGAAAGGGCTTTCCCGAGAGCTATGACCTGCCGGCGCTGTTGCGGTTTCTGTCCGATGTGAAGGCGGGTCGCCGGCCGACGCGCGCGCCGATCTATTCCCACCTCACCTATGATGTCATCCCCAACGAGTGGGTCGAGATCGACCGGCCGGACATCCTTATTGTCGAGGGCCTCAACGTTCTGCAGACCGGGCTGCCGCCGCAGGGCGGCAAGGCCATTCCGTACGTGTCGGATTTCTTCGATTTCTCCGTCTACCTCGACGCCGACGAGGGCGTGCTGCTGAACTGGTATGTCGACCGGTTCCTCACCTTGCGCGGCACCGCCTTCCGGAATCCCAAATCGTATTTTCATCGCTATGCCACATTGTCCGACCGCGATGCGGTGGAAACCGCAACCTCGATCTGGCGGCGCATCAATCTCATCAATCTCAACGAGAACATTCTGCCGACGCGGCGGCGCGCCGATCTCATCCTCAAGAAAGGCGAGAGTCACCTGGTTGAGGAGGTAGCGCTGCGCAAATTGTAGAGCTTGTTGATCCAAACAGCCAAAATCACTGTGTCGATCCACTCAAACAATCACGCCGCCAGCGGTGTTGCTGAGGAAATCTTTGCGAGCACGTCGAGCAGCTGTGCCCGCTCGAGCGGCTTGACGAGAAAGCCGTCCATGCCGGCGGCAAGACAAGCCGCGCGGTCCTCCTCGAAGGCATTCGCGGTGAGCGCGAAGATCGGCAGACGCGGCGCGCGGCCCTGCGCCTCCAGTTCCCGAATGCGGCGCACGGCTTCGAGCCCGTCGCCGCCCGGCATTTGCAAATCCATGAGCAGGAGGTCGTAGGGCTCGCCTTGCTCGACTGCGGCAAGGCAGGCGTCCACTGCGGCATCGCCGCTTGCCACCACGCGCGGGCGATGACCGAGTCGGGTGAGCTGTGCCTGCGCAAGCAGCGCATTGATCTCGTTGTCCTCGGCCACCAGCACGGTGAGCGCCCTCGCCGCTTCCGGGAGGCCGGCTGCGATTGGCCGCGTGGGCTGGTGCGCTTCCCGCTCGAAGCGCTCGAAGTCAGCGTCGTTTGCCGTCATGCGGGCCAGGAGCGACTGTGCGCGTACGGGCTTGACGAGATATCCGGTGAACCCCGCGCCATCGAGCTCGGCAATGGCATGACGGTCGGAAGGCGTAAGCAGCGCGATCCTGCGGTTGATTGTCGATGCCGCCTGCGCCAGCCGCTCGCAGGCTTCGGCGCCGATGGCGCGGTCAAGGAGGATCGCGCTCCACGCCCGCTCTGCCAGGAGCGAGCGGGCCGTCGGCTCGTTGGCGACGAGACAGGTGCGTGCGCCCCAGTCGGCCAGGTATCGCGCCACCACTGACGCGCTCGACGCCATCGGCGCCACGATCAGCACGTCCATGACCCGCAGCGACGGCTGATCGGCCACGATATCGGGCGCAGCGACCGGCGCAAGCGCGAGCGAGAACCGGAAGGTTGAGCCCGCGCCCGGCACGCTCTCGACCGCGAGCGTTCCGCCCAGCCTCTCGATGATGCGCTTCGAGATCGCAAGACCGAGACCGGTGCCGCCGAACTTGCGGGACGCGCCGCCCTCTGCCTGCTCGAACTCGAGAAAGATCCGGCCCTGCTCGCTGGCCGCAATCCCGATCCCGGTATCGCTCACGGAGAAGCGCAGTGCGGCGCCGTCCACGGATGGCTCGACCATGACCGCCACGGCGCCGGCCGGCGTGAACTTGATGGCGTTGCCGACAAGGTTGAGGAGAACCTGGCGCAGGCGCGCGGCATCGCCCACCACCTGTCGCGGCAGCCTGCGATCCATGTAGGAGCCGATATCGAGATTTTTCTGATGCGCGCGCGGCGCAATCAGCTCGACCGTCTCCTCGACCAGCGCGGGGAGGTCGAAGGGGACCGACACGATGTCGAGGCGACCGGCCTCGACCTTGGAGAAATCGAGAATCTCGTCGATCAGCGACAGCAGCAGATCGCCCGATGTCTTGACCGCCCTGGCATAGGTCGCCTGCTCCGCCGTGAGCGCGGTGTCGAGCAGGAGATCTGACATGCCCAGCATTCCGCTGAGCGGGGTTCGGATCTCATGGGAGATCATGGCCAGGAAGCGGGATTTGGCGCGGCTCGCGGCCTCCGCCTGGTCGCGGGCAGCGGACAACTGGCGTTGCGCCTCGACGCGATCGGTGACGTCGCGTCCTACGCTTTGCACCTGCGTCTGCTCGCCGGCGCGAACGATGACTTCCCGCCAGGCGATCCAGCGAACGCCTTCGGCGGTCTCGATCTTCTGGTCATAGCCGCGGGTGCCATCGGGAAGCAAAATCCCCTGGCCTTGCTCGATGAGGGGCGGATGAAAGCCGCTGCCCACGAGGGCATCGCGGTCGCGCCCGCAGAGCTTGCAGAAGGCATCGTTGGCGTAGGTGACGAGGCCCGATGCATCGCGGCGTACGATGACATCCCCTTGCGCTTCCAGGAGGCTGCGCGCGCGCTCCTCGGCCTCCTTGAGCTCCCAGTTGCGGTCGGCGAGGTCCTCCGCGCGGCGGTGCAGCGCGCTCAGGCTTTTCCGCGCGCGGCGCAAAGCGACCGCGAGCCATGCGATGGCGCCGCTTGCTGTTGCGCAAACCGCGCCGGCGATGATTGCGGCAAGCGGATTGTCGACCATCATCAGCAACGCCAATGCCGCGACCCCTGCTGCAAGCGCCCCCACGAGAAGGGCGGTCGCGCCTGGCAACAGGCGCCGCCCATGGTCAAAGACCATCCGCTTGCTCTCTTTGACGCCGAAGCCTTCTCGCATCTGGAATGCCGCTTCCAACCCGGCGAGCGCGGCCGATTGTACGGCACGCGCGCTTCCCCCCAGAGCAATCCTGCGGCACCAGTTTTGCGATTGGGTTGAATGGGGCGCGGCCTGGACGGCTCGATGCCGACAGGGTTGAAGCGGGCCTAAGCGGCTGCGCGCAATTTACTGACGGTACTCTACGGTCGATTAATCCTGATCAGCTCATTCGCCTCACGCTGCGCGCCTGATCTCATCGGCGAGCGCGCGGTAGGAGAGCGCCTCGGCGAGATGCACGCGGCCGACCTTGTCCGCCTCGTCGAGGTCGGCGAGCGTGCGCGCAACCCGCAGCACGCGGTGATAGCCGCGCGCGGAAAGCCGCATGGCGTCGCTCGCATCGCGCAGGAGCGCAAGGCCCGCCGCGTCCGGTCGCGCCGCCTCCTCGAGCGCGCCGCCAACCGCTGCGGCATTGGTGTGGATATGCGGCAGTCCCATCGCCGCATAACGCTGCGCCTGCCGCGCCCGCGCGCGCGCTACGCGCGCGGCGACCTCGCGGCTTCCTTCCGCCGGCGGTGGCAGGATCAGGTCGGCGGCGGTCACCGCCGGCACTTCGATATGCAGGTCGATGCGGTCAAGCAGCGGGCCGGAAAGGCGCATCTGGTAGTCGGCGGCGCAGCGCGCATTTGCTCCGCGCCGGCAGGTGAAGCCGGGATCGCCGGCGCGACCGCAGCGGCACGGATTCATGGCAGCAACGAGCATGAAACGCGCCGGATAGGTGACCCGGTGGTTCGCCCGCGCGATGGCGACCTCGCCGCTTTCCAAAGGCTGGCGCAGCGCTTCGAGCGCCTGCGGCTGAAACTCCGGAAGCTCGTCGAGGAACAGGACGCCATGGTGCGCAAGCGAGGCCTCTCCCGGCCGCGCCCGCAGCCCTCCGCCGACGAGCGCCGGCATGCTGGCGGAATGATGCGGGGCGCGGAACGGCCGCCGGTTGGTCAGCGCGCCATCCTCGATCTCGCCCGCCACGGAGGCGATCATCGACACTTCGAGCAGCTCCGCCGGCGCGAGCGGCGGAAGAATGGTCGGCAGCCGCGCCGCCAACATCGATTTCCCCGCCCCCGGCGGGCCGACCATCAGGAGATTGTGGCCGCCGGCCGCGGCCACTTCCAGCGCGCGTTTGGCGCTTTCCTGTCCCTTGATGTCCTTCAGATCGACCGCCGGCTCGGAGAATTCGCGAACCTTCGGCTGCGGGCGGGCCAGCACCTGCGTGCCGCGGAAATGGTTGGCGAGCTGGATGAGCGAGGAGGCGGCAATGATCTCCATCTCGGGGCTGGCCCAGGCGGCTTCCGCGCCGCAAGCGCCGGGACAGATGAGACCCTCGGACCGCGCATTGGCCCCGATCGCTGCGGGCAGCACGCCCGCGACCGCGGCAATGGAGCCATCGAGGCCAAGCTCGCCCAGCACGGTAAAGCCCGCGAGTGCATCCGCGGGAATGGCGCCGATCGCAGCCATCAGCCCGAGCGCAATCGGCAGGTCGTAGTGGCTGCCTTCCTTGGGAAGGTCGGCGGGGGCAAGGTTGACCGTGATCCGCCGCGCCGGAAGTGCCAATCCCGAGGCGACGAGCCCCGCACGGACCCGTTCGCGCGCCTCGGAGACGGCCTTGTCGGGGAGGCCCACCACATTGAACGCGGGAAGCCCCGGCGCGACCTGGACCTGGACATCGACGGCGCGCGCCTCGACGCCCTCGAACGCCACGGTTGCGACCCGTTGCACCATGCCAGCCCCTGCCTTGCCGGACGATGTTAGCGCATGGACGGGCAAAGAACAATACGGGAACAGGCTATCTCCGGCGTTTTGTCTCGATCCGGTCCCAGATCATGGCGGCAACGTCCGGCCCGCCGAAATTCTTGACTGCCCGGATACCGGTGGGCGAGGTCACATTGATCTCGGTGAGATAGCCGTCGATCACGTCGATGCCGACGAAGAGAAGCTCGCGCTCGCGCAAGGCGGGGCCGATGCGCGTGCAGATCTCGCGTTCGCGCACGGTGAGATCGGTCTCCCTGGGTGTGCCGCCGCGCACCATGTTCGAGCGCAGGTCATCGGGCGCGGGCACCCGGTTGACGGCGCCGGCGAACTCTCCATCCACCAGGATGATCCGCTTGTCCCCGTTCCGCACGGCAGGAAGAAATTTCTGCACGACCCATTGCTCGCGAAAGGTCACCGCAAACAGATCGTAGAGCGAGCCGAAATTGAGGTCCTCGCGCGCAAGCCGAAACACCGCTTCCCCGCCTTTGCCGTAGAGCGGCTTCATGACGATGTCGCCGTGCTCGGACCGGAACGCCTTGATCTCCGCGAGGTCGCGGGTAATCAGCGTCGGCGGCATCAGGTCGGGAAATTCCATCACGAACATCTTCTCCGGCGCGTTGCGAACCGCGGCCGGCTCGTTCACCACCAGCGTGGTGCGCCGCAGGCGCTCGAGCAGATGGGTGGTGGTGATGTAGGCGAGATCGAATGGCGGATCCTGCCGCAGCAGGATCACGTCGAAGCGCGCAAGCTCGACGCGCGCGGGCTCGCCGAGCTTGAAATGGTCCCCCTCGCTGTCGCGAACCGCGAGCGGCTGCACGGCCGCAAAGACCTCGCCTCCGCGCAGCGCCAGCCGGTCCGGGGTGTAATAGGCGATGTCGTGGCCGCGCGCCTGCGCTTCCAGCAGCAGAGCGAATGTGGAATCCCCGCGAATGTTGATCCGCTCGATCGGGTCCATCTGCACGGCGACGTTGAGACGCATTGATCCCCCGCAGCAGGGCTTTGGTAACGCAAACGGGACATTAACAATTTACCCGCAAGCTCGCCCGCACAAACGGAATAATCGGCGGAGAGCGTCGTGAAGCTGCCGAACCTGTCGATCGCGACCAAGCTCTACTTGATCTTCGCGCTGCTCGCCACGGTGACGGTGGCGCTCGCAACGGTTGCTGCGCTCAACGCGCGCCGGCATGCCGCCCTCACCGACGAGTTTCGATCGGCATTCGAAGGGGCGATGAATGTCGAGCTGGTCAACGGGCTCATCTATGCCGTGGTGATGGAATCGCGCGGCATCTACATGTCCCCGGATATTGCGACCGCCAAGGTCTACGGCGACGGCCTGCTGGTGTTCAACGATCGGATCGGAGAGGTGGTGAAGGACTGGCAGCGGGCGGTGCGGTCCGACGACGAGGCGCTGTTCGGCGCCTTCTCCCATCGCATCCGGCAATTCCAGGAATTCCGGCGCGAGCTGGTGCGGCGCGGGGTGGAGGTCAGCCCGGTGGCAGGGCGAGAATGGGGCGACAACGACGCCAACCGCAGCGTGCGCAAGGCGCTCAATGAGGACCTCACGAGGCTGGGCCAACTCTACGCCTCGCGCTCCCAACGCGTCTACCGCCAGATCGATGCTGGCATCGAGCGCTCGGCCTGGCTCATGGGCACGATCGCGATCATTGCCGTGGCGCTCGCAGCGCTGGGGGCGCTGATCATCGCCCGCGCGGTGGCGCGGCCACTGGCGAGGATCACCCGCATCACGCAGGCGGTCGCCGCGGGCAAGGTCGAGCGCGTGGTTCCCTACGGCGAGCGCCACGACGAGGTCGGGGCGCTGGCGCGCTCGATCGAGGTCTTCCAGCAGACCATGCGGAAAAACGAGGAGCTCAACCGCACCGTTCTCGACGATGCGCAGGCACGTGCGCGACGCCAGGAGGACGTGTCGGCCGAGATCAGCCGCTTCGGGGGCGAGGTCGAGGCGACGCTGGCGGAGCTTGGGCGCATATCCGATCAGATGCTCGCAGCCGCCGGACGCCTCACCGCTGCGGCGGATAACGCGTCCACCCGCACCACGGGTGCGGCAGCCGCCTCCGCCGAAGCGTCCGCCAATGTGCGCGACATCGCCTCGGCCGCCGATGAGCTTGCAGCCTCGGTGACGGAGATCGATCGCCAGGTGGCGCAGTCGAACGCGATTGCCGGCAAGGCGGTGAGCGAGGCCGAGTGGACCAATGCCATGGTCAAGGAGCTCGACGAAGCCGCCGGTCGCATCAGCGACGTGGTCCGCCTCATTACCGACATCGCCGAGCAGACCAATCTCCTGGCGCTCAACGCCACTATCGAGGCAGCCCGCGCCGGCGATGCCGGCCGCGGCTTTGCCGTGGTCGCGAGCGAGGTGAAGGCGCTCGCCGGTCAGACCGCCAAGGCGACCGAGGATATCGGTGCGCAGATTTCCGGCATGCAGCATGCGACCATGCGCTCGATCGAAGCCATCGGCGCCATCGAGCGGACCATCCGCAACATCGGCGAGATCAGTGGCGCCATCGCCGCGGCGGTCACCGAGCAGGGCGCCGCCACGCAGGAGATTGCGCGCAGCGTGGAGACGGCAGCCGTGCGCACCAGCGAGACGGCGCAGGAGGTTGTGCGCGTCGGCGAGGCGACGGCCGAGACGCGCGACAGCGCGATGTCGGTGAAGACGGTGGCCGACGACCTCGGCGCCGTCGCAGGGCGCATTCGCGGCCAGGTCGATCGCTTCTTTGCGAAATTGCACGCGGCCTGAGAAGCCCGCCGTCTTCATCTCGTCGCATCGAACGCTGCGGGAATGTGGCGCGGGATGCGGCCTGGAGCGACCAGCACGGCATCGAACCGGATGTCGCGAATGCGCTCAGGAGGGTTGCGCGCCAGCCAGGCCTCGGCGGCGCCGATGATTCGGCCGCGCTGACGCTCGGTCACGGACCAGGCGGCATCATCGAGGGTTTGCCTCGCCTTGACCTCGACAAACACCAGGAGGCTGCGGCGTCTCGCCACGATGTCGATCTCGCCGAGCGGGCTTTTCCAGCGGCGCGCCAGGATGCGAAAGCCCTTGGCGATGAGATAGGCCGCTGCCCGACTCTCGGCCGAGATGCCGGTGCGGAAGGCGACGACCCGGTCTTCATCCCTGCGTTCGGGCTTGCCGGATGGGAGCGGTCTCGCGCGCGTCGTTTCATCAACCAATGTCACTCTCCCCGCCATGCGCAGCGCGCAGCGCCAGCGCGCGCTGATAGATCGTGCGTCGCGGCACCGCGCTTAGCGCAGCGATTTCCTCGACGGCTTCCTTCAGCGAGAGGCGATCAAGAGCCGAGCGCAACAGCGCATCAAGATCGTCCGTCTTCATCTCGGGTGTCGGCGGTGGCGGCGCAATGACGATCACCATCTCTCCCCGCATCTGTGCCTCCCCTGCGCAATCGCGCGCAAGGCTGGCAAGGTTGCCGCGCAGCACCTCCTCGTGCAGCTTGGTGAGCTCGCGGCAAATGGCGGTCTCGCGCGCGCCCAGCCCTGCGGCAAGATCGGCGAGTGCCTCCGCCAAGCGCGGGGCGGTCTCGAACAGGATCAGCGTTGCTGGGATGGAACTAAGTGCGGCAATGCGCGCGCGACGCGCAGCCTGCCTTGCAGGCAGGAAGCCATCGAAAAGAAACCGGTCGCTTGCAATCCCGCTCACCGCGAGGGCGGCAAGGACCGCAGAGGGGCCGGGTAGTGTGGTGATGCTGATTCCTGCAAGGTGCGCTTCGCGCGCAAGCTTATAGCCGGGGTCGGAGACGAGCGGGGTGCCGGCATCGCTGATGAGCGCAACGGCAGCTCCCTGCGCAAGCCGCTCGATCAGGCGCGGACGCGCGGAAACCGCATTGTGATCGTGATACGGGGTGAGCGGCGTCCTTATGGCGTAGGCATCGAGAAGCTTGCGGCTTCTGCGGGTGTCCTCGCAGGCGATGAGGTCGGCTGCGGCCAATGTCTCCAGCGCCCGCACCGTGATATCGCCCAGGTTTCCAATTGGGGTCGCCACGAGATAAAGCCCCGCCTGCAATGAAGGCGCGGCGAGCCGATGACCCTTGATAGAATATTGGCGCGCGGCGCCTTCCGGCTCACGCAGCCCGAGAGATGAAGCGCGATGTACCGGGGCTGCCGGTGTGGCCCTTCGCATGATCCACCAATTTAATCGAGTTCTGCCGCGGCGTCATTTTATCGTTGAAAACACTAATCTTTTTCGCCCAGAAGCCATTTCTCCAGAGTAGCCAAGGATTTGTCCTTAAAAATGCCTGTTGCAGGCCGATACCGTCGATGACATCGTGGAACTCTCGCGGAGAGACCGGTTCCGATGTTCCTCTTGCAGGTGGTTCGACTTGCCCCCGGTCTGCGCGCGCTCACTGTTCTGACATCGGCAATTCTGCTCGCCGGCTGCTCGGGCAAGCTCGGCGACCTTCTGTCTTCATCCTCCTCTCCCACTCCTGCACAGCCGGCCAGCAGTATTGGTTCCGGCGCGGTCAAGGTCGCCCTCATCCTGCCGCTTTCCGGAACAGGAAACGCGGCCGTTGCCGCGAAATCCATGCGCAATGCGGCTGAGATGGCGCTCACGGAGTTTTCGAGCCCCGATATCCAGTTGCTGGTGAAGGACGACGGAGGCAGCGCGCCCGGCGCCCAGCAGGCGGCCCAGCAGGCGCTTGATGAGGGCGCCGAGATCATCCTGGGTCCACTGTTCGCGCTGACGGTAGGGCCGGTGGGACAGCTGGCCCGCGCCCGCAACGTGCCGGTGATTGCGTTTTCGACCGACGCGAACGTGGCCGCCCACGGCGTGTATCTGCTGAGCTTCCTCCCCGAATCCGATGTCGAGCGCATCATCAGCTATGCCGTGAGCCAGGGCAGGCGTGCCTTTGCCGCGCTCGTTCCCGAGAATGCCTACGGCACGGTCGTGGAGGCCGCGTTCAAGCAGGTGATTACGCGCCGCGGCGCGCGCGTGGTTGCGCTTGAGCACTATCCGCTCGACAAGGCGGCGATGGCGGGCCCGGTGAGAAACGTGGCGCAGGCGGCGGCGCGTGCGGATGCCATTTTTATTCCCGACGGAGCGGACGCAGTGGCGACAGCCGTAGCAACGCTCGCATCGAGCGGCGTGGACACCAAGCGCGTGCAACTCCTCGGCAGCGGTCTCTGGGAGGATCCGCAGATCTTCGCCAATGCCCAGCTCGAAGGCGCCTGGTACGCAGGGCCGGAAGCGACCGGCTTTCGCAACTTTTCCGGCCGTTACCGCAGCCGCTATGGTCAAGATCCCGCGCGCACCGCCTCGCTCGCCTATGACGCGGTGGCGCTCGTTGCGGCCCTCGTGAAGACCCAGGGCAAGGCACGTTTTACCGAGGAGACGTTAACCAGCTCCTCGGGCTTTGCCGGCATCGATGGGCTGTTCCGTTTCCGTCCTGACGGCACCAATCAGCGGGGTCTTGCAGTGCTGCGCGTCACCTCGAGCGGCGGCCAGATGATCAATCCCCCGCCCAAGGCATTTGGCAACTCCGGAACCTGAAGGGCAAGACCCTCGCCTGCTTCATGCGGCGAGGTCTGCCACCACTGCGTCGAGCACCGGAAAGCCGGCCATGGTGACCCGCAGGCGCCCGTCCGCTGTGGTCTCCACGATGCCCTGCTCCTGCAACAACGCCACCCGGCGAGCATCGAGCGACCGGCCGGCGAGCCGCGCATAGCGCGCGGGATCGACGCCTTCGGCAAGCCGCAGGCCCATCAGCAGGAACTCGTCTGCGACCTCCTCCTGCGTAAGCATCTCGTCGACCACGATGCCGTGTCCGCACGCCTCGACCTGGGCCAGCCAGCGCTGCGGTTGTTTCTCCATTGCGGTTGCATGGCGTGTGCCGTCGACATCAAGACGTCCATGCGCGCCGGGGCCAATGCCGGCATATTCATGCCCGCGCCAGTAAATGAGATTGTGCCGGCACTCGCCTCCCGCGCGGGCATGGTTGGAGACCTCGTAGGCAGGCAAGCCGGCCTGCGCGCACATCGACTGGGTGATGTCGTAAAGCGCGCGCGCCGTGTCCTCGTCCGGCGTGATCAGCTTGCCCGCGGCCCACAGCTCGTGAAAGGGCGTGCCGTGCTCTATGGTGAGCTGATACAGTGAGAGATGCTCGCCCGCCTCGGCAATGGCGCGCGCCAGCTCATTCGCCCAGGCAGCCGGCGTCTGCTCCGGCCGCGCATAGATGAGGTCGAACGAATAGCGATCGAACACGGCGCGTGCGACCGCGACCGCGTCGAGCGCCTCGCGCGCCGAGTGCAGCCGACCGAGCGCACGCAGCGCCGCATCATCCAATGCCTGCAGGCCGATCGAGACGCGGTTCACTCCGGCGCTGCGAAAGCCGGCAAAGCGCCGGGCTTCGACGCTGGTCGGATTGGCCTCAAGCGTGATCTCGGCATCGTGCGCAACGGACCAGCACTGCGCAAGCGCGTCGAGGATGCCGGCGACCGTAGCGGGAGCCATGAGCGAGGGCGTTCCGCCGCCGAAGAAAACGCTGGACACCCTCCTTTGGCCGATCCGCGCCGCGGTCGCCGCAATCTCTGCGGAAAAGGCGCGCACGAAACGGCGCTCGTCGACCGGCTCATGGCGCACATGGCTGTTGAAGTCGCAGTAAGGGCATTTAGAGAGGCAGAATGGCCAATGGACATAGACGCCGAAATCGCCGGCATTACTTGCCTCAGTGTCGGTCAAGACAGGCCTCCGCCAGCTTGAGAAAAGCGCGCGCGCGATGTGAAAGTCCGCGGCCGGCCGGCGGCAACGCGTGCTTCTCCTTGCGCGACATCTCGCCGAAGGTGCGTGCGTGCCCGTCTGGCAGGAACATGGGATCGTACCCGAAACCCTCGTTGCCGCGCGGAGGCCATACCAGGCTCCCCTCGACCGTCGCCTCGAATTCCTCAACGTGCCCGTCGGGCCAGGCCACGCACAGCGCGGAGACGAAATGCGCTCTGCGTTGCGCAGGCGAATCCGCGCCGCGCGCGCGTAGTCTTTTCTCCACCAGCTCCATGGCGTGCCGGAAATCTCTCTCCTGGCCGGCCCAGCGCGCAGAGCGAATCCCCGGCTCGCCGCCGAGCGCATCAACTGCAAGCCCCGAATCGTCGGCAAAGGCCGGCATGCGCGAAGAGATCGACGCAAACATGGCCTTGGCCCGCGCATTCGCGCGGAAGGTTGGGCCGGTCTCAACTGGCTCAGCCAGTCCAAGCTCGTGGGCCGACACGGCGGCCACGCCGTACGGCATCAGCAGCTCGCGCATCTCCACCAGCTTTCCCGGATTATGGGTTGCAATCACCAACGGGCCGGTGATCTTGCGATGCTCCGGGGCGCTGGCGCTCCCCGCGCCGGCGGGCGCGAGGCTCACATCACCGCCATCTTCTGCAGATCGATAAGCTTCATGAGTCCCTTCCTGGCGAGCGCGAGCAGTTCGAGAAACTGCTCCTCGGTGAACGGGATCTTTTCCGCCGTGCCTTGTATTTCAACGAGCCTGCCGGCTCCGGTCATCACGAAATTGGCGTCGGTATCGGCAGCGGAGTCCTCTGCGTAATCGAGGTCGAGCACCGGGCTGCCGCTGCAAATTCCGCACGAGACCGCGGCCACGTGATCGCGCAGCGGCTCTCCTTTGAGCATGTCACGGCCCTTCATCCAGGTGATGCAGTCATGCAGCGCGACCCAGGCTCCGGTGATGGCGGCGGTGCGGGTTCCGCCATCGGCCTGGATGACATCGCAGTCCACCGTAATCTGGCGCTCGCCAAGGGCCGGCAAGTCAAGTACGGCACGCAGGCTGCGCCCGATCAGGCGCTGGATCTCGATGGTGCGGCCGCTTTGCCGACCGCTGGATGCCTCGCGCCGCGTGCGCTCCGATGTGGCCCGCGGCAGCATGCCGTATTCAGCCGTGACCCAGCCGCGCGCCTGGCCCTTCAGCCACGGCGGCAGGCGGTCCTCCAGCGTCGCAGTCACCAGCACGTGCGTGTCCCCGAACCGCACGAAGCAGGAACCCTCGGCGTATTTCACGACGCCGCGCTCGAGTGATACCGCGCGTAGCTCGTCGGGCTGTCGGCGGCTCGGCCGCATGCCGTTCTCCTGCTCGTGCAATCAGACTGAGCGAGGCAGCTTTTAGGTGTGCCCGCAACGGGCGGCAAGAGGCGAAGCGCTTGCATCTCTCCCCTCGCGCGGGCGAAAGCCTTGCGCTGGCAGACCCGGATGGACAATTCTGCTGCATCCGCGTGGGAGCGACCGTTGTCCCAGGATGTCCCGATCGGCACAACGCAGGTGACGCTTGCTCAGCTGAGCGAGCGCTCCCGCGACATCTTCCGCCAGATCGTTGAAAGCTATCTCGCTACCGGCGAGCCCGTTGGCTCGCGCAACTTATCCCGCCTGATCGCCACTCCGCTCTCGCCCGCATCGGTCCGCAATATCATGTCGGATCTCGAGCAGCTTGGGCTTGTTTATGCGCCGCACATTTCGGCCGGGCGGCTCCCGACCGAGCTCGGGCTGCGGTTCTTCGTCGATGCTCTGATGGAGATCGGCGATCTCGGCGAAACCGATCGCCGCGAGATGGAGGCGAAGCTCGCCGCCGCCGGCAAATCGATGGACGCGGTGCTCAACGAAGCCTCCAGCATGCTCTCCGGTCTCACGCGTGCCGCCGGGGTGGTGCTCACGGCCAAGTCGAACGTGCGATTGAAGCACATCGAGTTTGTGCGGCTCGAGCCAGAGCGGGCGCTGGTGATCCTGGTGTCGGGGGATGGTCAGGTGGAGAACCGCATCATCAGCGTTCCTGCCGGGCTGCCTGCGTCAGCTCTGACCGAGGCCTCGAACTTTCTCAATTCGCGCGTGCGCGGCCGGACGCTAGCGGAGGCCAAAGCCGAGCTTGAGCAGGCACTGGCGACACGGCAGGCGGAGCTCGACCGGCTCACACAGGAGATTGTGTCTGCTGGCCTTGCCAGCTGGTCAGGCGGCGAGAGCAGCGAGCGCAAATTGATCGTCCGTGGGGCGGCCCATCTGCTCGATGATCTCAAGGCGGCGGAGGACCTTGAACGAGTGCGGCTGCTGTTCGACGATCTCGAGACCAAGCGCGGGGTCGTTGATCTGCTCGGTCGGGCCGAAGGCGCCGAGGGCGCGCGCATATTCATCGGCTCGGAGAACAAGCTGTTCTCTCTTTCGGGCTCGTCCACCATTGTCGCGCCCTACCGCGATGGCGCGGGGCGCATCATCGGCGTGATCGGGGTGATCGGCCCGACGCGGCTCAATTATGCGCGCGTCATCCCCATGGTGGATTACACCGCCAAGGTCGTGAGCAAAGTGATCGGCACCTGATGGGTCGGAAGCGCGGCGCATTCGGTGCTTGATTTTTGCCCCCCGAGCACTGATATCCGGCCGGAGCGCGGCAAATTTGCTAACGGGAACGAGGTGATGACGGATACCAATTCCCGCCCCGAAGGCGATGCGGCAGCAGATCCCGAGGGGATGGAAACTTCTGCGCCTGGCCCGGATACGGCGCCCACGGCTGACGCCATCGATCCCGCCGACCACGCGCGGGTCGCGGCCGAGTACAAGGACAAGCTCCTGCGCGTCCTTGCCGAGATGGAGAACTTGCGCTGGCGAACCGCCCGCGAGATTTCCGACACGCGCGCCTACGGCATCTCGGCCTTCGCGCGCGATATCCTTGCCGTTGCCGACAATATGGAACGCGCGCTGGCGGCGCTTGATGCGGAAATACGCGAGAAGGCCGATGCCGGCGTCAAGGCGCTGCTCGACGGCGTCGAGCTGACCGAGCGCGAGCTCCACAAGGTGCTCGAAAAGCATGGGGTGAAAAGGTTCGAGCCTCTGGGCGAGAAGTTCGATCCCAATCTTCACCAGGCGATGTTCGAGTTGCCTGATCCCTCGCGCCCTGCGGGCACCGTCGCGCAGGTGGTGCAGCCCGGCTACATGATTGGCGAGCGGGTGTTGCGCCCGGCGCTCGTGGCTGTGGCCAAAGGGGGGCCGAAGGCGCGCTCCGAGCCGCCGGCGAACGACAATGCCGAAGCGGCGACCTCTTCCGATCCGCAGCATTCGAGCTGAGCGGCCCCGAACGGCGTTGTGGCGACCGGGGGCGAGGCGATGATTCGCAGCACCGAGCGATTTCTGACCACGCATACCGGGAGCTTGCCGCGTCCTGAAGACCTGGTCCGGATGATGTACGCCAAGGAGGAGGGCGTGCCTGTTGACGGCACGGCGCTCGGGAGCCGCGTGCGCGCGGCCGTGGCGGAGGTCGTTCGCAAGCAGGCCGATGCCGGAATCGATATCGTCAACGACGGCGAAATGTCCAAGCCGAGCTATGCGACCTATGTCAAAGATCGTCTTGATGGTTTCGGCGGTACCGGAAACACCTTTGTCTATCAGGATCTCGCAGATTTCCCCAAGCTGGCGCAGCGCGTGTTCGGGGACCCGGGCCGCTCGCGCCGCAAGACGCCCGCCTGCAACGGGCCCATCAAGGTACGCGATGCCGATGCAGCAAGGATCGACGTCCATAATCTGAAGGCAGCACTGGCGGAGACAAAGGCGGCCCACGCCTTCCTGAGCGCAGCCTCCCCCGGGCTGGTCTCGCTGTTCTTCCGCAACAACTACTATCCAAGCCAGGAGGCTTATCTGTTCGCGATCGCAGATGCGATGCGGGCGGAGTACGAGACCGTGGCCGCTGCCGGGATCGTGCTGCAGATCGACTGTCCTGACCTGGCGATGGGCCGGCACATTCAATATGCAGCGCTCACTCTCGAGGAATTCCGCAAACGTGCGGGGATGCACATCGAGGCGCTCAACCATGCGCTCGCCAATATCCCGCCTGATAAGCTGCGCATGCATCTGTGCTGGGGAAACTACGAGGGCCCGCACCATTGCGACGTGCCGCTCGCCGACATCATCGACATCGTGCTGCTGGCACGACCGGCCGCGATATCCTTCGAGGCGGCCAACCCCCGCCACGGCCATGAATGGGTCCTGTTCGAGCGCGTCAAGCTGCCCCCCGGCAAGGTGCTCATTCCGGGCGTGATCGAATCCAAGTCGAATTTCATCGAGCATCCCGATCTGGTGGCGCAGCGATTGGGTCGCTACGCAAGGCTTGTCGGACGCGAGCACGTCATCGCCGGCAGCGATTGCGGCTATGGGACGTGGGTCGGTCAGGCCGCCGTTGATCCCGACGTGGTATGGGCGAAGATGGCCGCGATGGCCGAGGGCGCGAAAATTGCGTCGCAGCAGTTCTGGCGTTGACCGCAGTTCGACGCGTGCTCGCCGGCGCAGCAGCGATCAGCGCGGTGCAATACCGTCGCGCACAGCCCGAAAACGGGGGTATGAGTCCGGCCAGGCCTCTACCGGCGCAATCCCGACGACCTGAATATAGCCGCCGCCGCCGAAGCGCAGCCATTGCACGACCTTCAAGCTGGTGCTGCCGCTCATATCCCGCGCCTGGGCCATGATCTCATGCACGGGTTGACCGGCGAGCCGCAAGGGCTCCGAGCTCGTGATGCGCACGTCCCGCACATTGGGCGTGGCAGCGAAGATCTCGCGCGCAAACTCGCCACGGTCGCGAGCTTCGGCCGGTCCGCCGGGGGCCGCACCGACGAGAATTTGCGAGCGGGCTGGCGCGTCCATCGGAGCGTCGCTCAACACCACCGCGCGACCCGGCAAGAGGTGTGCGACCTGAAACCCGGCAAGCTCGGTCAATTTGAACGGGAGCAGCCCGAGCTGCTCCTCCACCGGAATTGTGGCGCGAATCTGTAAGCTGGCCAGGGACGCGCGGATGGCCGCTTCGGGATATCGGTCCCTGGCGGCGTCCGGAACCTGCACCGTCACCCACGCGGTGAGGCCCGGGGAGGCCGCGACCAAAACCCACCGGTACTGATTTTCCTGGTGCCCGGTCATCAGGAAAGCCTGGCCGATCGCCAGCGAGAGCGCTTCGCGTTTTTCCAGCAGCATCCCCTGCTTCTTCAGGGCGTCGGGGCTGATCATCTTGTCGAGGTCGGCGTAAGCCTCCGCCGGAAGCGCGGTGAGCGTGATGGCTGCATTGGCATCGGAATCCTCGAACCCGAAGAAATTGCTGCTCAATGCCATGCCGGGCGGCGGGACAAGGCCAAGCCGCGACCCCGGCGGATACATCGCTTCGGCCGCGTGCGCGGCATGCGCCGCGAGCAGGTATCCCAGCAATGGCACAAACGGTCGCAGAAACGGGGCGTTCAACGGCATGGGTGTGATTCCCGGCTATGGCAGGGGCAAACTCGGCGGTCACTCCAGCGCGACTTTGCGACGAATCCGAGGAGCCGAATCCGACTAGCTGCGGCCTTCCGGGCCCATCAAGCCGGGCAAGTGACCCGCCGCAGGGTGAGATTGAACCGACCGCCTTGCGGCAACAAGGTCGAGGTGCCCGGCACGATGCGGTCGACGCCGTGAAAGGCCAGTCGCGCATCTCCGCCGAGCACCACGGCGTCACCGGAGGCAAGGCGCACCGTGCACGTCCGATCAGCGCGCTGGCGGCCTCCGATCCGAAACAGGGCGGTATCCCCAAGCGAGAGCGAAACGACGGGAGCGTTAAAATTGCGCTCGTCGCGGTCCTGATGCAGCCCCATTTTTGCACCGGGCCCGTAATAGTTTATGAGACAGCTTTCCGGAGGATGCGGGTAGTCGGCAAGCGCCTGCCATGCATTGAGGAGCAATGGTGGGAACGGCGGCCATGCTTGATTGGTCTCGGGATGGAGCGGCTGATAGCGATAGCCGGCCTGGTCGCTGACCCAGCCCAGCGGCCCGCAATTGCTCATGCGGACCGTGAGCGGCTTTCCGCTTTTCGGCATTCGGGGGATGTAAAGGGGCGCCGCCGCAAGCACCGCGTCGAGCGCGCGCAGCAGCGCCGCCTGGGATTGCGCGTCGAGAAAGCCGGGGATGATGCGACACCCCGAGAGCGGCTGGGTCATGTCCATCGCCTGGACCACAGGTGTGACTTCAGCGGCTCGATGAGAAGGTCCCACGGGCGCGAAACCGCCGGCATATGTCTTGCGGCTCAAAGCGCCCCTCCTATATGAGCGAGGACGCCGCTGGGGCGGCATCAATACGTATTTAAGGGGGTCGGCAGCGGGCCGCAGCTGAAGCGGATTCCCTCGGGGCGCCGAACAGGACCCGGCCGACCTGCCGCAGAAGAGAGGAAGTAAGACCATGGCTAAGGTCATCGGCATCGACCTCGGCACCACCAATTCGTGCGTCGCCGTTATGGAAGGCAAGACGCCGAAAGTCATCGAGAACGCGGAGGGTATGCGCACGACGCCCTCCATCGTTGCCTTTACGGATGACGGCGAGCGTCTGGTAGGGCAGCCCGCAAAACGCCAGGCGGTCACCAATCCCGAGCGCACCATTTTCGCGGTCAAGCGCCTGATCGGCCGGCGCTATGACGATCCGATGGTGGAGAAAGACAAGAAGCTCGTTCCCTACAAGATCGTGCGCGCGTCCAATGGCGATGCCTGGGTCGAGATCGAAGGCAAGACTTATTCCCCCTCCCAGATATCGGCGTTCGTCCTGCAGAAGATGAAGGAGACCGCTGAGGCTTATCTCGGGCAGAAGGTCGAGCAGGCGGTCATTACCGTTCCTGCCTATTTCAACGATGCCCAGCGTCAGGCAACCAAGGACGCCGGCAAGATCGCGGGTCTCGAAGTCCTGCGCATCATCAATGAGCCGACCGCCGCAGCGCTCGCCTATGGCCTCGACAAGCAGAAGACCGGCACCATCGCGGTCTACGATCTCGGCGGCGGCACCTTCGACATCTCCATCCTGGAGATCGGAGACGGGGTGTTCGAGGTCAAGTCGACCAATGGCGACACCTTCCTGGGCGGCGAGGACTTCGACATGCGCCTCGTCAACTACCTGGCCGACGAATTCCAGAAGGAGCAGGGCATCGACCTGCGCCGCGACAAGCTCGCGCTGCAGCGGCTCAAGGAATCCGCCGAGAAGGCGAAGATCGAGCTCTCCTCAACGACCCAAACCGAGATCAATCTTCCCTTCATCACGGCCGACGCATCCGGTCCGAAGCACCTGACCATGAAGCTCACTCGCGCCAAGTTCGAGGCGCTGGTGGACGACCTCGTGCAGAAGACGGTCGAGCCCTGCCGGATCGCGCTCAAGGACGCGGGTCTCTCTGCGGCCGAGATCAATGAGGTGGTTCTGGTCGGCGGCATGACCCGCATGCCGAAAGTACAGGAGGTGGTCAAGCGGCTGTTTGGCAAGGAGCCGCACAAGGGTGTCAATCCCGACGAGGTGGTTGCGGTCGGCGCGGCCATCCAGGCTGGCGTGCTGCAGGGCGACGTCAAGGACGTGCTGCTGCTCGACGTCACCCCGCTGTCGCTCGGCATCGAGACGCTCGGCGGCGTATTCACGCGCCTGATCGATCGCAACACCACCATCCCGACCAAGAAGAGCCAGGTTTTCTCGACCGCCGAGGACAACCAGGGCGCAGTCACAATTCGCGTGTTTCAGGGTGAGCGGGAGATGGCAGCCGACAACAAGCTGCTCGGCCAATTCGATCTCGTGGGACTGCCGCCTGCGCCGCGCGGCGTGCCGCAGATCGAGGTCACGTTCGATATCGACGCAAACGGCATCGTGAACGTCCATGCCAAGGACAAGGGCACCGGCAAGGAGCAGCAGATCCGGATCCAGGCCTCCGGCGGATTGTCCGAGGCCGACATCCAGCGCATGGTGAAGGATGCTGAATCCCATGCCGAGGAGGACAAGAAGCGCAAGGCTCAGGTCGAGGCCAAGAACCACGCCGAGGCGCTGATCCATGCGACGGAGAAGGCGCTCTCCGAGCACGGCGCCAAGGTGGGCGAGGGCGAGCGCCGCGCCATCGAGAATGCGATGGCCGATCTCAAGGAAGCCTTGAAGAGCGACGACGCCGAGGCGATTACCGCCAAGACCAATGCGCTGGCCCAGGCCTCGATGAAGCTCGGCGAGGCCATGTACAAGCAGCAGCAGGAAGCTGCAGCGGGCGGCGGGCCGGCCGACGCCGGTGCTCCGGGCGGCAAGAAGGAGGACGTCGTCGATGCGGAGTTCACCGAAGTCGACGACGACAAGAAGAACAAGAAATCGGCTTGATATTTCGCAGGGCGCGTTCGGCATGCCTGCGCGTGGCTCGAAATCAACACCCCCGGAAATCCTGCCGGGGGTGCATGTTTTTGAATCACAGCACTGCAGCCGTCATCACGGGACGACACAGTGACAGACACGATGCAAACGGACGCACGGATGGCCAAACGCTGTTATTATGACGTTCTGGAAGTCGAGCGCACCGCAGGCGAAGGGGATCTGAAATCCGCATTTCGCAAGCTGGCGATGAAGTGGCACCCCGATCGCAATCCGGGGGACAAAAACAGCGAGATACGTTTCAAGGAGATCAACGAGGCCTACGAGGTCCTCAAGGACCCGGACAAGCGCGCCGCTTATGACCGTTTCGGGCATGCCGCCTTCGAGCACGGCGGAGGCGCCGGCGCGGGCGGTTTCGGAGCCGATTTCGGCTCAGCCTTCTCCGATCTGTTCGAGGGCATCTTCGGCATGTCGGGCACCCGCGCGCGCTCAGGTCGCGAGCGTGGCGCTGACCTGCGCTACAACATGGAGATCAGGCTCGAGGAGGCCTATTCGGGGAAAACGGCGCAGGTCCGCATCCCGACCTCGGTGACCTGCGAGGCGTGCTCGGGGTCGGGCGCAAGGACTGGGACGCGGCCAAAAGCCTGTCCCGGCTGCGGCGGCCAGGGGCGGATTCGGCATGCCCAGGGCTTCTTCACTCTCGAGCGAACCTGCCCAGCCTGCCAGGGCCGCGGCCAGGTGATCGACAATCCGTGCGGCGCCTGCTCCGGTTCCGGACGGGTCACCAAGGAGCGCACGCTATCGGTCAATATTCCTCCGGGCGTCGAGGACGGAACCCGCATCCGGCTCGCCGGCGAAGGCGAAGCCGGCGTACGCGGCGGTCCACCAGGGGACCTCTACATTTTTCTTGCGATTGCGGCGCACCCTTTCTTCCAGCGTGAGGGCGCTGATCTGCATTGTCGGGTGCCGATCTCCATGGTGGCGGCCGCGCTGGGCGGCGAGTTCGAAGTGCCGACCATCGATGGTGCTAATACGCGCGTGAAGGTACCGGACGGCACCCAGTCAGGACGGCGGTTTCGCATTCATGGCAAAGGGATGCCCGTGCTCCGCTCGAGGCAGAGCGGCGACATGTATGTGCAGGTCGTCGTGGAAACGCCCCAGAAGCTCACCAAGCGGCAGCGAGAGCTGTTGCAGGAATTCGACCGGCTCTCATCAAAGGATACGCAGCCGGAGTCGTCGGGCTTTTTCGGCAAGGTCAAGGAGTTTCTCGCCCGCTCCGGGTCCGGCTGAGGAATTTGCCGCTTGACCCTCGAACCGCCCCCCTTTACGGGTTGCCTGCCGCAATTCATTCTGTAGCGTGCCGCGCGAAATGCCACTTCCAGCCCTGCAACTTCTCGAGAAGAAATTCGAACGGCAGAAGCGCATCTTCGATCTGAAGAAGGACGCGCTGGAGAGGAAGATCGAACGCCATATCCAGCTCTTCGAGCAGCGCAGGGATGCGCTGGAGAGGAAGATCGAGCATCAGAAGAAAAGATTCGAGCAAAGCTTCGAGTCATTCGATGATGACGTGCGATTCATTCGCACCTGGTTTGAGAATCCACTGGCGGTAGGCGCGGTCACTCCTTCGAGCCGCGCGCTTGCGCGCGCCATGGCGGCTTATGTCGATCCGGGCATGCCGGGCGCGGTGGTCGAGCTCGGCCCAGGGACCGGCCCCGTCACCGAGGCGCTCATCGGGCAGGGCATTGATCCCTCGCGCCTCGTTCTGGTCGAGTTCGACCCGGCCTTCTGCCGGCTGCTGCGCACCCGTTATCCCGAGGCTACGGTGGTGCAGGGGGATGCCTACGGGCTCAAGCGCCTGCTCGGCGGCATGCTGCAGGGACCCGTGGCCGCCATCGTATCCGGGTTGCCACTGTTCACAAAGCCGCTGCAAGTGCGCCTGCGGCTTCTCTTTGAAGCTTTCGGGTTGATGACGCCGGGTGCCCCCTTCGTCCAGTTCACCTATCACGCGGTCCCGCCCATTCCGACACGGCTCGATCGCGTGTGGTCGCAAGCCTCTGAGCGCGTGTGGATGAACATCCCGCCGGCGCGGGTGTGGGTGTACCGGCGAGACTGACCTCAGTTTATCCGCGCTTCGCCACGTGCTGTCCTTGAATGCCGCACATTCGTGCTCGCAGAGCAGGTGAGCGTGCCTAACGCGGCGCATGCCTTCGACGAGATGGATGAGATGCGTGCGTCGTCGGCGAACTCCGGGCCGGCATTCGCAAGCTCATTGACGCTGCGAGGCTGCTGACGAAGATGAGTCCGGGCAGCGGACAGCATGGAGCCAGAGGCCGTGAAGCTTGACCCACGTGAGCGCCTGATAGTCGCCCTGGACGTGCCATCGGTGGCCGAAGCCGAGGCGCTGGTCGCCCGCCTTGGCGAGGCTGTGTCTTTCTACAAGATCGGGTATGCGCTCGCATTTGCGGGTGGCATCGACTTGGCGCGGGCACTGGCCGGAGCGGGAAAGCGCATTTTCCTCGATCTCAAGCTGCACGACATCAGTCACACCGTTGCGCGCGGCGTCGAGAGCGTGGCGCGTCTGGGCGCCTCCTTCCTAACGGTGCATGCGTATCCGCAGACCATGCACGCGGCGGTCGACGGCCGCGCGGCATCTGATCTGCGGCTGCTCGCGGTGACCGTGCTCACCTCCTACGACGACGCGGACCTTGCGGCCGCCGGCTATGATTTCAGCGTGCCGGAGCTGGCCGCCGAGCGCGCGGCGCAGGCGCGGGATATCGGTATCGACGGGCTGGTCTGCGCGGGAGAGGAGGCTGCAGCGCTGCGCCCCGTTATCGGTAGCGGCATGGTGCTGGTGACGCCCGGGATCAGGCCTGCCGGCTCCCCTGCGGGGGACCAGAAACGAGTGATGACACCGGCTGCGGCCATCGCCGCCGGTGCCGACCATCTGGTCGTCGGGCGGCCGATCACTGCAGCCATCGATCCGAAGGCCGCGGCCGATGCGATCGTCGCCGAGATCGTGGCGGCGACTGCAGAGTGAATCGTCAAGGAGGAATCGTGGCCAAGGGATATTGGATCGCGAATGTCGATGTCGCCGATCCTGAGGGGTATAAGGCCTATGTGTTGGCGAACGCCGACGCGTTCCGCAAATATGGCGGCAGATTCCTGGTGCGGGGCGGGAGGTCGGAATGCGTCGAGGGTAAGTTGCGCTCGCGCCTCGTCGTCATCGAGTTTCCCGATTTTGCCACGGCGCTCGCCTGCTATCGCTCTCCCGAATACGACTACGCGCGCACGCTGCGAATCGGGACCGCGCAGGCCGATATCCTGGTAATCGAGGGCTACGATGGCGCGCAACCCTAGCCGAGCCCGCGCGCGTTGACCCCGCTGGATTCTGCCCCGGCCCGGGCGGATTGCGGGGCGCGTTACAGTCCCGAGCGCACCCAGTCCTGGAAGAAAGCAGGCGCGCTCGCGCTCGTGCTTGCGGCGCTTGGCCTACCCGTCAACGATCTCTTTCACTATGCGCTTCTCGTCGTTGCCGCTGTTGCGATTTGCCTCGGTACGCTGTCGCAGCCTCGCCGGGTCTGGATTGCTGCCGCCGTTACGGTCGGCGCTTGCGTGCTCGGGCAATTGTTTTTGGCCGCACCCCGCATTGAGGAGGGGCACAATCTCTTCCTGATCGATGCGCCGGGCGGCGCCCTTGAAGCCGGCTTGCCGGCGTCCGCGTTCCAGATCATGGCTGCGCAGTTCAACGAGCGATATCCGCCGGAACATCGCTGCTCAGCTAGCGTCGATGGCTGCTGGCGCGGCGGGGCATTTCCCTCACAACCTTATGCCTTCTCCTCCGACGGGCTTTATGACCGCCCGGCCTTTTCGCGCCGCGTGACCGGCATCGACTTCACCGATCCGGTATGGCTGCGCCTCGGTTTCATCAATGAGGGCGGCTACAACTGGAATTCGCGCGTCAGCGACGTCGATCGCGCCTCACGCGATGGACGCATCTCAGCCTTGCTCCATCGTTGGCGGCTCGAAATGCCATGGTTCGTCATGTACCGCTTTCCCGCCGAGCTCGTCGGCAGCTCGCTTTGCTGGCGCGGCGATGTGTTGTGGGAAGAGCCGCAGGACCACTTCAAGCTTGCAGCGCACTCCGCCATGCAGTGTCGCGTGATCGCGCCCACGGATGTCGGCCGGCGCATCTTCGGGCTTGCGATCAGGCAGGGGTCGCCGCTCGCAATGCGGCTCGAGCCAAGCCGCAGCGTCGCGCTTGCGCAGCTGGTCGAGCCCGGGCTTTCACTCGTCGGCGTCGCCGCCGTGCTGGGCTTCCTGGTCCGCGTCCGCGCGCGCCGGCTGATCGTCGCCTATGTGCTCATTGCCCTCACTCTCCTGGTCGTTGCCTTGAACGATGCAAGCTTCATTGGCGGTGTGCGGCCGTTCGATGCCGGCGACGACGGCCTGGTCTATGAGGGGCTCGCGCGCGAGATGCTGCGCCATCTTGCCGGCGGCGACATCAGCGCCGCGCTCGAGGGTGGGGAGAAGGTGTTCTACTTTACCCCGGGCCTGCGCTACCTGCGCATGGTCGAGCATTGCATCTTTGGCGACACCTTTCTCGGCTATCTCTCCCTCATCCTGCTGCTGCCGTTCCTGGTCCTTGCCCTGTTCCGACGGTTTCTGCCGGTGGAGTGGGCGCTCGCGCTCACCGCGATCTTTGTCGCTGTTCCGGTGGGCGTGCTGTTCGGCTCATCGCTGGTGCAATATGCCAAATGGGCCGCGCGCGGCTTTGCCGATCCTGCGGCTTACATTTTCTTTTTGACGGGCCTCGTTGTCCTTGTGGGAAAGGGCCCCGATGGACCGCGTCCGACCTTCGGCAGCGCGTGCGCTGCCGCCTTCCTGTTTGCGCTTGCGCTGTTCGTGCGGCCCAACATCGCCCCGGCGGTTGCCATCCTCTTGGCCGGAAGCAGCATTGCAGCCCTTTGCAAGGCGTACTACCGCCGCCTCATCGGCTTGATTGTCGGATTCGTGCCGGTGCTGGGAATGGCGTTGCACAACTGGATCTATGGCGGAGCGTTCGTGCTGTTCACGTCCACCGCGGCGCATCCGGGCGCGCTGGTGACGCCGCCTTCCGTTTATTTCGCAGCAGGAGGCGAGCTCCTTCGTCTTGACCTCGCCGGCGAGCATGTTGCGCGCGCCACGCGCCAGATCGGCGACTGGCTTGCCGGGCCCTCAGAGTCGTATCTCATGGCGCCGCTCGATGCCGCCGCCCTCGTCGCGGTCATCCGCGTTGCCCTATGGAAGGAGATGGACCCTTGGCTGCGGCTGACAGCGTGGGCCACGCTGGCCCAGCAATGCGTCGGGATATTCTACGCGCCGGCCGGGCGATACTACTACCTCACCTGGCTGCTCACGCTGCTTGTCACCGCGGTCTGGGTGCAGCGGGAGGGGCTTGCCCTCTTTCAGCGCCGCTGGCCGCGTATCGCGGTCCAGATTGCCGATCACCCGACGAGGCGCGCGCTGGCGCGTGCGCTGCAGACGCTCACAACGTGGCTACGCGCCCGCCCTATTCCGGCTGAATACCAGCATCTCTGACCATCTTGCCCCATCTGTCGAGCTCGACCTTGATGAAGCCTTCAAACTCGCCGGGGGCGCTTGAAAATGCCTCGAAGCCGACCTTGCCCAGGCTCGATTTGACGTCCGGGGTCTCGATGATCTTGCGCAGCTCCGTATTGAGCTGGGTCACGATTGCCGACGGGGTGCCCGCCGGCGCGACAATGCCCGCCCACGAGTCCATGTCGAAGCCGGTCACGCCCGCCTCGTCCAGCGTCGGCAGCTCTGGCAACAGCGCGCTGCGCTTGATGCGCGTGACCGCGAGCGCTCGCAGCGCACCCGAGCGCACATGCGGCATTCCGGTAGTGAGATCGGCAAACATCATGGATACGCGGCCTGCGAGCACGTCCTGGATGGCGGGCGGCGTGCTCTTGTAGGGCACATGCAGCATGTCGATCTCAGCCCAGTGCTTGAGCGTCTCGCCGGCGACGATGCCCGACGTATTGGCGCTCGCGAACGACAGCTTGCCCGGATTGTCCTTGGCGTACTCGATGAGCTCCTTGACGCTCCGTGCCGGTACGCTCGGATTGACCACCAGCATCAGCGTGAAGCTTCCAACTCGCGTCACTGCGGTGAAGTCCTTCACCGGATCGTAGCTCACGTTCCGCATCAGGAACGGTGCCGCGGACAGTGGGGAGTTGGTCGCCATCAGCAGCGTATGTCCGTCCGGAGCTGCATGCGCGACGTAAAGCGCGGCCAGCGCGCCGTTTGCTCCAGGACGGTCCTCGACAACGACATTCTCCTTGAGCGCAATGCCCAGCGGCGTGGCGAGGATGCGACAAATGG
>Ga0306920_100000275_pt1 | contig 59721 bp, 56 predicted proteins | sample flu12Cox44000170_FD_204666 | JGI IMG/M metagenome (GOLD analysis project Ga0306920, IMG submission 204666) | Lab enrichment of tropical soil microbial communities from Luquillo Experimental Forest, Puerto Rico - flux4day.12C.oxic.44.000.170 (v2)... | ecosystem: Environmental > Terrestrial >...
GCAGCGAATTCGCTGGCCGGGCGATGGATGCGTGGAGCTATCAGTATGGTGTACATCTGGAGTTCATCCGTCCGGGCAAGCCGGTCGACAATAGCTTTATCGAATCGTTCAACGGCCGGCTGCGTGACGAATGTTTGAACGTCGAAACCTTCTTCGATCTGAGCGACGTCAGGGAGAAGCTCACGCGCTGGCAACTGGACTACAACCAGGTGCGTCCGCACAGCGCACTCGCTGATCGTTCTCCCGAGCAGTTCATTGCGCGACTGGCAGCAATCGAGCGCGGCCTCTTTGCGCACGGCTTGGCCGGCAAACCAAACGCCGGCCGGTGCCGTGCATTGCGCCGACGCCGCCAATCCAAAACCTTTACAGCTTTTCGGCCCACCCCAGCTCAAGGTGAGGGGTGAGGCCGAAAAGCTGCTCACGGACAGTACGGAACAGGCAGCGGAAAACAGCAACCTGCTAGAGGTTGTCAATTGAGTATGTTGAGTGCGATAAACGCCGGAAATACCGACACCAACCGATCACACCAGGCCAAAATCTCTACTGCCGGTCGGTATACTTTCGCGGGGCGGCTCAACGGCGGCGGACACTAAGTTACGAATGGGATACCAAAAGGGGTAAGACCAAGACCACCTGTTCATGACTGTAGCCAATAGTGCAAAGAAGTTTGTAGGCAGTATCAGGGCAAACCTTGGGCCTCATGGCTCAAAGTTCGAATAAACGATCTAGCAATGCCAAGGTAGGAAGATTCCAGACTGTGACGCCACGAGGTCCGGGAGCGCACACCTTGACCTAACCCCTGAAGATCGCAGCAATTGTGGTCGACGATAAGGCGTTGTCAAATCCCAAGCCAAGGTTGCGCGATGCCGCGGACTTGGCGTTTGCGAGAACGAATTCTATCCAGGGGAGACCGCCCAAAACGTGCTCTCCACCACAAATCGATGACGCGATCCCAGTCGTTGATCTGTGTACGCCTCAGTCGGTGAGCATCGACGGACAAGTTGTTCAGACCGGGCTGAGATCCGACAGCAAGGGAATAATTCACTGCGACCACTCGAGACACGGCTTCGTTGAAACGACCATATGGATACGCAAACGAGGGCACCGTCTCTCCTAGCAGCTTAACTAGGTCGTCTCGGCTACCGGCGATCTCATCTTCCAGCGCCTCACTAGTCAAAGCGGTGAGGTCTGGATGAGTTCTAGTGTGGGAGCCAAATTCGAAGCCCCGCTCGCGCCATTCGAGAATTTGAGAGGCGCCCATCAGCGGGCGCGCGGTCAGCCCTTTGCCACTGTCCCATTCACTGACAGCGCCAATCATCCGAGTGACAACGTAAATGACGGCGCTTAAGCCATAGCGCTGGAGAATGGGCAGCGCATAATGTGCGAGATCGGCGTGTCCATCGTCGAATGCAATAAGGATCGGCTTTTCTGGCAGCGGCTTTCCTTCGATCAGCCAGGCACGCCACTGCGCCGGACAAATGGTGGAGTATCCATGGCGTTTAAGCCACGCGATCTGCCGTTCGAAGCGCCCTGGGTCGATGGAGAGCCCCGGATAGTATCGGCCCCGCGTCGGGCGTCCCACGTGGTGATAGACGAGCATTGGGGCCTGCATGCCAAACTCGCGCTGAATATTCTTCCATGATCCGGATTCGCGCAGAGCACTCCGCAGGGCCGCAGTACCTATCCTCGCCCTCAAGAGCTTCTTACCGAACCAGCGAAGGGGAGGGAGCGGCTTCAAGCGCTCACACAGCTGAAAAGCCGGACGCAACAACGGTTCCGGCGAAACTGGCAGGTGCAAAACCATTGATCTGGCGAGCCTCTTCGCGGCACAACCTTGACGCAGCCTGCTTTGACATAGATGCGGCCGCAGCGCCGGGTGCTTGCGCCCAAGCACGATCGAGTTCCTGCCCTCCCACTTGGCGTCACCCAAGACCCTGGTGTCGGCACTCTTTGTGTATACCTGCACCGTCCGCGCAGTCGGCTGAAATCTAAGCTCAAGCCCAGCCGCTCTCAACCGGAACGCCAGATCAAGGTCCTCGTGCATTCGTGAAAGATTTTCATCGAAACCGCCCATATGCAGAACTTCCGACCGGGGAGTCGAAACATTCGTACCTATAGGCAGATTGACGGGCCAGCTCCCTTCAGGCGCGCCGGATAAACACTGTATCCAGTTCTCGAGATTTCCGGCCTCCAGTTCGGTTGACAGCTGCCGCGGACTGGCCGGCGAAATCAATACCTGACCGACCACCAACCGCGGCGGTGCGTTCCGATGAGCATCGGCGTGCGCGGCAAGCAGATTGCGTTCACAGAGCAAATCGTCATCAAGGAAGAGAACAAGATCACCTCGCGCTGCAGCAAGGCCCACATTCTTTGCGTGCCCAGGCCCGCGGTTACGCTCCTCTTCTAGTACGATTAAGGGACACTGGGTGTTTAGAAGCCTTAGGAAGTCGGCGCTACCATCGCGGCAGCCGTCCACTACCACGATTACTTCGTAGTCGTCTCGAGGAAAGTCCTGATCCAATACCGTCCGGATCGTGAGAGCGATCAACTCGCATCGGTTATAGGTCGGAATGACAACAGAAATTTTCACAACTGCGCCGAAGCGGTATTTGGTTGCAAGCGATCGATAAGCTTCGTCAAAGGCTGTGCGGCCTTAACTCCTCGGCTCGTTTGAAGATTGTAAAGATATGGGTATCCGTTTCTTCTCGGCATACAACCGATAACAACCGATTCCGGCCACAGAGCATCTCGATGGGCTGGGCCCCGTGCAAGAGATATTTCGCCCACCAGCGTCCTTCATAAGTATAGTGCAGCTTATAGTTCTCGACGAAAAGATAACCGCCGGGGGTTAACACGTTGGCAAGTTGCAGGCACGCGCGGCGCAGATCCCATGGCCGGTAGAAGTAATCGAGAAAGTCCATTGCAACAACCAGGTCGAACTTCCCAACAAGCCTCTCAGTGCGAAGATTTGACAATGCAAAGCGCACATGCGGTATGTGGGCGCACCTTGCTCGTGCACGGTCCAAAGCAACCGAGGAGACGTCAACTGCAAGCAGTGATTCGCATCTCGCAGCCAGCAAACTTGTCACTACCCCCTCGGCGCAGCCTGCCTCGAGAACGCGCCGAAACGGGCGGTTACCACGAATGTCGTCGAGCATTCGGCACGCGAGCGCATTGCGCGCCAGGGCTTGAGGCAGCAGAAACCCAAACGGGTCTTCGCGCTCGCCGAAGGTGCTATCGAACGATCGTTCCACGTGCGCGGCTGAGTTTGCCAGGATCCGGACCAAGGCCAATTGCCAGGCGCTCCAGGGAAACCCGACGCGTGCGAGCAAGTGATAAATGAAAACCGCAAACCGTTTCAACGGAGCTAATGTCAACTGGGCAATTGCCAGCCTGTCGCTCTCATTTTCGCGACCGCTATAGAGTGCAGCCGCATAGGCACTCACCGCAAGCGCGCAAACAACGCCAAAGGTAGTGACTCGATCCGCAGTTAGGAGGCGGCGCGATGCGATCAAAGTGAAACTGCATACCGCAGTGGGCGCCCCCAGCCCCTTACAAGCACCGGCCATAGTCGCCAGCCACTTGCCCGGTGACATTCGAGACACCAGGTACAGAAGCACCGCGAGCATGCTTGCCCTCGAAATCACAATACCAAGCGCTGCGCCGACCAGGGCAAGGGACCCCAAGAGCGATGCGCTGAGAATTAGATTGATTGCGGTGCTTGCAGCGGTGACGGCGAGAAGCCGGGTTGCTTCCCCGAAACCCCACAGCGACTCGAGCGGTACCGTCCCAACGGATTCGAGCCAGGCAGCTAACAGCGTTACCCTTAGCACCCAGATTGCTTCTCTGGCGCTGGCCCCGAGCCAAATACGGAGCAACTGTGGGGCGAAAACAGCTATCGTGAGGGTCAGCGGCGTGGTGATCACGAGAACCGACCTCAAGCCCGCTTGTACAACTTCCTCCACTTTAATTTCGCGGATTTTGGTGCCTGCGGCACTGGCCGACGCATAGATGACCTGCGAAACCTGTCCGCTCACTGCGCGCAAACCGCTCGGAAACTTCTGACCGACGTCGTAGATCGTGACCGCGGCGGGGCCGCCAAAGAAGCCGACAAGGAGCGGTACCACGCGCCAGCCCGCCTGGTACAGTTGAGTGGTAAGTTGACTTTTAAGACCAAAGTGTAAATGCGGTCGAATTACATTCCACGAAAAGCGAACTGGTCGAACTGCGTAACGCGGCTCCAGATAGCCAATCACTGCAATGGTCAAAAAAGCGGACCCCAGGGAAGTAAACGACCACCATGCGAGGCACTCGAGCTTCCGGCCACTGAAAATCAATGCGATCATGCCGCTCGCGGAGATCACGGTCTCTGCGATCGAGATCGTGCTCAAGACGTCGTACCTGCGGAGGCCTTGAAGCACGCCGTTACCGAAGTCGAAAAGTCTCGAAGCGAGGAATGTTACTCCTGCGAGAAGAAAGACCAATCGTGCGTAAACCAACGAAGATGGTGAAATGTGCAGACGAGGAATGATCGTGAAGCCAAATACCGCTATCAAGGCCGAACCCGCGGCACCAGTGAAGAGATACACGAGGTAAATGTTGTTCACCAGAAAGGCCGCGGCAGTACGCTCCGCTTCTTTGCCGAGGTCTCTTGTCTCAGCTCTGGCGATTTCGCGAGTCAGGCTCCATCCGAGCCCCGCGTCGGCCAGCCCTACCACGGCTGCAGCCGACCCCGCTGCTATCCACAGACCGTACAGCTCGCTGCCGAGACCGTGTACTAGAAGAGGAGTGAGCACTAAGCCAACCACGCCGGATGCAAGGAGAGCAAGCGAGTTGAGAAACCCGTCGCTTAGAAGGCGGGCCTGCTCCTGCTGGTCAACAGCCTCGGTGCTGATTGAAAGATGTTGGCTAGAAGGTGACTCGTGCACCAGCATAAGCGTTAAAAACTTTATTGCTAGCTGGCGGATGGACAGCTTGACGGACTTCGGTTGAGGTGGATCGCCCGTCTACTATAAGTGCGGGGACGCAAACGCATCCTTGTGTACAGCAGCAAGCCCCACGTGCCAGCGATGAGCTTTCTCGAACGCGAAGGGATTAGCAAAGGCTCAGAGACCTGACAGCGCCAGCTCCTCCGTCTCCCAAATATCCCTTGAACAAGGTACTTGAGCGTGGCTCGCCTATGCTGTGGCTCGTCTGTCATCATCAGAGCCATATAGGCAACTGTCGCAGCTGTGTTGCGAAGTAGGAGCGCCCGGAGTTCGGCGAGGCTTGCAGCGGACGGGTGGCGCACCACCGCTTCGGGTGTATAAACAACGCGATACCCAAGATTAACCAGGGAAAAGAAAGCTCGGTGCTCCTCGCCCCCGCAGATGGGTGCTCCGCGGCCCAGTCGCACATCGAAGCCGGGCCAGATGTCGAAGGCGCTGCGCCGGAACGCCATATTGCCACCGTCACCGATGCCGCCAAAGTTCGCCATCTCAAACCAGAAAGGAGTTTCCCGATCAACGATCCGTTTGTGGGTGCCTAGATCGACGATACTCACCCCGTTTGGGAAGGGTCGGCTCTTGGTTGCCGCGAGCGGAAGTCTGCGTCCCGTCACTACCATCACCAGCGGATCCTCGAACTCCCCTGCCAGACCCCATAGCCAGAAGGGGTCGGGAATTTCGTCATCGTCTATGAAAGCTACTATTTCGGATCGACACTCGCTCACTCCACGGTTACGGGCACGACTCAACCCGGGCTCAGGTTCAACGCAATAGCGAGTGCTCCACCGCCGCGCCACTTTCAGAGTGCGCTGATCACTCGGCGCGTTATCGACGACCAGCACTTCGAAGTTCGGATACTCCAGTCTGGTTACTTCCGCCAGACAACGATTCAATAACTCCGGCCGGTTCCTGGTGCAAATTACAACTGAAAACGACGGTCTGGTTCTGCCATAGTTGCCGCAGGCCGGCATCTTACCTTCATGCGGCGTTCCGTCCAATGCTTCAACCTGCCTCCTTATTGCTAAGATGCCTGCCGCGCAGGGATATAGTCGTATTCACGCGACCATATTCGGTTCATTCTGCAGGCCTTGGTCTTTGTTGCAGAGAACAGGTGACGCGACCTCCTGGCAGCTGATGGAAGCGCTGGAACGATGCAGCAGTTTCTTCGCGAAGGTGGGTGAGCGCGGTGAACGCGTTCCCGTCTCCATAATTGGCGCTTTCCTGGATCACGCGGCTCGCGGCGATCAGCTACGATTGCAAGACACTGGGGGTCGCATTTTGGCATAAGTCGGGTCGGTCCCGGACGGCATGCCTCTGAAAAGAATTGTGTTGTTAACTCAACGTCTATAGCACATGCTGAACTGTCATATCAACCGGGCACGCACTCGTTGGTTTGATCGAGCGTGAATGACGATTGACAGACTGTCCGGCTTTCTGTCTGTACCAGCGACTCGCATCATCCGAAACAGACGAACCCTGCCTAGTAGTGCCATGAAGTGCTTACCAAAAGCCGGTTGCGGCTAGACCTGAGCAGCCATAGTAGAATTTCTTTGCCCCTGACCGAGCTGCTCGAATCGCAACATGCTCGAATCAGACTCGAGCTTCGCCGCCGATCACAAGTGCTCGTCGTTCTGAGATACGTTCTAGATGCTAAATTGAGCAAGCAATTACTGCGAGTCTAGAACAATCGCGCTCGCTGCTCCGGGGTCTTCTGCGCCTTCGCCTTTATCGGCGTTGGAGGCAGCTTATGCCATGAAGCGCACAAGGAATCGCCTTCGAGTGCAAGGGAAGTTCTCGAGAGCCAATTGTTTTTTTGCGTCGAGACGGACGAGCCATCTCCCCGGCAGGCGCCGGTGACAGCGAATCAGATTTCCTATGCAAAGAATACCAGCGTTCGCACTTCGATACTTTCTCGCGGGGGTGCGTTGCGTGGACTGGTAGGATCGTCGAAGGCGGTGTGGGCGGTGAGGCGGGCGCGGCCGTCGTCTAGCGAATCGAAGCACTTGATCAGGAGCGCCTCATTTTTCTCCATACCAGGAAAATAGAACCATTGATGCCGGGGACTGAAGTGGAACAGATAGACTTCGTGTTTGACGCCCTCGCTGGTCGGCACAATCTCCCCCTCCCTGATGCTCCGTGCGTCGCAAACCGCCAGTGGGGATTCTGCTACCGGTCCCGCGATTGATCTCCAGACATTGATTACCGCATAACGCGACTGGAGTAATATGCCGGCTTCCTCGGGAAGATAAAGGCGTACGCGTTCCGGCGATGACTTCTCAGTATAGTCGTCGTGGACGACCTTGACCGGCTGGCGCACGGCGCTCACGCCCAGCTGCGCCTTTGGAGCGCATCGCACATCGTGCTCAAACGCGACGACTTTAGCCGCGCCGGTCGCTTCCTTCACCAAATGCTCGACCTCTGGATAGTAGACCGAGCGCACCGCGGCGGGGTCGTAGAAGTTCGATACCCTGGTGTCATGTCGTTTCAGCACAAACCCCTCGACATCCAGCGACAGCGAATCAGCCAGCGGGCGCGCATCATAGATTGGCATCCGCCGGCGCCCACCCGCTTCTCCGTAATGAAGGCGGGCTTCGACATAATTGAGAGTTCCTGATAGCTGGCTCATCTGGCACTTCTACTAATATTGGCTGTTGTGCAAAATTATACTAAGTAAGTACTAAATTCTCCTTGCTCCTTGCCGCAATTCCTCCCATTTGGCAGGCAGACGTATTGGTTTACAGACCGGATAGCCGAGTATCCCGTTGTGTACGAACGTATATGCATTGGTGCGGAGGGGGTCACCGCTCACTGCCAGCATGAAGTCCTCGGCGCGGCCCACAATGGGCACCATCCGCGCCGGATCGCTGGACTCGGCGAAGACACGCGGCGCCCTCCCGGTATTTACGTAGTCGGCCAGTGTCCGGTTCTCCGGCAGCAAGTGGGTCCACTTCCCGATATACAGCTCGAATTTAGAGGCTGGGATCCGCGCATGGTCGAATAGATACTGCTTGACATTACGCCGTGACCATCCGGAAGCCGCGATGGTTCTGGCGATTATCGGACTAAGTATCAGCAGCGGGCGCTGACTGGAATTGGCCATGCCGACCGTAAAGGCTAGCTCCCAGCCGATTTGCTTGGCCACCGCATCGGCGAGATATGGCATCAGGCGCTCGGCGTTTTCACCGTGTACTGACACGATAACATCGCCCCCGGTGTAGCGCGAAATGGTGACGGTATTGTCGCCGGCAACGAAGCCGAAATCGACGCAGCACGGCTCCCATCCTATCGCCGCGAGCGCGTCCTCATTTTCGGCGAGCACCACGCGCCAGGTGTTGCCGAAGGTCCCCTTGTCAGTCTTGTGCGGCAGGAAGCCGGCGATATTGCGGAGATAAAGCCGCCAGAAACGGCCGACACTGGTGTTCGCCTGGAAACCGTCGCGTAGCACGCCCTGTTCGTAATTGAAACCCAGTTGCTTGATGATCGGGCCATTGAGAATAATCAGGGTCTCGGAGCCCGGGGTGTTGCCACTATGCTCGACGCCGTAGGCAGGGTCGGCCATTGCTTCCACCAGAGCGACGAGGATCGGCATGTATTCGGGCCGGCAGCCTGCCATCACGCCGTTGACCGCAACGCTCCACACGGTGGCACTGCGATTATCCGGCGGGATGACGCCGAGTGATTCGTCGGGTGTGCGTTCGGTGAAAGTCAGGAACTCTCGGACCTTTTCGACCGTTGGTGGTACTACAGGCAGTCCATCGCTCCATTCGTTTTCATAGAAGAAGCGAGTAACTTCCTCGAAACTGCCGCAAAACACCATATCTGTCGGAGCCGGCTGCGGCTCCGTGGCGGCCTTTCCGTTAGTCTCTTCGGTCAGGCCTTTGACTACCGCGTCGACAGTTACATTGACGACGTTGCGCCTTAGCTCCTCAGCGCACTGGACATCGACATGACCCGGAACCATTGCTAACTGCATTCCGGAAAGTCCCAATCCTACTGAGGTAGTGTTCGCCTGGCCGACGAATCCTTCGCACACGAGCGAAACGGTGGGCACACCGGCGGTTTCGGCTGCAGCACTTGCCCGCAACACGGCGGGCGTACAACTCCCTCAACAACCCATCCCCGAGATGACGGCGTCGGCCCCGTACTGTTTAAGCTTGGCCGGGAGGCTGCCTACGACTTCGCGTTCCTTATCGCCGTGAGTCGAGCCAAAAACGCTGTAGTTGATAAACTTGGTGTCAGGGAAGCGCTTGCCCAATTCTTCTTCCAGAATTGGAAAAATCTCATCGCCGCGGAAAATATAATCCCACAATTGCGCGATGGTTTTGCCCCGCAAAGTATCGAGCCGCTTCGCAACAGGCTTGATTTTGATCGTGCGCACACTCCGCGGCCATACTACTTCGTACTCAGTGGAACTCATGTTCAGTACCTCCATAATAGGCAACGCAACCCTTACTCTCCCTTCTACCGAGAATGAAGCGGGGCAGGGACAGACAGGAGCGGGCGGGGGCGGAGTCTGAGCCCCCGTGGGGATTCAACGCCCATGCTATTTTGTCTTGGGTTCCGTTATCTCGCGCAGCGTCCTGATAGCTTCGACAGCGGTCGGCACGCCGCTGTACTGGGAGAGATGTATGATCAGCTCTTTGATCTCGTCTTTGGTGATGCCGAGATTCAGCGCGCCGCGCATATGGATCTTCAATTCGGGGGCTCGTCCCAATGCCATCAGGGCCGCCATGGTGATGAAGGAGCGGACTTTGGTCGGCAGTCCGGGACGGGTCCAGATTGCGCCAAACACCTGTTCGTTGAGAAAGTTGGCGAAATCCTCATCGAAGGCCTTCAGGTATTCGTGCCCGGCCTTGGCGGCAGTCTCGCCAAATAGTTGAGTGCGTAATTGCATCCCTTTGCGTTGAAGATCTTCGGCCATGATTTAAGGCGCCTCCGAAATAATTTTAGGATTTTAGCAGGGGCGGTTCGCGAGCCGCCCCTATGCTTATCTCGCGTTTACTTCCCGCTGTTATCCCTGACCGCAACACCGGACCGTTTCTCTTGAATCGTAAACGCCGCAGTCGAATCCTTTTCGGCTAATCCCTGCACGAATGCTTCGAGCAGATCCTGCTCGACGAGGTTCGCGATCGGCAGCGGCACGCCGATTTCACGCGCTAACTCCGTCGCCAGCCCGACATCCTTGCGTGCGAGTTTGAGCGCGAAGGTCACGTGATCGAAGTTCCCCTTGAAAATCATCCGGGGCATTGTAGCTTTGAGGAACAGCCCCTGCCCATAGGCGCCATTCTGCACGCCGGTAAGCAGAGCTTGGGGCGAAACTCCGGCTTTGACGCCCAAAGTAAACCCTTCGGCAAGAAGCTGGAGCGTACAGATGCCGATCATGTTATGCACCAGTTTGACGACCGAGCCGGCGCCGATGGGACCATAGTAGGCGACCTTGTCACCAATATTGTCGAGTGCCGGTTTGATCTTGTTGTAAACCGCCTCGTCACCACCGACCATTATTGACAACGTGCCCGCACGCGCACCGGGAGTGCCGCCGCTGACAGGGGTATCGAGCATCGGGATTCCCTTCTCTGCAAAGAGCGCGTGCAATCGGCGAACCACGGTCGGCGAATTGGTCGACAAGTCAGCGTAGACGCCGCTTTTGCGAATTCCGTGAATAATCCCATTCTCGCCGCCGAGGCACACTTGCTCGACTTCTTTCGGACCGGGGAGCGAGGTGAGCACCAACTCGGCATCGCGCGCCACGTCGGCGGCGGTGTCTGCCCATTTTGCACCCGCAGCAAGATGTGGCTCGGCCATTTCGCGGCGGATATCATTTACCACCAGCGAGTGCCCGGCTTTGATCAGATTAAGCGCCATCGGTCCGCCCATATTGCCTAGTCCAATAAATCCGATTCGCATGTCGCCCTCCATCGAGGATAGTCGCGCAGCATAAAGGCCCACGGCTGCGCCGCAAGCCCATCAAATTCAGGTTCAGCCCTTTTAAAGCACCGTCGCCACGACTATCGCAAGGAGAACGCTTACCCGAAGCCTGCATGCCGGCCGAACCTCGACAGAGGAATCTCCTGAGCTCTTACGATGCTTGTTCTCGGCTCCTCTCCGCGCGCCTAAGCCAGAGGCATTAGGCCGGAGAGGGCGCGGCCATTTGAGAAATAAGGAGATCGCGTGTCACTGACCGTTCGGTCGGGTTGACATCGGCGCGTGCTTGTATAAGTGTGTGCAGTTAGGAATTGCGACCTTATCCAGAGCGGCGGAGGGACTGGCCCGACGATGCCGCAGCAACCGGCCTGATGAAGGTGCTGGTGCTAATTCCTGCGGGGTCCGCGTGAGCGGGACCCTGGAAGATAAGGCGAGTGTGACGAAACCCTCGCCCTATCGCGGGCCGAGGGTTTTATTTTTTGCAGAAGAGCGTTGCGATTGACATCAAGGCAGAACTCTCAGCCAAGCCCTCTCCGACATCAAGCGGGCGAAGGGCTTTAAGAGGGACGGTGTGCCAACAGTGACTCAGCAGTCTGAAGGCCGGGGTGTCCTCATTGTGGGAGTTGGCGGCCTCGGGGTGCCAGCCGCGATGGCGGCGGTGCGAGCCGGGGTGCCCCGGGTCGGGCTAATTGATCCAGACCCGGTCGAGCTTTCCAACCTTCATCGTCAGGTAATCTACGGCGTCTCCGACATCGGGACACCCAAGGTCATCGCGGCTGAGCGGCGGCTTAGCGAAGCTAATGCGCAGATCAAAATCGAAACGCATCATCATGAACTCAACCCGGCCAACGCGCGGTCGATCATCGAGTCATATGATTTCACGATCGACGCCACCGACAATCCGGTCACTAAGTTTCTCATTAATGATACTTGTGTGGCGCTTGGCCGCCCCTTCGCCTATGGCGGCGTGCTTGGGATGACTGGCCAGACGATGACCGTATTGCCCGGGCGGACAGCATGCCTGCGCTGCCTGTTCGAAGAACCGCCGGATGAAAACGAAATCGCGAGTTGTCGCGACGCCGGGATTATCGGTCCGATCGCAGGCGCGATCGGAGAAGCGCAGGCGGCCGAGGCCATCAGGTTTCTCCGCGGTGCAATGCCGGCGCTCGCGGGCATAATGCTGACCTACGACGCCAATGGAATAGGACGGATTCGGCTGACGCCGATAACAGCGCGGCCTGGATGTGAATGCGATGCTGCCAGATCGACATTGACATCGGGAGCAGAGCGACGGGGCGCTCCTTAGGCCCCGCTTAGCATAGGTTCCGCAGTGGGCTTGCATGAAAGCCGGCGTCCCGCCTCCGGTTCTCTCCCGCCCGCGGGAAGTGCCGAGGGTGTTTGCCTCGGCAGTCGCAGGCTATGAAATAAGTTGGTGAAAAAATGAGCTACGTCACCGGTCTCAAGTGTCGCGAGTGTGGTCAAGAATATCCGATAAGCCCGTTGCACGTTTGTGAGATGTGCTTCGGACCATTGGAAGTGGCTTACGATTATGCCGCTATCAAGGCCGCAATCTCACGGCCAGCGATAGAGCGGCGGCCACATAATCTGTGGCGCTACCGCGAACTATTGCCGGTTGAAGGTCAGCCGGAAATCGGACCCTATTCCGGCTTTACGCCGCTTCTTAAGGTCGAACGACTCGGCGCTGAACTGGGGATCAAACGTCTCTACATAAAGGATGACACCGTCAACCATCCGACCCTCTCGTACAAAGACCGCGTGGTTTCAGTTGCAATCAGCAAAGCGCGCGAATTTGGCTTCGAGACCGTTTCATGCGCCTCCACCGGAAATCTGGCTACCGCAGTAGCGGCGCATGCGGCGCGTGCCGGGCTGAAATGCGTCATTTTTATGCCCGAAGGTGTCGAAGCAGGAAAGATCGTCGGCTCGACGATTTATGGCGCGCAGGTAATCATAATTCGCGGCAACTATGATGACGTCAATCGGCTGTGCAGCGAAATCGCCGACAAGTACGGCTGGGCGTTCGTCAATATTAACCTGCGGCCCTATTATACCGAAGGCGCCAAGACCTTTGGCTTCGAACTGGTCGAGCAGCTTGGATGGCGGCTGCCGCAGCATGTCGTATTGCCAACCGCGGGCGGTACGATCCTGCCGAAGGTCGCCAAGGCGTTCAAAGAACTGAAGGAAGTTGGCCTGCTGCGCGATGGCGAATGCCGTGTGCACTGCGCACAGGCCGCGGGTGCGGCGCCGGTCATTCACGCGTTACACAAGGGCGCGGACTTGATCACCCCGGTCAAGCCCGACACCATCGCCAAGTCGATTGCAATCGGCAACCCGGCTGATGGCTTTTACGTTCTGCGCGCGGTGCGTGAGTCCGGTGGCTGGGGCGAAGTCGCTTCCGACGCGGAAATCATCGAGGCGATAAAATTGCTGGCGCGCACCGAGGGGGTCTTTGCCGAACCGGCCGGCGGCACCACACTGGCGGTCGCGATCAAGCTCATCGCGCAGAAGCGCATTAATCCCGACGAGACCGTGGTAATATCGATAACTGGTAACGGCTACAAAACTCTCGAAGCGGTAGCCCAAGCAATCGCGCAACCGTACGTAATCGAAGCCCGGCTTAAGGAGTTTGACGCGCTTTTCGAGCGCCTCAATGGCGCCAGGCGATCGCTCGCCGGCGCCGCCTGATAAAATTGAACAGCCTCGCGGCAGGAGGTTAACCCGCAATTATGCCAATCAGAGTCCGCGTCCCGACGCCCCTCAGGCGCTTCACCGCCGGCAACGACGAGGTTACGGCGGAGGGCGACTCCGTCAAAGCCGTGATTGAGGATCTCGAACGCCACCACCCGGGAATGCGCGAGCGTCTGCTCGATGATAAAGGCGAGTTGCGCCGCTTCGTCAATATCTATCTGAACGGCGATGACATCCGTTTCCTCAACCAGCTCACCTCCAAGGTCAAGGATGGCGACGATATATCAATCGTCCCCGCGATCGCCGGCGGAGATTAACGCCGAGGTGGCGCCGACTCCGCGCGCTCGCAGCGTGCTGGAGCTAATCGGCAACACGCCCCTGCTGGAAATCACCCGCTTGACCTCTGGGCTGCTCCGGCCAGAGGTACAGCTGTACGCCAAGCTGGAGGGCTTTAATCCCGGCGGCTCGGTGAAGGATCGGGCCGCGCGCAAGATGATCGAGCTTGCGCTGGCCCGCGGAGAACTCCGGCCGGGCAAAACGATTCTGGAATCCAGTTCCGGTAATACTGGCATCGCCCTCGCGATGGTCGGCAGTGTGCTCGGCTTCCCGGTGGAAATTGTCATGCCCGGCAATGTCAGTCGCGAGCGCAAGCGCATCATCCAGGCATTCGGCGCCAAAGCTGTTTACTCCGATCCTATGGAAGGTTCGGACGGCGCGATTTTGCTGGCACGCAAGATAATCGCGGAAAACCCCGGCCACTACTTCAAGCCCGACCAGTATAACAATGAGGCCAACGCGCTAGCCCACTTCGAATGGACCGGCCCCGAAATCTGGCGGCAGACCAGCGGGCGCATCACTCATTTTCTTGCCGCAATCGGCACTGGTGGCACGGTTATGGGAACGGGCCGTTATCTCAAGACACGCAATCCTGATGTCAAGGTGATCGCGATCGAGCCCGACGACGCGATGCACGGGCTTGAGGGACTCAAGCATATGGCCAGCTCGATCGTTCCCGGCATTTATCACGAGGGCGAACGCGACGATAAGATTCAGGTAAGCACCGACGATGCCTACGAGATGGTTTACGGCTTGGGTCAGATCGAGGGTATCCTGGTTGGACAATCGTCGGGTGCCGCGATGGTGGCGGCGCTGAAGCTCGCGCGCAGCCTGCGCCAAGGATGCGTGGTCACCGTTTTCCCCGATTTTGGCGACAAGTACCTGTCAACTAACTTGTGGATTGGTTGGCAGGAATGGCGCGGCGAACGCATGCAGCGCTTTATGGACAAATGGAACGTACCCGCGAGCGCTATTATCTGAGCTATCCCCGAGTTCTGATTAAAGAGCCTATTCTTTACCAGCTCGTCAAGAAATTTGACCTCGTGTTCAATATCCGCGGCGCCAGCGTCTCTGAGGATATGGGCCTCGTCGCGGTGGAATTCGAGGGCACCCAAGAGCAGATTGAACGCGCGCTGGCCTGGCTCAGGCAAACCGGCGTAACAGTTGAGCCGATCGAAAAGAATATTATCGAGTAGTTGCCGCAAAGCGCGCTCGGCAATCAAACGGGACCAGGTGCGCGGCCACCGGTGATTTGAGTTGCCGCGAGATCAAACCCTCCGTCCACGGCCATGGTTTTGAGCAATCAGCAAATCGAACGCTACGCACGCCAAATAATCGTGCCGGGAGTCGGTGGCATCGCCCAGGAGCGGCTAATGGCTGCGCGACTGATGCTTGCCGGGAAGGCGGCCGATGTCTCATCTGTGCTCGCGTACATGGCAGGCGCTGGGGTCGGCGAAATTCGATTGCAGCTTCGGGCGAGCGATGCGGCTGAGCAGGATTCATTGATAATGCGCGCAACTTGGCTCAATCCGGATGTCGTCGTCCACGCGGGAGCTGGAAGCATTGCCGGGTCGGACCTTATTGTTGCGATCGGCGGAGATTCAGAAACATCGGAGCCGATCCTGTCGTCCCCTCTGCTTTGCGCAGAGGTGCCGCTGATATTCGTCCGTCTCGAAGAGCCGGCCGCAGTCGGCATATTTCCGGTGCGTCCGCCGTGTCCACTGTGTGCAGATGCCGATATGATCGGACCGTCGAGGACCCGCGGTGACAATGCTGGCTTCGTCGCGATGGTCGCGACGACAGAGGCATTCAAACTGTTGGCAGGCTCACCTCCGCCACCGTCTCCTACGCTGCTTCAGTTCAATGGATTCGCTTGCACAACTCGAGAACTCCGGCAGAGACCGCTTAGTGCACGATGCGCGTGTTCGGTAAACGCGGAAACGCGATAACGGCTTGCCTGAGGTGTCGCAAACTGAGGGCGCTGGTCTGAGCGATGACTGCCGCGGTTCGCAATGGGAATCCCGAGGCGCGCGTCTGGCTTTTCGATTTCGACAACACTCTGGCGGCACTCGAAAAGCAGGTTGATTGGGCCGCAAGCCGCCGTGAGTTGGAGTCCTTCCTGCGCAATGAGGGAATCGATGAGGCCATTTTCAGAGAATTCCCCTCGCGCAATTTGCCGCTCTATAATGCCCTCCTGACGCGCTCGCGCGGCGCCGGGGCGTTGATGCGGCAGGCTTCGGCGATAATTGAATCGTATGAACTCCGCGGAGTGGAGCATGCCGTTCCGCTGCCCGGCGCGATAGAGCTGCTGTTTGCATTGCGTGCACGCAACAAACGCATCGCAATCGTCACGTCCAATTCCTCGCGCACGGTAACTCGCTGGCTCGCCCGGCATCGCTTTTCCCGGGAGGTCGCCACGATCGTCGGACGCGACAGCCTGCTGCCGCTCAAACCGGCGCCGGAAATGATTACTCGGGCGCTTGAGCTAACCGACGGTACTGCGTCAGAAAGCGTCCTGGTCGGTGACAGCGAAGCCGACCTGCGCGCCGCCTACCACGCGGATGTAATGTTTTTTGGCGTGGCTGCCAACCCAAACGGGCGAACCCTCCTCGAAGCGCTTGGCGCGCGCGAAGTCTTCCCATCTCCGGGTCACCTCGCGCGTCATCTCGGGCTTGCCGGGTCCTCCGCCAATAGATGCTGACGAGCGGCCGCTGCTGCGAATTGGCTGACGCGACGGGAACCAAGTGAAGCCGGCGGTCGGAGCACAGTTGCCCAGCGCACTTCGCTAATGTGCCGCGGCGGCTTGGCGGACGTAGCTTATCGCCAGGATCACGAACACCAGCGCCTGCACTACGCACACGATGCTGCCTAGCGCGTAAAACGCGATCGGCACGAGCACGTACGTGAGACCTGTAGAGAGCGTCAGCAAGTGATGGTCGGCAAACATGTTAGCAAAAAGACGGATCCCCAATGACAAAGGCCGAAAAAGATTGCCGACAACCTCGATCACCACTATGAACCAGCCCAGCCACCACACCGGACCGAAGAAACTCAGTAGATATTTCGGTCCTTGGTGCGCAAAACCCTGGTACAGGTAATATACAAAGCAGATCCCGCCGAGCGCGAACGTCAAGTCGGTATCATTGGTGGGTGGCGTCAAGCCTGGGATCAGGCCCATAAAATTGGCCGTCAGAATGAATAGAAATAGGCTGCCGAAAAAAGGAACATAGCGGCGAGCCCCATGCAGTTCCGAAACCTGCGTCACTAAGCCATCGATCCATTCAACCGCTACTTCTGCGAGATGGCGAAGGGTTAAGCCCTCGTCCGGGGCAGTCGGATCTGGGGCGGTGACGAGTGAGCGGCGCGCCGCGCAACCGAAAATCAACAGCAAAGCCATCACTATCCAGGTGCCAACGAGCACTGGCGGCAGCCGCCCGGCGGCATGAGCGATCAGTTGGAAGAAGTTAACCGGTTCGGCCACTTACAACCTCCAAACACATCGAATTTTACGCATCAAACCGATGCTGTTATATACGTGGGTCGAAGTAGAGCCGTTGATGGTATATCGAACCTCGTGGACCGCATTGCACGCGTATTTTGTCCAAACCTTGAAGCAGGGCGGGAAGTGGCAAGCTTGCCACAGAACGCGGATAGCGGGTGGCCTTTGTAGGGCGAGCTGTTATAGAACACAACAGCTTTAGGGAATGGCCCGGGATGCACGCGTCGCGTCAATCAAAGCGCGGATTGCAGCAAAAGCTGGAATCTATGGCAGTGCTGCAGCGAACAGCGCGATGGGCCGGGCAAAACCTTTGAGTTCGGTGCTCCCCCGGTTCTCGAACGCGCATATCCCATTGTTGTCACCCACCAACCCGACGGTCCTATGATCAACCAGCACCTGCCCCGACTCCGCGTGGCTTGACAACCGCGCAGCCAAATTAACCGCCGGACCGATGGCCGTATATTCGAGATGCTCGGAGCTGGCGATAGTGCCGACGGTGACGAAGCCGCTCGCCACGCCAACCCCCAGTCCGAGTTGCAGTCCCAGTCTCTGCCACTGGCTTAGTGTCGCGTGAAAGCGAGCACGGATTTCGAGTGCGATGCTGACAGCCTGCCGAGCGTAGTCGGTCAACGGTATCGGGGCGCCGACCAATGAGATGATACCGTCGCCGGCGAAGCTCAAGATCGAACCGCCCAACTCGGATACAACTTGCCCAACCGTCGCGTAGTACTCGCGTAGAAATTCGATCACGTCCTCCGGCGCTGCGGTCTCGCCGAAGGCGGTAAAACCACGCAGGTCGCAGGCCACTACCGAAAGTTGAACCCGGCTCTGTCCCATCATATCTGCCAGTCCTCTTTCGCGGACCAACCGGGCGAGCTGGGGCGACAGAAAACGCGCGAGGAACTCGCCGCGACGCCCTTGCAGAACGTGGTAGCGAATCGCGCCTGCGAGAAACACCGTTTCCCCGATCGCGATAGTGACCGGCTTCCAGCTTAACGGAACGAGCGTCGCCGCAGCCAGGAAAGGTGCCGCCGCTGCCAGCGCCTGCAGTCTCACGCGTTCCGCGGGTTCGATCTCCGAGCGGAAGAGCTGCACCAGCGCAACCAGCGCGAACGTGAGAGAGAGGAAGAACGGGAAAGCGAAGGCATAAAAGATTGGTAGCTGAAATGATCCTTCCTGCCACACCCTGAGCCGATATTTCGGGAGCACGATACCCATAAGCCCATACGCTGCGCCCAGCGCCTGTCCGGCGCGCAACAACGCCGACGTCGCTGAGCTTGAATCCGCAGAGCTCTCAGTCAGAGCTATCCGAAAGATCCATTCGAGCACCGACACGATTATGCCGGCTTCCAGAATGGAAAAAATGTAGGTCCAGCCAACGTGGCGGTTGTCCAGGATTCCCGCCTCGAGCGGCACGTTGAGCAGCATCGTGATACCGATAAGGCCCAAGGCCAGAGCGAGCGCGCGGCTGCTCGGCGAGCTCGGATCGGCTGCCCAAAAGGACAAAGCCATCCCGATCGCAACTATCGCGACGACGAAAAACGAAATCGGGAGTGACTCCGCTGGAGTTATGTTCGGCATTCATTGCCCCATCTGAGGTGGTGCGAGGACCTTCTATTGACTTTCCAAGAACAGCATTTTTCTCTTCAGAGGTAGCGCATCCGCTAGTATCGCCCGGCGCCCATCGAGCCACTTGAGCTGGCGCTAATGCGGCGGCGGAATGATGAGAGTGGGCGCCGAATCAGAGGAAGGGCGCACGATGATAGTGATTGTGCTGGCGTGCAGTGCGGCCCATGCCCTGGAGGTCAACAGAAAGCTGATTGCGCGCTCTGGAGTTAGCTTAGTTAGTATAGGCTCCCAACTTACTTCGAGGTCAAAGTTGGAGATGGGCTCGAGGTCCGGATCCTGATCCGCGAAAGCGAGTCGATCGGGATTAATGACCAAATCGGCCAGTTTGGCTGAGCGGGTGGGCCGGAAATCGCGCAAATACCAGCGCACGGACGGTGGCCAGACTCCAAAGTTGAATGCGGTCCCGCCTGCTTCAGGAAAGCGCCGCCGGATTTCATTCAGATGCGCGCGCGCTTGCGTAGTGGTAGCGCCCTCGCGCCAGTAGAGATTGCCATGACGCGCCCAGGGCGTTTCGTTCGCGTCGGGTGCAGCGTAGATGAAGTTCGCTTCAACCTGGACGTAGACGGTTGCAGCACCAAGCGCGACCAGCGCTACTCTCGCATAAGGCCAAGCTTTCGTGTGGTGCAAAACGTCAATTCCAATGGCGCCTACAATGACTAGCGGCAACAGCATAAGGACGAGCCGCTCTGACTCGCGCTCGCGGGTGCCGAGAAAATAACCGAAGCTTAGAATCAGCCACACCAAGGCAAACAGCGCGAGCCGCGACCATGCCCGCAGTGAAACTATTGCGACCAGACCGATAATCGCTGTCAGACCTATAAAAAAATCATAGAGCACCATGCCAGGGACGTAATATTGCAGACCTGCAAGATAATCGCGCGCACTGAAGCCGCTCCAAACTCTCTCCACGGCTTTGGCTATATCGGAGAGTCTGAACAGGATGATCTCCGAGGCAAACCAGGCGAGTCCGGCCGCGGCAATCGCTGCAACCAGTGCGGAGGCGTGACGCTCCATCCATACGCGCAAGTTAAGGTACACCCGGTCGCTGACAATCAGTTGATAGACACCGAGCAACGCCAGCGCCGCCAGAAAAATTCCGCCGGTCGCCAGCCCGGCTGTGTCGGCAGCACACAATAATCCGCCCGCACCGCCGAGCCCGATAGCCCCCAGAAGGCTTGCCCGCCGCGTCAACGCGATGAATCCCTCGATGATGACCATCGCGACTGCGGCCGCCACGATAGCAATCGCGCTGGACCGGGAAAAATAGGTGAATGTTGGGGAGATGGTGATTAAGCCCGCGAGCGCGATTGCCCCCGCGCGCCCGATGTGCGGGCGTATCAGGAAGGCGACCGCTATTATCGCAAGGCCGGCGAGGACGAAAATCAGGCGCGCGGCGAAGTCGCTTGCGCCGCCCACCGCAAACAGCCCGGCCTCAATCGAATGGACCCATCCGGCCCAAGCTGGATGGTAACCGGTCGCCGACGCCCAGTCCGTCCCATTGACGAGATCAAACTCGAAGAGGGCGTGGCGGGCTTCCTTGGGAGCCAGAGGAGCCGCGCCGAGTTCCAGAAACCGGGTGACTACCGCCCATATCGTGAGCCAGCTCCATGCCAGGTGCTCGACGGTTACCAAGTGGACGGGGCGAGTCAGACGGGCAACGCTGAGGTCTGCCTTTGGTTCCGCGTCGATTAAGGGCTCAGATTGCTTGCCCTCTCGGGGTTCGAGGCCGAGTTGCCATTCGTCGCTTGCGGGAAACCGTCTTACCGACATCTCTAACAAGTCTCGCATCAGGACGTGGTTTGAATGGTGTGAGTAGCAATCACTCTCGCATAACAGTTATTTAAACATATTCGTTCGAGCGCAAATGCCGAGCGGTTATTTTTGGAGAGTTGCTCTCATGCCTCGAATACGCGCGCGCCACCTGATCAATGGCACACTCTCGTTCCTGGCGCTGGCGGCAATTCTCGCCTTATTCTTCGCCTATCGACGGCACGGGGTACCGCTCCCCAAGCCACGTCTGAGCGTATCGCTTGGACAGCTGCCATATTATGCCTTTTGCTCGTATTACCGGATGTTGGCGGCGTATACGGTCGCACTCATTTTCTCGCTGGTTTATGGGCCGATGGCTGCTTCGAGCCGAACTGCTGAGCGCGTGTTGCTGCCAGCTATCGATATCGCCCAATCTGTGCCGGTCGTCGGATTTTTTCCCGCCGCGATCTACTTTTTTGTAGCCGTCGCTCACGGCGGCCGGCTGGGAGTTGAGTTGGCGGCAATTTTTCTCATTTTCACCAGCATGGCGTGGAATATGGCTCTAGGTGTGTTCGAGTCAGTGCGGACGATTCCAGCCGATTCGCTCGAAGCGCTTGAAGCCTTCGGCACGAGTCGCTGGCTCAGACTGCGCCGGCTCATCCTGCCCGCCTGTGTCCCGAAGCTGGTGTATAATTCGATCCTCTCCTGGATGGCGGGATGGTACTTCCTGATCGCCTGCGAGATAATCACCGCCGGACCGGCTCACTACCAATTGCCTGGGCTCGGCAGCTTTCTGATGTCGGCCGCAGACAAGGGCCGCTCCGGAGAAATGGCAGCAGGCTTGCTCGTACTCTTGGCGATCATCGTACTGATGGACGCTATCGTATGGGAGCCATTGTCCAATTGGGCTGAAAAGTTCCGCTACGAGTTTGCCGCGTCGAGCGAGCCGATGCGCTCGCTGGGGATGCTCGATGCGTTGAGCGCCGTGGGGCCGGCCATCACGCGTCTGACGCGTTCGTTGCTGCGTCCGCTATTCAAGGTTATTCGATGGGCATTCAGTTCAAGGCCGCCGTTTAATCCCGCGGCGTATCCGGGGATCGTGCGCGTAGCCAGTTATGCACGAGTCGCGGCGCTGACGGCCTGCGCCGTGCTGCTGGTGTATGCCCTGGCCAACGGCATGATTGCCTTGGTGCGCACGCTGCTGGAGCCGTGGCCGGCCACCAGTAAGTTAATCCCAGCCGCCACGGGCTTCTCGATTCTGCGTCTGCTGGCTGCTTATCTGATTTCGCTGGCCTGGACGGTACCCTGCGCTATCGCGGCCAGCGAAAGCCAGCGTTTCGCCCGCCGATTAACGCCGATTGCGGAGATAATCGGCTCAATTCCGGCCACGGCACTTTTCCCGCTAATCGTGGTGTTCGTAATCCGGATTACGGGTGGAATGAATCTCGCCTCTATTCTGCTGATTCTCACCGGAATGCAATGGTATCTACTCTTCAACCTGCTCGCCGGTGTTAGCCAGATTCCCGCCGACCTCAAGGAAGCGGCTCGTGCCTTCGGCCTGAGCCGGGTCGCGACCTGGCGCAAGCTGACTATTCCTTCGATGATACCTTCGTTGTTGACCGGCAGTATTACGGCGTGGGGTGGAGGATGGAACGCGTTAATTCTATCGGAATATTTTGTATATCGCGGCCAAACGTACCAAGTCTTTGGGCTGGGAGCCTTGCTTGACGATGCGACCTATCAAACCGGCAGCGGCGTTATGACTCTGCTGACTTTGCTCGCAATGGTATTGGTTGTGGTGTTGCTGAATCGATTGGTTTGGAGGCGCTTCTACGATGTTGCCACAGAGCGCTATAAGATTGACTATTAGCGCAGGCGACGAGGATGCCTGCTAGCGGTGGATATTGGTTCGTGGCAAGAGCTGGAAGAAGAGCCATTTTCCGTTCGGAATAACTCCTTTATGAATGAATTGGATCCTGCTGACCCATGCCCCTGCTTGAGCTGCGCCATGTCTCCAAGAGCTTCAAGCATGCCAAGGGGAACTTGCGCGTGCTCGAAGATATAAACTTCAACGTTGAAGAGGGCGAATTCGTCGCGATTGTCGGTCCATCGGGTTCCGGCAAGTCGACTATGCTGCGGATTATGAACGGCCTGATACCGCCGACCACGGGTCAGGTGCTTTACAAGGCCAGACAGGTCGACGGGATTAATCCAGAATGCGCGCTGGTCTTCCAGTCATTCGCGCTGCTCCCATGGTTGACCGTCAAGGCCAACGTTGAATTGGGCTTGGAGGCGCGCGGCATCGCCCCCGCCGAGCGGGAGAAACGCGCCGGTGTCTATATCGACAAAGTTGGGCTGGATGGTTTCGAGGAGGCGTACCCGCGTGAACTCTCGGGCGGGATGAAGCAGCGGGTCGGGTTCGCCCGGGCATTGGCGGTCGAGCCGCGCGTGTTGCTGATGGATGAACCGTTCTCGGCGCTGGATGCGCTGACCACGATTACCTTGCGCGAAGAGCTGCTCGATCTTTGGCAATCGCCCGACATGCCAGTGCATACAATTGTTATCGTCACGCATGTGATTGAGGAGGCGGTGGAACTGGCCGGCCGCATCATGGTGATGTCGGCTTCGCCGGGCCGGATCGCAGCAGATCTCAAAGTTGACTTGGCGCGGCCGCGAGACCGCCGCCATGAAGCGTTCAATGCGCTTACCGACAAGGTCTTCTCGATGATTGAGGAGCGCGCTTGATGGCGGGTGGGATTAATCCGATTCCAGATTGCCAGATGACTTGGGTCTTCGGACTGCTTGAGACCTTGGAGGACCGGGGCGGGCGCGAGGACGGTTATAAGATCGCTCGTGATTTGCAGTTCAAATTCACCGACCTGCTCAAAGTGATGAAGACCGCCGAGATCCTCGGGTTTGTTTCCACCCCCACCGGCGACGTCGTGATCGAACCGCTCGGCAAACAATTTCTCGAAAGTGACGTGAACCAGCGCAAGCTAATCGTCCGCGAGCAGTTGAAGAAACTTGGCTTATTCGCCTATTTTATGCGGTTGCTGCACGGCCAGGAGGATCGTTCGCTGCAGAAGGAACTGGTGCTCGAACACCTGGCGATGCTGCTGCCGAATGAATCGCCTGACAAAATCTTCGCGACGATCGTGAATTGGGGACGCTTCGCTGAGCTGTTTGGCTATAACAAAGACGAGGATCGCTTTTATCTGGACCAGGAATGAACGTCGGAGGAGCGAAGCCGTTGTTGCGGCCTCGCTCGCTGTTTTACCGGCTCGTCAAGGCTGCTTGTATCGAATCAGACCTGGAGGGTAACAACCATGTCGACCGAAGCTGAAAATGTTGTAAGCGAATTCTGTAAGGCGTGGGCGCGCCTGAATCTCGACCAGGTAATGGATTTCTTTACCGAAGACGCGGTCTATCACAACATTCCGATGAAGCCCGCCAGCGGCAAGGCAGCGATTCGCAAGACTATCGAGGGATTGCTCAAGGGGACCACCTGGCTGGAGTTCAAAATCCTCCATACCGCCTCGTCAGGCAACCTGGTCTTCAACGAGCGGGTTGATTCCTTCGAGGTCAATGGCAAGCGCATGTCGTTGCCGGTGGCGGGCGTCTTCGAGACCGCCCCCAACGGCAAGATCAAGGCGTGGCGCGATTACTTCGACATGAAAATGTTCACCGATCAGATGAAGAGCTGATCGCCGCGCGGGCTGGGCCGCCTCCCTTCCATTGTTTGTGACGCTCTCCCACTTCGTCGGGAGGGGTGCTGGCGGCTGCGACGAAACGGGACACCGAGCGCGATTTGTGCCCTGGTACGATGCCTTCTCAAGTCAGTCACGCAATCGTCGGCACGGCCGGCCATATTGACCACGGCAAGACTGCACTGATCCGCGCTCTTACCGGCCAGGAGACTGATCGGCTGAAGGAAGAGCAGGAACGCGGAATTTCTATCGACCTCGGCTTCGCCTACTTCACCCTCCCTGACGGCACTCGTGCCGGTATCGTCGACGTACCAGGCCATGAGCGATTCATCCGCAACATGCTGGCGGGTGCTCATGGAATTGACCTGGTGTTGTTTACTGTCGCCGCCGACGATGGCGTCATGCCGCAGAGCGAGGAGCATTTGGATATCCTCCATTTGCTGGGCGTTAGCCGCGGCATCTTCCTCATCACCAAGGCCGACCTCGCGGACGAAAAACGGTTGAACGAAGTGCGAGAGGAGATCGAACTGCTGGCCGACGGCACCGTGCTTGACGGCTCCCCCATCATCCCAGTCTCGTCGCTCACCGGCGCGGGCCTGGAAGATTTGCGAGCCGAAATGACGAGGCAACTGAACGGCTTCCAGGCGCGCCGGGCGACCGGTCTCTTCCGTTTGCCGCTCGACCGTGTCTTCGTCATCAAGGGCCACGGCACCGTCGTGACGGGAACCGCGATGGGCGCCTCGGTGCGCGTGGGGCAGAAGCTTCGAGTGCTACCAGCCGATGAGGAAGTGCGGGTACGTTCGATCCAGGTGCATAGCGAGCCGGTCGAAAATGCCGGGCTTTGCCAGCGCGTCGCACTGAATCTCACCGGCGCAGAAAAGCTTGATCTGAAGCGCGGCGATGTGCTGGCCGACGAACGTCTCCGCCTGGTGAGCACACGGCTCGACGCGCGGCTCGAAATTCGTCCTGCAGCCAAAAAACCCCTGAAAAACAATCAGCGCGTCCGATTTTACATCGGTACGGCTGAAACGCTCGCGCGCGTGATCGTGCTGGATGACGCCGGCGAAGTCGCCCCAAAAAAATCAGCGCTCGTGCAAATGGTTCTTAACGAGCCGGTCACGGCCCTGGCCGGTGACCGCTTCGTGATCCGCGATGAGACCAACGTGCGCACGCTCGGTGGAGGGGTGGTGCTGAACCCTATGGGGCGGCGGACGCGCAAACCGCTGGACCGCTACGTGCACGATCTGAACATGCTCGGCAACGCATTCGGCGCCCCCGTTGTCGAGGCGATGCTGGAGTTGCAGGACAGTCTGGCATTAACGCCGATGCGTATCGCGCAACTTTTCAATACGCCGCTGAGTGAAGTTGATGCGGCGCTGCGCGATTCGCGCTTTCTGAAGTTGTCTCTCGGCGACGAAGAGGGTTTCGCCACCGCCGCCAAGTGGAATGAACTCAAGCGGGTCGCGATCGACGCTCTCGCTGCGCATCATCGCGCGCAACCACTCTCGCCAGGCCTTGATATGGAATCGCTGCGTACGCGCCTGCCCTATGAAGTGAGTGCGCGGGCCTTTCGTGCGCTGGTCGATCGCCTTGCGCTCGAAACAGATATCGTCCGGGAGGAGAGCACGCTCCGGCTCAAGAGCCACAAGGTGCAACTCGGGGGTAAAATTGGCCAGGTCGCGGACCGGATCGATGAGTTGTTGACCCGGGCGGGTTATCATCCGCCCGACCTCAAACAGCTCGCCGAGGCGCTCAAGTTACCGTTGACGGATATGCCCCACCTGAGAACGGTGCTGTCCGCAATGGAACGGGAGGGGCGCGTGATCAAGATTGCAACTGACCTTTATTTCAGCAAGGCGCCCTTCGAATCGGCCAAATCGCAGCTAATCGAGCGGCTGGCTGCCGACGGCGAAATCACGGCGGCCACTTATCGCGACGTGCTCAACGCATCGCGCAAATACGCTATTGCCCTGCTTGACCATTTCGACCATAGCGGCGTGACCACCAGGGTCGGCGACGTGCGCAGACTGCGCGCCCGCTAACGATCGAGCAAGCCTGCCTTTCAAATCGTGCGGGCAGCCGTTCCCAGGCTGTCGTCGCCACCACTCTGGAAAGCAGGTCCCACACCGGTCTCGGCTCGCATCACCTGCCACCGAAACCACCATCCGCACGCTGCGTACTGAATAGCGAGAGCTAACTGGCTCCCAATGGAGGTAAGGTTCAAATGACCGGGAAACGTGTGATCGTGGCGACCGCGGGGTTGGTCCTGATGCTTACTGCTACGTCGGTGCTGGCGTTGGCGCATGGCTTTGGCGGGCGAGGTGGAGGTGGTCACGACATGTGGCTGCTCGCCCGTGCCGCAGGGTTGAATCACAGCCAAATCGCGTCCGCATTCGAGAATGACGCAAACCTCAAAACCGATCGCGCCAATTTGAAGACCGCACACGAGGCGGTGATGTCCTGCCTGGTTTCTGGCAAGGATTGCACCAGCCAGGTTTCATCTTTTTCCAACGCAGTGCAGACTATGACGCAGGAGCGCATGACAGTGTGGCAAAATCTCTTCAAAAGCGCACCCAATCCGTCGCAAGCGGCCAGCGTCTACGCGCAATTGCAACAACTGCATTCGGCGGAGAAGCAACTTCATCAGAGTGTGCTTGGCTCCCAGGCCACCGAAGGCAATCCCGCCAGCAGCGCCACCTCTCCTAACGGTTAACTTGCCGTTAGCATCGCAAGGTACAGTAGCATCATCCACGCGTCACGGCTCTCGCCTCTGCATGAGCCGTGACCCTTGCTCTCTCCAGCAATCACCCGCTCGTTGAGATGCGCCGCATCGCCGTTCTGCAGTGAGGTCCGCCGCTCGACGACTGGCCGGCGGTGCTCGCGTTTGCCTTCCAACAAACTAAGTAGCGCCATCGATGCCCCCAAGTTTGAATAGCCCGCCGGTCGCCGGTAACACGTTCCAAAGCGTCCACACATCGAGCGCCCAACAGCTCACATCGGCGAACCGCAAATCGAGTTACACCAAGCCACGGCGATCCGGCGGCCCGGTGCTGACTCGCGATTACTGACCCATGCGATGTGGAGCGCTGGTCGGTCGATTTGGACGTACTCAATCAATGGAGCACTCCGAGTTTACGAGCGACCGACTTGACCATGCGCTTGGCAAACGCTTGCTACTCGCTACGCTCGAATTCATAGACGCCGCACATCTCTTGCGCGCATGGCGAACAAATCGCCGCGGCGGTTTTCGGATCGAAACCCAGTGGCGGATTCGGAATCACAGCCGTGAACTCTTCTCGGCAGAAATCGCAGACCAGCAAACACATTAGGTTGATGTCAGGATTAATCTCCATCGGATTCTTCTCGGCCGCGCCGCCAGTCGGCGATCATCGACAAGCCGAACACCAGCGGCCCCCGGCGCGATAAAGCCCGCCGGATGCCATGCAAGCCAGCAGCCATAGGTGAGCGCGGCGCGCCCGGCGATATCTGCGGCGACAATGGCAGTTTCGCGTTTCATAAGACGAGCCTTAGATGCTTTTCGCGCCAGCGTTTCGAGTAATGCGCGCCACGACGCTCTTCGCACAGCAACGCGCGGTTGCGTTTGATAAAGAGGTTTTCACAAACCCGGCTCGGCGCATGTTCGCACCCGCAAAAAACCCTCGCGAATTTCGCCAGCCGTCGCGAGAGTGCGACGCACCCGCGCCCGAATTGCAACTCTGCAATCTCGGCGCTCACACCCTGATAATCCTCCGTTTCAAATAGACCGACTCCTCCGGTGGACGATTGCGCGCCGCGCGTGCCATCGGCGCTTGACTTGCTGGACAAGGACTCCATCCCCGACCTGCGGGCCATCCTGAAGCGGGCTCTAACAGGCTCTCCAGAAGGTGCTTCCTTCCGAACTGCTCGTTCGCTTTATTGACCTTGATAGCCGCCAGATGAGAGGCATTGATGGAAGTCCGCAGCTTTGCCACAACATCTCGGGTTCGTGCCGAATGCGGGAGCCCTGGTAAGCCTGACTGGCGGGTGGACCAAGGGGGATTTGAACTCCCGAGACCCTTCAGACTTGGTTAGCTTTAGGCAGCCTCGATCGACTGAAACGTAGATCTGAAGTTGGTCGGCGGCCTTGCTTGCACTGCCCTCCCAATAAACGTGTGAAATGATCGATTTCTCGCACCCTTTTTACATGACCACCGAATCGCTGCTACTCGTATCGCAGAGCGTCAATCGGGTCCAAGGTCGCAGCCTTGCGTGCCGGGTAGTAGCCGAAAAAGATTCCGACCGCAGCCGAGAACAGGAAACCTCCCGCGACTGCTGCAGGAGAGATCAGCGTTGGCCATCCCGCAAAGTTCGAGATCATGCGCGAGGCGGTGACGCCAAGCGCCACGCCCATCAGCCCGCCAACAACACTGAGCAGCAGCGCCTCGACCAGAAACTGGAGCAAGATGTGGAGGCGGCGCGCGCCGATAGCCATCCGGATTCCAATCTCGCGTGTACGTTCGGTAACTGACACGAGCATTATGTTCATGATTCCGATACCGCCTACGAGCAGCGAAATGGAGGCAACGGCGGCGAGCAACAGCGCCATCACGCCGCTTGCACTCTCTGAAGCTTGGGCAACTTCGTTAAGATTGCGCACGGTGAAGTCGTCCTCCTGGCCGGCAATGATGTGATGGCGTCGGTGCAGAATCTCCGCGACTTTCGTCTGTGCTGGTTGGATTTGATCGTCGCTGGCCACCTTGGCGTAGATTAGGTTAACCACGCCGAGAATCTTGGGCGGATTGCCGAAGGGGTTGGTGAGCAAACTCGCGTAGGGGCTGACGACCGCGTTGTCGTAGATCTGACTGTAATTTAATACCGGCGACGTTGGCGCCGGTGATGATGGCGCGGACGGATTGAACGCGACCGTAGTTGCTGGTGAGGTTGGACTCGGCGCGGACACACCCAGTACCTTCCGCTCGGCGGTTTGGAAGGGAATCAACACGACGTCGTCAAGGTCGTGGCCATAGTTGGACTGGCCCTTCATGGCCAGAACACCCACCACGCGCAGGGGGAACCCCCGCACGCGCACGATTGAGCCGACGGGATCCTGGCCTGGGTCGAAAAGGTTGTTCACCACCGTCTGCCCCAGCAGGCAGACCGGCGCGGCGGCGCGCACTTCCTCATCGTTAAACCGCCGCCCGGAAGCTACTTGCCAATCGCGAATCGATAGATAGTTGGTGGTTGTACCATCAATTCCAGTGTTCCAGTTACGGTTGCCGCTTACGACCTGAGCGACCTGTCGATCGATGTAACTGACCGATTCTATACCGGCACCTTCGTCCCGGATTGCAAGCGCGTCACCTACGGTCAGCGTCGATCGGCTGCCAACCCCGGCGCGCACGCCGTTACTGGTGGTCGCGCCGGGAAGGACAACCAACAAATTGGTCCCAAGGCTCTGCATTTTTTCTTTGACCGACGCGCGCGCACCGTCGCCCACCGCGACCATCGCGATGACCGCAGCAACCCCGATAAAAATGCCAAGCATTGTGAGTACCGAGCGCATCTTGTTGCGGCGGAGCGCCCGAATCGCGGTACCGATCGCCATGCTCACGAATGGCCAGTACTCGCTCGCGGTTTGTTGAGAGGTCCCGGCAGCGCTGGCAGCTCCTTCGCCCTTGAGCGCCGCCAGGGTCGAGCGTCCGTCCGGCAAAGCATCGTTGTTGCGATCAGAAATGATGAGGCCGTCGCGAAACGTGATCACGCGATCAGCATAGGCAGCCACCTCGGGATCATGCGTCACGAGAATGAGCGTCAGCCCCTGGTTGCGGTTGAGTGCCGCGAGTAGAGCCATAATCTCAGTGGCATTGACCGAATCAAGATTGCCGGTCGGCTCGTCGGCTAACAGAATGTCTGGATTGTTGACCAGCGCGCGCGCTACGGCCACCCGTTGCTGCTGCCCGCCCGAGAGTTGGTTCGGATGTTTGAGTTCCTGACCGGCGAGACCGACCCGGTTCAACAGGCTCGCTGCGATCTCGCCGGCGTGGGACTTTAACCCTGAATAAAAACGCGGCAACTCAACATTTTCGAGCGCGCTGGTGCGGGAGAGCAGGTTGAAGCTTTGAAAAATGAAGCCGATTCGCCGGCTGCGCAGGGCAGCGAGTTCCCTCTCGCTCAACGCATTCACTTCCACGCCCTCGAGCCGATAACGGCCAGAGGTGGGTCTATCCAGGCAGCCCAGGATGTTCATCATCGTGGATTTACCAGAGCCCGACGCACCCATGATCGCGATAAACTCTCCGCGCTTTACGTTAAAGCATGCCCCTCGCAGTGCGTGGACCTGGACTTCACCTAGTTGATAGGTCTTATGCAATTCGACAATTTCGATGAGAGCACCCAAGTTCGAACCTCATTTAGTGGTTAAAGGCAAGCACAGCTTGAGTTGGCATTTTCGCACCCGGGCCGGCCAGTGAGGTCGCGACTACATCGCCTGGCCGGAGATCACCTTCGAGCATTTCAGCGAAGGTGCCATTGTCCATTCCAAGCTTGACTTCAACGGGCCTTAGCCTGCCGGCCGAGGTGGGCATCCAGACCTGCGCTTTACGCTGGCCGGGTTCCGGCCCGATCCTGACTGCGGGGGCCGAACTGATGTATTGGGGCGGAACAAAGCGGAGCGCAGCAACCGGAAGGCGCAGCACGCTGTCGCGATGATCGACGACTATTGAAACGTTTGCGGTCATGCCCGGCTTGAGCAGGAACTCTGGGTTCGCAACACTCACGACGACGTCATAGGTAACGACATTTTGCACAGTGATTGGAGCCTGGCGCACTTGTGCCACGACCCCTTCGAACTTGCGATCGGGAAAGGCATCAACCATAAACTCTGCTTGCTGACCTGCACGAATAGGCCCGATATCAGATTCGCTGATATTGGTATCGACCTGCATTTCGGTGAGGTCCTTCGCGATGAGGAACAAAGTCGGGGTCTGGAAACTCGCCGCTACGGTCTGGCCGACATCGACGTTGCGGGCAACCACCGTTCCGTCAACCGGCGAAACAATGTTGGTGTAGCCGAGATTGGTCTCGGCCTGTTTGAGGGCAGCCTTCCGCTGATCGATCGCGGCTGCATCAAGTGCTACCTGGGCACGCGCCTGGTCGGCCGCGCTTCGTGCGTTGTCATACGCATCCTTGGCGAGCACATTAGCCCCGAGCAAAAGTTCCGCGCGATGGTAAAAGACTTCCCTGTAGGACAGATCGGCCCGATCCTTAGCTAGTTGCGCTTCGCTGTTGGCCAACGCGGCGCGCGCCTGGTCGACCAGGATTTGGTAGGGGCGCGGATCGATTTTGGCGCAAAGCTGGCCGGCTTTTACTTTCGCATTGAAGTCGGTGTAGATAGCTTGAATCGGTCCTGAAACGTAGGTTCCGACCTGAACCGTGATCAATGGGTTGACTGTACCGGTAGCGCCAACAAACCGAATGATTGGACCGCGCGTCACCTCCTGGGTGACATAGTGTGTCAATTCCTGGTGTCGGCTTGAAACGAAGACGGCGCCCGCAACGCCTATGGCGACCATCGTAATCACGGCCGCGCGCTTCACAATTTTCGAAGTGTTCATGGGAGTGTGCTTGTCCTTGGGGTTATTTTGATTTCACAGAGACTGTTTTGATTCCTTTAGCATGCCGCGAACTGCAGTTGGTGCAGAGCAGCATAAGTTCCGTTGCTTCTGAGGAGTTCTCGCGGACTTCCTTCTTCGACGATTGTTCCCGCTTCCATTACGATGACGCGGTTGGCAAAACGGAAGGTGGCAAGCCGATGGGCGATAGTAAGGGTGGTGCGGCCGGCGGCCGCCCGCTGGAGTGCCTCAACCACCGCTCGTTCCGAGATCGCATCAAGGCTCGCGGTAGGCTCGTCAAGAATCAGGATGGGAGCATCGCGGAGAACGGCCCGCGCAATCGCGATACGCTGACGTTGTCCGCCGGACAGGGTCGTCCCGCCTTCTGAGACGATAGTTTCATAGCCCTCGGGAAGGCGGCGGATGAATTCGTGGCAATTGGCGATCCGTGCGGCCTCGATAATCTGTCCATCGCTGGCGTCAGGACGCCCAAACGCAATGTTGTCGCGGATTGTCCCGCTGAACAGCAGTGCATCCTGAAGCACCAGGCTGACGCGGTCGCGGAGTGATGCGAGCCTGAAATTGCGGATATCCTCGCCGTCTATCAGAATCGCGCCCGCAGTAGGATCGTAAAGACGCGGTACCAGGCTCACCAGTGTACTTTTGCCGGCCCCGGTGGTGCCCACGATTGCCACGTTATCGTGCGGTTCGATGAGCAGATTGATATTCGACAGAACCCGTCGACCCTGCGTGTACTCGAAGGAAACACCACGGAACTCGATGACGCCCACCACTGACGGGCAGACCTGCGCTTTTCTGCGATCGGTGACCTCTGTGCGAACACTCAGCACTTCGGCGATGCGCTCAGCTCCCACGCTTGCTTTGCTGAATGAGTAGGAAAGCCGCGCGAGCGCCTTCATAGGCGCGTACAGATTGGTCACGTAGGCAAAAAACACGATCACGTCACCGGTCGTGATCAGACCCGCCCGCACTGCGGTCGCGCCGTAATACATCACTATTGCGAGGCCCGCCGCCGCCAGGATGTCAACCATCGGCGCGATCCGAGCCTGGTAACGAATACCCTCACGATATGCCTCGCGGCTATTCGAGTTGAAGGTGTGGAAGCGGTCGTCCTGGATGTTCTCTCGTGCCAAACCCTGCACGATGCGAATCGACGCGAGCGTTTCCTGAGCGACTGCTGCCAGCAGTCCGTCACTGGTGCGGGCGGAAGTGGTGGCGTGCTTGATGCGCCGCGTGTAGCGGAACACCGCCCAGAACAGTAGCGGTGCAACAGACAATGAGGCGAGAGCGAAACGCCAGTTCAGCCAAAACATCAGCACCGCCATTCCAGTGAGCAACAGTCCGTGGCTCATCAGCTCGATGGTGCCGGTGGCAATGATATCCTGAATGTTCTGGATGTCGGTAGTCAGGCGGGTTATCAGATCGCCGGTGCGCTGGCGGTCATGGAAACGCAGGGAAAGGCGTTGCATGTGAGCGAACAATTTACGCCTGAGCGCGAATACCACGTCGCGCCCGACGTTGCCCATCGCGCGCGTATACAGATAGGTCAATACTCCGGTGCCGGTCGCAATCAGCATGGTGGCCGCGCAGGCTCCATAGAGAATGTGGGTGATGTCGATCGTGCTATGCTCGAGCCACGCACCTATAAACGGCACCCGTGAATGGTGAGGGCGCAGCGCAATGACACGGTCGATAACGATCTTTAGCGGCCACGGGCGGCACAAGGTGAGTGCCGCGTCGAGCACCATCGCACAAATAGCCAGTGCTACGCGGCCGCTCAAAGGCTTCAGCAGGGGCAGCAACTGGCAATGCCATTGGGCTCGGGCTCCCGCACTAGTGTGATTTGAACGTTCAGACACGGCTCGATTTCCTGCTCAGTCCTTCTTTGTGGAACGTGACGTTTTTAGTGTTCGGATTGCCGCGACATTCAATTTTTCCGACACTATCGACTATGTTCAGCCGCACTCCGCTTGATCCCGAGAAAGCTGCCAGATTGAGCAGGATCCTTTGGGCGCTAGCGCCGCACAGCACCGCGGGTCTGTAATCGATGCGCGGATCGCGGTTCTTAACGTAGAGCGGAAAGATGCGCACTAAGATGGCGTCCTCCTCAAATGTGAATCCGGCCATCAGACCTTCGGCTCGGCTATTAGCGGAGCCGAACGTGAAATTGCCCACGCTATAGAGGATCGGTCGTTCCCGATAAATTTCGAACGACTGGATGATGTGCGGATGATGGCCAACGACCACATCGGCGCCGCAGTCAATTGCAAACCGGGCCTTGGCGCGATCGTTGGCGGATGGCTGACGCAGATAAGGGACGCCCCAATGAAATGTGACGACCACACGATCGACCTGAGGCCGTAAGGAACCGATATCTTCGGCCAGCGCTTCGGGTGAATCGACGGCACAGCCAGGCTCATTTGCTTTTGCCCCGCAGCGCTGATTCCAGTAGTAGCCCAGCATCCCTATTCGCATATCTCCGGCTAGACGAATGACGGGCTGATGAGCATGACGATTGTCAATGCCGCCTCCGAGCGCAGCAATTCCAGCAGCTTCCAGCGCGGAGAGCGTTTCGAGTACACCGGCCCGACCGCAATCCATGAGATGATTGTTGGCCAAGGTCAGAACGTCGATCCCTGCGCTGGCAATAGCCTTGGCGAGCTCCGGACTCATCCGGTAGCAGAAGGTGCGCTCTTGTCTGCGCGCGACCCTTGCAAACGGCCCTTCAAGGTTACCCATCACCACCCGTCCGCGGTTGAGTACAGGTGCTGCGGCTTCGAAAGGGTAGCCGGTGCCCTGGCCGGCGATTACTCGACGGGAACGACCGCCCAGCATGATGTCGCCGACCGCAACAAGGGACATTATTCTGATCTCGGCGCGTTCCAACCTTTGTTCCAGTTGAAGTGCGCTAAGAATGTCCGAGGTCTTGGGTATTTCTTCGAGCGGGACACGCCTCAACAAGCGCCGCATTTGCAACGAACTATTGATGGGTGGAATTTCGGGGGCCGAACTGTCGGTACTCACGCTGCCCTCCATTCAACAGTCTCAGAGAGCTCAAAGCTGCTGCCGTCGGGGCGGATGCCTCTATTGTCGAAGCAACGCAGAATTTCGCCGCGATAAGCCGCCCCGGTAAGAACCTCGTCGGCACGAAGCAGTGCCGCAAGTCCGGTGGAGTAACCTTGTCGCACGTCGCGCACGGCGCGTACTTCCAGACTGCGCCAATTCCCTGGTAGTTGGCCGATCAGCAGCAATGCCTTCAGCACCAGACGATCGGTCAGCCTGGCACCGTTTGACGCCAGACCCGATAGGCGGCAACGCAGATCCCAAAGTGCGGCGCCCCAGATTGTTCCGTTGGTATGCGGATCGGCGATCGGACCATGGTCGAAATCCGCCATCGTTTTCGTCGACGACAGGCTGCGAGGATGTCTCACGACCTCGTCGTGGCGGCGATGCCATGCCCAGATATGCGGAGTGTCCAGCATCGTCGCCGCGAAGTAGTCGCTGGTGCCCTCGTCAATGGCGTATTTGCGATTGTTCTGCCTATTGACGCGACGCAGAGCGTTGGCGCGAAAATCAGCCGTATGCCTCGTTATGTGGTGGCCGTACTCGTGGTAGATAATCCCGGCATTGTGAGATGAGATCGCGCGATACGTTCCACCAGCCGCCTGCACCAATGCACCATACTCATACAGGCGCGAACGGCCCGGACCAAGATGAATCTCGCCGGTGCTGCTAATCGCTGAAAGCTCAGGCAGGTCATACCGGCGGCTGGGTAAGCGGTAATGGCCGCCCTGAAACGGTACCCAGCGCTCTCCTTTGCAAACCCCGTCACGGCCCCCATCGATATCGACGGCGCCACTGTGGGCATTTACGATCGCAGTAATGCGCGGCAGAGGGCCAGCTCCCAGCGAGCCCAATAATTCATCGATGTAGTGGGCAATGCGATCGAGGTGGAAATAAGTATTAACCTCGCCGAAACGGGCTGCTTCTATATAGGCGCGACGAAAATCCGGCTCTGCCAACTCCACTTTGTCGATGCGGCCGCCGCCCTCGCCGGGCTCGAACAGGAAATCACCCGCTGGGTCAGGCGTTGCATCGCCGAGCTCCATCGGGCGCGCCTTGCCAGTCAGTGGATGGGGCTCGTTAATCATCGCGCCGTTGCGAACCTGAACGTAACGCCCGCACAGCCGGCCAACTTCGTCGCCCCTGGCTTCGAGATGTTGCAAGGGAACCGCCGCACGTGTCACCCGGCCCCCATGACAGGAGCCGGGCTGCGGGCACCACAGATAGACCCGCCCGCGATTCATACGTGAGCGACTCCGTTCTGCTGTGAGTGCTGATCGCTGGCATTCACCGTCCGCGACATATTGCCCGCTATGGTGGAGTTCAGTTCAACCTGCTGGAGCGCCTTTGCCGGCACGCAAGCCACGCCTGTGGCCTCAGTCACTTCACGAATGGCAAGCGCACTCATCGAAACCAGCCCGGACACCGCTATTGGTTCGATACCCCGGCGCCGAAGCTCCTCGACCCCACCCATCGCGGCCAACGGATCTGACGCTGCGAGCACCCACGCGTCGACCGTTGAGACGAACTCGGGGGAGCGCAGCAGCGCGGCGGTTTCCCTCTGCACCAGACCGTCGGCGATTTCGACCACGATCGAGTCGGCATCACACGATGCGGCGTGCGCGGTCAGCAGGCGGTAAAGCTCAAGCAGTTCAGGCAGCGAACATAGATAAGTGGAAGGATAGCCGCCGTCCACGAAATCCAGGGCGACGCAGGCACCCGCATCCGACATGCTCCAGGTGTCACGCCCAGCAGCAGTTCCGGTGAGCTTGATACCCGCAACGTTAAAGTCGGGGCGGCGCATTCCCGTGATGAGACTGGCGACAGTGTAGGTCTTGCCTGCATCCATCGAAGTTCCACATACGGCGACAACGGAAGGGCGTTTGGTGGACGAGGCAGGCTCAAGCGAGAAATCGCGCAACCGCAGGGGACTCATGTCCGCATCGCCGAGCGCGCCGAGTTGCCGCAATCGTGTCGGCGCAGCGACAGTTGCGTGACGGCTTTCCACAATTCCGCAGAGACCGCCTACAGACAGCAGATCGGAGCGCTGGCCATCGCGCCGCGCGTAGCCTTCGAATTGCTTGGTGGCGTAACGATTCCCGAATACCACCGCCAGCAAGTCGCCTTCATGCAGGGTGCACAGGCGGCCTGAGGCAAGTTCCAAGCGTGCATTTTTGCCGATGCTCTCAATCTCCGCCAGAGCGATGTCTCCAGTCTGGGGCGTCTGGGGCAGAGGCAACAGCGTTTTAAACGTGGTTGCCGGGATACGCCGAACGGCATAAGGCAACCGTGTATCCGCCATCAACTCAGAAATAGAGGTTGTGGTCATTTTATGAACTACTCCCTGCGGGCCGCTCAGCTCTCGGCTTGAGCGCACCAAATCACGACGAACTCTACGACAGATGACAGGGCCTTTTTCTCACACTCAGCCGCTTGAATCGGACTATTGGTCAATCGCGGCAGTGGCGCTCAGACATCCCTGGGAACGGTCGTGCAGAACGATCGTGGTCGCCACGGGATTCGTCTGAATTGCGGCTAAGTCTATCGGCGTGCCGTCGAGTACGAGGTTCCATTTGCCGCAACTACCGGCCGGCGTGAGCAGTTGGGTGAGTGTTGCGTCCACACTAACACCTTCTCGGGTGACGCCCTCGAACCTGTATTTGCCTGGCCCGATTTTACGGAGTGCCGGAATAGTCACTCCGGCCGGGGCTGAAGCCGTACCGCAGGCGCCTTCCTGGAGAGTAACGACAAAGCCGAGAACTGGAGAATCGTTGGTCGAATCGCACCTATTACCTTCCGATGCCTCTTTGTTATTGAAATTCATTATCAAATCGAACTGATCGACAGGTTGGGCACCGAACCCATGAGTAATATCCAGCTTACTCAGATTAACCGACGCATCACGCCCTTCGGCCCGGGCAGTTCCTGTAGCAAGCGGGACGGCCAAAAAAGCACCGAGCGCCGCGGTTGCCAACAACTTCTGAGGCTTGGCCACACGACTTTTCATGAGATCCCTCCGAGCAGTCCGACTTTGTTATTTGTTGTGTCGAACGACTCGAAGTCGGGCTTAGTGCAACGGGCATGCCTCCGAATTGGTGCCTTACAAATCATGGAGAGTGGCAACTGACCGATTGAACAGTGTGACAAAACGTCCCAAGCGCGATCTCAAGTGTGGCGTAATTGCAGAATCAACACTTACCAGCCATTCAAAAGTCGCTTCGTTTCACCTTTTAACAATGGCACGTTAGTCGCGTCTGTGCTTATGTTTCACGAATACGGCCAGGCGGGACTCCATGATGAGATTAAGACCGATGAAAGTCGGAACACGGGTGACGCTCATGATGCTGCTATGGCTGACGCCAATCACGCTGGTCTATTTTTATATCAACGTGCGTTCCGCAGGGGTCTTTTTCTCCGAGCAACTCAAAACAGAAACGCGCATCACCCAGCGCGCCTTGAATGCTGCGCTTACTCCGGACGTCGAACAGCGGGAATGGGATGAGGTGCGCTACATCATTTCTGAGATGGGTAGTGAAAACCTGGTGGCGGCGCTGCTGGATGAACAGGGCAAACTCCGTTTCGCCTTATCCAGTTTTCCAATCAAGCCCCCACCGCTTCAGTGGATCACGCAGCAGGTTAAAGCCAGCGGGGGCGCGGAATTCATGAGCCAGAGCCACGGACGGGAGTGGTTCTGTCGCATCGAAGCACTGGGGGGAGCGGGCGGGCAGGGTTATTTGTTGGTAGGGCACGATTGGACCGCACTGCATGAGCATCGCTACCGGGAGATTACGAGCTCGCCGGAAGTCCTCGGTGGATTTCTGTTCTTTGCCGCGATCGTTGTACCGTTGGTCTCACGACGCTACGTCTCGCGACCGCTAGCCGAGCTTTACCTGCGAGTATCCAGCCTTTCAGCTTCGGAGCACGAACAGGGAAAAAATGACGAGGTAAGTTTGATCTCGGAGGAGTTTCGCCGGGTTGACCAGGAATTAGCGAGCGCTCGCCGCCGGCTGTTGGAAGAGAGCGAACGCAAACTGCAGCTCGAGCGCCGTCTGATGGAGACAGATAAACTCGCGACGATCGGCACCCTGGCGTCCGGGTTCGCGCACGAGATCGGTACGCCATTGGGTATAATTCGCGGGCAAAGCGAACTGCTGGCTGGCCGCATGACAGATCGGAAACTGGCTGATGGCCTGCAAATCATCCTTGGCCAAATCGATCGCATCAGCAACATGGTGCGAATGCTGCTCGATCTCGGACGGCGGCGTGAATCAGTCCGAACGCCAGTTGACGTTCGAACCATCATCGAAAGCACTATTCGACTGCTCGAAAGAGAAGCGACCCGCCGCCGGGTCAAAATGGATGCAGATCTCGGTGCGGCGCCGCTGGCGGTCAACGGTGATCCCGATCAGCTCCAGCAGGTCTTTGTCAACCTTGAAATAAACGCGCTAGATGCAATGGGAGTGTTGGGCGGTCAGTTGCACATTTCCGGTGCCCAGGATCAGGCATCAGGAAAAATCCGCCTGCGTTTTGCTGATACAGGCCCCGGAGTCCCGGAGCAGCTCAAAGAGCGCATATTCGATCCTTTTTTCACCAGCAAGGATCCCGGCAAGGGTACCGGAATGGGATTGGCGGTTAGCCGGTCTATCGTTCTCGATCACGACGGCGAATTAACGGTGGAGTCGAGTTCGCGGGGCGCGTGTTTTTCAGTCGTGCTGCCTGTTTACCGTGTCGGCGAACTGAAAGGGACGGCGTAGATCGAATGCCAATAGAGCCGAAAGCAACAATTCTGGTCGTGGATGATGACCGCCTGATGTCCAGCACTCTCGCCGAAATTCTCGAAGATGCAGGACACGCTGTCGATACCGCAAATTCGGGCGACCAAGCGCTTACGGCCATTCGGGAGAGCCGTCCCGATTTGGTGATTTCCGACCTCAAAATGAGCGGCATGCACGGTCATCAGCTGCAGTCCGAAATCCAGCGGCTGGACCCCGATCTGCCTGTGATAATCATTACCGCCTTTGGTTCGATCGAAACGGCGGTGGAATCGATGCGACGCGGCGCCTTCGATTTTCTGACAAAGCCGTTCACCAATAGCGAACTCAATATTGTGGTCGAGCGAGCTTTGGCCGATGTCCAATTGCGCCAGGAGCTGCGCCGGGTTCGCAGCGAACTGGCGCACAGCTACGGCCTCGACAAGATTATCGCAAGCAGTCCAAGGATGGTTGAACTGCTGGGGATGGTCGCTCGAATTGCTGACAGCACAGCGAGCGTGCTGCTGACGGGTGAGAGCGGCACTGGTAAGGATCTGATCGCGCGAGCTCTGCATTTCCAAAGCCGTCGCGGCGCGGCGCCATTCATTCCGATAAACTGCGCGGCACTCCCTGACACTCTGCTCGAGAGTGAACTCTTTGGCCACGTGCGCGGCGCGTTCACTGACGCTCGACAGAACAAAACCGGCCTTTTTCAGGCGGCCGATAAGGGCACTCTCTTCCTCGATGAGATCGGTGAGATGCCAGGCGCGTTGCAAGCCAAATTGCTCACTGTGATCGAAAGCAAACGAGTCCGCCCACTTGGCGCCACTACTGAAACCGTAGTTGACGTGCGGGTCCTCGCCGCGACCAACGCTGACTTGCAAAAGGAAATCGAAGGGGGCCGCTTCCGCCGCGACTTGTACTACCGGCTCTCAGCGATTGTGCTTCATCTTCCGCCGTTGCGCGAACGCCGCGAGGACATCCCGCTATTGACCAAACACTTCCTCATGCGCGCCGCTACCGAGACCGGCCGTCCAATACCAGAAATTGATGCAGACGCTATGGATTGTCTGCTCCACTATCAATGGCCTGGCAATATCCGTGAACTTCAAAACGCGGTCCAACATGCGGTGATTCTCTGCCACGAGCATGGCATCACCCGCGCCGACCTGCCGGCGAAAGTCTCAGGCGCTGAAGCGACGGAATTGTCACCCGAAAATCCCTTTGCTCGACGCCCCACACTTGCTCGGCTCGAACATGGTTACATTCGCTACATACTGGAGTCGGTCGGAGACAATAAGAGCGAGGCCGCCAACATTCTAGGAATCGATCGCAGAACTCTCTACCGCAAATTAGAGGAACCTGAGAGCTGACAGGGTTAAGGGGGATACTTTGTGGCCGTCGAAAGAATCACCGAAATCCCAATCGCTCTCAGCGCCTGCCTGTTGCGTTGGCTGCCAAGCAGCCGACCGGCCATACCGGCTTGGCCTGCTCGCGCAGTGCTCGAGTGCAACCTTGGCCTTGAAAGCGCGATCGTGTTTACGTCGACTTGCTGACATCTTTTGCTTCCTGGTCCCCTTCTGGCGGGTATTTTAGGGGGCAGGAATGTCCCTTAGCCAGCTGTCTAAATTTTGGGTCCACCTCATGCTGGCCCGGGCCCCCTTCTGCAATCGCAACGACATTGCAATGGCTCTTCGAGAGTTTGGGCGTGCTCGTCTCCGATGATGATGAACAGCGCGAACTTTCTTTTTGCGGGGGGATCTTGCTTTCTGCAGGGGTGTATCAACTCACACCGCCAAAGCGGGCTTGCCTCAAGCGCTGTCGCGGGCCACTCGAATTCTTGTGCTTCCACTGGCGTCCTGGCATTGGACGGGCAAGCCAGGACTTCGCCCCCCGGGCTCCGCGGGCGCTCGGCCTAATGTCCTCTCATGCGAGGAAGCGGGTGAGGGACAGGCAGAAGCGGGGCGAGGGCTAACACTCGACTACGTGCATATTGCGACGCCAATCTACATATAATGCGTGAGAAGCGATCCATGCCGGAGGTGTGGTCGTGCCAAAGCTGTATCGAGCTGAAGTTATTGGTTCGCTGCTTCGGCCTGCTTACCTGAAAGAGGCCCGGCAGCAATGGGAAAGTGGGCAGCTCAGCACGCGCGACTTCAAGCGCATCGAGGACCATGCCGTTGACGACGCCCTCGCCGTTCAGGAGCAGGCCGGGGTCGATGTCGTGACGGACGGCGAGATGCGCCGAACGCATTTTATTGCGCCGCTTACTGATGTTATTTCCGGGGTCAAGCCGATTCCCGCCTTCAAGCGCGTATGGAAGCGTCCGCATGCCCCGAATCAGCCCGCCGAACAAACCGAGATCCAGGTTCAGTACGCGGTAGTCGACAAGATCCGCCGTCTTCGTACCTTGACCAGCGAAGAATTCACTTACGCACGTTCCCATACAAGCAAACCGCTCAAGGTCACTTTGCCCAGTCCCTTGATGATGACGCTTCGATGGTCGCCGAAGTATTCACGCGACGCTTACCCGGATCCGTTCGAACTCTTTGCGGATGCTGCCGCAGTCGTGCGGCAGGAGGCGCAGGAACTCGCCGCGCTCGGCTGCGAATATATTCAAATAGACGCACCCGAACTTGGGATGTTGTGTGACCCGGAGCGCCGCCGGCAGGACTTCGCCGATGCCGGGATTGATCCCAATCGCCTACTGAGCGACGGCATCGATCTTCTCAACTTCGTTGCCGACGCGCCGGGCGTGACTTTCGGTCTTCATCTGTGCCGCGGCAACAATCGCGGTTACTACGTCGGCGAAGGCGGCTACGACGCAGTGGCGCGACAGGTGTTCGGCCGAGCACATAAGTTCGCGCTGATGCTACTGGAATACGATGATTGGCGTTCGGGGTCGTTCGAACCGCTGCGCGAGATGCCGCCGGACCGTGGGGTTGTGCTGGGGCTTATTTCGACCAAACGCACAGAGTTGGAATCGGCCGAATCCGTTGTCGCCCGGATTGAAGAGGCGGGGCGCTATTATCCGCGCGAGCAACTCGCGCTCTCGACGCAATGCGGTTTCGGCACGGTCTGGGAGGGAAATCCGATCAGCGCAGAAATCGAAGCCGCAAAATTGAGGCTGGTCGCCGACATTGCGCATCGAGTATGGCCGCGAGGCCCGGCATCCATCTGATATACGCACGTCGCGGACTCCTTAGCTCGGCTCCGCTCCGCCTAGTGTTCAGAGCTGCTGATTTTTTCCGGGTTCGCTCACAAACGGGCGGAGGATCGTTCCTCCGCTTCTTTTGCAATTTCACTGCGATAGCAGACCCGGCACTTCTCTAAACCCCAATTCCTTCTCGCACCACCTGGCCAGCGCGAGCAGGCGCCCTTCCGCAAACGCGGCGCCGACGAGTTGTATGCCTATCGGCAGGCCTTGACCGCTCAACCCAGACGGGAGCCCGACCACCGGATTCCCGCTCATACTCCAGGGATTGTTGAAAACCGGATCACCAGTGGAATCGAGGCCGGCCGGTGCGGTGAAATTGGTCGATGGCACCAAGATGGCGTCGTAGCGCTGAAGAATCACCGCGGCCTCACGTCGAAACCGGCGCTGCACCTCCAGCGAGTGCAGATACTTGACCGCCGGGGTGGCGAGTCCTTTGTTAAGGAATTCGAGTGTCTTTGGATCGAATGTGCCCGGCCGATTCGTTAGCCCCGCTTCATGATACGCTGCGGGCTCCGTAGCCAGGATTGTCCAAAAGGCCTTGCCAAGTTCGGCGAAGCTGGGCGGCGGAGCAATCCGCTCCACGCGCGCGCCGGCCCGAGCCAAACAATCAGCCGCCGCACTGACGTTGGTGCGAATCTCATCCGTTGCAGTTTCCATAAAGTCACCAGTCATCAGCGCGATTGACGGCTGCGTAACTGGCGCTTCGGACGCCTTGAGATAGTCGGCCAGCGGCATCATCGCCGAAGTATGGTCACGCGGATCATATCCGGCCAGCGCCTGCAGCATCAGCGCCGAATCGTTGACCTCACGCGCGATTATGCCCGGATGGTCGGTGCTGAAGGCGAGCGGAATCATCCCGAATGCGCTGATTCTGCCGAAGGTCGGCTTGAATCCGACTACGCCACAGTATGCGGCGGGCCGAATCGTGGAGCCGCCGGTCTGCGAACCGATCGCGGCCGGGCACATCCGGGCTGCGACTGCGGCGCCCGAGCCGCTGCTGGAACCACCTGGGGTGTGTGCGAGATTCCACGGATTGCGGGTCGGCGCCGGTGCCATTAGCGCGAACTCGGTGGTCGCGGTCTTGCCGAGAATAATCGCGCCGGCCTGCTTCAAGCGCTCGACCACTGCCGAATCATATTGCGGGACATATTCCGCCATCGCCGAGTGCCCGGCCGTAGTGCGCATCCCGGCAGTATAAAAAATGTCTTTTATGCCGACCGGAATCCCGTGCAGAAGCCCGCGAAAAGTACCGGCCACCGCGTCGTCGCCAAGTGCCTTCGCCCGGCGCACCGCACCTTCCCGGTCGATCGTCACCCAAGCCTTAACATCAGGTTCGAGCCGGTCGATGGTTCTGAGGCACGATTCGAGCAGCTCCAGCGGCGACAGCTCACCGCTTCGAATACGCCGAACGGCGTCGGTTAGAGTCATCAAATATGGTTCAGTTGTCATCGTCGCACTCTTACCTGGGCGTGTAATCCCGGCGAATTTGAGTTATTTCTGCATCCAATCCGCAAAGAAAATCAATCGGAAGAAACTCGCATGCGTCTTTTGGGAAAAACTGCGCTGGTGACCGGCTCAAGCTCGGGAATCGGACGCGCAATCGCGCTGCGGTTCGCCCGCGAGGGTGCCGACGTCGTGATCAATGGCCGCGATGAGGCCAAAATCGCGTCGGTGGTCACGGAGGCCCAGGCTAGCGGTCGCCGCGTACTTGGAATCCGCGCTAATGTCGGCAGCTTGGCCGAATGCCGCTCGATGGTCGAGCGGGCGCAATCAGAGCTCGGGCATCTCGATATTCTGGTCTGCAATGCCGGCGTGTTCCATCATACGCCGTTCCTCAAGTTGTCCGAAGAAGAATGGGACGAGGTGCTGACGATCGATTTAAAAGGCATCTTCAATTGCGTGCGCGCAGCAATCGCGCAGATGGTCGACCGGAAATTGGGCCGGATTATCGCCGTGACCGCGACCTCTGGCGTCGTCGCACCGGCGCAGATGGCGCATATTGCGGCGGCCAAAACCGGTGCTCATGGTTTGATGAAGTCGATCGCCGCGGAGTTCGCTTCGTCCGGCGTCACCGCCAATGTAATTGCGCCGGGATTAGTCGATACTCCCATCTTGGGGAATTTCAGCGAGCAGGCATTGCAGGAGTTTGCCCGCAGGGTGCCGATCGGACGTATCGGCCGCCCTGAAGAAATTGCCGAGGCCGCCCTGTATTTCGCTTCAGAGGAAGCGGCCTACGTCACCGGCCAGGTGCTCAATATGAGCGGCGGCGCCGTGATCGCCAACGGCTGACGTCGATAGCGAAAGGATGAAGGGGCGCCGCGCGGCCTCGGCCTGTCGCATCTCCGCGAATCATGGTAGCCTGAGGCTTCTCGAACCCTGGGTTCTACTCTCGAAGGGGCGGCGTACCCAAGTGGTTAAGGGAGAGGTCTGCAAAACCTCGATGCAGCGGTTCGAATCCGCTCGCCGCCTCCAATGTTTGCTTGTGTTTTTTTCTGAGCCCTAGTCACAGCGCTTTCTGACTTTGCCCCTTACCTTGCCCCAATTGCCTTGGTTCCGGTTTTGAGAGCCACGACTTTCGGGACGACGTTGCGATCGACGTCCGCACGGTGGAAGAGGATGGCCCGAGTTCGTCCGGCGCAAGAGCTTTGGCGCCGGGGCACGGCAGCCGTCGCTGCGTCTATGAAGTCGGCGTGGGTTCGGTTGCCGGTCCGGTCGTCTCTGGAGATAGGTTCTCCAAGGCGGGATAACGTTGTCGCAGCAGCAGGCCAAGCCCCACATATGACGTCAGAACCAAGATCAAATATCCGCGAGCCTGCCTCGCGGCTGCAGAGTAAGGAGCAAGTATATAGCCCAGCAATCCGCCGGCCACTAACACCGTGCCGAGCATATATGACCAACTGTTCGTCTGATTGATGGTGCTTTCGTCCGTGGTCATCTGCGCGGCTAGGAAAATATACATGGGTATTACCAGAACCAGATAATGGTCCCATGCGACAGGTGAAAGCAGGATCGAAGAGATTACCCAAAGACTCCAGCACAAACCGCTGCTCGTTACCGGTTTCTCTGGCACACGCCAGGCCGATATTCCTGAAATCGCTACAATCGAGAAAGACAATAGCGCGATAAGGACGCCAAGCACGTACGCGTTTGGGCTCCAGCCGGCAACGGCTCTTGCCAAGACCAGCGCATGGAGATTGCCTATAACCGAAAGGTTGCGTGGCCGATCGAGCCAAATTGTCGATACCAGTGTGCCACGCAGAAAATCGAGGTTGCGATGAATCCCGTAGAGGGCGAGCAGGCAAAGCGAAACTGTCACTGCGAAGATAAGGCCGGATGCCAACACCGTCCAGCGGCGGCGGAAAAGAAAGTATCCGCCAACCACCCACGGGAAGATCTTGAGCAGGGTTGCCGCAGCGAGTAACGCACCAGCCGTTATGTCCCAGCCACGACGTGCGGACGCCCAGCTCGCAACCAGCAGCAGGAGCAGAAGAGGTGTTGGTTGGCCCCAATGAAGCGCGCTATGCAATGGGGGAAACAAAAAGGCGAAGGCGAATGCGAACCGGGTGGAGTTGCTGTTCGCTGTGAGACCAACTTCGCGAAGCACTATGATGAGTGCGGTAACCAGAGCAATGATCTGAAGAGCTTCCCAGATACAGTGCGCAGGTTCGGGTCTGAGCCGAGTAAATAGAGAAAACATCAGGTAAAATGCCGGTGGATAACCCTCCTGACGCTCTTCTAGGCTCTCTTTCGAAGGAGGCTCGAATAAGTGCCAAGGGTTGCCTCCTTTTTGAAGCGTCGTCGCATCGGCATAGTAGCGATTGAAGTCCTGTCGCTTGTACCGATCTGAGTCGCGAAACAATCTCACGCCAATCGCCAAACAGCCAATGAAGACCAGCAGATAGCTCAGACTTGCGATGGCCCATCGTCGTCGAGCCGGTGGCCGATGTAACATCTTCAGCACTTTGTCATTTCGCGTGGCTCGGCCCTCGAAAGCTGGAACCGTGCAGTTGTTTCTCTCGTCCAGTTCCATGCACGACTGTTCCGTAGCGTACGAGTCTTCCGCCCGTTCCTTCCCGAGTTGCCGCTCAGCAGAACTGACTTTGGCGGCGGCGCCGGCCGAGTACTTGCTTGAGCTCGCAAATATAGCGCGTGTTGGGCATGCCCGCAGCGCCTCACGTTTGGCGGATGTAGCAGCGTTCGCACGGCCCCGGTTGCAGCGCCGCGGGCGAGGAGACAACATGCCAGCAGCACATCGGCAGGGAAGGCCGGCCGCGCAAATGGATGAGCAGCGGAGCGGGAGTTTTCACTGGGGCCACGCAATTCGGGGCGTGATCGCGGCGACCATCGGGACCACCATCGAATGGTACGACTTCTTCGTCTATGGGATGGTCGCCTCACTGGTATTCGACAAGCTCTTCTTCCCGCGTGAAAGCCCTTACATCGGCACCCTGCTGGCGTTTTCCAACCTTCGCGGCCGGTTTTCTGACGCGCCCCATCGGCGCCGCGATGTTCGGCCATTTCGGCGACCGCCTTGGGCGCAAAGCCACGCTGACGGTCACGCTGCTGCTGACCGGGGTGAGCACCTTCGCAATCGGCGTGATCCCCACCCATCGGCAGATCGGCGCCTGGGCCCCGGTGGTGCTGGTGACGCTGCGGCTGATCCAGGGGCTGGGACTGGGTGGCGAATGGGGCGGCTCGGTGCTGATTTCGATCGAATGGGAGCACTTCGATAAATGGCGCGGCTTCTTCGCCAGCTGGCCGCAATGGGGCGCACCAGCCGGGATGGTGATGGCGGCGGGGGCGCTGTCGCTCATCAACCACGCGCTCGGCGCACAAGCCTTCGCGGCTTGGGGATGGCGCATGCCGTTCCTGTTAAGCGCCGCACTCATCGGCGTCGGCCTCTACATCCGGCTGGGTATCTCTGAGACACCTGATTTCACCCGCCTGCGGGCACAGAACGCGCTAGCCCGGGCGCCGGTGCTCGAGGTAGTGCGCGAGCACTGGCGTGAGGTCGTCCTGACCTGCATGGCGCGCGCCGGGGAGCAGGGGCCGTACTATATCTTCATGACCTTTGTGCTGGCCTACGGCAGGCAGACCTTGAAGCTTGACGAAGGAATGGTGCTCAACTTCGTGACCATCGCCAGCGTGGTGTCGATGTTCGACATGCCGCTGTTCGGCGCATGCTCGGACATTATCGGACGCAAGGCGATGTACCTGGCCGGGGCCGCGGCGCTGACCTTGTTTGCGTTTCCGTACTACTGGATGCTGGATACGCGCGCCCCGGCGATAGTGGCCAGCGCGATGGTGGTCTCGGTGATCATTCATGACATGATGTACGGCCCGCAGGCAGCGCTTATCGCCGAAGTCTTTCCGGTGCGGCTGCGCTACAGCGGCGCCTCGCTGGGCTATCAGCTCGCCTCGGTGGTGGCCGGCGGGCCCGCCCCGGTGATCGCGTCCTACCTGATGCATGCTTACGGGCGCTCCGCGCCGATCAGCATCTACCTGATGGCGATGGGGGCTATTACCATTGTTTCGACTCTCCTGCTCGCTGGCGCCGCCCCAGAAGGCGTCCGCGCCCCCACGGTCGCCGCGCCTTCCTACGCTGGCCCCCGCCCGGGCGCGGCGCGATCCAACTGAGTAGCGGCCACAGTTTGATCCCGGTTATAATGTGACTATCCTACTTTCAATAGTCAGTATGGGTGGCGGCAGCAGCCCTGCGAAAAGCTATTCTAAGTGCTAGTGAAAGGACCCTCGTTCGGGTAAGCGTTGGCACGAAAGCCGCGAAATCTGCCTTTAATTTACCACGGATGCGCCTCCAACAAAGTCGCCAGCCTCCGTGATCCTCTCAGCAACATGTTGTGAGGAGATCGTGGCAACGAGATAGCGTACGAGTCTTCCAGCCCTTCCTTCCAGAGTTGATCGAAAGCTTCGCATCAGAGGCTCAAAGAGCGATCACGCCGTTTGTCCTCGGGTCGCTAGGGGCTCTCGGTGCCATTCGCTCGCGGGTCCTCCTTTGCGGCGTTCAGAGGCACGGTTCGCCCCAAAATGTGACGCTCTCTGAAACGTCCGCCTAAATAGAAATCCGCTGGACTATATTTCGAGTGACCTTGCGCCGGCGCCGATCGTAGACCGGCGTCGTGGTAGGCCTGGCATGGCCGCCGAGGTACTGCACATCTTCCAGCGGAACATTCTGATTAAGCAAATCCGTTACTACCGTGACGTGGAAGCTGTGGGCGAGAACAGATCCGGTCATCTTTACAAAAACTGATCGAGGGTGTCCCGGTGCTGAGGCCGACGCAGTATTTCCAGCGCCGTCGCCGCCTTTGAAATGCTGGTTTCACCCCGCTCTTTCGGCCTGGTTTTGTGACTGATAAATTCTGTTATCAATCGCAAAGGATCCCGCCGAGATTTCGGACGTTGACCGAGGCTTGGTGGTTCTGAGCACTCCTGTCGATGAGCTGCCACGCGTTCTGACCGGTCATCTTACTTCTGCGCGCGCTCAAGGCCCAAGGCAGAAAGCTAGTACCGGGCGTCCCCGAGATATTCGAGCGTCGGGCTGCCCGGCGCGCGGTAGCTCTATACCCGGCGGGCGTATCGGCTGGACATTCTGAATTTTGTTGGGTTCCTTGGTTATCCAGTTGCTTGAACACGTGGAGGGGCTTGCTCGGCGCCTCGCTTAGGCGACGTGCAACGCTGGCGCGACGCAATGCGGGCAGAAATCAGGGCTGGTAATTCTGGCGTAGACTCAGTTCGGCTTAGTAGCCCCTCCACTTGTAAGCTCAAATTCCAGCAGCGTACCTGCTCTTGCCTTCGCGGTGCTTACCTCGCCTTGGCTGAGAGAAGTCGGTTCTTCAATTACGTTGAATATGGGATTGCCATTGCTGTCGCGGATGGGATTGCCGCCGCCGTCAAGTGCCGCGGTCAGATGACGTGTTTTCGCTTTCGCGTGACCAGCGCGGCCCACCGCATCAATCACCCGCGCTACTCCGGTACCAACGAGCGTCACAGCGAGGCCGGAGGCCAAAATTACCAGCACCAGCTCGCGATCCAGTTCTCTCGATGTTGGATCTCGTTCCCAACCTGTCGTCGCCTCAACCGCTAGTTCTTTCAGCTCTGCCTTCACAGCTTGTTCGAAATCAATGTTCGCGTCACTGAGCAAAGTCCGTACTTCAGGCGAAAACTTGATGTAAATGCGCTCTCGAGACGTTGTGCTCATAAGAGGTTCTCCTATAGTTGGATTTGTCTCAGGCAATCGTGGTAAAAGTGCCTTAGCTTAACACAAATTGTGTGCAGCCGGCACAAGCATTGTCACTATGCGTAAGCCGAAATTAAGGATTCAATTCGTTAACGCGAATGCGGTCCCCAGCGCCTATCTAAATATCGATAGGGAAAAACGAAACATTGCAGAGAAACTACGTCTACGCGATGCAGCTGAGGTTTTTGATATTCCCGCCGCGAGGCTCAGCGATGTCATAGAAGCACTCCGAACGAACAAGCCGACGGTCGTTCATTTCAGCGCGCACGGCAGCCCGCTGGATGAGATCATCCTCCTAAATGAAAGAGACGAGCCCAAGCCATTACCTCGCGATGTGCTGCCCGAGCTGTTTGAGTTGCACCGAGGAAATATCCGCTTAGTCGTTCTGAACGCTTGTTTCTCTTCAAAGCAGGCCGAAGCCATTAAGGAGTTTGTTGATTGCGTTATCGGAGTGAGCAGAACGATTCCAGATGCAGATGCATTGCGATATGCAGTTCAGTTATACGATGCGCTGGCAACTGGGAGCTCCGTTCAAGAAGCCCACAACGAAGGGCTCCTTCTCCTGAAGGCCGAGCGCCTGGCAGAGGAGCAACGACCGCGATTGATCTTTCGCGAAGGCGTGAATCCAGCGAAGGTCTACCTCATTTCGGAGTCCACCACATCAGACGGAACCGAATCCCGCAGGTCTATAGAACCCGATTTAGAAGCCCATCGAAACGGGCTCGCAACTCGAGCAGTGAAGCATGATTGGTGGGACGACCCGATTCCACTCAGTCTTGTAACCGGGCAGCAACGCGAGGTGGATGCGCGGGCCGCTCTTCGGAACTGGCTCGAAAGTAGTACGCCTCCACACTGCATAATTGTTGGTGAACCAGGGGCCGGGAAGACGGGCCTTATTTGGTGGATAGCATCATTATTGGCAGAACAGGACGGAGTCGTTCTGGTCGTACCGGCCGCCAGGCTCCGACCGGTCAAGGACATCACCTTGGCGACCCTTGGCCGTATCGCTGACCCGAGCTTAGAAGTCAATCTCCAGGCGGACGATTTTCGAGCACGACGATTGTTTTTACTCCTCGACGGGCTCGATGAACTAGTCGGTGCGGAATCGGGAGGGGATCGGCTAGCTGCTGAACTACTAGTGAGAGCACTTGCATGTATTCCAAATACTTCTCGCGTCGTCGCAACTTGTCGGGCGCCAGTGTTTGCCCTCATCGCTCCTGACTTTCAGCATGCACTATCCGAGAATTCGGCTCCTTCGGATCCAGTCGATCCGTGGGACGCCGCCATAGCGCGCTGGACTGGCAATCGAAAAGAGCAGGCATTGATCGTAAGGGTTGAACCGGTTTCCCGGGTAAATGCTCGCGCATATCTCGAGCGTAATAAGATCGAACAGTCTCTAGTGGATAACGCTACAACCTCGGCAAGACTTGCTCCTTTCCTATCGAGCCCGTTCTTACTGCGACTTCTCTCTAAGGCGCTACCACGCCTGATGTTAAACGGTCCGATTGCTTTGCATGAGATCTATACGACCTATGTACTGGTAACGCTAGCACGCGAAGCTCCTAGACACTCGGATGAAGAGCTAGAGGCTATCATTGCCGACCTTCGACACGTTGCGTGTGCCCCACGCGAGGCGATGAAGGAAACAAGCTACATTATCGCTCAACGCGCGGGACTGGTTGTCCGTAACGGTGATCTTTATGAGTTCCCTGATTATCGCCTGTGGGAGTACTTTTTTGCATCAGAGTTGATGTATCAAATCATACATTATGATAGCCGAGTGTTGTCGCGTCTCGATCTGGTAGGTGGATATCACATTAATCGGGTGCTCGTGCCAATGGTTGTGCGCGCGATGGAACAACAGCAGCAATCCGCCTCGCAGCTACGCGTAGTCTCGTCGAGCGAATACCGAAGGTTTATTGATATAACCGGTTGGCGAAAGGCCATGGGTTACGGGCGCCATCCTTCAATGATACGTAGCGGCGACGGAACAGCCGCTGCAACATTTTCCTATACACGTGAAGACACATATTCTGTTCATGAGGACGTTCAACACGGCAACGATGTAGCGTGCGCTATATCCTGGTATGATGCTGCGCTGTTCGCTTTACATACCGGCGGTCGCCTCGCAACGAGTACGGAGATTCGCGAGTTGGACTGTAGCGGGGACTTTCTTTTCTGGTGCATTGACTGGTATGCGGAGCCTTCCTCGCATTTGTGTGTCTATGACGGAAAAGCGAAGAAGATAGAAGGCCTGAATCCCGATGTTCGGCTGGCCCGAACGGCGCTTGCCATAGTTGGGTGAGCACAAAATGATGTGCTGAGATGCGTCCCTAGAGTTGCGGCAGGTCTTTGCCGGCCCTTCCGAGGAGCGTTCGGAGGTGGGCGCGGTCAAATTCAGTCCGGATGGCCGAGTGATTGCCTCCGCATCCGTAGATGGGTGGATCAGCTTGCGCGACGTAGGAACGGGCAGATTGCTGCAAGCGCCCTGGAAGGCTCACAGCGATGCAATCTTGTCACTGGCCTTTGATCCCGACGGGACGACCTTGGCCTCCGCCGGCGACACGCCGGTGAAGCTCTGGAAGCTCGGAAGTGCGAGTAAGCACCCAACCCCCGAGGCCTTCCGTCTTCCCAACAAAGTCTACGGTGTGGCGATCAATCAAAAGAGGACGCTACTGGCGGTCGCGTGCAGCGATGGCACAATCGTAATCCCGGACTTGGAGCGCGGCACCATCAAAGTTTTGCAGCACAGCCTGCGCGCAAAGGACGGTAGCCATTCGCCTGTCTACTGGGTCGCCTTTGTCCCGCGCACCGCACTGCTTGCCTCGGCCGGAGAAGACGGGCGCATTGTCTTCTGGAAGGCTGCCACAGGCAAAGAGGACGGCAAGGTCATCGATACGCAGCAGGACGCATTAAGCATGGCCGTCTTAAGCATGGCCGTCAGCCATGACGGAAAAACCATTGTCTCGGGCCACCCCGACGGGAGTGTATATCTGTGGAACATACCAGACGCGCAAAAGGATCGGAACTACCCATCACCAACGCGGCGTGTATGGTGTTGCATTCAGCCCCGACGACCAGCAACTGGCGGCTGCAAGTTGGGACCGAACCGTTAAGGTCTACGGCCTCCTGAACGGAAAGGAGATTATTGCTGAACAGGATTCCGTGCAAACACTGAAAGGCGTGCGCGAGCCCTTCAACACGGTTGATTTCACCAGCGAAGAAAGGCTGGCGGCGGGCACCGCGAATGGGGAGGTTGTACTTTGGGACCTGACACGCTGGCAACGCGTCGGGACAACAGTGCGGACGGCCAACGACAAGACGGGCACCGCCTTTACCGCAGACGGACAGACAATCGTCCTCTATTCGGGGGATTCGCTGACGTTCCGGCCGGTCGCGCCGATGCCTCCGGCGGGACCTTCCCAGCCTGACCCCACCGTGGAGGCCCATCAGAAGGGGATCGCACGCCTTGTCGCCGCAACCGGTGGAAACTACCTGTTTACCGTCGGCGACGACAATAGTATTAAGTCGTGGAAATGGGACCGGGCAAAAAACTGGCCGCGAGCAAATTGCTCGTACCGCCCGGGGATAACGAGATTACCGCCGCGGCCTATGCCGCAGGGGGACAGGTCCTGGTATTCGCAACGTATAACGTTGAGCACGAGGCTGAGATTTGGCGCCTGGATCTACCGCGAGCGGAGCCCACGGAGATTCTTTCTGGAGAAACTCCCAACATCATGGTCTCTGCGCTCGCAGTGAGCCCGAAAGCGGACGTGTCGGCACTTTCAATGTTTGGAGAAAAGGACCAGTACGGCGCAGGTAGTACCACCCTCTGGAACCTCGAACGCCTGGAGCAGTTGAAGGTCTTGACCGGTGATCCCAGCTTCAGCCTCGCGATTAGTTCCGACGCCAAGCTTTTGGCGTCGGGTCACTCTGACGGCGCCATCAAGCTCTGGCATGTGAAAGGGACTGATGCCGAGCCCGTTTCGTTGGAAGGTCACAGTGGCGTCGTAACGTCGGTGGCGTTCAGTCCCGACGGAAAGTGGCTCGCCTCCGGCAGCAGTGGTAAGAGGGTTCTCCTCTGGGACGTGGCGACTGGACAGCAGCTTAGCGCGCCGTTGGATGTTTACCGCGGCGACAACGTTGAGGTCGTCTTCAGCCCCAATGGCCGGTCCTGGCATCGAGCGCCTTTGAAGAATCCATGCAAGCGGACCCGCCCGGCGCCGTCATCCTCTGGGAGATGAATGTGGCGACATTGCTGTATCATGTTTGCAGCTCCGCGGGACGGAATATGACCAAGACAGAATGGAAGCGTTTCTTCCCAGATCAGCCGTACCGCATTACCTGTCCATCGGTTACTGCGGAGGAGGCGGACGAGCTAGCGCTGGCCGGTCAGGAAGCGTGCGCCGAAAAGAATGTTCGCGCTCCAGGGCGGCGAGGATCCGTTCGACGCGAGGCTACTGAACCGATTAAGGACGAAAGACCAGAGTCGAGAGTATTCGCCTAACCCTTGAGGGCCCAGCCTTTAGTTTAGTGGATCGCAGCTGGCGCGCGAAAATCGCGCGACTGGATCCGGCTCGCCGCACGGCGGAGAGAAATCTGCGAGGTTCGCCCGGAGCTTCCCGGATTGCCCGCCTCTCCGGTCCCCTTGCGGGTGTAAAAGTCCCCATGAAAAGGCAATTTCCGGCTGCTCTCTCGCGAACATCGGGCGTACTGTCAACAGCCGGATAATTCCCCTTACGAGAGATTCCGACTCCCTGCAGATTTTTGCCATCGGCTCGCCAGCCAGCCGCCGAGCCACAAACTGAAGTCTTTCGTCCATTACCGAACACTCCTTCCACGGCATCCCCACGTCCTCCAAAAACGGGAGAAAGTGTAACCCATGTGTTCGGCACGTTCTGTTACCTATGTGTCGGCCCGCTCAGCTATATTGGATGTTCAGCCATCGAACTGACATGGGCGTGGGCGCCAGCCGAGTATTTGCGGGCGTGAAATCGAGCGATGGCGCTTTGTGTGGCTTCGTGGGTCCATTTCGACGAAACCGAAACCTTGCGAACGGCCGCTGAATTTGTCGGTCTTCACGATGGCGTCAATGCCCGGCTCTGCGTTGCAATATTGCTACCCAGTTGGTGCCGCCTTTTCTGAGGGTTCAATCGCTTTCGATACCCTATTCAATAAATCCGGGAAGAGACGCTCCGAAAAGCCGCTAACGAGACCCGCTAGCAACATTTTGGCATTAGAAGCCTGGTCAAGCGGGCCAGCCTGCAGGGGCGATGGAAACCCGCCGATTCCAACGCCGTCGCTTGCTCCTCTACAATGAGTCGAATAGTTGGGCCCATGATCGTTCACCTCATCGACGGCACGTATGAGCTCTTCCGCCACTACTATGGCCTGCGTCGCATCCCCAATGGTCAGGACCGGCCGTTCGGTGCTGTCGTCGGCGTGCTGGGCGGCATGTTGCAGCTGATCGAGGAGGGAGCGACGCATCTCGGTGTCGCCACTGATCATGTCATCGAATCCTTTCGCAACGAACTCTGGAGCGGGTACAAGACGGGCGAGGGCATTGAGCCGGCGCTCCTCGCCCAGTTTGAGCCGCTGGAGGAGGCTCTCGCCGCGATGGGGATCGCGGTATGGCCGATGATCGAGCTCGAAGCGGACGATGCGCTGGCCTCGGCGGCCTTCATCGCGTCGAAGGATCCTCGCGTTGAGAAGGTGTGCATTTGGACACCAGACAAGGATCTCGGGCAGTGCGTGCGCGAGGATCGCATCGTGCAGGTAGATCGAAGGAGCCAGACCGTCAGGGACGCCGACGGCGTGCGAGCGAAATTCGGGGTCAGCCCGGCTCTCATCCCAGACTATCTGGCCCTCGCGGGCGACAGTGCCGACGGATATCCGGGCATCGCCGGCATCGGGCCGAAGGGAGCGGCGCGCCTCGTCGCCCGCTATGGCCGCATCGAGGACTTCCCGCCCCAGGTACTGGGCCAGCGTCGCGATCTCGCGCTGCTATTCAAGAAGCTGGCGACGCTTCGGACGGATGCCCCGCTCTTTCGCGATATCGAGGAGCTCAGGTGGGACGGGCCGACGGACAACTTTTCGAGCTATTGCGAACGACTCGACGCGCCTCAACTCCTCGCCCGAGCACGGAAAGCCGCTGCGAGGCATTGTAGACGGCTTGTCTCATGAGGTCTTCGCGTTTCGGTCCGCTAGTGGTCCCGTTGTGCTGCGCCATGACCGGGATGGGCGCCGTCAATCCCAACACAGGTTGCTTCATCTTCCCCGTGGCCGGTTGCCGCGGCTAGAGATGCAGCACCGCCTTGCCGGCGATGCCGCGGCTGTGAAGTTTGTTCGCTACCTCCGCGATCTGATCAAAGGGCGCCTCCAGCTCGATTTGCGGATGAAGCCGCCCCGCCGCGACCATCGCGACGAGCCGCGCCAGTCCCTCGGCGGCCGGACGATGCGGAAGCTCGTGGAACAGGATAAAGCCGTAGAGGCTGGCGCCGCCGGTCCGCATGAAGGAGGCCGCGTCGAAGGTTGCCTCGGACGCCGACGACACGCCGAGCAGCACGCACATCCCGCCCGGCGCCATCATCTTGAGCGCCGCCGCGAGCGATGCACCGCCCACCGATTCGATGATCAGATCGTAAGGCCCGAACCTCGATGCCGGCGACGGTTCCTCGCCGATTACCACTTCATGAGCGCCGGCCACCCGCGCGTGCTTTTCGCGCTCCGGCCGTCGCACGGCCGCAACCACGAACGCCCCGGCCTGCCTTGCAAGCTCGACCGCCAGATGACCCACGCCGCCCGACGCTCCGGTCACCAGCACGCGGCGGCCGAGCACCGCGCCGTTTTGCTCGAGCGCATAGAGTGCAGTCAGACCCGCAACCGGCAGAGTTGCGGCTTGAGCGAAGGAAACGTTGTCCGGCAATTGTGCGATCGCATTGGTCGGCACCGCGACAGCCTCCGCCCATGCACCGCCGGCCAGAAAGCCGACAACGCGCGCGCCCGCCGGAGGTCCCGAACGGTCGGCCGCCGCCTGCTCGACCACACCCGCCAGGTCCCACCCAGGGCGCCAACCCGCCTCGGCCGCCGTGAGCGCCCGCCGCACCTCGCCCAGGTTGAGCGAGATAGCTTTGACACGTACGAGCGCCTGGGAAGGCAGCGGCGCCCGCACCGGCATCGGCCTTATCGCGAGACGTCCGGCCGCCTGCGTATCGACAACCACGGCACGCGCCTGTTCCATTTGAACCCTCCACGAAAGTGCTGATATTCGAATCGTCGAGCGTTGCCGACCTGGCCTCCGAAACCGGCCCCGGCAATTGCCGCTATTCGTCACGCCCGCGCCATTCTGGGTCCGATTTTTCATCGCGTCTCGCTGCCGGGGCAATCGGCCGAGAGCGGCCCAGGCAGTCGCCGAGGTGAATTCCTCGCAAAATCCAGTTGCGCAGCCTAGCAGCCTCCCGGCAGACGCGCGAAATGTAGATGTCGCTTGCATAAAGTGTCAAGAAATGTGCTGCGGCGCCGTGGTATAGAAGAAGCTGCGAAATGTCGCCCACTGCTGGTGGTGTGGGGCGGGCGTTTATTCGTAAGGATGAAGGATGGCAAATCTACTTAAAGGAGCGCGGCATGGACTTCGGGATCTTTTATGAAATTCAGGTTAACAGCCCACTCAAGCATCGGGAGCGCGAGGCCGAAGTCTTCCATCAGGTGCTGGAGCAGGTAGCGCTGGCGGAGGAGGCCGGCTTCAGCAATTTCTGGAGCGTCGAGCACCATTTCCAGCCCGGCTTCTCACATTGCTCGGCCCCCGAGGTGCTCTACGGAGCCTTGAGCCAACGGACGTCCAAGATTCGCATCGGGCATGCGGTCGTGCTGCTGCCTTTTCCCTACAACCACCCGGTGCGCGTGGCAGAACGAATTGCGACCCTCGATATCCTGAGCAAGGGCCGAGTCGAGGTCGGCACAGGGCGCTCGGCGACAATCCAGGAGCTGGGTGGCTTCGGAATTCCCCCCGACGAAACCCGCGCACGCTGGGAAGAGGGATTGCGGATTCTGGTCGACGTCTGGAAGAGCAAAGACGGGACGTTCTCGTGGAAGGGGCGCTATTTCGACATTCCCGAGCGAACGGTCGTGCCGATGCCGGTACAACAGCCCCATCCACCGCTCTGGCTTGCCGCCAGCAATGAAGAAACGCACACATTATGCGGAAAGATGGGACTGGGATTGCTGACCCTGGTGGTGATGCTCGACCCCGACGAGGTCTCGCGGCGCATCCAGCTCTATCGCGACGCTCTTAAGGATGCGCGGCCGGTCGGCTCATACGTCAACAATCGCGCGGCCGTCTTCTATATGGTGCACTGTGCCGAGACCGACAAGGAAGCGCGCGAGAATGCGGAGCGCGCCTTTATGTCCTACGTCAACACCATTTTTACGGTAAGTGGGCAACTCCAGGCCGCGGCCAAGGAAGGCAGCCGTGACGTGCCGCAGCGCGCCGGCGCCAACCTGCCCAAGGGCGTCACGCCGGACCAGATCAACATGGACTATTTGCTCAATCACCGGACCGTGATCTGCGGCAGCCCTGATACTTGCATCAAGCAGCTCGAGCACATCCAGAAGGTTACCGGACTGGATCACCTGATGGGCATGCAGCAGTTCTGGTCGATCCCCCACGACAAGGTGATGAAATCGATCGAGCTGTTCGGCAAGCACGTGATCCCGCATTTCTCGCAGAACTAGCTGGCGGTCCTCGCCGCCGCCGGAGGCCAGAGACGATGAGACTCAAAGACAAGGTTGCGATTGTCACCGGAGCCGCGTCCGGGATCGGCCGGAGTACCGCGCAGGTATTTGCTCGTGAAGGATGCAAAGTCGCCTTGGTCGACGTGAACGAAGCAGGTCTGAAGGAGACCCTGAAGAGCATCGGCGAGGAGCAGGCTTTCGTCGCCCGCGCTGACGTTTCGCGCACCGAGGAGGTCCAGCGCGCGCTCGATCAGGCGGTATCCCGCTTCGGCAAGCTCACCACGATGGCCAACTGCCACGGCATCTCGCTGATGGAGGATACCAGGATCGTCGAGGTCTCGGAGGAGGTCTTCGACCGCACTATCGCGGTCAACCTGCGCGCGATCTTCCTCCTGTGCAAGTATGGGGTTCCGCACCTCAAGCGCGCCGGGGGCGGCGCGATCGTCAATCTGGCCTCGGCCGCGGCTTTGTCTGGCGGCGGCGGCACGTCCTACACGGCCAGTAAGGGCGGGGTCGCTGCGATTAGCCGCGCGGTTGCGTTCCAGGGTGCCGGCGATAG
>Ga0306920_100000276_pt1 | contig 59424 bp, 49 predicted proteins | sample flu12Cox44000170_FD_204666 | JGI IMG/M metagenome (GOLD analysis project Ga0306920, IMG submission 204666) | Lab enrichment of tropical soil microbial communities from Luquillo Experimental Forest, Puerto Rico - flux4day.12C.oxic.44.000.170 (v2)... | ecosystem: Environmental > Terrestrial >...
CGGCGCTACCGGCCTGCAGGTCTGGCAGTACCTGGGCACGCTCGGCACGCTGGCCATCCTGGTCGGGTACGGGCTGGTCAACATCGGCGCGACCCGGGCGGTCTTCGACAGCAGCCTCGGCGTGCCAAAGTGGCGTGGGATCCTGCCCGCGATCGCGGTGATCATTTGCGGCTACGTGCTGTACGCCAACATCTACCCGGCGCCCGCCTCTCCCTACAACTACTTCCCGTACATCCTGCTGGCCTGGCTGATCATCGGCGCGGCCGTCATCCTGCTGTCGCCCCAGCTGACCCGCCGGGTCGGCGCGGGCCTCGCGAAGGACCTGGACCTGCCCGCCGGCCGGGTGGCGGGAGAGCTTGAGCCCCTCGGCCACGACGATTAAGAGGATCAAGGGGCTGTGAACCGCGGACACGCTCCGCGCGTCTGCCATCACATAAGGCGCATCCCCGCAGGCAGGACCACGGACCGATGACCGACACCCCCCCTGCGCCCGATCTCCGGGCGCTGCTGAAGGCTCTCCGCCGCAGGGCCGGCGCATGAACAGCCGGCTGCCACCGCCGCCCCCCGACGATGACGACCGCGAGCGGAAGTGGATCTTCGAAGGCCTGCGCCAGGCGCTAGCCCGGGCCAGCGCCGGTGAGCTGGCCCGGCTCGTATCGCTCCTGGAGCCGGCGGCCGACAGCGACGGCAACGTGGCCGGCTGGCTGTTGACCCTGGTGGCCGACGAGATGGGACGTCAGTTCCTGATCACCGAACCCGGCGCGGACGTCACCGCGTAGCGCGGAGCACGGTGACGGAGCGGGGACCGACGCTGACGCGGTCGCCGGCCTGCTGCGGGGCCGCCGCGGCGGTCGCGGCCGGGTCGTAGCTGTCGATATCGGCCCGCCACGTCAGCCCGTCCCGGACCGGGGGGATGACGAAGTCCAGCGGCTCCCACCAGGCGTTGACCAGGACCAGGAAGTCGTCGTCGAGCATCGGCGTCCCGTCGTCGGCGAGGTCTGGGGCGTCGGAGCCGTCGAGGTAGATGGCCACCGACCGGGCGTTGCCGTCGGCCCAGTCGGCCCCGGTCATCGGCGTGCCCGCGGGGGTGAACCACTCGAGCTCCTTCGCCTCCGCGCCGGCCAGGAACCGGCGGCGCCGGAACACCGGGTGCTCCTTGCGGAACGCGATCAGGCGCTGGGTGAAGGCCAGCAGGTCCTTGTCGACGGCCGACCAGTCGAACCAGGTGATCTCGTTGTCCTGGCAGTAGGCGTTGTTGTTGCCCTGCTGGGTGCGGCCGAACTCGTCCCCGCCGAGCAGCAGCGGCACGCCGAACGACAGCAGCAGGGTGGCGAGCATGGCCCGGGACTGCCGCTCGCGCAGGGCCAAGATGTCCGGGTCGTCGGTGGGGCCCTCCGCGCCGCAGTTCCAGGACCGGTTGTCGTCGGTGCCGTCGCGGTTGTTCTCGCCGTTGGCCTCGTTGTGCTTGTCGTCGTAGGAGACCAGGTCGCGCAGCGTGAACCCGTCGTGCACGGTGATCAGGTTCACCGACGCGCTCGGCCGCCGGCCCCGGCCGGCGTACACGTCGGACGACCCGGCGAACCGGGTGGCGAACTCGCCGATCCCGATCGGGTGGCTGCGCCAGAAGTCGCGCATGCTGTCGCGGTACTTCCCGTTCCACTCCCGCCACAGCGACGGGAACCGCCCAAGGTCGTAGGAGTCCAGCTGGCCCACGTCCCACGGCTCGGCGATGAGCTTGCCCTGGGATACCACCGGGTCCTGCGCCACCAGGTCGAAGAACGCCGACACCTGGTCGAACCCGCCCTCCTGGCGGGCCAGCGTGGGCGCGAGGTCGAAGCGGTAGCCGTCGACGTGCATCTCAGTGATCCAGTACCGCAGCGAGTCCATGATCAGCTGAAGGGTCGCCGGGTCCCCGGCGTTGAGCGAGTTGCCGCAGCCGGTGGTGTCGTAGTACAGGCTCGGATCGTCGGCGACCAGCCGGTAGTACGCAGGATTGTCTAGGCCGCGGAAGCACAACGTGGGCCCCTCCGGGCCGGCCTCGCAGGTGTGGTTGAACACCACGTCGAGGATCACCTCGAGGCCCGCCGCGTGCAGCGCGTTCACCATGGCCTTGAACTCGGCGACCTGGCCGCCAGGCCGGCCCGCCCGCACCGCCGCGGAATAGCCGTTGTGTGGCGCGAAGTACCCGATCGTGTTGTAGCCCCAGTAGTTGGTCAGCCCGCGCTGCGGCAGGAACGACTCCGGCACGCTCTGGTGCACCGGCAGCAGCTCCACGGCGGTCACGCCGAGGTCCACCAGATGGGCGACGGCCGCCTCGTGCCCGAGCCCGGCGTAAGTGCCCCGCAGCTCGGCGGGCACGCCGGGATGGCGCATGGTGAACCCCTTGACATGGATCTCGTAGATGATCGTGTCGGAGTAGCGGCGCCGGACCGGGCTGGTGTCGGTCCAGGCGAACTTCTCGTCGGTGACCAGGCTGCGCGGCATGTGCCCGGCGGAGTCCAGCTCGCTCGCCGCGCCCGGGTCGCCCGCCGCGTAGCCCAGCACCTCCGGCCCGAACGCGACCTCGCCGCTGATCGCCCGGGCGTAGGGGTCGAGCAGCAGCTTCGCCGGGTTGCAGCGCAGGCCCCGCGCCGGATCGTACGGGCCGGCCACGCGGTACCCGTAGGCCTGCCCGGGCCCGACCCCGGGCACGAAGCCGTGCCAGACGCCGGCGTCGTAGTCCGGCAGCGGTACCCGGGTTTCCCGGCCCGCGGCGTCGAACAGGCACAGCGTCACCGCGTCGGCGATGCCGGAGAACACGGCGAAGTTCGTGCCGCCGGCCGTCGGCGTCGCGCCGAGCGGGAACTGGCTGCCGGGGTGCGCGCGCCGAGCCCCGGCTTCGGCGACGGCGGTCATGACTGCTCCTGCTGGCGCAGCTCACGGATCACGGTGCCGATGTCGCGGACCGCCCCGTGCCGGCGCCGGATCAGGTCCGCGATCACCCCCGTCCACCCGGTCTGGTGCGAGGCGCCGAGCCCGGCGCCGTTGTCGCCGTGGAAGTACTCGTTGAAGACCAGGTTGTCCTTCCAGGCCGGGTCGTGCTGCAGCCGCTCGACCCACCCGAAGCAGGGCCGCCGGCCGTCCGGGCCGACGGTGAAGATCGAGATCAGCCGGTCCTGCAGGTCCCGGACAATGACATCGAGCGGCACCCGCTGTCCCGACCCGGTCGGGTACTCGACGGTGAAGTCGTCGCCGAAGAACCGGTGGTAGCGCTCGAGGGAACTGCAGATGAGGTAGTTGAGCGGGAACCAGAGCGGCCCCCGCCAGTTGGAGTTTCCGCCGAACATGTCCGTGGTGGACTCCGCGGGCTCGTAGTCGATGGTGGAGCTGAACCCTTCCACGTCCAGCTCGTAGGGGTGGTCGTGGTGGTAGGCCGACACCGCGCGCAGCCCGTACGGGGAGAGAAACTCGCGTTCGTCGAACAGCTTGGTGAACAGCTTCTCCAGGCGATCGACCCCGACGATGCTCAGCAGCAGCCGCTGCTGGCCCGGGTCGCCCCGCATCAGGCCGGTCTCCAGGAGCTTCTCCCGCTCGCCCAGGCCGCGGCGGTCGACGTAATCCGCGAACTGCTTGCTGACGATGAGCGCCCGGTCCAGCATCTGCTCGTCGACCACGAAGCCCGCCAGCATCGGGATGATCCCGACCATCGACCGGACCCTGACCGGGACCGCGGTGCCGTCCGGGGTGAGCAGCCGGTCGTAGTAGAGCCCGTCCTGGTCGTCCCACAGCCCCTGGTTGTCGATGGCCCGGGTGATCGCGGCGAAGTGCTCGAGGAACTTGAGGATCAGGTCGGGTTCCTCGCGCTCCCTGCTCCAGTAGAGCGCGGCCGCGATGGACCCCATGACCAGGGCGTAGAAACCCATCCAGCCGGTGGCGTCGGACTGCTCGAGGATGCCGCCGACCGGCAGGTGGGACCGGTCGATGGGCCCGATGTTGTCCAGCCCGAGGAACCCGCCCTCGAACAGGTTGTTGCCGCCGGCGTCTTCCATGTTCACCCACCAGGTGAAGTTGATCAGCAGCTTGTCGAAGACGCGGCTGAGGAAGGCGAGGTCGCGGGCGCCGTCGATGGCGAATACCTCCAGCGCGGCCCAGGCCTGCACCGGCGGGTTGACGTCGCCGAAGTCCCACTCGTAGGCGGGCAGCGCGCCGTTCGGGTGCTGGAACCACTCCCGGCACAGCAGGACCAGCTGGTACTTGGCGAACGCCGGGTCGACGTGGGCCAGCGCCACGCAGTGGAAGGCCATGTCCCACGCGGCGAACCAGGGGTACTCCCACTTGTCCGGCATCGACATGATGTCGAACGCGTTGAAGTTGCGCCACTTGGAGTTGCGCCCGTACTGGCGGGAGGCGGGCGGCGTCGGCTGGGCCGGGTCCCCGTCCAGCCAGCGGCTCACGTCGTAGTAGTAGAGCTGCTTGCTCCACAGCATCCCGCCGAACGCCTGCCGCATGACCAGGGCCTCGTCCGCGCTGGCTCCCTCGGGAGTCAGCGCGGCGTAGAACTCGTCGGCCTCCCCGCGTCTGGTGTCCATGATCCCCTGGAAGTTCTTGCCGAACGGCGCGGCCGCCCGGGACTTGCGCGGGCGCAGCCGCAGCCGCAGCTCGACCGTGCCCCCGGCCGGGACCTGCAGGGTGTACCAGAAGGCGCACTTGGTGCCGCGGTGCTCCGGATTGACGGTGGCCGCGCCGTGGATCACGTGGTCGTTGATCCCGTCCTTGGGGTACGGGGTCTCCGGCGCGGCGCCGAACAACCGGGCCGTGTTGGTCTCGTTCTCGCAGAACAGCAGGATCGGGTCGATACCGCCGGGTCCCTTGTCCGCCACCAGTTCCAGGCGGCCGAGGAACGGGTGCTCCACGCCGACCGCGGCCTCGCCGGCGGCCTCCATGACCGGCTTGGGTGCGCCGATGTCCCAGGACCAGGTGTTGCGGAACCACGCGGTCGGCAGCACGTGCAGGGTGTCGGCCTCCGGCCCGGCGTTGGTGACGCTAACCGTCATCAGCAGGTCGGTCGGGTCGGCCTTGGCGTAGTGGACCTCGGTGATCCAGTACCGGTTGTCGTCGAAGATCCCGGTGTCCATGAGCTCGTACTCGGGGTCGAACTTGCCCCGCCGGCCGTTTTCCTCCAGGAGGTTCTCGTAGGGGAACGGGGCCTGCGGGTAGTGGTAGCGCCAGCGGTTCCAGGCGTGACTGGGCAGCGCGTCCAGGTACCACCAGTACTCCTTGACGTCCTCGCCGTGGTTGGCCTGCGCGCCGGTGAGCCCGAACATGCGCTCCTTGAGGATCGGGTCACGGCCGTTCCACAGGGCCAGCCCGAGGCACAGCCGCTGCTCGACGTCGCAGAAGCCGGCCATCCCGTCCTCGCCCCAGCGGTAGGCCCGAGACCGGGCGTGATCGTGCGGCAGGTAGTCCCAGGCCTCCCCGTCCGGGCTGTAGTCCTCGCGCACCGTGCCCCACTGGCGCTCGCTGACGTAGGGGCCCCATAGGTACCAGTCGCCGGCCTGCCGCAGTCCGTCTTCGAGCTTTCCAAAGCTTGCTACCCGGTCACTTTCAGCACTCATCGCCATTCCCGTCGCTTCGCCGTTTCGCTTTCCCTTTAGCAACGTTTAAATGCCTGGGTCAGCCGCGGCGGTACGGGCGTGAAGGCCTTAACGCCGGGCTGTCCCGCTCTCCCGCTCCGCCCTGTCAGTTTCGGCCCTCGGTGCCCGGCCGCACATCACCCCGGGCGGGTGAGCAGCGGTCTTGGCCCCCAGTGGACGGGTCGCCGGCGCATCGCGGGCGCACCTGCGGGTTCATCAGCGGGGCCCATCACGTTCAGGAAACGTTCATCCGTAAATGCGTTTGAGCTGCCCCGGCGCAGTGAGCCTTTTCGTGTTCCTCATGACTGAACACGTACCCCAGGCCTGGCATCCGCCGATGAAAGGAGCCCATTCTGCTGGCCGTTTCTAGAATTATCTTCCAGCAATCGTCTCCTCGATCGCGGCCTGCACCTCGGCCGGGCGCTCCATATGCGCCATGTGCCCGGCGCCGTCGATCACGTAGCTGGCCGCGCCGGCCACGGACCCGGCCTGCCCGGCCGGGATGATCCGGTCCGCGCGGCCCCAGACCACCGTGACCGGCACCGCGCCGCCGAGCGCCGCGAGGGCCGCGGCCGAGTCAATGCGCTGCGCGTCGCCGCCCTCGGCCAGCAGCGTGCCCAGCAGGGTGTGCAGCGCCACGTCGACGCCGTCGAGCCGCTTGTAGGCGAGCAGGTCATCGACCACCTGGCGGGTTACCAGGCTCTCGTCGGCGAACAGCTGGCCGACCACCGGCTTGAGCTCGCGGCGGGTCTGCGCGTCGGCGAAGCCGCGGAGGTACCCGGCGTTGATCTCGGGCCCGAAGCCGGCCGGAGCGATCAGGATGAGTGAGTGGACCCGCTCCGGATGGCGGGCCGCGGCCGCGACCGCGACGGCGCCGCCCAGCGAGTGGCCGACCAGGTGAGCGCGCTCGACGCCGACCGCGTCGAGCACGCCGAGGACGGCGTCGACCAGCAGGCTCACCGAGCCATCCCCCACGTCCTTGGACGACGTGCCGTGGCCGGGCAGGTCGAGCGCATAGACGCGGTGCCGCGCAGCCAGCGGCTCGTGCAGGAACAGCCAGGAGTTGCGGTCGCCGCCGTAGCCGTGCACGAGCAGGACCACGTCGCCGTCCTGGCCGGCTCCGGCGTAGCGGATCTGCCGCCCGCCGACCTCGGCCGTCCGGACCTCGGGCCCGGCGGCGGCTTCGTCGGGCACCCCAGCTTCGATGACCGCTCGCGCCTGCGCGGCCGCGGCGTCGAGATCGGCGTCGCTGACGCCGGCGGGGGCGATCAGCGCGATCGTGCCGCTGACCGGCACGTCCTCGCCCACCCGGGCGACCAGGCGCCGCACGGTCCCGGCGTCGGCGGCCTCCAGCGTTCCGGCGATCTTGTCGGTCTCGATGTCCGCGAGCTCGTCGCCAACGCTCACCTCGTCACCTTCGGTGACGATCCAGCTGGTGATCTTGCCGAGCTGCATGGACAGGCCCCACTTCGGCATGGTCACGGCGACGATCCGATCGTCGGTCACCGGGTCCACCCTGCCTTGGGGGCACAACCCCCCGTCACCGCGACCACCGTGTCACCGTCTTCACGGCGTTGGCGATGCGCTGCGCGTCCGGGATGTACAGGTCCTCGAGCGCGTTCGAGAACGGGACCGGGGTGTGCGGCGCGGTCACCATCTCGATCGGGGCCTGCAGCGAGCCGAACGCCTTCTGCGCCACCAGCGCCGAGATGTCGGTGGCCATGGAGCACCGCGGGTGCGCCTCGTCCACCACCACCACCCGGCCGGTACCCTCGACGCTCTCCAAGACGGTGTCCTCGTCCAGCGGGCTGGTGGTGCGCAGATCGATCACCTCGCACTGGACCCCGTCGGCCGCGAGCTGCCTGGCCGCCTCGAGCGAGGTGTGCACCATCCGTCCCAGGGTCACGATCGTGACGTCGCCGCCCTCGCGCACCACGTTGGCCTCGCCGAACGGCAGCGTGTAGCTTTCCTCGGGCACTGGCCCGGCCAGGTCGTACAGCGCCTTGTGCTCGAAGAACATCACCGGGTCGTTGTCCCTGATCGCCTGGATCATCATGCCCTTCGCGTCGTAGGGCGTGGCCGGGAGCACTACCTTCAGCCCGGGGATGTGCGTGAACAGCGGATACAGGCACTGGGAGTGCTGGGCGGCGGCCCGCAGCCCGGCGCCGTACATGGTACGGATCACGACCGGCGTGACCGCCTTGCCGCCGAACATGTACCGGAACTTCGCGGCCTGGTTGTAGATCTGGTCGAAGCAGACGCCCATGAAGTCGACAAACATGAGCTCGGCCACGGGGCGCATCCCGGCCGTGGCCGCGCCGATCGCGGCGCCGATGAACGCCGACTCGGAGATCGGCGTGTCCAGCACCCGGCCCGGGAACTTGTGGTAGAGCCCCTTGGTGACGCCGAGTACCCCGCCCCAGGCGTCCTCGTCGCCTGGCGCCCCCTCGCCGCCCGCGTTGTCCTCGCCCATGACGATCACGCTCTCGTCGCGCTCCATCTCCTGGGCCAGCGCCTCATTGATCGCCTCGCGGTAGGTGATGCTGCGTGCCATGGCCGGCCTCCGATCAGTAGCGGACGTAAACGTCGGTGAGCAGGTCTGCCTCGGTCGGCGGCGGGGCCGTCTTCGCGTCGTCGACGGCCTGGTCGATCAGGGTCGCGACCTCAGTGTCTATGGCGTCGAGGTCGGCCTGCGCGAGCTCGCCGGTCTCGGTCACCCGGGCGGCGAAGCGCTTCAGGCAGTCGAGCTCGGCCCGCGCGCGGGCAACCTCGTCAGCCCGGTAGGTCTGCTGGTCGCCCTCGAAGTGGCCGAAGTAGCGGGTGAACTTCATCTCGATGAGTGTCGGCCCGGCGCCGCCGCGGGCGCGGGCGATCGCCTCGCTCGCCGCCTCGTGCACGGCAAAGAAGTCGAAGCCGTCGACGATCACGCCCGGCATCCCGAACCCGGCCGCGCGGTCGGCGATGTTATCGCTGGCTACCGACCAGGAACTGGCCGTGGACTCGGCGTAACCGTTGTTCTCGGCGACGAAGATGGCCGGCAGGTTCCACACGCAGGCCAGGTTCATGGACTCCAGCGTGGTGCCCTGGTTGCTGCCGCCGTCACCGAAGAACGCGACGCTCACCCCGCCCGTACCCTTGAGCTTGGCCGCCAGCGCGGTCCCGCAGATCAGCGGCGGGCCGCCGCCGACAATACCGTTGGCGCCGAGCATGCCCTTGGACAGGTCGGCGATGTGCATCGAGCCGCCCTTGCCGTGGCAGCTGCCGGTCTGGCGGCCGTAGATCTCGGCCATCATCTCCCCGACGTCCACGCCCTTGGCGATGCAGTGGCCATGGCCGCGGTGCGTACTGGCGATGGTGTCGCGGCCGTCGAGGTTGCCGCAGACGCCGACCGCCGAAGCCTCCTCGCCCGCGTACAGGTGCACGAACCCCGGGATCTCGCCGGTGGCGAACTCGGTGTGCACGCGCTCCTCGAACTCGCGGATGGTCCGCATCTGCCGGTAGGCAGCCAGCAGTTGCTCCCGGGTCAAGGCCCGCCGCTCCATCGTGTCGGTCATGTGCTCCCTACCCTCCTGAGTTGGTGCCTGAGCAGGCCGAGGCGGGCACTGGCCGCCAGGACCGCCGGGACGTCCACGCACCGCGGCCCGTCGGCGCGCAGCCGGACGGTGGGGTGGTCGCCGGGCTCGAAGGTGAGCTCCCGCTCGCCGTCGACGGCAATGACCCCGGCCCGCGTGTCGACCGGGTACACGGCCCCGGGGCGCATCCGCTCTATCTCTCGTACCCCGACCGGCACGACCAGACCCGGCGCGATCGGCGCGAGAACCTGCTCGGGCGCGTCGGCGGCGATGCGCGCGGTGACCCCGTGCGGGTCGCCGCGCGCCGCGGGGGACAGCTGGCCCAGGATACTGGACAGGCCGACGGCGTCGGGTTCCGCGAACGCGCAGAAGACCTGGGTCACCGTGGCCGGGTCCCAGACCGCGCGGGCCCCCACGTGACGCTCGGTGGACACGGCCACGTCGACCAGCGCGATCTCGACCCGGTCGGCTACCCGCGCCTCGAGCAGCTTGCTGCGCGTCATCGCTACGTCGGCCGGGACCGCCCCGGTCGCGGCCAGGCCCGCGGCCAGGCCCGCGATCGTCGCCTCCCGGACCGCGGGAAACACGTTGTTGGTTCCGGTCGACAGCGGCAACAGGGCCACATCGCCGGCCGCCGCCGCGGCCACCCGGGCGGTGCCGTCGCCGCCGAGGCAGACGATCACCCGCGCGCCCGCCGTCACCATGCGCCGGACCGCGTCCACCGTGTCCTGCGCGGTCTGCCGGATCGGCTGGCCGTCGAGGAACTCGACCTCCGGCCACCTGGTGTCCGGCCCGGACCGGGACTGGCCGCGGTGGCGCGTGGCCGCACGGAACACCGCCGCGGAGATGCCGCCGAGGTCCGTGGACAGCAGCACCCGGTGCACGCCGACCGCCTCGAGGGCCGGAAGCATGCGCTGGATCATGTTGGCCTTCTCGGCCGTCGGGAAGACCGAGGCCTGCGTCACCAGGCGCCGGATGTCGCGCCCGGACAGCGGGTTCGCCACGATCCCGACGATCGCATCACCCACGGTGTCGCTACCTCCCTGGCCATCCTCCCACGGCGGCCCGCGTCCGCCGAGGGGTGAGATGGCGCGGAAAAGGCTCAGAGCTGCGCCTAACCGGCGAAGGGAACGGCCGCCGGGCCAGAGATGGCCGAGAGCGCCCCGCCTACGGGCCGGCGGGGCGCCCTCTCGGGCGCGACCCGGCAGGAGTGGAGGCCGGGCGCGCCATACGACTATCACCGATCAGCCTGACCATCCGCTGGAAGAAAACTGAAGATGGTCTGTAAGCTTGCCTACCAGTTGGTCTACGTGACCTCCGAGGTCATGGTCGTGCCGGGCTGCGCCTGCCGCGGTATGCGGATCCGGAACGTGCTGCCGCGGCCCTCGGCGCTGTCCACCGCGATCGTGCCGTGGTGCGCGTCCACGATGTCCTTGGCGATGGCCAGCCCCAGGCCGGTGCCCGGGATCACCTGGCGCGTGGCGATCGCGGTGCGGAAGAAGCGCTCGAAGATGCGCGCCTGGTCGGCCGCGGGGATGCCGACGCCGGTGTCGGCGACCGAGAGCACGGCCTGGTCTTCGTCCATTCCGACACTGACCTCGACCCTCCCGCCGTCCGGGGTGAACTTCACGGCGTTGGAGATCAGGTTGCCGACGAGCTGGGCCATACGCGCCGGGTCGAGGACGAGCCGGGGGACGGCCGCGGCACAGAAGGCCAGGTCTATGTGCTTGCGCTGGGCCTCGGGGCGCATTTCTTCCACCACGCTGGCGGCGATGTCGGCGAGGTCCGCGCTGCGCAGTTCCACGGGCAGTTCCCCGGGCTGATTCTGGGAGAGGAACAGCAGGTCCTCGACCAGGCGCAGCAGGCGGTGCGCGTTCTTCTGAATGACCTCGGCGAATTGGTCGGTGCTCAGGTTGCTCGTGCGCTGATCCCGCAGCAGCCGGGCGTAACCGATGATCGAGGTCAGCGGTGTCCGCAGTTCGTGCGACACCAGGCCGAGGAAGTCGTCTTTCAGCCCGTCCAGCTCGCGCAGTCCCTCATTCTGGGTGCTGGGCTGCTGGGCGTGGCGGGTCAGCGCGTTCTCCGCCTCGACCTGGGCGGTGACGTCGCGGGAGATCCCGAAGGTACCGATGATCTGCCCGCCGTCGTCCCGCAGCGGCATCGTCGTGGTCGACACCCAGGCGTCCGGCTGGCCGTCGCGGGTTCCCCGCTCCACCTTCCCCACGATGGGCCGTCCGGTGCGGATGATCTGCTGCTCGTCCTCGAAGGTCGCCATAGCGTGCTCGCGGCCGAAGATGTCGAAGTCCGTCTGGCCGACTAACTCCTCCGCGGCCCGGCCCGGCGCGTACGCGGCGATCCAGCCCGCGCTGACCAGCAGGAACCGGCTCAGCAGGTCCTTGAAGCACACGCGCTCCTCGGCCGCGGACAGCAGGTTGCTCAGGCAGGTGAGCTTGAGGTCGTCCTGCGGGTTGCTCTCCCGCCGCCCCCCTGGTTGCGGCTGGGACATGGCCATCGCGGTCCCCCTTTGACCGGCTATTGCGCGCAACGACCGGCGTTCCGTGGGTAGCCCCTTATAGCCACGGATCGCCGCTGATCACGTACTGGCTGACGAGTTTCAGGCAAACGAGCGCGGGCGGCCTCATGGTCGGCCGTTCTGTATTATTTCCGCTATTTCATCCCACCGGGCGAACTCGGCCACATTCCGTATCTCCCCCGTTCAGGTCCCTAAACCAGTTCTCAACCCGGCAGGCCGCCCTATTGACACCGCTTACAACGCGCTCAGCAGGATGGCCCGCAGGTCGTCGTGGCTCAGCACGACCGGATTGCCCTGCATGCTGCTCGATCTGGCGGCCTGGGCGGCAATGGCATCGGCCTGCTGGACGCGGACGCCGAACGCGGCCAGGCCCGGTATCGCGAGCAGGGTGATCGTCTCGCGGATCCAGGCCAGGCCCTCGTCCAGGGTCGCGCCGGGCTCGCCGGTCAGCAGCCGGGCCGCCTCGGCGTACCGGTCCAGGGCCGGCTGGTCCGGCGGCCCCGACCGCAGCGCCCGCACGTTCGCCTCGATGACCGGCGCCAGCAGCGCGGCGCACGCCGCGCCGTGCGGCACCGGCGCGGTCCCGCCGACGACGCCGGCCAGCCCGTGCACGGCTCCCAGCTTCGCGTTGGCCAGCGCGATCCCGCCCAGCAGGCTGCACACGGCCATGTCCGCACGGGCCGCGCCGTCCGCGCCGTCGGCGTAGGCGGCGCGCAGGCCCGCCGCGGCGCGGCGCAGCCCCTCGCGGGCCAGGCCGTCGGTCACCGGGTTGGCCCGGACCGAGACGAACGGCTCCAGGCACTGGGTCAGCGCGTCCATGCCGCTGGCCGCGGTGACCGGCGGCGGGCAGGAGGCGCTGAGCTCGGGATCGACCAGCGCGACCCGGGGGAGCATCAACGGGCTGCGCAGGCTGGCCTTGACCTGGTGCTCGGGCACGGCGAGCACGGCGTTGGCGGTCACCTCCGCGCCGGTGCCCGCGGTGGTGGGCACCGCCACGCAGGGCACCGAGGGCCGGGTGACCTTCCGGCCGGCCCCGACGACCTCCAGGTAGTCCAGCGGGTCGCCGCCGTTGCCGAGCAGCATGGCCACGGCCTTGCCGGTGTCGATCACGCTGCCGCCGCCGATCGCCGCGACCACGTCCGCGCCGTGCCCGCGCGCCGCGGCCACGCCCGCCCGGGCCAGTTCGGCGGTGGGCTCGCCGCCCACCGGGAACACCGCGGCCGGCAGCCCCAGCCCGGCCAGCAGCTCGGCGTGGCGCTCTGGGCTGGCTCCCGTGCACACCAGCACCCGGGACCCGAGCCCGGCCAGCACGCCCGGCAGCCCGGCCGCCCGGCCGGGGCCGGCCATGATGCGCCCGGCGGTGGCGAACTCGAAACCCGCGGCGGTCACGGCGGGCCGCTCGCCCCGGCCTCCCACGCCTCGCCGCCCTCGGGGAACACCGCCGAGTACCTCACCGACTCCCGGGGCCTGGCCATCATCTCCGCCACGCGGTCCCGCCAGGCCGCGTAGTGCGCCGTCTGCTTGTGCGCGGCCGCGGCGTCGCTGTCCCGGTAGACCTCGACCAGGACCATGTGCTCGGGGTCATCCTGGTCCTGGATGACGTCGAAGCGCAGCACGCCCGGCTCGGCCAGCGACGCCCGCGCGTTGGCCAGCGTGGCGTCCAGGAAAGCCCCGGCCCGCCCGGGCCGGACCCGGGCATGAACATGAACCACCAGCATGCGCTCATCCTGCTACACCAGGCCCGGTCCCGTGAGCAGGGCCGATGATCAGGCCACCCAGGCCCGGCTAGCGTCCGGGCGGCACGGGCTCGGCGCAGGCGCTGGCCAGCTGGCGCAGCGCGCGCTCCAGGATCGGCCGCAGCGGCTCCGGCGGGTCGGCGGCGTACCAGCGCCTGATGGCCACCTGCGAGGCCGCGGTGACCGCACCCGCCAGGACCTGCGGGAACATGTCGGCCTCGAGGCCGGTTCCGATTCGCTCGGCGATCGCCGCGGCTAGCGCGTTCTGCATCTCGAAGTTGACCTTCAGGTACTCGCCGCGCATCGCGGGCGTCTGCAGGACCCGCCCGAGCGCGGCCATCCTCTCCCGGCCGAACGCCTGGTCGGTGCCCTCGTAGTGCTCAAGCACCGCGTGGGTCAGCGCCTCCCACAGCGGCTCGGTGACCGGGCGCTCGAGCAGTGACATGCCGATCCGCCTGGCCCGGTCCGCCCCGATCGCGGCGACCGCCTCGTACTTGCTGGCGAAGTAGTTGCGGAAGGTCCGCAGCGCCACGTCCGCCTCGGCGGTGATGTTCTCGATCGTGACGTTGTCCAGGCCTCGCTCGACGGCCAGCCGGAGCGCGGCCGAGCTCAGCGCCTGATGCGTGGCCAGCTTCTTGCGCTCTCGCAGGCCGGTCATCCGGCTACCTTAAGTAAATCTTGCTTATTAAGCAAATTTGCTCTTAAGGCAAGAATCTGCCAGAGTGACGAGTATGACGACGTCAGACGCGGCGGCCACGGCCGACGTCGTGATCGTCGGCGGCGGACCCACCGGGCTGATGCTGGCGGCCGAGCTCCGGCTGGGCGGCGCCGACCCGGTGGTGCTCGAGCGGCTGCCGGAGATCAGCCAGATACCGAAGGGCAACGGCCTGGTCGGCCAGATCGTGCCGACGCTGGACTACCGGGGCCTGACGGACCGGTTCCGGGCGGAGGCCACGTACACCGGGGCGGTGCCAGGGTTTCCGTTCGGCCCGCTGCAGCTGGATTTCTCGCGGCTGGGCCGGGGCCCGCTGGACGTCATGGCGATACCGCAGCGAAAGCTCGAGAAGGTGCTGGACGAGTGGCTGCGTGACCTCGGCGGCAGCGTCCGGCGCGGGCACGAGGTGCTGGCCCTGTCCCGGCCCGGTGACGGGTCGCCGGTCACGCTCGACGTGCGCGGGCCGGACGGCGACTACCGGGTGCGCACGCGCTACCTGGTGGGCTGCGACGGCGCCCGCAGCCTGGTACGCAAGCAGGCCGGGATCGGCTTCCCGGGGGTCACCTCGTCGGACATCGCCCGGATCGGCCGGGTGTTCCTGCCGACGGTGCGGGTCACGCCGGACGGCGGTCATGCGGACGTGCCGGGCGTCGGCCGGGTGCCGCTGATGATGACGACCCAGACGCCGCGCGGTGCGTACTCTTTCGCCCCGCTGACGTCGCTGGACAAGACCGCCGAGCCGGGCATGTTCATCCTCCATACGAGGGAGGGCGACTCCTGCGCGCCGGACGGCCCCGACGCCCCGATGACCCTCGACGAGCTGCGCGAAAGCGCCCGCCGGGTGCTCGGCGCCGACCTGCCGATGCGCGACCCGCAGTGGCTGACCAGGACCGTGGGCAACAGCCGGCAGGCAGACCGGTACCGGGCGGGCCCGGTGCTGCTGGCGGGCGACGCCGCGCACGTCTTCGGATACGGAGGGTCGCTCAACGTCGGCCTGCTCGACGCGGTCAACCTCGGCTGGAAGCTCGCCGCCCAGGTCGCCGGGTGGGCCCCGGACGGCCTGCTGGACTCCTACCAGGCCGAGCGGCACCTGGCCGGGGAGCGGGCGCTCCTGCAGACCAGGGCGCAGAAGGCGCTGTCCGCCAGCGGCGAGTACGCGGTGGCGCTGCGCGAGCTGTTCGGTGAGCTGATGCAGTTCTCCGAGCCGCTGCGGCACGTCGGCACGACCGTAGAGGGCTCCGACGTGCGCTACGAGATGCCCAGCGGACCGGCGCGGCCACACCCGCTGGCCGGGCGGTTCGCGCCGGACCTGCAGCTGGACGTCGGCCACGGCGTCACCCGGGTCGCCGAGCTGGTCCGGTCGGCGCGGGGCGTGCTGCTCGACCTCAGTGGCGGTGAAGCCGCTGGCTCCGCCGCGGGCTGGCATGACCGGGTCAGCGTCACCGCCGCGCGGCCGCTGGCGCCGCCCGCGCCCGCCGCCGCGATGCTGATCCGGCCGGACGGGTACGTCGCCTGGGCGGCCGGGCCGGATCCGGCCGGCCTGGCCCGCGGGCTGCCCGAGGCGCTCCGCACCTGGTTCGGCGAGCCCGGGCCGTCAGAGCCGGGCGCGGAGGGGCGCGCAGGCGCCTAGGCCAGGTTCGCCCGGACCGCCTCCAGCGCGGCCTGGATGTTCTCGACCGAGTTCGCGTAGGAGAAACGCAGGAACCCCTCGCCGTAGCCGCCGAATGCGGTGCCGGACAGGGCCGCGACGCCGGCGTCTGATAGCAGCCGGTTCGCGAGCGGCCCCGAGGCCAGGCCGGTACCGGTGATGTTCGGGAACACGTAGAACGCGCCTTGCGGCTCCAGGCAGGTGATGCCGGGAATGTCGTTCAGCCCCGCGACGATGACGTCGCGGCGGCGGCGGAACTCTTCGACCATCTCCTCGACCGGCTCCCAGGGGCCCTGCAGCGCCGCGATGGCGGCGAACTGGCTGAACGCTGATGTGCACGACACCGTGTTGATCACCAGCCGGTTCACCGGCTCGACCAGGGAGGGCGGGAACACGCCGAAGCCGAGCCGCCAGCCGGTCATCGCGAAGGTTTTGGACCACCCGTCGAGCAGGATCGTGCGGTCGGCCATGCCGTCGACGTCGAGCACGCTCGCGTGCGGCTGGCGGCCGTACCGGATGGCCCAGTACACCTCGTCGGACAGCACGATCAGGTCGCGGCGCATCGCGATCTCCGCGATCGCCTCGCAGTCCTCGCGGGTCAGCGCCGACCCGCACGGGTTATGCGGCGAGTTGATGATGAGCAGCTTCGACCGGTCGGTGACCAGCCGGGCCAGCTCGTCGGTGTCGATCCGGAACTCGTTGCCCTCGCGCAGCGGGATCGGGACCGCCGCCGCGCCCGCGAACGAGGTGATCGACTCGTACATCGGGAAGCTGGGATCCGGGTAGAGCACCTCGTCGCCCTCGCCGCACAGCGCCATGATCGTGTAAAACATGATCGGCTTGGCGCCCGGCGTCACGATCACCCGGTCCGGCGTGATCCGCATCCGCCCGGTGCGTTCCAGGAACTCGGCCACGGCCTCGCGCAGCGGCGGGATCCCCGGCGCGGGCACGTAATGGGTCTGCCCGGCCCGCAGGGCCTCGACCGCGGCCTCGATGATGTGCGGGGCGGTCGGGAAGTCCGGCTCCCCGATCTCCAGGTGGATGACCTTGCTCCCGGCGGCCTCCATGGCCTTGGCCCGGGCCAGTACCTCGAAAGCGGATTCGGTGCCGAGCCTGCCCATGCGATCTGCCAGGGAGAATGACGTCATGATCGGATGATAAGTCCGGGCGGGCCGGGCAGTAAGGGCCGGGTGTTCCACGGTATGAGCGTTCCCAGGCCGGCTCTTGCCCCCGGCCGGGCGACACGTCAGCCTGGAAGTCGCTGGTCACTGGAGAAGGGGGATGGACTTGACTTCCGACGGGACAGACGCGCGGTCAGCGCCGATCGCGCGCTCGGGCAGCGAGTTCGACGTCGGGCGGCTGTTCGCGGCGGCCGAACCCGACTTCGCCCGCTACGAGGTGGTCAAGGACCTCGTCGACGAGTGCATCGACCTGTCGCTCAACTACCGCCAGAGCGGGCACCCCGGCGGGTCGCGGTCCAAGGTGCACATGATGCTGGCGCTGCTGCTGTCCGGCGCGATGCGCTGGGACCTGCTGCGGCCGTGGCGCCGCTTCGGCGACCGGTTCGTGCTGTCCGCGGGGCACACGGTGCCGCTGGTCTACGCGACGCTCGCGGTGCTCAACGAGGCGATGCGGGCCCGGTACCGCCGCACCGGGGAGGCCGAGTTCGCGTTCCCCGATGACGGCCGCTGGGCGCTGACCTGGGAGTGGCTGCTCAAGCTGCGCCGGCGCGGCGGGCTGCCCGGGCACGCGGAGATGGAAGGCCGGACGCTGTTCCTGAAGTTCAACACCGGTCCCTCCGGGCACGGCATGCCGCCGGCCGCCGGCGAGGCCCTGGCCCTGAACATGGCGTGGGGCCTCGGCCTGGACAACCTGGTCTTCATGGTCGACTGGAACGACTTCGGCATCGACCCCCGGCCGGCCTCCAGCGTGGTCCACGGCACGCCGGTGGACTGGTTCGAGCCGTACGGCTGGCGGGTCACCGGTACCGAGCACGGCATGCAGTGGGGGCCGGTCACCGACACGGTCCTGGAGGCGGCCTGCGGCGCCAACCCCGGCCACGTGCCGACCATGGCCTGGTTCGTCACGCAGAAGGGCCGCGGCTACGGCAAGGTCGACGCGGCCAGCCACGGCACCCCCTTTCCGATGAACGCCGAGCCGTTCTGGGCCGTGCGCAAAGGCTTCATGAGCAAGTACGGGGTCGAGTACGCCGGCGTCGACTCGCCCGCGCCGGCCGGTCCCGACGCGGTCGCCGCGCAGGCCGAGGCGAACCTGCGCGTCGCGATGAGCGTCCTGGACCGCGACGACGGCCTGGTGACCTGGCTGTCAGACCGGCTGGCCGCGATCGCCGGCACGGTACCCGACGACATCAAGGGCTTCCGGCTCGGCGGTCCGTCGCCGGGGGTGTTCACCGACCGCCGCATCTTCGACGTGACGAGCTACCCGGACGGCATGTGGAAGAAGCCGGGGGAGAAGGCCGCGAACCGGGCCGGCCTGGCCGCCTGGGGGTCGTACGTGAACTCGCTGGCGCTGGCCGAGCACGGCCGGCCGCTGTTCATCGCGGCCTCTGCCGACCTGGCCGAGTCCACCAACATCGCCGGCTTCGGGCAGGACTTCGACGGCCGGCCCGGCACCGGCTGGTACGAGCGCGATCAGAACCCGACCGGGGCGCTGCTGCCCACCGAGATCACCGAGTTCTCCAACGCCGGGCTGGTCGCCGGGCTGGCCACGGTCAACCTGGCCGAAGACCCGTTCGGGGAGTTCGACGGGTTCTGGGGCGCATGCTCCACGTACGGCTCCTTCTCCTACCTCAAGTACGGGGAGATGCGGCTGTTCAGCCAGCTGGCCCAGGACAGCGAGCTCAAGGTCGGCAAGCTGCTTTGGATCGCGGGCCACTCGGGGCCGGAGACTGCCGAGGACTCCCGCACCCACTTCGGCATCTTCGCGATCGGCGTCACCCAGCTGTTCCCCGACGGGCACGTCATCGACCTGCACCCGTGGGAGTACAACGAGGTGCCGGTGCTGCTGGGCACGGCGTTCGGGCTCGACGTCCCGATCGTCGCGCTGCACCTGACCCGCCCGCCGGTCGAGATACCGGACCGGGAGGCGCTGGGCATCCCGTCCCACTTCGCCGCCGCGCGCGGCGCCTACGTGCTGCGCGAGTACCGGCCGGGCCAGCCGAAGGGCGGCACCGTGTACGTTCGCGGCACCATGCCCACGCGGAACCTGGTCAACGTGCTGCCGAAGCTGGACGCGCAGGGGCTCAACGTCAAGATCGTCGCGGCGATCAGCCCGCAGCTGTTCGCGCGCCAGCCGGAGGCCTACCGGCGGTCGGTCATCGGCCCGGCGGACCGGCTGGACGCCATGGTGATCACCAACGGCGGCTTCAAGCTGATGCGGGACTGGGCGGACGGCCCGCTGGTCCGCGAGTACTCGCTGTCGTCCGACTGGGACGACCGGTGGCGCACCGGCGGCTCGGTCGCCGAGGTGATCGAGGAGGCGCATCTCGACGACGCTCACATCCTGGCCGCGCTGGAACGCTTCGCCGCCGACCGGCCCGGCCGGCTGCGCCGGCTCCGCGAGCAGCTTGACGACGCCTGACCGGGCCGCCGGCCCGTTTCAGGGATACTGATCCTGTGCGGCAGGTGCTGTGCCCCGTGCTGGTAGCGCGGGACAACGAGACCAGCCACCTGCAGGCTGCCCTGGTCAAGGCGGAGGCGGGTCAGGGCGGCGCCGTGTTCCTGACCGGCGAAGCCGGGATCGGGAAGTCGCGGCTGGTCCGCGAGACCGCTCGCGCGGCGGGCGCGCGCGGCCAGGTCGTCCTGACCGGGCGGGCGGTGGCCGGCGGCATGCCCACGCCGTTCCGGCCCTTCGCCGAGGCGCTGGTATCGGCCGGGCGGGCAGGCCGCCTGCCGGACAGCGCGGACCTGGACCCGTTCCGGCCCGCGCTCGGGCGGCTGATACCGCAGTGGCGGCCGCCTGCGGGCGCGGCCGGCGATGAATCCCTGGTCGTGCTCGGCGAGGCGGTGCTGCGGCTGCTGCGCGTGCTGTCCCCCGAGGCCGGGTGCCTGCTCGTGCTGGAGGACCTGCACTGGGCCGACCTGGAGACACTGGCCCTGCTCGAGTACCTGGCCGACAACCTCTCGGCCGAGCGGGTGCTCTGTCTCGGCACCCCTGCGCGACGAGGAAGACGGCGGGCCGGCCGGCCTGGCCAGCGCGCTGGAAGCCCGCGGGTCCGCGGCCGTGCTGCCGCTGCGCCGGCTGGACCCGGCGGCGATGGCCCGGATGACCCTGGCCTGCGTGGGCGCCGTCGACCTGCCGCGCCCGGTCCAGTCGTTCGTCGCCGAGCGGGCCGAGGGCATCCCGTTCCTGGTCGAGGAGGTCCTCGCCGGCCTGATCGCGGAAGGGGCGCTGGCCGAGCGGGACGGCACCTGGCAGGCCGGTGACCTGGCCGCGGCCGGGATCCCGGGCACGTTCGCGGACGCGGTACGGCGTCGGCTCGACGCCGTCGACGCGAATTCCCGCCGGGTACTGGGCGCCGCCGCGGTCCTCGGCCGGCGGTTCGACTGGTGGCTGCTGAGCCCGGTCACCGGCCTGGCCGACGCCGCGGTCGTGGCGGCGCTGCGGCGCGGCGTGGGCCTGCAGCTAGTCGTGGCCGAGCGCGAGAGCTTCCGGTTCCGGCACGCGCTGACCCACGACGCGGTGCTGGCCGGGCTGCTGCCGCCGGAACGGGCCCTGCTGGCGGGCCAGGCGCTGGCGGCGGTAGAAGCGGCGCATCCCGGCCTGCCCGGCGAGGCGTGCCTGCTGGCCGCCGACCTGGCCGAGCGGGCAGGTTACCCGGCGCGGGCCGGCGGCCTGCTGCTCGAGGCCGGGCGCCGTGACCTGGCCGTGGGCGCGCTGGCCAGCGCCGAGCACGCGCTGACCCGGGCGCGTCACCTGATCGTCCCCGGTGACGTAACGGCGCACGCCGCGCTGCTGACTCTCCTCGACGAGGCGCTGACCGAGGTGTTCGCGATGTCCGGACAGGTCGACCGGGCCATCGAGATGGGCCAGACGCTGCTCGCCCGGCTGGACCGCCAGGTCCCGTCGGCCCGGGTCGCGGCGCTGCACCTGGGCATAGCGCGGGCGGCGATCGCCGGCGCCCGGTGGGCGGAGGCCGCCGCCAGCATCGAGGTCGCCCGCGAGTCCGGGGCCGACGCCGCGCAGCCGACGCCTGCGCGGCGCAGGTCGCCGTCGGCCGGGGACGCCTGGCCGAGGCCGGCGAGCTGGCCCGGGCCGCCCTGCGCGCCGCCGAAAGCGAGGGACGGCCGGACGTGGCGTGTGAGGCCCTGGAGGTGATCGGCCGGGTCGCCCGGCAGCGGGACCTGGAAGCCGCGGAAGGCGCGTTCGCCCGGGCCGCGGACCTGGCCAGCGCGCACGGGCTGCGGCTGTGGCGGCTGCGGGCGCTGCACGAGCTGGGCACGATCGACCAGTTGCGCACCGAGAGCGTGGACCGGCTGCTGGAAGCGCGCGAGCTGGCCGTGGCCCAGGGCGCGCTGGCCCTCACGGCCACCCTCGACCTGCAGATCGCCGCCGGGCTGAACAAGCAGTTCCGGGCCGATGAGGCCTTGGAGGCCGCCCGGCGGTCGGTGGACGCGGCGCGCCGGTTCCGGCTGGCCGTGCTGCCGATGGCCCTGATCTTCCAGGCCACCGCGCACGCGATCCGCGGTGAGCACGGACCGATGGAAGCCATGATCGCCGAGGCGGTCGCGCTCGCTCCCGAGGACCAGGACGTGCTCGGCTGCGCCTGGGGGCACTGCCGCGCGACGTTCTCGCTGCTGGCCGAGGACCCCGGCGAGGCGCACGCGCAGATGGCGACCGGGGCCGCGCTGATCCTGAGCTCCCCGGCGACGATCGCGCCGCCGTTCCTGGGACTGTGGCCGCTGCTGGGCGCCGCGCTGGACCGCGACGCCGGCGATGCCACGGCCCGGGTCCGGGCCGCGCACGGCACCCGGCACCTGGTCGTCGCGGCCCTGCTCGGTTACGCCGACGCCGTCCGGGCCGGCCGGCGCGGCGAGCGGGCGGCGGCCGGTGCGGCGTTCGCCGCCGCGGACGCCCAGATGGGACCGCTGGTGGCCTGGTACCGGCAGTACGCCCGCCGGATCACCGCCGAGGCGGCGCTCGCCGACGGCTGGGGTGACCCGGTCGCATGGCTGCGCGAGGCCGCGGCCTACTTCGCGGCACGCGGCGACGAGCGGGTGGCGGCCGCCTGCCGCGGGCTGCTGCGCCGGGCCGGGTCGCCGGTGCCGAGGCGGCGACCCGGCCAGGGAGAACTGCCCGGCCCGTTGCGGGCGCTGGGCGTGACCGAACGGGAAGCCGACGTGCTCCGGCTGCTCGCGGCGGGACTGAGCAACCGGGAGATCGCGGAGCGGATGTTCCTGTCGCCGCGCACCGTCGAGAAGCACGTGGCGAGCCTGCTGGCCAAGACCGGGCTGCGCCGCGCCCAGGTAGCCGGGTACTCCGCCGCGCTAGGCGGGTAGCCGCCGTCGCGCGGATTGGGTAGTCGTACCGACGACAGGCCGGAGGCCGGGCGCCACGATGGGCGCATGCTGACGCAGAACGCCACCGCCGTGCTGGAGCGCCCCGGCGCCCGGCTGGCGTACGAGGTGACCGGGGAGGGGCCGGCCGTGGTGCTCGTCCACGGCTTCGGGCTGGACCGGCGCATGTGGGACCCGCAGGCGGAGCACCTGGCGGCCCGGCACCGGGTGGTGCGCTACGACTGCCGCGGGTTCGGCGCCTCCGGGCCGGCTGACCCCGCCGTTCCCTACACCCACGCCGGCGACCTCCTGGCGCTGCTCGACCACCTCGCCATCGGCGACGCGGCGCTGGTCGGCCTGTCGTTCGGCGGGCGAGTGGTGCTGCAGGCCGCGCTGGCCGCCCCGGACCGGGTCCGGGGCCTGGTCCTGCTCGACGCGGTGCTCGACGGCGTCCCCTGGGACCCGGAGTCGGCGGCCGGTCTCGACGAAGTCGCCCGGCGGGTCCGGGCGGGCGGCCTCCCGGCCGGCCGGGCGGCCTGGCTGGCCCATCCGCTGTTCGCCGCCGCGCGCCAGCGGCCCGGCCTGGCCAGCCGCCTCGCGGCCATGGTCGCGGACTACCCCGGCCAGCACTGGCTCGGCCAGGACCCGCACCAGCGGACCGGGCCCGAGCCGATCGACGCGCTGGAGCAGGTCACCGTGCCCACGCTGGTGGCGGTGGGCGACCAGGATGTGCCGGGCTTCCGCGAGATGTCCGCGGTGCTCGCCCGGCGCATCCCCGGCGCCCAGTACCGCGTGATCAGCGGCGCCGGCCATATGACCAACCTGGAGCAGCCCGCGGCCGTCAACGACCTGCTGGCCCGGTTCCTGGCCGAGCTGCCGCCGTTGTCCGCCCGGCGGGCAGGCGCGCGGGCATCGGCCGCGCCGGCCGGGGATGAGCCATGGAACCGGTGAAGGCCAGGCCCGTGGTGGTGGCAGCCGTCCAGGCCGCGCCCGTCCTGCTGGATCGCGAGGCGACGATCGGCAAGGTCGTCGCGCTCGCCGAGCAGGCAGCAGCCGACGGGGCCCGGCTCGTGGCGTTCCCCGAGGCGTTCGTCCCCGGTTATCCCGACTGGGTGTGGCGGACCCGGCCGTGGGACGCCGACGCTACCGCCCTGTACGCCAGGCTCCTGGACCAGGCCGTGGTGGTCGGGTCCCCCGCGGCCGGGGTGCTCGCCGAGACCGCCCGGCGGCTGCAGATCGGCCGCCGGGACAACGCCGAATTCCATGAACCGACGGAGGCCTAGATGGAGACAGCAGCAGTTCAGAACCCGGCCACTCGTGACCGGGCCCCAGCCGCGGACGCCTTGGTATCGGCCGAGTGGCTCGAAGCGCACCTGCGCGACCCCGGGGTGCGGGTGGTCGAGGTCGACGTGAGCAGGCTCGCCTACGACGAGTGGCATATCGACGGGGCCGTGCTGTGGAACATCTACGCCGACCTCAAGGACGCCGGCTACCGGCTCGTCGACGCCGCGGCGGTGCAGCGGCTGCTGGTCCGCTCCGGGATCGGCCGGGACACGACGGTGGTGTGCTACGGATACGGGCCCGCCATGGGTTTCTGGCTGATGAAACTCTACGGCCACGCCGACGTGCGCATCCTCGACTGCTCGCGCGACGCGTGGCGGTCACAAGGGCGCCCGCGGAGCAGGTCCGCGGCCGAGCCGGCCGCCGCCGACTATGCCCTGCCCGCCGAAAGCGAGCGCGTGCGCGCGGACCACCACGCGGTGCGCCACGCGATCGGCGCACCGGGCAGCACCATCGTCGACGTGCGTTCGGAGGCCGAGTACCGGGGAGAGCGGTTCTGGCCCTCCGGCGGCATGGAGCCGGGAGGCCGCGCCGGGCACGTCCCCTCCGCGGTCCACCAGCCCGTCGAAGATCTCTACGACCGGCGCGGGTCATTCCGCGGCGCCGCCGACCTCCGCGGCGTCTTCTCCTCCGTCGACCTCGACGGCGAGGGCGAGCTGATCACGTACTGCACGATCGGCGGGCGGGCCAGCACCGCCTGGTTCGTGCTCACCTACCTGCTCGGCCGCGATCACGTCCGCGTGTACGACGGGTCGTGGGCCGAGTGGGGCCGCCTGGCCGACACCCCGGTCGAGCAGGCCCGGTGCCTACCGGACCCGGGTTAACGGGGTTAACATTGCCGGAAGGGATCTGGCCTGGCCTCAGGCAGCCGCCCGCGTCCCCGGATGCCCGGGCCGGAAGGGGAACCACGTGACTATCGCCGCTGAAACCCTGGATCGCATCGAAGGCGAAGACCTCAGCGGGCTCGGCCGGTCCGACATCGACGACGTGATCGAGTACGTTCACGTCCCCACGGCGCGCTTGCCCGATTACCGCAAGCTCTACGACCGGTACCTGCGGCAGCGCTGGAACGTCAACGAGCTCGACTTCACCGAGGACCGGGTGAACTGGGCCGAGCGCATGACCGGCGACGCGCGCAACTCGTTCCTGTCGATCGCCTCCGGCTTCCACCACGGGGAGCGGCAGGTGGAGGTGGAGCTGGCCCCGCTGCTGTTCGGCGTCAGCGAGGACTACAAGATCTTCCTGACCAGCCAGCTCGAGGACGAAGCGCGGCACACCGTGTTCTTCGACCGCTTCTACCGTGACGTCGTGGGGCTGGACGGCGACGGCATCATGGACGTCCTCGACGGGTCGTGGCCCTACATCCAGGAGACGTTCGTCGGGCCGTTCGGCCTGCTCGCCTACCTGACCGACGACCTGCGCCGGGATCCCTACGACAAGCACCTGCAGATGAAGTACGCCACCACGTACTTCATCTGGATCGAGGGGGTTCTCGCGCTGTCGGTGATGAAGATCACCCTGAACTTCGCACGCGACTTCCGGGTCCTGCCCGCGTTCTACACCGGGTTCACCGCCACCTGCCGGGACGAGGCCCGCCACGTGCAGGCCGGCATGCGGTTCGTGCGGGACCTGCTCGCCGAGGACCCGGCGCACGTGAAGGACCTGCACGAAACGCTGCGGACCCTGCTCACCATGAGCGCCGCCCGTTCGAGCTACGTCTACTACGAGCCGCTCGGCTGGTCCGAGGACCGGGTCTCGGAGCTGTTCATGCACCAGCTGCACCGGAAGCTGGACATGGTCGGGGTATCGCTCCCGGCCGAGATGGAGGACATGCTGCAGATGGCCAAGCCGACGCTAGCCGGGGGGTGAAATGGCCGGGTTCATGACCCAGGCGTGGGCGCAGGACTGCCGCAGCGCCTTCAACGCGTGGCCCAGCGAGGAGCGCAAGGCCAGCAAGCTGCAGGACTTCTGGGACTGGATCAACATGATCCGCCCGTTCGTGACCGGCCGCCTGGCCCTCAGCGTGCGGGACATGCCGCCGGGCGCCGACGGTGACACCCTGGTCCTGGACTTCGACGGCGGCACGATCACCGCCGCGTCGGTCCTCAACCGGGCCGACGCCGAGGCCAGCGCGGTGTTCCTGCTGGCCGGCAGCTACGCCGACTGGCAGGCGATGCTCGCCGGGTACGACGTCGGGAAGATGGTGATGTACCGCAAGCTGATGCTCGAGAAGGGCGACACCCTGCAGTTCTTCACCGCCGCCTTCTTCTGGACCGAACTGCTCGCGATCATCCAGTCTGTCCGGGTCACCGCGGCGGAGCGGGTCTGATCCGGCGCGGCGTGACGGCGGGCGAGCGTCCCGGCCGCGGCTAGTCCCGGGCAGCGGCCCGCTCGCTGGCCAGTTGCGCCAGCCGGGCGGCCATTCCCTGGCGCCGGGCCTGCCACAGCCCGTACTTCGCGAGCAGCCCGTTGGACGTCAGCAGCAGGCGCTTGCTGGCGGGCGCCACGAAGCCCCTGGTGGTGTGCGGCGCGTAGACCGCTCCGCGCGGCCCCACGTCCAGCCAGCCGGTGAAGATCCGGGTGCTCAGCCCGACCAGCTGCGGCCGGTAGGAATGGGCGAGCAGCCCCGCGCGGCGGCCGCCGGGGGGCAGCAGCCCGCCGGGCACGGCCAGCCGCAGGCCTGCCGGGTCCTGCCCGGCCAGGTGCACGGGGACCAGAACGGGAAAGCCGTCGGCTCCCCGGTAGGCCAGGACCCGGTGCGGCAGCGCGGCGATCTGCCGGGCGGCCCGGGACACGTCGAGCCGCGGCCAGGTCCCGTTCTGCGGCGGCGGCTGCGGGTCGGCCGGGCCGGGCCAGGCGCTTCCGGTGACCGACATCTCGCCGGAGGCGCTCGGGTCGGGCCAGGCGGTGATGCGCTCCACGGCTAGGTCCACGAGCACCCGCTCGCCGTAGTACTCCCGCAGCAGCCGGTCCCAGACCGGGCCGCGCATGACCTTCCCGAGGTAGTGCTCCACCTGGGGGGTCAGCGCTTCCAGTTGCGCGCGGGACGGCGTGAGGTCGACCGAGGCGGTGCCCTGGGCCAGCACGAACGCGGGGCTGGCCGAGTACCCGTGCTCGCGGGCGTGGTAGGCCAGCGCGATCCGCGGGTCAGCGACGATCCGCTTCAGCTTCCGGCCGAAGCCCAGCGAGGTGGTGAACCCGAGCGTGCCCAGGTCCCGGTCGCCGATGCCGCACGGCGCGACGGCCATGACCACCGCCCCGCCCGCGGGGGTGGTGTAGCCCAGGGCCGCGGTGATGTCGCCCTTGACCACGTCATCGACCTCGTCCGGCCAGCGAACCTGGTGTCCCCTGCCGTCATCCATGCCCGGACCATACCTGCTGCCCGGTCGGCCGCTCAGGTGGGGCAGGTCACGGCCCAGACGGTGGCGGCGATCTCGACCGGTTCGGCGGGCAGCAGCCGACGGCACCGCTCGCGCAGCCGGGCGCGGCGCTCGGGGTCCAGGGACGCCGCGTACGCCCCGGCCGGGCCGACGCCGAGCGTGAACGGCTGCCAGTACTCGTCGAACGTGGCGTGCCGGACCCGGACGGTCAGCGTCGCGGCCCGCGCCGGCCCGAGCCCGGCCCGCGCGCACAGCCGGGCCAGGTCGCCTTCGCGGGCCCCGGCCAGATCCGACTCATCATCAGCGTCCGGGTCCAGTTCGCGCGCTGCCCGCCAGAACGGCGCCACCGGGCTGCGTCCTCCGGCGTGATCCCACACGCAGGCCGCCACCACGCCGCCCGGCCCGGTGACCCGGCCCATCTCCCGCAGCCCGGCCACCGGATCGGTCATGAAGTGCACGACCAGCTGCGCCAGCGTGACGTCGAAGACCCCGTCGCCGAAGGGCAGCTGCTCGGCCGCTGACCGCCGGACATCTACCCCGGGCAGCCGCTGCGCCGCCGCGGCGGCGAACGACGCCGACGGTTCCACCGCGCAGACCGCGCCGGCGCCCAGCCTGCTGACCAGCTCGGCCGCCAGCGCTCCGGGCCCGCACCCGACATCCAGCGCCCGGTGACCCGGGCGCACTCCGGCCAGGTCGGCGAACTGCGCCGCGAGCGGCTCGGAGTACCTTCCCATGAAGCGCAGGTAGGCGTCCGCGCTGACGTTGAAGCTCATCCTGCGAACCTACCCGCGGCGACGGCGGATCCCCGGATTACTGTTGGAGCCGGGACCGGGCAGCAGGGGAGAAGAGGGCGCGTCGTGGCCGAGGAACAGACGGACAGTCGGCGTGCCGCCGCGGCGGACCCCGCGATCGACACCGCGGTCGCCCATCCGGCCCGCGTCTACGACTACTGGCTGGGCGGCACCAACAACTTCGCGGCCGACCGCGAGGCGGCCGAGCGCGTGCTCGCGGCCACCCCCGGCCTGCGGGCCCGGGTCCGGGCGAACCGGGCGTTCCTGGTCCGGGTGGTGCGGTACCTGGCCGCCGAGGCCGGGATCCGCCAGTTCCTCGACATCGGTACCGGCATACCGTCGGCGGACAACACGCACGAGGTCGCCCAGGCGGCCGCGCCGGACTCGCGCGTCGTCTACGTGGACAACGACCCCATCGTGCTCGTCCACGCCCGGGAACTGCTGGCCAGCTCCCCGCAGGGAGCCACCCAGTACGTCGAGGGCGACCTCAGGGACCCGGCGGCCATCCTGGAGGCGGCGTCACGCACCCTGGACTTCACCCGGCCGACCGCCCTGATGCTGCTGGGCGTCCTGCACCTGATCGGTGACTCCGAGGACCCGTACCGGATCGTGGCCGGGCTGATGGACGCGCTCCCCCCGGGGAGCTACCTGGCCATCTCGCATCCGGCCAGCGATATCCACGCCGCCGCGCAGGCCGAGGCCCAGAAGCGCTACAACGAGCGCGTGGCCACCCCGCAGACCCTGCGCAACCGCGCCGAGGTGATGCGGTTCTTCGACGGGCTGGACCTGGTGCCGCCCGGCGTCGTCTACGTCCACGTGTGGCGGCCCGATCCCGGGGATGTTCCTCCCGCCGACGGGGTGTCGGCGCACGGCGGCGTGGCCCGCAAGCCCTGACGGCCGTCAGCGCCCGCGGCCCGGCGGCGAGCCGCCGGGTCAGGATCGAGGATCGAGCCGACCGCAGATCTCGGCGCGGGCCCGGGCGTCGCCGAGACCATCGAGGATGGCCAGGGCCTGGCGCCAGAACCGGCTGGCCGCCCGCGCCTGGCCGGCCTCGGCGGAAAGATCACCGAGGTCGCGCAGGATCTCGGCCTCCCCGTGACGGTCACCGGTCTGCCGGCGGACGACGAGGGCCTGCTGGTACCAGTCCCGGGCCTCGCCGGGCTGGCCCATCGCGCGGTAGGCCGCGGCGACCGAGCCCAGGGCCGTGCCTTCGGCCTGCCGGTAACCGATCTCCCGGGTCACCTCCACCGCCTGGCGCCCGCAGGCCAAGACGTCCTGCGGGCGGGCCAGCCTGGTGTAGGTGTAGGCCAGGTTGACCAGGGCGAGGCTCTGCACGTACCGGTTGCCCGCTTCCCGGGCAGCGGCCAGGACCCGCTGGAAGCAGTCCAGGCCCAGGTCGAACTGGCTCAGCTCCAGGTAGGTGCAGCCGAGGTTGATCATGGAGTTGGCGTTCTCGCCCCATCGGTCGCCGGTCTCGCGGCGGATGTCGCGCGCTTCGGTGTAGCAGCCGAGGGCATCGGTGAACATGCCGAGGCCGGACTGCGCGTGGCCCAGGCAGTCCAGCGTCCAGGCCTGCCCGTCGCGGTCACCGGCCCGGCGGGCGGCGGCCACCCCGGTGCTGGCGCAGGCGAGCCATTCGGCCGACGGCCTGCGCAGGTCGAAGAACCCCCGGAGCGCGACGGGGAACCTCCACGCCACATCATCATGGCCGGTCTCGGCGGCCAGCCGGATGGCGGCGGTCAGGTTCGCGTGCTCGGTATCGCACCAGCCCAGGGCCTGCTCGTAATCGGTGAACGACCGCGGCTCGCAACCCGGCGGCGGAGATCCCAGCGCCGGGTGCCGGCGTCCCGGCACGAACACCAGGTCGGCGTGGACGGCCGTATGCAGGTACCAGATGAGCATCCGCCGGAGCGCGGCCTGGCGGCCCGCGGGATCCTCGACCATCCGGACCTGCTCGGTGGCGTAGACCCGCAGCAGGTCGTGCAGGCGGTAGCGCCCGGGCCGGGCCTCCTCGACCAGGTGCACCCCGGCCAGCAGGTCGAGCAGCCGGCTTGCCTCGGTCTCGCCCACCGCGGCCAGCGCGGCCGCGGCGGCGACGCTGACGTCGGCCCCCGCGTGCAGCCCGAGCAGCCGGAACATGCGAGCCGCGTCGGGCGCCAGGGCCCGGTACGACCAGGAGAAGACCGCCCGGACCGCGGTGGCCTCGTCCTCGCTGGCCAGCACGTCGAGAAGATCGTGGGCGGCGGTGAGCTGGCCCGCCAGGTCAGCCAGGGTCACGTGCGGGCGGTCGGCGGCGCGGTCGGCGGCGATCCGCAGCGCCAGCGGCAGGTGGCCGCACCGCACCGAGATCTCGTCTGCGGCCCGCGGCTCGGCGCGGACCCGTTCGGCGCCCAGGATCCGGCCCAGCAGCACGATCGCCTCGGCCTGGGCGAGCGGCGCGAGCGTGAGCCGCCTCGCGCCGTCGCGCGCGGTCAGCCCGGACATCCGGCCGCGACTGGTGACCAGGATGAGCGGGCCGGGCGAGCCGGGCAGCAGCGGCCGTACCTGCCCCGGGTCGGCCGCGTTGTCCAGGACGATCAGCATGCGCCGGCCGTCCAGCAGCGACCGGTACATCGCGGCCTGCTCGTCGACGGCCTCCGGGACCGCCCGCGGGTCGACCCCCAGCGCCCGCAGAAAGCCCGTGAGCGCCTCGGCGGCCGGCATCGGCGGGCGCAGCGGGCCGAAGCCCCGCAGGTCCGCGTAGAGCTGGCCGTCCGGGAACAGGTCCGCCAGGCAGCGCCCGGCGTGGACCGCGAAGGCGGTCTTTCCGATCCCGGCGACGCCGTCGATCACGCAGATGGCCGGGGCCTCGGCCGACTGCTCCGCGATCTCGCGGAGCGTGGCGAACTCCCGCTCGCGGCCCACGAACGTGCCCGGGCCGCGCGGAAGCTGCCGCGGTGGCGGCGCGGCCGCGCGGACCACGGCCCGGGCCGGCTCGGGCGAGGCGGCGGGAACGTCCTGACGCAGCACGCGCGCCTGCGCCTGCGCCAGGACCGTGCCCGGGCGGACGCCGAGCTGGGAGTCCAGGCGCTGCCGCACCCGGTCGTAGACCCCCAGCGCGGCGGCCTGCTGGCCGGTTCCGGCCAGCGCGATCATCAGCCAGGCGTGCGAGCGCTCGTCGAGCGGGTCGCGCTCGGCGGCCGCCTGCAGGTGCGGCAGCACGCGGTCATGCAGGCCGGCGGCGGTCGCGGTCTCGGCGAAGTCGGCCACCACGTCGGCACGCCGCCTGGCCAGGCCGATGACGGCGGGATGCGCGGACAGCAGGTCGAGGTCGGCCAGCGGCTCGCCCAGCCACAGGTCCAGGGCCTGCGCATAAAGGTCGCAGGCGGCCATGGCGTCGTCGCCCCGGCCTGCCTCCCGGGCCTGGTCGGCGAGCCGTCCGAACGCGATCAGGTCAAGCTGCCTGGCGTCGGCCCTCAGCCGGTAACGCGTGCCCGACGAGACCAGCATCCCGTCGCGATCGCCCGGCGGCCGCCCGGGATCAAGCTGGCGGCGCAGGCGTCCGACGTAGGTCTGGACCATCTTGACCGCGGCGGCGGGCACGTCGTCGCTCCAGAGCGCCTCGATGATCGTCTCGCGGTGCAGCGCCACGTTGGGCCGCAGGCCCAGCAGCCCGAGCACCGCCCGCTGCCGGGCGGCGCCGAGCTCGACCGGCAGGCCGCCCCGCCACGCCGCGAGCGGCCCGAGAACCCGCAGCCGCACGGTGCCGCCAGTGGCTGGGCCGCCAGTGGCCCGGCCATCGGCCGGCCGCTGGCCGTCAGGCTGGTCCGGGCTCAGCCCGAGGACATCGCTCAGCCGGCGCACGAACTCGCGGCGGGGGCGGGTGGTCCGGTCCTGCTCCAGGTCGCGGAGCGCGCCCACGCTCACCCCGGCCGCCTCGGCCAGTTGCTGCTGCGTCATGCCCGCCGCGCGCCGGGCGTCCTTGACCCGCGCGCCCAGTCCGCCGGCTAACTTCTCCGCCTTGCTGGCCGGCGGGTGCTCATTATGATCCCTGTCCATCCTCGCCGCTCCCCAGGCAAATCCGTGCTCCAGGTCCCCCATCCGGCCCGTCGCGTACCCGCCGCGCCGGGCGGGGTCGGCGCGGCAGATCCCGCAGGAAATCCGTAGTCCCTTACCGCAACGCAGCCGGCGACCCCGCGGTTCACCCCGCCGTTTCACCAGGCCAGCGTCGCATGGAGGAGCGACGACTACGGGAATGGCGAGTGACCGGAACTTAACCGGGAAGCGGGCGGCCTGACTAACCCTGGAGATAAGCCCGGCGGTTCGGCCGGCCCGGTACAGGGGCCCGGGTTCCCACCGGTTGCGAACCGGGAGCCTGGCGTCTGGCCAGGCCGGCACCAGCGCTTTAGTCACGGAGGAAAGCAATGAAACTATCGCGTCCGTCGGCCTTAGCAGGGTCGGCCAGCCTGGCTTGTCTGGTCGCCGTGGGCGCCGCCGCCGGCGTCGCCCTCAGCAGCGTGGCCGCCGCGCCGGCCTACGCCGCGGCGGGCGGCCTCGACCCCACCTTCGGCACCGGCGGTGTGGCCATCACGAGCTCCAACTACATGGGGACGGACTTGCCGTCGGACGTCATCATCCAGCCGAACGGGCAGATCGCGGTCGTGGTCGGACTCACCGACCCGGCCACGGACGGCGACTTCGGCATCGTGCGGTACCAGGCCAACGGCGCCCTCGACACCAGCTTCGGCACCCGCGGAGAGGCCAGGGCCTCCTTTACCAACTTCATCAACACGCCGAACGACGCCGCGCTCCAGCCGGACGGCAAGATCGTCGTGGTGGGCAACGCCGAGAGCGCGGACGGCACGCTGAGCGAGTTCGCCCTGGCCCGCTTCAACGCCAACGGGACCCTGGACCGCAGCTTCGGCACCGGCGGGAAGGTCACCACGAATTTCGTGGGCGTGCACCCCGGCGGGCCGTTCAATCCGGCGACCGCGGTCCTTATCCAGCCCAACGGGGACATCCTCGTCGGCGGGTCGGCCCTCGTACAGGCCAAGACGCCCACACTGACCGCGCTAGCCCGCTACCTCCCCAGCGGGGCCCTGGACACCTCCTTCGGCACCGGCGGAACCGTCGCCGTCAACGCGATCGGCCCGGTCAGCGCGCTGGCCGAGAACGCCGCGGGTGACATCTTCGCCGTCCGCGGCAACTCGGCCATCGAGTTCAGCCCGGCGGGCGTGCTCCAGCCGCAGGTCACCCCCACGCCGATCACGGTCGTGTCGACCGGGGGCACCGGTAACACGGCGTTCCAGCCGAACGGCAGCTATGTCGTCGGGCAGGCGGGCGCTGGCTTCAGCCGCCACGACGTGGACGCGCAGGTGGTCAGGAACCTGCCGACCGGAGCCGTGGACCCGAGCTTCGCCAACCCGCCGTTCGACTTCGCCGCCGAGAACACCGTGGCCAGCGACACGATTCAGGCGCTGGCGGTCGAGCCCAGCGGCCAGGTGGTGGTCACCGGGCTGCACTCCGCGGTCGGCAGCAGCGCGCTCGGGCTCGCCCGGCTGGACGGCAACGGGGCCTTGGACACCGGCTTCGCCACCGGCGGCGTGGAGACCAGCCTGGCCGGCCAGGGATCGGCGATCGCCGTCCAGCCGAACGGGGACATCGTGGTCGCCGGGGAGCTGTTCCGGCCGGGAGTGCCGATCAGCCTCATCGTCGAGCGCTTCCTCGGCCAGTGAGCGCGGCCCTGTGCTCAGCCCGCACGTCCGACGACGAAGGGAAAGGCATGTTGCGCACCAAGGTAGGCGCCGGGATCGTCGTAGCGGCGGCCCTGGCGCTCGGCGCCGGCCCAGCGTGCTGAACTCGGTGTCCACCACCCCCGGGGCCGCGATCGTCTGGGCCGTCGGTGAAAGCGGGATCTCCGGCTCGTTCAACCCGCTCGCCATGCAAACCGCCGGCTAACAGCCCCCTGGTCGGGGCCTGGCCAAGAGGCCCCTTGTCAGGGCCTGACCAGGGCCGAACCTCCGGGTAAGGCACGCCCTGGAGGAGGCGGGGAGGGCTGGCCGACCACACCGGTCAGCCCTCGCCCGCCGACGACCGCGAGTAGACGTTGACCAGGTGGCCGGCCGGATCGCGGAAGGTCATCGACCGGCACCCCCAGGGCTGGGTGGCGGGCGGCGTCACCCAGTCGACGCCGAGCGCGGCGATCCGCGGGTATTCCGCGTCGACGTCGTCGACCAGGAAGTCGAGGATGATCTCATCCCGGCATGGCGGTCCGCCCCGGCCCTCGTGGTGCTGGCCGGCGCAATCACCCGGGTACTCGGTGAAACGCGGCTTGGAGAAGCCCACCGACGCCTCCCCGGCCTGGATCTCGACGTAGTACCCGTTCAGCGCCACCGGCGCGCCGAGCAGGTCAGCGTAGAACCCGGCCAGCCCCTCGACGTCGTCGGTGACGATCCGGCTCTGCACCAGCCTCATCCCGCGTCCTTTCCCTCGCCGGCTTCCTTTGTCGCGCCGGGCTGCCACGCTGGAGACAGCAGCCGTCACCGGTGCAGGACGGGACGGCGGCCGGGAATGTGACAACCGGGCTGTCACTTTCCGCGGGCCTGCGCCGTCCTTCCCGGCAGGGCCGCGCGCGTGGCCGGGAGGTGAGCCGTGACCGGGGAGCAGCACGACGAGGTGGTCATCCAGGCCTGGAACGAGCACCGGCCCTACCTGGTCGACCTGGCCTTCCGGATGCTCGGGGACATCGGCGCGGCCGAGGACGTGGTGCAGGACGCGTTCTGGAGGCTGTTGCGGGCCCGGCCCGGCGAGATCGAGGACGAGCGCGGCTGGCTGATCGTGGTGACCAGCCGGCTGTGCCTGGACCAGATCCGTTCCGCGCGTTCGCGCCGGGAGCGGCCGCACGACGCCGGCGAGATCGAGTTCGTGTCCGCCGTCCGCGGCGGCGGGGCGCCCGCCGCCCGCGAGATAGCCGTCGACCCCGCCGACCGGGTCACGCTCGACGACGACGTCAGGCTGGCGCTGCTGGTGATGCTGCAGCGGCTGAGCCCGGCCGAGCGGGTGGTGTTCGTGCTGCACGACATCTTCGGCGTGCCGTTCGAGTCCGTGGCGCAGACGGTGGGCCGGCCCACGGCCACCTGCCGGCAGCTCGCCCGCCGCGCGCGGCAGAAGATGTCCGACGGCCAGGGCGGCGCCCGGTTCGACGTGGGCGCGGCCGAGCACCGGGAGGTCACCGAGAAGTTCATCGCCGCCTGCGCCGGGGGCGACCTGGACGGCCTGCTGGAAGTGCTGGCCCCCGACGCCTGGGGCGACTTCGACGCGGGTCCGGGCGATCCGCGGACCTTCGGGGTGATCCGGGGCGCGGCCCGCGTGGCCAGGAACCTGCTGCGTTACTGGGGCCCGGGCGCGACCCTGGTGAGCCACCCGGTGGCCGGGCAGCCCGCGCTGCTCGGGTTTGCCGGCCGGGAACTCGCGGGCGTCCTGGTCCTCACCATGCGCGGCGACAAGGTCCAGGCCGTGCACGTCATCGGGGACCCGCGCCAGCTTCGCCTGGTCAGCGCCCAGCTCGGCTGAGCCCGCTCAGGTCAGGCGGGGTCACCGCCGTCACCGGGATTCTCGGGCCCGGCCGGCTCGAACCGGCGGCGCCGTCGCGGCCACCACCCTTCGACTCGCCACTTCGAGCCGGGGCGGCCGGGCAGCAGCAGGACGACCAGCAGGCCCAGGACCGAGAGCAGCAGGCCCAGCGTCAGGCCGAGCCGCTCGCTGTAGCCTTTGCGCACCGCGATCCCCGCCCCCGCGGCCCCCGAGATCAGCCAGGCGAACAGCAAGAACATCACCTTGCCACCGACCGCTCCGGTCGTGGACGCGACTAGCACCGCGTGAGCGTTCATGTGCCCAGGTACGCCTTCTGAACTTCGGGGTTGTCGCGGAGGCTCGTCGTGTCGTCGGCCAGGACCACGCGCCCGTTCTCCAGCACGTAGCCGCTGCGGGCGGCTTCGAGCGCGTAGTTGGCGTTCTGCTCGACCAGGAGGATCGCGACCCCGGAGCGGTTGATCTCGCCGATGGTCTCGTAGATCCGCTCCACCAGGACCGGGGCGATCCCGAGCGACGGCTCGTCGAGCATCAGCAGCTTCGGCCGGGCCATCAGGGCCCGCCCGATCGCGAGCATCTGCTGCTCACCGCCGGACATCGTGCCTGCCTTCTGCCGTTCGCGTTCCTTCAGCCGGGGGAACAGCTTGTACACGCGGTCCAGGTCGTCGCCGATTCCTGGGCCGCGCCGCCGGTGCGCGCCCAGGTCCAGGTTCTCCCGCACGGTCATCCGGGGGAAGCAGTGGCGGCCTTCGGGCGCGAGCGCGATCCCCCGCAGGACGATGTCGTGCGCGGGCACCCGGGTGATGTCCTCTCCCGCGAACATGATCTTCCCGCCGCTGGCCGGGGTGAGACCCGAGATCGACCGCAGGGTGGTCGTCTTCCCGGCCCCGTTGGAGCCGATCAGCGTCACCACCTCGCCCGCGTCGACGGCCAGCGAGACGCCCTTGAGAGCCTCGATCGCGCCGTAGCGGGCACGCAGGTCGGAAACCTCGAGGAGGGCCATCAGTTCTGCCTTCCGAGGTAGGCCTCGATGACCCGCGGGTCCGTGCGGACCTCGGCGGGCTCACCCTCAGCGATCTTCTCGCCGTAGTCCAGCACCGTGACCCGCTCGGAGACGCCCATCACGACCTTCATGTCGTGCTCGATGAGCAGGATCGTCAGCTTCAGCTCGTCGCGCAGCTTGCGCATGAACTCGGTCAGCGCCCTCGATTCCATGGGGTTCATGCCGGCCGTCGGCTCGTCGAGCAGCAGCACGCTCGGCTCGGCCGCCAGGGCCCGCGCGATCTCCACGCGCCGCTGGTCCCCGTACGACAGCTGCGAGGCCAGCCGGTCGAAAACGCTCTCGCGCAGACCCACGTACGCGAGCAGGTCACGGGCGCGCGCGAGGGTCTCCCGTTCTTCCCGGCGGACCCGGGGCGTACGCAAGATGGCCCCGAACAACCCCGCCCGCATCCGGGCGTGATGCCCGATCATCACGTTCTCGGTGGCGGTCATCGCGCCGAACAGCCGGATGTTCTGGAAGGTCCGCGCGACCCCGAGCCCGGTGATCTCGTCGGGGCGTGCGTGCGTGATGTCCCGGTCGTTGAGCAGGATGTTCCCCTCGGTCGGCCGGTACAGCCCGGTCAGCATGTTGAACAAGGTGGTCTTCCCGGCGCCGTTCGGCCCGATCAGCGACACGATCGAGTGCTGCGGAACGTCGAGCGAGACGTCCCTGAGGGCCTCCAGCCCGCCGAACCTCTTGGTGATGTGCACCGCGCGCAGGGCCGCGACCGCGGGCGGCGCGGGGGCCTCGGCCGTGCTCACGTCGGCCCCGCTACGGTGCCCGGCACCTCAGCGAGCTGGGCGTCCTCCGCTGCGATCTGGGCCGTGAGCTCGAGCTTGCGGCGCCGCTCGGGGATCAGCCCCTGCGGCCGGAGCAGCATCATGATCACCAGGAGGAACCCGAAGATCCCGAACTCCACCTGGGTCAGCTGGAAGTTCAGCCCGAAATGGGAGGGAAGATTGTTCAGCACATCCGGGATCAGGTAGTTGTTGATGTAGCCGAGCGCCAGCCCGCCCACCACCGCGCCCCAGATCGAGCCCAGCCCTCCGATGATCACCATCGACAGGATGAAGATCGAGAACCCGAACTGGAACTGGGCGGCGTTGACCACGGTGTAGTAGCTGCCGAAGAAGGCACCTGCCATGCCGCCGAACGCGGCGCCGATCGAGTACGCGAGCAGCTTGGTCTTCACCAGTGGGATGCCCATCGACACGGCCGCGATCTCATCCTCGCGCAGCGCGATCCAGGCGCGGCCGAGCCGGGAGTCGCGCAGGCGAATGTTGACGAACAGCACGAAGAGCAGGATGGCGAGGATCAGCCAGTACCACGGCCTCAGGTTCAGCAGGCTGAACGACCCGATCCCGGGGAAATACGGCTGGTCGACGGCGCTGATGCCGAGATTGCCGGCGGTGAGCGTCATGCCGCCCCCGACCGGGACACTCTGGCCGTTGACGGCCACCACCCCGATGATCTCGCCGAACGCGAGCGTGACGATCGCGATGTAGTCACCGCGCAGGCGCAGCGTGGGCAGGCCGATCAGCGCCCCCGCCCCGGCGCAGATGGTCGCGGCGGCGATCAGGATCAGGATGAAGTTGAGGTGCACGCCTTGCAGCGAGTTCACCACGGGCGAGACCAGCACGTGGATGTGCAGCCGGAAGAAGAACCCGGAACCGAGCCACCCGAGCGTGTACGCGCCGAGCGCGTAGAAGGCGACGTACCCGAGGTCGAGCAGCCCGGCGAAACCCACCACCACGTTCAGGCCCAGCGCCATCACCGCGTAGGTGATCGCGATGATCGTCGCGTTCATGAAACCGCTGGACGGCGGGAAGAGGAACGGCAGCACGATCCCGATCGCGATCAGCAACACCGCCAGCGCGCGGCTCCACCTCCGCGGGAGCCGCTTCTCCACGGCCTCGCGCCACTGGCGGAGCCGCGCGCGCCATCCGCTCATCCCGCCTCCCTCGTCTCCTCGCCGAGCAGCCCGCGCGGGCGCAGGATCATGATGGCGATCAGGTAGCCGAACACCACGGCCTCGGTCCACTGGGGGCCCAGCCGCGCGTCGGACAGCGACTGGATGACGCCGATGATCAGCCCGCCGAGCACCGCGCCGCGGACGTTGCCGATGCCGCCCATCACCGCCGCCGTGAACGCGATCAGCCCGGCCTTGAAGCCCTGGAAGTACCAGATGTTGGTCTCATAGAGCGCGTACACCAGCCCGGCCGCACCGGCCAGCATGCCGCCGAGCAGGAACGTGAGCGAGATCGTGGCGTTGACGTTGATGCCCATCAGGCGGGCGGCCTCCGGGTCCTGGGCGGTGGCGCGCATCGCCCGGCCGGCCCGGGTGCGGCTGATGAACCAGCCCAGCGCGAACACGAGCGGTATCATCACCCCGAACGCGAGGATGTAGCCGCGCTGGATCGGCACGCCGCCGATGGTGAACACCGTCTGCTGCACGTGGATGAGGTCGGGCACGCTCTGCGGCGAGCCGCCGCGCCAGAGCAGGCCCACGTTCTGCAGGATGAACGAGAAGCCGACTGCGGTGATCAGCGCGGCGAGCTTGGGCGCGTTCCGCAGCGGGCGGTAGGCGACCCGCTCGATCAGCACGTTTAGCGACCCGGTCACGATCATCGTGATGATCAGTGTCGCCAGCAGTCCCCAGGTCAGTCCCAGGGTGCCGGTGGTGAGACCGAGCCCGAACACCCCCCATAGGCTCACGGAGGTAAACGAGCCGATCATGAACACGTCGCCGTGCGCGAAGTTGATCAGCTCGATGATCCCGTAGACGAGGGTGTACCCGATCGCGATCAGCGCCCAGATCGCGCCGTTGGACAGGCCCTGGGCGACGTCGTAGCCCAGTTGCGTGAGGTCGTGGTGGATCACCGCGTGACCGGCCACGTAGACCTGATAGCCCTGCACCAGATCTTGGATGCCGTAGTAGACGGGCAGCGCGGCGAGCGCCACGATCAGGCCCCAACGCCCGGCGTAGTGGCGGATCGCTACCAGTGGGTGCGTCCGCACCGCGGGCGGGCTGGGGGAAACTGTTCTGGTTGCCACGGTTCCCTGGGAAGTGTCCGGAGCGTGCGCAGGCACGCCCTGAGGGAAGGTGGGGGGCGCGGTGCGCCCCCCACCTTTTACCTAATGGACGGTCTGCGTCGGGGTGAGTGTCTTAAAGAAGACCGGCTCACCGTTGGATCCGACCTTGTACAGGCCGTAGGACTTCAGCGTCGTGTCGCCGTTCTTGTCGAACCCGTACGTGCCGAGCACCGACGAGCGCGCCTTGATCGCGAACAGGGCCTTCAGCACGTCCGCCTTGCTGTCGCCGCTGGCCCCCAGGCTCTTGACCGTGTCGAGTCCGAGCTTCATGACCTCGTAGCCGTAGATCGCGTACGGATCCGGCTCCGCGCCGCCGTACTTGGCCTTGTACGCGGAGAGGAACTGCTGGCCGCCCGGGTAGGCGGCTAGGTTCTGGGTCGCGACCGTGCACTCAAGCAGCGGGTAGAGCGCGGCCGGAACGCCGCCCTTGGTGGCGCTGGTGTAGGAGTCCGTGCAGACCCCGTCGCCGCCGAAGATCTTGGCGGTCGGGATGGCCGAGTGGACGTCCTTGGTGATCTGGACCGCGCCGTTGGAGACGATGCCGGCGAAGAAGAAGCAATCCGCTCCCTGGCCTTTGATCGTCGACGCGTAGGCGCGGAAGTTGGGCGCGGTCGGGTCGATCCCGGTGTTGCTCGTGATCGTGACCCCGTAGAAGCCCTTCTCCAGCCCGAGCAGGGTGGCCAGTCCGCCGCCGTAGGCCTCCTTGTCATTGGCCACGGCGACCTTGGTGCAGCCGGCTTGCTTCATCGCCATCAGGTCGGCGGCGGCCTGGATCGAGTCGATCGGGACGATCCGCAGGTAGGTGCGCTTCCCGGTCGGGTAGTACTTCTGCGGCTCGCCGGGGGCACTGCCCGGCAGGCTGGTGGTCAGGCCGACGTAGGTGTTCGCCGGGCTGACCTGCGGGATTCCCGCCGCGTTCAGGATCGGGATCGACACCTCGCTGGCGCCGGAGTTGAACTCGCCCATGTAGTAGACGGCCTTCGGGTCCGAGGCCACCTGGCGGGCGTCGGCCGCGGTCTGGCCCGGGTCCCACTTGCCCGCCGCCGCGGTCGAGTCATCGAGCACGGTGTACTTCACGGTCCATTGGCCGGCCTTGTTGTTCGCCTGGGAGAGCGCGAGCTTGATCCCGTTGACCAGCGGGATGGTCTGCGCGCTCGAAGCTCCCTGCATCGGGAGGCTCGAGTAGAAATCGACCGTCCCGCCGCTGCTGCTCGATGGGGTGGAGCTGGTAGAGCTACCGCTACTACAGGCGGCAGCCGCTAGGGCGACCAAGGCCAGCGCCGCGATCGCAGGGGTACGTCTCATGGTTCTTCCTCTCGTTGATCAGGCGGGGCGCACTGTAGGCCGTCGCCGTCTCGGGCCACGGCCAGGCAGCACTGGGGATGCGGGCCGGCGCAGCCCAGGTCCGCGGTGAGCAGACCTCGCACCCGTGCTGCGGCCGAAACCGCCACCAGGTGCCGCGCCAGCTGGGCAGCGGGTGCCCCTGGCCCGTTGCCGGGATGTGAACTTGTGCCCGGCCAGCCACACTGGCACCCGTCGGGCGGGTGAGTGCCTGCGAGGACGGCACTGGCGCGGCTGGCCGGGAGGTTTCCAACGCTTTCCGAAGTTTTTGATGAGCCGCTATTCTGCCTAGCCTGCCTGCGGGATGTCTAGGGTCGCGGCACGCCACCGGGCCCGCCGTTACATCATTGTCGTGGATAAGAGCCTGCTCGGTTACATCATGGCCGTGGGCGCGACCCTGCTCGGCTGGGCCTGGCGGGGCCCAGGTCAGCCCAGGACCGCCTGTTCGCCGGGGCCCGATTGCTCCGGATCTGGCAGGCGCCTCATGCGGAACGAGACGAGCAACCCGCCCAGCAGCTTTCCCCATGCTCGGAGCGCGGAATACCCGCTCATCCTGGTGCCGTTACACCGCCTGTTCCTCACCCCGTCGCGGGTGAGGTGGGCTGGCGCGCACGCCGGGAAGGGAGCGGGCTCCGTGACCGAGGATTCCAGCCACGCCGATGGGCTGCGGGAAGCGCGATCGTACCTGAGCGACGCCGACCCCGTGCTGGCGCGGCTCATCGACCAGCGGCCGGACTTCGATCCCCGGGCGTGGCTGGCCCAGCTGCCAGCGATGGACCTGTACGGTGCCCTGCTGTTCCAGGTCGCCGGCCAGCAACTGTCGGTCGCGGCCACCCGCCGGATCCTGGCCCGCGTCCAGGACCTGTTCGGCGGCCGCCTCCCCGCACCCGCCGAACTGCTGGCCGTCGACCCCGCCAAGATCCGCGAGGCCGGGCTGTCGTGGCGGAAGATCGCCACGCTGCGCGACCTGGCCGGGCGGCTGACCGATGGCCGGCTGGACCCGGACGTCTTGAGCAGCCTGCCCGACGACGAGATCATGGCCGAGCTCACCGCGATTCCCGGGATCGGCCCGTGGACCGTGCAGGGCGCCCTGCTCATCGCGCTCGGCCGCGAAGACGTCGTCCTGCCCGGCGACCTGGCGCTGCGCAAGGCCGTCCAGGCCGCCTACCGGCTCGATCACCTCCCCGCCCAGCAGGAGGTTCTCGACATCGCCGCGAAATGGCGGCCCTACCGCAGCCTGGCCACCAGCTACCTGTTCTCCACCGCCTACGAATCGGCCGAGGCGCCACCGGCCGCCCCGCGCGAGACCTAACGCTAGCGGGGCCGGGTCGCCTTCACCGGGTACAGCTCGACCGGCCGGCGGGCAATCCCCGTTGCGGCTCAGCGATCGGCGGGACGGCGGCGCGGAAGCTGGACTCGCAGGATGGTCTCGCCGGGCTGCGAATCGATGGTGATCTGGCCGTGGTGGCGCTCGACGATGATGCGGCGGGCGATGTCCAGGCCGAGACCGGTGCCCTGGCCCACGTCCTTGGTGGTGTAGAACGCCTCGAACGCCCGAGCCTGTACCTCGGCCGGCATTCCGGGGCCGGTATCGGCGATCTCGACGACGACGCACTCGGGGTCCGCCCGGGTCGAGATGCGGAGCGTTCCGTGGCCGCCCATGGCGTCGATCGCGTTGTCGATGATGTTCGTCCACACCTGGTTGAGCTCGGCGGGGTGTGCCTCGATGGGCGGCACGCCGGCGGCGTAATCGCGGATCACGGTCACGCCGTCGCCGAGCCTTTCCCCCAGCATCACCAGGGTGCTATCGATACCCTCGGCGACGTCGATGGATTGCAGCGAGGCCCGGTCGAGCTGCGCGTAGGACTTCATCGTCGCCACGAGCCCCAAGACCCGCTCCGTCGCCTCCTTCAGCTCCGACAGCAGCACCGGGGCCGACAGCGCGCTGGCCACCCACTGCAGACCGGGTTCGAGCGTCCCGCCGAGTACCTGGCCGGCGCGCTCGCACCAGGCCACGTCGGCTCCCGCCGCCGCGAGGACGGGAGCGATGTCCCACGCGTCGGCGGCCCCGTGCGCTTCGAGCCATGCGGCGAGCGCATCTTCGCGATCAGCGAGCTCCAGCGGGCTCACCCCCGCCGCGGGACCGCCGAGCTCCTGCCGCATGACGTCAATGGCGAGGAACTGCTCGGCCGACAGGGAACGCTCGGCCAGGCGCACCAGCGATGACATCAGCGCATCGCAGGTGTCCTGCAACGCCCCGGCCGCGCGTACGGCGGCCGACGCCGGATTGTTGATCTCGTGCGCCAGGCCCGCCGCGAGCGTGCCGAGCGCGGCGAGCGACTCCCGCTGGCGCGAGAGGGCCTCCATGTTGCGCACCGTCCGGAAGAAGCCCTCGATCAGGTGCACGCCGAACGGGAACCAGGCGCGCGCCCATTCCCCCAGTGCCTTGGCCGGGACTCGCAGCATGACACCGGAGCTGGCCCCGCGGCCGGTCGCCATGTATCCGGCCTGGTCGGCCCACGCCCGGAAGCCGCCGGCCCAGATCCCCGGCCGGTCCATGACGCCGGCCACGGACTCCTCCCACCGGGTGCGGCGCAGCAGCTCCACCCGTCCCGCCAGCAAGACCCACCAGAAGTCCGCGGCCTCGCCCTCACGGAACAGCACGTCGCCGCTTTCGAAGCGCACCTCATCGCCGGCTGCGATCAGTTCGCGGAGCTGCTCGTCGCTGAGCCCTTTGAACAAGAAGATCCCGCGCAGATCATCGATGAGCATCAGCCGACCCCGCCCCCGTACGCTTAACTGGCCCCTTGCCTGGTCGACGCTATCAGAGTCGCCGCAGGTCAGCGCGGCAGTGAACGAGCCGGGCGGTGCGCGCCAGCCCGAACCCCAGGGGTCAGGTCAGGCCACGTCGATGACGACCTTGAGCTGGGCGGGGTCGCGGGCCGCCCGCAGCGCGTCGCCCACCCGGGCCAGCGGGAACCGCGCCGTGACCAGCGGCGCCAGGTCGAGCCGCCGGTCGGCGCACAGGCTGATGGCCAGCTCGCAGTCCCTCGGCCGGGCGGCCCGCGGGCTGAAGATCGTGAGCTCCTTGTAGTACCACTCGTAGGTGGGCATCGCGTCGGCCGCGGGCGCGGTGATGCCGAACGCCAGCACGGTCCCGCCCGCGCCCGCCAGCCGCATGGCCTGGGCCAGCGTGGCCGCCGTGCCGGCGCACTCGACGGCGACGTCCACGCCGCGCCCGCCGGTGGCCTCCCGGACCACGCGCTCGGCCGCCTCGGGACCGGCCACCCGCGTCGCGCCGAGCCGGAGCGCGAGATCCTGGTTGCGCCGCGAGCGGGTGATCCCGACGATCGTCTGGACGCCCCGCGCCCGCAGCAGCTGGACGTGCAGCAGGCCGGTCACGCCGAGGCCGATGACCGCCGCCGTGCCGGCCAGCGAGCCCGGCACGGCGGATTGCGCGTGTACGCAGGTGGACAGGACCTGTAGCAGCGCGGCCTCGGCGTCGGGCACCGAGGCGGGGACGGGGTGCAGCCGGGCCTCGTCCGCGGCGACGAACTCGGCGAAGCCGCCGTCGGCATCGCGGCCCATGAGGCCGCCGCCCCGGCAGAGCTGGGGCAGGTCACGGGAGCACAGGTCGCAGTGCCCGCAGAACAGCGCCGGGTTGACCAGGACGCGCGTTCCCCTGGGGACCCGGCCCGACGGGCCAGCGGTCTCCACCCAGCCGGTCATCTCGTGGCCCAGGATCCGCGGCATGCGGACCGGGGCCTGGCCGTCGACGATCGCCAGGTCGGTGGCGCACAGGCTGGCCTGGGCCACCCGGACCAGCGCCAGCCGGTCGGCCGCGGGCACCGGGACCTCCCGGACCGCCACGCGGCCGGGCGCGGTGAGGAGCGCGGCGCGCATCGTGTCGTCCTTCCGGCCCGGACCGGGGGCCTTCTCCGAGGGTGGCCGCATATGTTCCACTATTCCCGTATATCCCTAGCCACGAAGTGGAGCGTTCAGGATGCCGAAACTAGAGCCGGTCGGTTTCGTCGGGCTGGGGGTGATGGGCTCCGCGCTGAGCGGGCATCTGCTGCGGGCCGGGTACGAGGTGGTCGGTTACGACATCGTCCCGTACCGCCTCACCGACCACGCCGACCGGGGCGGCCGCCAGGCGGCCAGTCCCGCGGAAGTCGCCGCGCAGGTGCAGGTCGTGGTCACGTCGCTGCCGAGCGCCGCGGCCCTGGCCGAGGTCACCCACGGCGACGACGGCCTCGCGGCGTGGGGGGCGGCCGGGCTGATCGTCCTGGAGACCAGCACGCTGCCGATCGAGGTCAAGCAGGACGCGCGGCAGTTCCTCGGCGCGCGCGAGATCACCCTGCTCGACTGCCCGCTGAGCGGCACCGGGGAGCAGGCCCGGCGCGGGGACGTCATCGCCTACCTCAGCGGCGACGAGGCGGCCAAGCAGCGGGCGGCGCCGGTCGTGGCGGCCATGACCCGCGCCTGCCACGACGTGGGCCCGTTCGGCAGCGGGTCGAAGATGAAGTTCATCGCGAACCTGCTCGTCACCGTGCACACCCTGGCCGCGGCCGAGGCGCTGCTGCTGGCCCGCCGGGCCGGGCTGGACCTGGACACCGTGCTGGAGGCGGTCGGCGACGGCGCGGGCACCTCGCGGATGTTCGAGATCCGCGGGCCGCTCATGGTCGGGGAAAGTTACCCGGCCTCGTCCATGCCCACTGCGCTGTTCGGCAAGGACATCCAGATCATCACGGACTTCGCGGGGCAGCTGGGCGCGCCCACGCCGCTGTTCTCTCTGGCGTCCGTCTTCCACCGCGCGGCCCTGGCCCAGGGCCGCGGGGAGGAGGACCTGGCCTGCCTGTACGCGGTCCTGGACCAGCTGGCGTCGGTCGACGGGCGCGCCGCCGCCGAGGTTCGCGATGGTCATTGACTGGGATATCCCGGTCGTCATGGACGACGGGGCCGCGCTGCGGGCGGACGTGTTCCGGCCCGACGGCACCGGCTGCTACCCGGTCATCCTCAGCTGCGGGCCGTACGCGAAGGGGCTGGCGTTCCAGGACGGCTATCCGGACCAGTGGCGGATCATGACGCAGGAGCATCCCGACGTGACGGAGGGGTCCACCGGCCGGTTCCAGAACTGGGAGGTCGCTGACCCGGAGAAGTGGGTCCCCGACGGCTACGCGTGCGTCCGGGTGGACTCGCGCGGCGCGGGCCGGTCACCGGGGCGGCTGGACCCGTTCTCCCCGCGGGAAACCCGCGACCTGTACGAATGCGTCGAGTGGGCGGCGCGGCAGCCGTGGAGCAACGGCAAGGTCGGCCTGGCCGGCATCTCCTACTACGCGATGAACCAGTGGCATGTCGCCGGCTTGCAGCCGCCGCACCTGGCCGCGATGTGCGCGTGGGAGGGGGCGGCGGACTTCTACCGTGACGCGACCCACCACGGCGGCATCCTGTGCACGTTCTGGGAGAACTGGTATCCCCGGCAGGTCACCGCGGTCCAGCACGGCGCGGGAGAGCGTGGAGGGCGCAGCCGGGCCACCGGTGAGCTGGTCACGGGCCCGGACACGCTCAGCGACGACGAGCTGGGCCAGGCCCGGACCGATTTCGGCGCCCTGATCCGTGATCATCCGCTCGATGGCGGGTTCTACCGCTCGCGGTCGGCCGACTGGTCCAAGATCACTGTCCCGTTCCTGTCCGCGGCCAACTGGGGCGGCCAGGGCCTGCACGCGCGCGGTAACTTCGAGGCCTTCACCCGGGCCGCGTCGCCGCTCAAGTGGCTCGAGGTGCACGGCCTGGAGCACTGGACCCACTTTTACACTCGGTACGGGGTCGACCTGCAGAAGCGGTTCTTCGCCCGCTTCCTGCTCGGGGACCGGTCCGCCTGGGACGCCCAGCCCCCGGTGCAGCTGCAGGTCCGGACCCTCGACGGCTTCCTGCTGCGAGCCGAGCAGGAGTGGCCGCTGGCCCGGACCCGGTGGACGAGGCTGTACCTGGACGCCGGCCGCCAGGGGCTGAGCCCGGGACGGCCGGGCACCGAGCAGCGCGTGTCGTACCGGGCGGACGGGGACGGGGTGACGTTCAGCGCGGAACCGCTCGCCCGGGAGACGGAGATCACCGGTCCCGTGGCGGCCCGGCTGTTCGTCTCGTCTACCGCGGGTGACGCCGATCTCTTCCTGGTCCTGCGGGTGTTCGCGCCGTCCGGCGCGGAATGCGTGTTCCGCGGTGCCATCGACCCGCATACCCCGCTGGCCCAGGGGTGGCTGCGGCTGTCTCACCGCAAGCTCGACCCGGCCCTGTCCGCCGAGCATCGCCCGTACCACGCGCACGACGAGATCCAGCCGGTCGTGCCCGGCCGGGTCTACCAGGCCGACGTCGAGATCTGGCCGACCAGCCTGGTCATCCCGGCCGGGTACCGGATCGCGCTGACCGTCCGCGGCCGGGACTACTCCCGTCGCCACCCCGGCGGGGTGCGGCTGGGCACCTTCAGCGGCGAGATGACCGGTTGCGGTCCGTTCCGGCACGACGACCCGCGGGACCGGCCACCGGAGATTACCGGCAGTACCCAGACCCTGTGGGCCGGCGGGACCAGGGAGGCGTACCTGCTGCTGCCGGTCATCCCCCCTGACTGAGGCAGCCCGCCTGGCGGATCTGCGCCGCCAGCCGCGCTGGCTTGGCCCGCTCCCCGGCTATCCCGACAGCGACACCGGAAGGCCTGAGTCCAGCCGCCCGGACGACCTTGCCGCCGTCCTCGGGATACCAGTCCCAGACCGTGCTCACCACCTCGACCAGCAGGAGGCCGCGCCCGCTCTCGTCGGTGTCGCGGGGCTGCCCGGGCACGCGACAGCGGGCGGAAAGGGGGCGGAGGGGACGGTGCCGTGCCGACGCCCGCCGACGGCCGGGCTAACCCGGCGGCCAGGGTCGCCACTGTGGCCACGGGCGCCGCGGTCGGCGCGTTGCGGAATCTGCTCATGGCCTGGCCCTTTACGCTCGGCTTCTGCTCCAGCCAGCCAGCCCGGCCGGTATGAATCCTGTCACATTCCGCGGGGCAGATATACAGGTCTCCTGACGAACAGGGTTCCGAATTGCCACCGGGCTGTCCCGGACCGGGGAACGCCTGGCGCGCCACCCGGCGGCACCGGCGTACGCTGGCAGACTCGGGCTGGTACTGGGACCAGGACAGGGGCTGAACCGGTGGCACATTCCGCACAGGCGATCGTGGCTGGTGCCGCGGCGGACCCCCGGTCGGCCGGGCCGCCCCGGCGCAAAAGGCTCCGGTCTGACCCGACCCTGCTGTACGTCATCAAGCAGGTCGAGCTGGCGGCCCGGGCCCAGCTCGACGAGATCTTCCGGCCGATCGGGATGACCGCGCTGCAGTACACGGCGCTGACGGTGCTGGAGCATCACCCGGACATGTCGTCGGCGCAACTGGCCAGGAACTCGTTCGTGACCGCGCAGACCATGGCGGACATGGTCCGGGCGCTGGAGGAGCGCCGTCTGGTGGAACGGCACCGCGACGCGGCGGACCGGCGCCGGCTGGTGCTCGCGCTGACCAGCGACGGCCGCGAGCTGCTGCGCCGCTACCGGGGCCGGGTGGCCGCGCTCGAGGAGCGGATGCTGTCCGGCTTGACCGCCGAGCAGGCCGCTGAGTTGCGGCGCGGATTGGCCACGTGCCGGGCCAACCTCGCCGGGCGCTAGCCGCCCGTCTTCAGCCCGGCCGGGGAGCCTGGAGGAGTTTCAAAGGGCCGTCTCAGTCGCCCCGGAAGATTAGCGCCGAGCCTGGGGCTCATGAGAGGCTTCGACCCGCTGCCTGCCGCTCAGTTACCAGCAGGGCAGGAACATTCGCAGCAGTCTCCGCCCACGCCGCGCCCGGTCGGCGTGCAGGCGGAGATCGTCATTCCGGTCCGGAATGAACAGCGTGACCTGGCGTCAAGCGTCCAGCGGCTGCATGCCTACCTGCATGACCAGTTCCCGTTCAGCACCCGGATCACGATCGCGGACAACGGAAGCACCGACGGCACCTGGTCCGAGGCCCTGGCGCTAGAGGCCAGCCTGGAGCCGGTCCGGGCCGTGCGGATCGAGCGACCAGGCCGGGGCGGGGCGCTGCGTACCGTCTGGTCGCAGAGCGACGCAGCCGTCCTCGCCTACATGGACGTGGATCTGTCGACCGACCTGAACGCCCTGCTCCCGCTGCTGGCCCCGCTGCTGTCGGGACATAGCGACGTGGCGATCGGCACCCGCCTGGCCCGCGGTGCCCGGGTGATCCGCGGCCCGCGCCGCGAGATCATCTCGCGCGGCTACAACCTGCTCCTGCACGCGACCCTCGGCACCAGGTTCTCTGACGCGCAGTGCGGCTTCAAGGCCATCAGGGCGGACAAGGCGCGGGTACTGCTGCCGCTGATCACCGACACCGGGTGGTTCTTCGACACCGAGCTGCTGGTGCTGGCCGAGCGGGCCGGGCTGCGCATCCACGAGGTCCCGGTGGACTGGATCGACGACGCCGACTCCCGGGTCAAGGTGATCTCCACCGCCGTGGGTGACCTGCGCGGCATCGTGCGCCTGGGCACCGGGCTGGCCCGGGGCACGATCACCGTCCCGGTACTGGGCGACCCGTCGCCCAGCGGCTTGCGCCCGCCGCCCGGCCAGCCGCGGAGCCGGTTCGGCTCCCTGGCCGGCCAGCTGGCGCGCTTCATCGCGGTGGGCGTGACCTGCACCGTGGCCTATGTCCTGATCTACCTGCTGCTGCGCGGCGCGATGAACGCACAGGCCGCGAACGCGCTCAGCCTGCTCATCACGGCCGTGGCCAACACCGCCCTCAACCGGCGGCTGACCTTCGGCATCCGCGGCCGGGCCCACGCGGCCCGGCACCAGTTGCGCGGCCTGATCGCGTTCGGCATCGGGCTCGCGCTCACCTCCGGGGCCCTCGCCGCGCTGCACGTGGCGTCTCCGCGGCCCAGCCGGGCCGCCGAGGTGACGGTGCTCGTCCTGGCCAACCTCGTCGCGACCGTGGTCCGGTTCGGGCTCTACCGAAGCTGGGTGTTCGGCGGCCCGGGCCTGGCGGGCCGTCCGCCCGCCGACTATTCCGAGCTCAGGTACGGGCCCTACTCAGCCAAGCACCAGGTACTTGACCTATCTGAATAGGAGCTACGGGTGACCGCCACTTCGACGCAACCCGGCCCGGCGCCCGCCGCCCGGCCGGCCCGCCGCAGCGCCGCGGCCCGATTGCTGCGCGCCCGGCCGGGCGACCCGGCGTGGGCCAGGCCGGCGCTACTGGCCCTGCTCGTGGCCACCGGCCTGCTGTACATCGTGGGCCTGAGCCGTAACGGCTGGGCCAACGAGTTCTACGCCGCCGCCGCCCAGGCGGGCACGGAGAGCTGGAAGGCGTTCCTGTTCGGCTCGCTGGACCGCGCCAGCTTCATCACGGTGGACAAGCCCGCGGGCTTCCTGTGGCCCATGGACCTGTCCGGCCGCATCTTCGGCGTGAACTACTGGAGCCTGCTGCTCCCGCAGGCCCTGGCCGGGGTGGCCACGGTCGGCGTGCTCTACACCACCGTGCGCCGCTGGTTCGGGCCGGCGGCCGGGCTCATCGCCGGGGCGGTCATGGCCCTGGCCCCGGTGGCCACGCTGGTCTTCCGCTTCAACGACCCTGACGCGTTCATCACGTTGATGGCGGTGCTGGCCGCGTACGCCGTGACCCGGGCCATCGAGTCGGGCCGCACCCGGTGGCTGGCCCTGGCCGGGGTGATCTTCGGGCTGGGCTTCCTGGGCAAGATGCTGGCCGGGTTCCTGGCCCTGCCGGCCCTGGCCCTGGCCTACCTGATCTGCGGCCCGCCCAAGCTCGGCCAGCGCATCTGGCAGCTGCTGGTGGGCGGGGCCGCCCTGCTGGCCACCGCGGGCTGGTGGGTGGCGATCGTGCTGTTGACCCCGGTCGCTGACCGGCCGTTCGTCGGCAGCACCACCGATAACAACATCCTCAACCTCACGTTCGGCTACAACGGGCTCAGCAGGCTCACCGGCAACCGCGGCGGAGGGTTCGGCGGCGCGGGCCGGGGGGCGGCCCGGGGGCTTGGTGCGGGTGCGGACGAGGCGGCCCGGGGGCTTGGTGCGGGCGCGGGCGAGGCGGCGGGCCGGGGGCTCGGCGCGGCCGGAGCCGGACCCGGCGCGGGCGCGTTCGCCGGCGCCCGCGGCGGCGGTGGCGGCGCGCTCGGCGGAGGGACCGGCATCACCCGCCTGTTCACGCCCGAGTGGGGCGGTCAGATCAGCTGGCTGATCCCGGCCGCCTTGATCGCCTTCCTGGTCATGCTGTGGGTATCGCGGCGGGCCGGCCGGACCGACCGGACCCGCGCCGCCGCCGTGATGTTCGGCGGCTGGCTGCTGGTGGCCGGGCTGGTGCTGAGCTTCATGTCGGGAACTACCCACTCGTACTACTCGGTCGCCCTGGCTCCCCCGATCGGCGCGCTGGTCGGCATCGGCAGCTTCGGCCTCTGGCGGATCCGCCGCACGTGGTTCGCGCGGGCCGCCATGGCCGTCGCGATCGCGGTCACCGCCGCCTGGGCCTGGGTGCTGCTCGGCCGCAGCCCCGGCTGGTTCCCCTGGCTGCGCGTGGTCATCCTCGCCGCCGCCGTGGGCGCGGTCGGCCTGATCCTGGCCGGGCCCGCGCTGCGGACCGCCTCCGCCCGGACCCGGATGCTGCTGGCCGCGGTGCCCGTGTCGCTGGCCGCGGTCGCCGTGCTCGGCGGCCCGCTGGCCTACAGTCTGGACACCGCGGCCAGCAGCTACAGCGGGGCGAGCCCGTCCGCGGGCCCGGCGCTGACCGCCGCCGGGGGAGGGCCGGGCGGCGTCCTGGGGTTCGGCCGCGGAGGGTTCCCCGGCGCCGGCGCGGCGGGCCGCGGCGAACGGGGCGGCTTCCCCGGCGGCCCGGCCGGCGGGAGAACGGGCCGCGGCGAATTCGGCGGTTTCGCCGGCGCCGGGGCGGGCCGCGGCGGCTTCGGCGGCAACGCCACGGTCAGCGCCGCCCTGGTCAAGCTGCTCGAGACCGGCGCCTCGCACTACAAGTGGGCCGCGGCCACCCAGACCTCCGACACCGCGGCCTCGATGGAACTGGCCTCGGGCGGCGTCCCGGTCATGGCGCTCGGCGGCTTCCGGGGAACCGACCCCGCGCTCAGCCTCGCCGGGTTCGAACAGCTCGTCTCCGCCCGTGAGATCCACTACTACCTGGGCGGTGGCGGCGGGTTGGGCGGTGGCGGCGGCGGGTTCGACGGTGACTTCGCCGGCCGCGGCCCCGGCGATGCGTCCAATGGTCCGGCCGACGTCCCGGGCCGCGGGGCCGGCGGCTTCGGCGGCGGGGGTTCCTCCGACGCAGCCCAGATCGCCGCGTGGGTCGAGGCTCACTTCACCCCGCAGACCGTGGGCGGCATGACCGTCTACGACCTCACCACCCCCGGCCCGGGCTCGTGACCGGACGGCGGGCCGGGTAACCGGCGTCTCCCGTGCGGAAAGTGTCCGTGGGTGGCCGTGATCACGGCCACCCACGGACACTCTTACCGGTTATCTCCGTCAGCCCGCGCGCCGGCAGCGCGCCGCGATCGGCCGGATGGCCGCCAGCCGGACCGCGGAGCGGCCCGCCGCCCGGAAGAGCTGGCCGGGCGATTCGCAGCCGGCCGGCCGGCCTTCAGGCCAGCCCACCATGCTACTATCTACGTACGTAGGTAGTAGATGCGTGCCTGATTCGCCTGGTCCTGGGCGGGCAAGGGAGCGGTTCGGTGTCCAAGAGCAGCAGGAACCGGCAGCAGGCTCGCGAGAAGATCGCTCAGGCCCGTGCGCTGGAGGCGCGGCGCCGGCGCCGCCGGCTGTGGCTGGGCGGCCTGGGCGTGGTCGCCGTGGTGGCCGCGGCGGCCGTCGGCATCACGCTGGCCGTGACCGGCGGCAGGCAGACCGCAGCTAACGGAGGCGGGCAGGCGGCGCCGAAGCTCGCCCCGCTGAACACGCTGGGCAGCCTCAGGCCGGCGCCAGCACCTGGCCCGCAGGGCCCCGAGGGCGTCCCGATCCCCGGCGCCCCCCCGCTGGCCAGCACCGCGACGGCCGCGGCCGGCCAGCCCGTCAACGGTATTCACTGCCAGACCAGCGAGCAGACCCTCTTCCACATCCACGCGCACCTGACCATCTTCGTGAACGGCTCGCCCCGGCAGGTTCCGTTCGGGATCGGGATCCCGGGCGCCCAGACGCAGAACACGGCTGCCGGCCCCTTCGTCAACACCGGGACCTGCTTCTACTGGCTGCACAGCCACGCCGCCGACGGCGTCATCCACATCGAGTCACCCGTCCGGCGCGTCTACACCCTGGGCGATTTCTTCGACGAGTGGGGACTGCCGCTCGGGCCCGGCCAGGTCGGGCCGGCCCACGGGCACGTCACCGCCCTGTACAACGGCCGGGTCCACCTGGGCAACCCCCGTGACATCCCGCTGGCCGCGCACGCCCAGATCCAGCTGGAGGTCGGCACCCCTCTCGTCGCCCCGGTGTCGATCACTTGGCCGGGTGGGTTGTAACCCTCCGCTTCGACGCCGGGCCGGGTCACCGCGCCGCGGCCCGGCGCCAGGAGACCCCGAAGAAGGCACCGCCCAGCGGCGAGTCGCCGATCCGCCACTGGCCCGCGGTGGAGCGCACGATGGAGTTGGCGATGGCCAGGCCCAGGCCCGCGCCCTCCGGCTGCTCCGTGGCGCGGTGGAACCGGTCGAACAGCCGGTCCCGGTCCTCGGCCGGGATCCCCGGGCCGCTGTCCTCCACGGCCAGGGTCACCCGGCTGGCCCGCTGGCGGACGCTGATCCGCACCGTGCCGTCCGGCCCGGCGTACCGGCAGGCGTTGTCGACCAGGACCCCGGCGAGGCGGTCGATCCACTCCGGTGGCGCGCTGATCCAGGCCGGCTCCGGCCCGTCGCAGGCCACCTGGATCTCGATGGCGTGCGAGCGCGCCACCGCGCGGAACCGGTCGGCGCAGCTGGCGGCGATCGTGGCCAGGTCCAGGGGCTCGCTCCCGGGCGGCGGCGGCTGTGAGTCGAACCTGGCCAGCCACAGCAGGTCTTCCACGATGTGGCGCAGCCGCTCGCTCTCCCCCTGGATGCGGACCAGCGCGGACCGGTAGTCGGCCGCCTTCCGCTGCGCACCGAGCGCGATACTGGTCTCCGCGGCGATGACGCTGAGCGGCGTGCGCAGCTCGTGCGATGCGTCGGCGGTGAACTCGAGTTGCCGCCGCCTCGACTGCTCGGCCGGTGACAGGGCCCGCAAGCCGATGATCAGTGCCCCGATGAAGACCGCCGCCAGCAGCACCGGCGCGGCGAACGCCTCGCCCGCGCTGAGCACGCCCTCAATGTGATCCTGCTCGGCCAGGCTCTGCCCCGCGACCAGCAGCCCGCCGCGGTAGCGCAGGGTGTCCAGCCGGAACGTGCCCGGCGCCAGCCGGGTCGTCAGCGCGGTGTGGCCGGCCAGCGTGCCGACGGCCGGCAATTGCGGGGCGCCCGTGCTCAGCTGCATGACCGCCCGGTTCGCGGGAATCCGCCACAGGTACAGCGGCGGCTCGTCGTAGTCATCGTCGTCGTCGTCGGAGGTCACCGCGGTGGAGGCACCGGTGTCGCGCACATCCGCCAGCCGTTCTTGCAGCCGGGAGTCCACCGCAACGACGAGCCTGGCCGCGACGACCCGGTCCAGGACGATCACGCATCCGGCGTACACGACGCCAATGAGCAGGCTGGCCACCAGGGCGATCCGCGCCGCATGCGCGGCCCCGGGCGGCAGCCGCCGTGGCCGTAGCTTCATGTCCCGATTATCCGGTATCCGACTCCACGTACGGTTTCGATGCGCACCAAGCTACCCGCCAGCTTGGACCGCAGCCGGGCCATGTGCACGTCGATGGTGTTGGATCCCATCGCGTCGGCCTCGTGCTCCCAGACGTGCAGCGCGATCAGGCGCCGCTGCACCACCGCGGGCGACCGCCGCATGAGCATCTCCAGGATGCCCAGCTCGGTCGCGGTCAAGGTCGGCCGCTCGGTGCCCACCTGCACCTCCCGGGTGACCGGGTTGAAGCGCACGTCGCCGACCACCAGTTCGGGCGACTGCAGCACCCGCGGCCTGCGCTGCAGCGCCCGCAGCCGGGCGAGCAGCTCGCCGAAGTCGAACGGCTTGACCAGGTAGTCGTCGGCTCCCTGGTCCAGGCCGGTGACCCGGTCGGCGGGCGCGTCACGGGCGGTGAGCATCAGGACGGCGGCGGGTGACTCTCGCCGCCGCATCCACTGCAGCACCTCAAGCCCCGACATCTCGGGCATGCGCCAGTCCAGGACCGCGACCGCGTAGTCGTAGCTGCGCAGGAACTGAATGGCCTGCTGACCGTCCGCCACCGCGTCCACCACGTAGCCGTTCTCCCGCAGGCCTCGCGCGAGCACCTCCCGCAGCCCGCGGTCGTCCTCGGCGACCAGTACCCGCATCCGCGCTCCGCTCTCACCGGCGCAGCCGACGCCATATCGGCCTGGGCACCAGCCTGAGCGCGACGGCCACCACGCCGAGCTGCGACGGCACCCAGACTACGTCGGCTCGTCCGTTCAGCGCCGCCGCTACCGCGCGGCCCACCACGGCGGGGGTGCTGGACAGCGGCGCCGGGGTCATGCCCTGCGTCATGCGGCCGATCACGAAGCCGGGCCGGACCAGCAGCACCCGGACGCCGCTGCCGTGCAGCGAGTCGGCCAGCCCGCGGGCGAAGGCGTCGAGCCCGGCCTTGGCCGCCCCGTAGACGAAGTTGGCCCGGCGGGGACGCACCGCGGCCACCGAGGACAGCACCACGATCGTGCCGTGGCCCTGGGCGCGCAGCCGCGCCGCCGCGGCGAGCAGCGTCGTGACGTGCCCGGTGAAGTTCGTCTCGACCAGGACGCCGGCCCGGAGCGGGTCGTCGTCCAGCACGTCCTGGCCGGCCAGGATCCCCGCCGCGGAGATGACCAGGTCCACGGGCCCGAACGCGAAGGCCTTGTCCACCACCGCCTGGTGGGTGTCAATCGCGGCCGCGTCATAGTGCAGCGTCCGGATCCGGCAGGACAGCGCCTGCGCGGCCGTGGCCATCCGCTGCTCGTCCCGCCCGGCCAGCAGGACCTCGGCGTCGGGCGGCAGCCGCAGCGCGGCCAGGATCTGCTGGCCGATCTCGCTGGCTCCGCCGAACAGCAGCACCCGCCGGTATCCGATGGCCTTCACCGGTACAGTCCCACGGCGAAGATGACGAGCCAGGCCAGCTCGCAGGAAATCATCAGCGGGTCCCGGGCGATCAGGTCCTCGACCGGCTTGCCTCCCGCCCGGGCCGTGAGCCGGTCGAAGCGGACGAGTGCCGCGGCCAGCGCGAGCGCGCTGGCTAGGCGCCAGGCGCGCATCCAGGGGTCGTGTTCCGTGTGCGCCCACAGCAGGTAGGCCATAATCATCGCGCAGGCCACGGCCCGCTGGCCGAGCCGCAGCATCGGGCCGCTGTACCAGCGCATGACCGGGCGGTGCCGGGCCGCGTCGCCGTGCAGCATGGTGAGCTCGGTGTACCGCTTGGCGATCGCGACCATCAGCGCGCCGAGGCTGCAGACGAGCAGGAACCAGCCGGACGGGGGGACGCGCGTGGCGATCGCGCCGCCGATGGCGCGCAGTACGAAACCGGAGGCCACGAAGGCCAGTTCGACCACAGCGATGTGCTTGAGCGCGACCGTGTACAGGGCCGAGAGGGCGAGATAGACGCCGATGACCACGGACAGCCGCGGCTCGCCGATCATGAGGCCGACGGCCAGGCCGGCGGCGATGCCGAGCCCGGCCAGCGCCAGCGCATGCGATCTCGGCAACCGGCCCGAGGCCACCGGGCGGAACTTCTTGACCGGATGCCGCCGGTCGCGGTCGGCGTCGACGACGTCGTTGACGAAATACACCGCGGCCGAGGCGGCGACGAAGGCCGCGGCGGCCGCCAGAGCGTAGGCGAAGCCATCGTCCCGGCCGAGCGTCGCTCCCGCCAGCGGCGCGGCGAAGACGAGCAAGTTCTTGGGCCACTGGCGCGGCCGCGACGTCTCCACGGCCGCCCCGAGCCAGCGCAGCGGCGCCAGGTAGCGCGCGGACACGGGCCGGGCCGCCGCCAGCGCGCCGACCTCGCCCGGAGGCGACCTCACCGTGCGTAAACGGCCGTGAAGTCGCGGCCGGTGACCGAGTAGTAGCGGTTCGCCGCCTGCATCTGGGTGGGCAGGAGGGCGGCCGGGGCGGGGTCGCCCGGATGGTGCTTCGGCATGTAGTACATGTACGACATCCACTCGGGGTTGATGTCGAGCTGCATGGCCGTGACGGCGCCGGCTCGCTTGAGCAGTTCGGCCAGCTCCCGCACGTTCAGGGCCGGACCGTAGACGAAGATGATACGCCCGCCCCGGGTGATGCCGATTCCGGACCGCCAAACGTAGTAGCCGCCGCCGAGGGTCGCACCCCAGCTGCTCTCGACGTTGCTGTCGACTGAGCCGGGAATCTGGCCGTTGTCGACGATCAGGTGCAGGTTTTGCCGCACGCCCACCACGTCCGGGGTCATCCGCACGGTCTGTCCCCACACCCCGATCGCGATGTGCCCGTCCCGGTAGTACACGACGGAGGCGATGCCCCTGGTCAGCGTGCCGTCGGTAGCGCCGTTCAGGTAGAAGCCGCCGCCGGAAGAAGCGATCTTGAAGCCGCTGTTGAACGTCGCCAGCAGGCCAAGGCGAGTGCCCGCCGCGATATAGGGCAGGGCCCTCCAGTTACCCGGGCCCGGGTCTTCGGATCCTGGCCGCAGCTCGAACCGGACCAGGCTCTGGTTCATCGAGGCGATGCCGGCCACATAGGACGAATACACGCGGCTGGCCCGCAGGTAGGTGCCGTAGATGGCCGGCGTGCCGTGCACGGTGGCGAGCACCCGCCACTGTCCTTCGCCGGGCAGCGGCTTGCCGGCCAGCGACTGCAGCGCGGGCGGGGGCCCGAAAGCATGCGCGGCCCGCCGCCTGGCGGGCGTGGTGGCCCGGGCGGCTCCCGGGGCGGTGAGCGCGAAGGAGGGCTTCCCACCGCGCTTCGGCGCCTGGTAGGTCAGCCACTCCCCGAACGTCACCAGCGGCCCGAGGTAGTGGTCGCGAGCCCATTCGGCCAGCCGGTCCGACACCGTGCCGCCGCCGGGCACGGTGAGCGCGTTTGTCACCGACCAGCCGACGATGACCAGGAACGTGGCCAGCAGCCCCAGCGTGATGCGCACCCACATCCGCTGGAGCAGGGGCCGGCGCTTTCGGCCACGGGACGGGGTGCCGCCAGGCTGGCTGTCGCGGCGCTTCCGGCCGCCGGGCTGGCCGCCGCGGGGTGGCTGGCCCGGCGGTGGCTGGCCGCCGGGCCGGCCGGCGCCAGGTGGTCTGCTGCCGGGTCTCCGGTCGCCGGGCTGGGGATCGATCAGCGTGTCGGCCGGGTCCCGGCCATGGTCTGGCGCGCCCCGGTAGCGGGGGTCGATCGCCGGGTCGGCCAGGTTCCAGTCGTAGCCCTGGGCGCCGCGGTAGCGCGGGTCGGCCGGGTTCGGGTCGTAGTCCTGGGCGCCCCGGTAGCGCGGGTCGGCCGGGTTCGGGCCGTAGTCCTGGGCGCGGCGGTAGCGCGGGTCGATCGCGGGGTCGGCCGGGTTCGGGCCGTAGTCCTGGGCGCGGCGGTAGCGCGGGTCGGCCGGGTTCGGGTCGTGCTCATGGGCGCCGCGGTACCTGGGGTCAATCGCGGGGTCGGCCAGGTTCCAGTCGCAGTCCTGGGCGCCACGGTAGCGCGGGTCGGCTGGGTTCGGATCGTAGTCCTGGGCGCCGCCGTAGTGCGGGTCGGCCGGGTTCGGATCGTAGCCCCGCGCGCCGCCGTAGTGCGGGTCGGCCGGGTTCGGGTCATAGTCCTGCGCGTCGCGGTAGTGCGGGTCAGCCTGGTCCCAGTAGCCGTCCCGCGCACCCTGATGGCGGGGATCGGCCGGCGGGTCGGTCTGGTCCCAGTCATACTCCGGCGGGCTCTGGTGGCGGGGGTCGGCCGGCGGGTCCGCCCGGTCCCAGTCGTAGTCCGGCCCGGTGCGGTAGCTAGGGTCGGTCGGCGGGTCGGCCTGGTCCCAGTCGTAGTCCGGCGCGCCGCGGCCTTTCGGACTATCCGGCCCGGGTCTGACCGATCTTTGCACACGCCCTCCTGCCGCACGGACATCTTGGTCCACGCAGGTCTACCCGGCCAACATGACGAGAGCATGACGTCCCGGGAGCCCGTTGGTACTGCTGTGAATTCTGCCTGGTCGAGCCGGTTCGGGTGGGTAATTCAACGTGGCGTGGCGGGGGTGGAATGGTCCCAGTCGGACAGCAGGGTGCGGATTCCGGTAACTAGGGCAAGAGGATAGTCGAGCATGACGTGGTGACCGGCGGCCGGGATCTCGATCACGGGGGCGAGACGGCCGAGCCGGTCGTACATGACCTCGCTCATCTGCGGCGACAGGATGCCGTGTTCCGCGCGGAAGAGCGCGACCCGGCAGTCAAGCCGGGTCA
>Ga0306920_100000277_pt1 | contig 59423 bp, 53 predicted proteins | sample flu12Cox44000170_FD_204666 | JGI IMG/M metagenome (GOLD analysis project Ga0306920, IMG submission 204666) | Lab enrichment of tropical soil microbial communities from Luquillo Experimental Forest, Puerto Rico - flux4day.12C.oxic.44.000.170 (v2)... | ecosystem: Environmental > Terrestrial >...
CATGAAAACCGTCGCCCCGGCGCCGGCGGCCGTCAGTGCCGTCAGTCTGCCCAATGTCTTGACGTACTTGCGCATTCTGGCAGTGCCGGCCGTCGTGTTGTGCCTCTTTTTGGTGCCGGGCAGCGCGGGACGCTGGTGGGCGCTCGCCGTCTACATCGGCGCCTGCATCACCGACTGGCTCGACGGCTATCTGGCGCGCGTGTGGCGGCAGCAGACGGTGCTGGGACGCATGCTGGACCCCATCGCCGATAAGCTGCTGGTGGGCTCGACGCTGCTGATGCTCACCTACGACAACACCATCGGCAACGCGCACGTGGCGGCCGCCGTGATCATCCTGTGCCGCGAGATCCTGGTCTCGGGTTTGCGCGAGTTTCTGGCCGAGCTCAATGTCCGGGTGCATGTGACGCAGCTCGCCAAGTGGAAGACGACGATGCAGATGATCGCGCTCGGCATCCTGTTGGCAGGCCCCGCCGGCGACAAGATCGTGCCCGGCGTGACATGGACGGGTCTCGTCATGCTCTGGATGGCGGCGCTGCTGACGCTGTGGACCGGCTACGATTACCTGAAGGCCGCCATTCGCACGGCCATGGAGCACTAGCACGCTGTCCATGCCCGTGAAGATCCTCTATTTCGCCTGGGTGCGCGAGAAGACCGGCAAGGCCGAGGAGATCCTCGACGTGCCGGCCAACGTGCGCACCGTGGCCGAGCTGGTGTCCTGGCTCAAGGGCCGCGGGCCCGAGTATGCCGAGGCCTTCGCGCGCTCCGACGTGATCCGCGCCGCTGTCGATCGCCGGCACGTCAAGCCCTCCGCGGATCTCTCCGGCGCGCGCGAAATCGCCTTCTTTCCACCGGTGACAGGAGGCTGAGCCGTGGCGGTGCGGATTGAGCGCGAGGACTTCGATATCGGTGCGGAGGTTCGACGCCTGACGGCTGGGCGCACCGATATCGGCGCCATCGTCACCTTCTCGGGCACGGTGCGCGCCGGCAGCCGGGGCGATGCCATCAGGGCTATGACGCTCGAGCACTATCCGGGCATGACGGAGGCCGAGCTTGCCCGGGTGGAGGCCGAAGCGGGCAGGCGTTGGCCGCTGCAGGCAAGCCTCATCGTGCACCGCATCGGCACGCTGAAACCCGGCGACAACATCGTGCTGGTGGTGACGGCCTCGGCCCACCGCCAGGCCGCCTTCGCGGCTGCCGAGTTCCTAATGGATTACCTCAAGACGCGCGCGCCCTTCTGGAAGAAGGAGGAGGGCGCCGACGGGCAAGCGCACTGGGTCGAGGCCAGGGAGTGTGACGAAGAGGCCGCGGGCCGGTGGCAGGAAGCATCAGGGGGAGCCGGCGAACCAGCGCTTGGATGAGGCGCGGGGGCATTGCCCACCTGCCGCCAGAGCGACTTGATCGGAGCCTCAGCTCAAGCCGCCGGCCTTGGCCAGCTCGCGCAGGTGATGGTCGGCGTCGCCGAAGGTCATGTCGATCATGGTGAGCCGCTTGAAGTAGTGGCCGGCCTTATACTCCATGGTCATGCCAATGCCGCCGTGCAGCTGGATCGCTTCCTGACCCACCAGCCGCGCCGAGCGGCCGATCTGCACCTTGGCCGCCGCCATCGCCTTGCGGCGCTCGGAGGCATCGGGCTCGGCCGCCATCATGGTGGCGAACAATGCCATGCTGCGCGCCTGCTCCACGGCGGTCAGCATGTCCACGGCGCGGTGCTGCAGCACCTGAAACGAGCCGATCGGTTGACCGAACTGCTTGCGCGTCTTCAAATACTCAACCGTCAGCTCGTGCAGCGCCGCCATAGCGCCGACCGCTTCCGCCGAAAGTGCGGCGATCGCCTCGTCCACGACCCGCTCCAGCACGGCGAGCCCTCTGTCGGGAGCCGCCAGCACCGCCTCCGGCCCAACTCGCACCGCCGACAGCGTCACGTCGGCCGCGCGCATGCCGTCCTGGGTCGGATAGGCGCGGCGTGTCACGCCGCTGGCCTTGCTATCGATGAGGAATAGGCCGATGCCTGCGCGCTCGGCGCGGCCGCCGGAAGTGCGCGCGGTCACGATCAGCTTGTCGGCGGAATCGCCGTGGAGCACGACGTTCTTCTCGCCCTCCAGCGTGTAGCCGCCCTTGCCGTCGGCACGCGCGGTGGTGGCGGTGTCGGCGATGTCGTAGCGCGCCTGCCGCTCCTGATGCGCCAGCGCCAAGGTCAATGTGCCCTCGGCAATGGCCGGCACCAACTCCTTGAGCCGCGCGTCATTGCCGGAATGGCGCAGCGCGCCACCGGCGAGCACGACGGTGGCGAAATAGGGCTCGATGGCGAGCGCGCGCCCGAACGCCTCGGCGATGATCATGGTCTCGGTGAGGCCCTGCCCCAGGCCGCCGTGCTCCTCGGCGAACGGGAGGGCCAAGAGGCCGAGCTCGGCGTATTGCTTCCACAGCGCGGCGCCGTAGCCCTTGGGCTCCTTCATGTAGCTCAGACGCTTGTTGAGGTCGCCATAACTGGCGGCAAGCAGGCGCTCGAGGCTGTCCTTCAGCTGCCGTTGCTCGTCGTTGAGATCGAAATCCATGATTGCGTTTCTCCGCTTCGCCTCGGGCGTTTCTCTTGTCCTATTGCGACCCGCGCAAGCTCACTGCGGCAATGCCGGCACCGATCAGCAGGCTACCACCGAGCCGATTGCAGACGCTGACGGCACGCGCGCTGCCCAAGAGCCGCAACGCCCGCGAGGCGACGAGGCCGTAGCCGACGGCATTGGCAAACGCCAGCACGATGAAGGTAGCCTCGAAGATCAGCATCTGGCCCCAGAAATCGGCGGTCCGATCGATAAATTGGGGCAGGAACGCCACGAAGAACGTCAGGCTCTTGGGGTTGAGCGCGGTCACCAGCCACGCATGGCCAAGCACGCGCGGAGCCGGCGCTTGCTGCCGCTGCGGCGCGACCTCGCGCGTCCCACCGGCGCGCCAGAGCTTTATGCCGAGCCAGACGAGATAGGCGGCGCCGGCCCACTTCAGTGCCGTGAACAGGAGCGAGGATGCCGCCAGCAGCGCACCGAGCCCGAGCATCGACAGCGTCATGGCCGTGAAGTCGCCGAGCGCCACGCCGATGGCGACCGGCAAGGCCGTGCGCATGCCCTGGCCCAAGGCGTAGGAAATGACGAGCAGGATGGTGGGGCCCGGAATAATAAGCAGCACCGTCGTTGCCGCTGCGAACGCCAGCCAGGTCTCAAGGCTCATGCATTGCTCCCTCACGCTCCCTCTCTGCCCTCCTGCAGCAGCGCGCGTGCGCGACTGAGGATGCCCGGCAGAATGGCCGTGCGCCGGCCTTGGGCTGCCCCTCGCCCCGCTTCCGGGAAGCGTGGCGAGGGCAGCAAAATCAGAAGCCCAGCACGGCCTTGGCGAGAATGTTGCGCTGGATCTCGTTGGAGCCGCCGTAGATCGACACCTTGCGATAGTTGAAGTAGCTCGGTGCGGCCGGGGCTGCCCAGTCGTCCTCGAGCGGCGGCTCGTTGGAGCCAAACTCCGCGTCCTCTTCCTCCGCCTGGTAGGGCAACGCCAAGGGTCCTGCGATCTCCAGCATCAGCTCGGTCGTCCGTTGCTGGATCTCGCTGCCCTTGATCTTGAGGATGGAAGACTTCGGGTTTGGCAGCCGGTCCTTGCGGTGTCTCTCCTCGGAGAGCACGCGCATCTGCGTCATCTCCAACGCCTTGAGCTCCACCTCTACCGCCGCCACCTTCTCCCGGAAGCGCTCGTCCTCGATGAGCGGCCGATCGCCCGCCTTCACCTTGCCCGCCAGTTCCTTGATGCGCTGCACGCGCTGCTTGGAGAAGCCGACGCGAGCGATGCCGGTGCGCTCGTTGCCGAGCAGGAACTTGGCGCAGTCCCAGCCGCGGTGCTCCTGACCGACCAGGTTCTCGGCCGGCACCTTGACATCGTCGAAGAACACTTCGTTCACCTCATGCCCGCCGTCCATCGTCTGAATCGGGCGCACGGTGATGCCCGGCGTCTTCATGTCGATCAGGATGAACGAGATGCCGAGCTGCTTCTTGGCCGACGGATCGGTGCGGCAGAGGCAGAAGATCCAGTCGGCGTACTGCGCCGATGTGGTCCAGGTCTTCTGGCCATTGACGATGAAGTGAGCGCCCTGGCGCACGGCCGTGGTCTTGAGGCCCGCTAGATCGGAGCCGGCACCGGGCTCGGAGAAGCCCTGGCACCACCAGTCGTCGAGCGAGGCCATGCGCGGCAGGAAGCGCTTCTTCTGCTCCTCGGTGCCGAACGCGATCACCACCGGGCCGCACATCGACACGTTGAACGGCAGCGGCTGCGGCACGCCGTTGAACTGCAGCTCCTCGGTGTAGATGTAATGCTGCACCGGCGTCCAATCGGCGCCGCCCCACGCCTTGGGCCAATGCGGTACGGCCAGGCCCTTGGCGTGCAGGATCTTGTGCGATTGCACGAGCTCCGCTTTGGAGAGGTGCCGGCTCTCCTTCACCTTTTCGCGAATAGAAGCAGGCACCTGCTCGCGAAAGAAGGTGCGCAGTTCCTCGCGGAACCTATTCTCCTCGGGGCTGAAGCGCAGATCCATCTCGCCCTCCCTCAGACGATCTCGAAGAGGCCCGCGGCACCCTGGCCGCCGCCGATGCACATGGTGATGACGGCATACTTCACGCCGCGCCGCTTGCCCTCGATGAGAGCGTGGCCCGTCATGCGTGCGCCCGACATGCCGTAGGGGTGACCGATGGCGATGGCGCCGCCGTCAACATTGAGTATCTCCTGCGGGATGCCGAGCTTGTCGCGGCAGTAGAGCACCTGGCTGGCGAACGCCTCGTTGAGCTCCCAAAGGCCGATGTCGTCCATCTTGAGCCCGGTGCGCTGCAGCAGGCGCGGCACGGCGAACACGGGACCGATACCCATCTCGTCGGGCTCGCAGCCCGAAACGGCAAAGCCGCGGAAGATGCCCATCGGCTTGAGCTTGCGCCGGGCCGCCTCCTTGTCCGACATCAGCACCGAGGCCGAGGCACCGTCGGAGAGCTGGCTGGCATTGCCGGCGGTGATGAACTGATCGTCGCCCCGCACGGGCTTGAGCTTGGCGAGCCCCTCCATGCTGGTGTCCGGGCGGTTGCCCTCGTCCTTCTCCAAGGTGACGTTGCGCTTGGAGACCTCCTTGGTCTCCTTGTTCTCGACCTGCATGATGGTGGTCAGAGGTACGATCTCCTGGTCGAGCCGGCCCGCCTTCTGCGCGGCGGCGGTGCGCTGCTGGCTCATCAGTGCGTATTCATCCTGCTTCTGCCGGCTGATGCCGTAGCGCTTGGCGACCACGTCGGCCGTCTCGATCATGGGCATGTAAAGCGCGCCCTTGTGCTCGACGATCCAGTCGTTGCGGTAGAACTTGGTGTTCATATTCATTTGCACGAGGCTGATGGACTCAAGGCCTCCCGCCACCGCCACGGGCACGCCCTGCTCCTTGATGCTGTAGGCAGCGAGCGCGATCGCCTGCAGGCCCGAGGAGCAGAAGCGGTTGACGGTCTGCGCCGCCGTTGTCACCGACAGGCCCGCGCGGATGGCGCACTGGCGCGCGATATTGCCGCCGGTGGCACCTTCGGGATTGGCGCAACCCAATACCGCGTCCTCCACCTCGCCCGGCTCGATGCCCGCGCGCTTCACCGCGTGGGCAATCACGTGGCCGCCGAGGTCGGCGCCGTGGGTGAGGTTAAAGGCGCCGCGCACGGCCTTGCCGATCGGTGTGCGGGCGGTGGAGACGATGACGGCGTCGACCATGGGTTGGCTCCTTCGTTCAATGTCCTAGCAAAACTTCCATCTCGCATGGAGGCCATCATGCCCGCAAAGGCGGGCGCCCATGCAGGGAGAGCAGTGGATCCCCCGGCACGGGGATGACGCTTGCCGAATTGCGTCGTCATTCGGCGGCCGCCCTCGTCTTTCGCCGCTCCTCCTCGACCAACTCCTTCTTCGACAGCTTGCCGACGGCGGTCTTCGGCAGCGCGTCGCGAAATTCCAGGCGCACGGGCAGCTCGTGCCGGCCGAGCTTGTCGGCCAGAAATGCGCGCAGCTCATCGAGCGAGAAGCGAGCGGCACCGGCCTTGAGCTGCACGAATGCCTTGGCCGCCTCGCCCCGGTAGGCGTCGGACACCCCGATCACGATCGCCTCGGCGACGGCGGGATGTTCGTAGATCGCCTCCTCGATGACACGCGGATAGACGTTGAACCCACCGGAGATGATCATGTCCTTCTTGCGGTCGACGAGGTAGAAATAGCCGTCCGCGTCCATGATGCCGATATCGCCGGTGAGCAGATAGCCATCGACGAAGGCGGCTGCCGTCTCGGCGGGCGCGTTCCAATAGCCCTTCGTGACGTTGGGGCCCTTGATGCGGATCTCGCCCTTTTCTCCCGGCGGCAACACACGGCGCGGATCGTCGACAGCGACGATATCCATCATGATGCCGGGCAGCGGTAGGCCGACCGAGCCGGCTTTGCCTGTCCATTGCTTGGGCATGGCCGTGCCCGCGGGCGAGGTCTCCGTCATGCCCCAGCCGCCGCCCAGACGTTGGCCGGTCAGCTTCTGAAAGCGCTCCGCCACCTCGACGGGCAAGGCGGCGCCGCCCGAGGCGACATAGCGCAACGACGAGAGATCGCGCTTGTCGATATCGGGTGTGTTGGCGAGTGCGATCCACATGGTCGGCACGCCCGGAAACACGGTCGCCCGCTTCACCTCGATGTCGGCGAGGGTCGTCGCCACATCGAAGCGCGGCCGCAGCATGAGCTCGTTGCCCTCCTGCAAGCCCCGCAGCAGCACGTTCGTCAGGGCGAAGATGTGGAACAGGGGCAGCACGCAAATAATCTTGTCCTCGCCGGGCTCGGTGCTGCGCTGCCGGTCACCCCAGATCTTATAGATGGAGCACGCCGCGCTCAGGTTGGCGTGGCTCAGCATGGCGCCCTTGGGTTTGCCGGTGGTGCCGCCCGTGTATTGCAGCAGCGCGACGTCCTCCACGCCCACCTCGGGCCACTGCCGCGGCAGCTTCTTGGCACCAGCCGCGCTCAGTGCATCGAAGCGCACCACGCCGGGGCCTTCCGGCATCGGCATCGTCGCCAGCGCCGATGGACCGAAGGCCGTGTCATCGCCGACGATCAGACGATCGAGGAGGCCGTCCGCCTTGAGCTTCTGCGCCAGCGGGGCCAAGAAGCCGATGTTGGTGGTGATCAGGATGCGGGCACCGGAGTCCTTGAGCTTGTGCGCAAGCTCGCGCTCGGCATCGAGCGGAGAGAGGTGCACGACGCGCCCACCCGCCTTGAGGGCGGCGAAGAACGACAGGGGGTGATAGGGCGTATTCGGCAGATAGAGCGCCACGGTCTTGCCGGGCGCGACGCCCAGATCCATCAAGCCCGCGGCGAGCGCCTCTACGCCGGCCTGCAGCTCGCCGTAGCTCGTCTTGCGGTCGCGGTATTCGAGTGCCGGCCTCATCGCCCACTTGGCCGTGATGTCGTCGAGCATGGCCGGCAGCGTCGCCGTCGCGATCGGCGCGTCCCAGCGCACGCCGGGCGGGTAGCTCTTCTCCCAGGGTCGCTCCGCTCCCATTGCCGTCCTTGTCTGATTGTCGGGCCGGTCACTATGATGCGTCGAACCTAGGCGCGCACTGCGGGCTTGGCAACAAGTTAACGTATAGGACAGGGAGGCAGGCGAGCCCCATGCAGAACCCCTTCGACCTTAGCGGCCAAGTGGCCGTCATCACCGGTTCGAGCAAGGGCATTGGCCGCGCGGCGGCGGAGATCATGGCGTCGCTGGGAGCGAAGGTCGTCGTCTCGAGCCGGAAGGCGGACGTGTGCGAAGAGGTGGCCGCCGGCATCAGGAAGGCGGGCGGGGAGGCGATGGTCATCGCCTGCAACATCTCGCGCAAGGAGGAGATCGAGGGCCTCGTCAAGGGCACGCTCGACAGGTGGGGGAAGATCGACACGCTGGTGTGCAACGCCGCGGTCAACCCGTACTTCGGTCCGCTCGCCGGCATCTCGGACGATGCCTTCGACAAGATCATGAGCTCCAATATCAAGAGCAACTTGTGGCTATGCAATTTCGCCTTGCCGCATATGGTCGAGGGAGGCAGCGGCAGCGTCGTCATCGTATCCTCGATCGGCGGACTGCGCGGCAGCGCCCAGCTCGGCGCCTATGGCATCTCCAAGGCGGCCGACATGGAGCTGACCCGCTGTCTGGCGGTGGAGTGGAGCCCCAAGGGCGTGCGCATCAACTGCGTCGCCCCCGGCCTCGTGAAGACGGACTTTGCCCGTGCGCTGTGGGAGGATCCGGAACGGCTAAAGCGCACTGTCTCCACGGCCCCACTGCGGCGCATCGGCGAGCCGCACGAGATCGGCAGCGTCATCGCCTTTTTGGCCTCGAGGGCAGCGAGCTTCATGACGGGCACGGTGGTTGTTGCCGACGGCGGCGTCACGATCGCGTAGGCGGCGATTCTCGAGCCAGCGCCCATGATGCTGTGGCGTGATGGGCACCGGGCTCGGCGCGCTCGCCTGCTACTTCGGGGGACCTCATCGACTGGGTGGTGAGGAACGATCACCATCCCGCCGTCGATGCCGCCGGTGCTGGTGGCGATCGTCCCGGGCATCGGCTCGTGGCTGCGGGGATCGCTTCGCCGTCGTCATGGGCGGCGCCACGCAGCAGGAATGCTCCAGAGTTCATCACGGGCGGCGCAGCATTGGGCCGGCGCAGGCCGCGCACTCGCGGTCCAACGTGGAAATTCACGCCGCTTCGTCTGACACCGGCGACGTGATCACCAGAAACACCAGGTCCACCAGTCCGGTGTTCTCGATGTCGTGCTCGACGCCGGGCGGCAGGAAGATCACGTCGTGCTTGCGCACGACGTGGGGCTTGCCGGCGATCTGCATCAGACCCTCGCCTTCGAGCACGTGGTAGATCTGCTCCTGCAGCGTGTGCTTGTGCAGCGCCACGCGCGCCATGGGCTGGTACATGGAGATGCGGTAGTCGATGTGCTGCGAGCCCGCCGTCTCCGGCATGACTAGCGGCTTTGACAGTGCGCCACCAAAGTGGTTGGGGAACTCCTTCCACGGCACCTCGGCGATGTTGCGGATGAGCGGCTTGCGCGGGTCGTGAGCCATCGGCGCTGTTCCCCGGTGTGGCAAAGCGGGCTGCAAAGCGCCAGCTTCCGAGCCCTGTCGCGACCATGCTGGAGCCCGAGTAGGTCGTCAACCTTGCGGGCAGCCAACAAACCGGCGTGTTCCGCGCTGCGCAAGGGTGGGGCGCGGTGCGGTGGCAGCAAGCGATGAGTCGGATGAACTGTTGCCGGCCAACGCCTTGATGGGTGAAGCCGCCAGTGCAAGAAGACGGGAGCTCGATCGGCGGCATCGGGGTTGGCGGCACGCAAGGCCGCCAGAGTGACGGGGCCAGGGTGAAAGGCCAGGGTGAAAGGCGAGGGTGAAAGGCCAGGGTGAGGGGAAGAGCGGCGGGACCAGAGCGGCTGCTACTTCGCCGGCTCCCGCTCGGTCTCCCGGGGCACCCAGCGCGCTCCGAAGGCCGGCTCCTTGTAGGGCGTGGGCGGCAGATGCCAGGTGCCGGTAGCGGGCGGCCGCACCTCGGCGTCGACGTGCACATCGAGCAGGAACGGTTTGTTGGCCGCCACGGCGTGCTCGAGCGCTCCCTTGAAGTCCTCCGACTTGGTGATGGTCATGGCCTCGACGCCGCTGGCCTTGGCCCAGCCAGCGAAGTCGGGATTGTAGGGCGAGTTGTTGGCCCCGGCGCGGAACATGGTGCCGAGCTCGCGGCCGCCGAACATTCCCAACTGGATGTCGCGGATGGACACCCAACCGAAGTTGTTCCAGATCACCCAAACCACGGGGATGCCGTATTCGACCGCCGTGCATAAAACGTGCGGCACCATGGAAAAGCAGCCGTCGCCGGCGATGGCGATGCATGGCCGGTCGGGCGCGGCAAGCTTGGCGCCGAGCACGCCGGCGGCGCCAAACCCCATGCCGGAGAAGCCCCACGAGTTGAGCATGGTCTGTGGCCGGCGCGCCTTCCAGAACTGCATGTACCAGTTGTGGTTGACGCCCACGTCGCAAGCGAGGATGGCATCGGGCGGCAGCACGGCTTGGCAGTCGGCGACCACGCGTTCGGGTCGGATCGGCGAGGCATGGATGGCGAAGTTGGGGGCCGTGAATTTCTCCCACGCTGCCTTCCACGTCTCGATGTCGGCGTGCCAGGCCTCCAGCGCATTGCCGCGCTTGGGTGAGCGCTTCTCCAGCTCGGCCAGCATTTGGCGCAGGAAGGTGCGTGCGTCGGCGAGGATGGGCAGATCGGCTGGATAGTTGCGGCCGAGCTCGTCATGGTCGATGTCGACATGAATGAGCTTGCAATGGGGGAAATTCCATGAGTAGCCGGGCACCCAGGAGGAGGCCGAGCGATCGTCGAAGCGGGCGCCGATGGCGAGCACCACGTCAGCGTGGCGGCCGGCCTGGTTTGCCGGATAGGCACCGTTGCGGCCGATGAAGCCGAGCGACAAGGGATCGCTCATATCCAGGCAGCCCATGCCGTTGGGCGAGGAGATGACGGGGATGCGCAGCTTCTTTGCGAGCTCGGTCAGCTCGGTGCCGGCCTCGGCCAGCGTCACGCCGTGGCCGATGAAGATCACCGGTCGGGCGGCCTCCAACATGATGTCGAGCGCGGCAGCGATCTCCTCCGGCGAGGCGCCGCTGCGCTTGGCGCCGTGTGGCGGCGCGACGGGCGGCAGCTCCACGTCGTCTTCCTCCTGGAACACGTTGAACGGCACATCGACGTTCACCGGCCCCGGCCGCCCCGACAGCATGGTCGTCATGGCCTGGCGCAGGATGAGCGGCAGCATGTCGACGCGCGTCGGCTGGAAGCTGCGCTTCACCACGGGACGGATGACGTTGGGAAAGTCGGCTTGGAAGTGGCGGTTGATCTCCTGGAATGGGCTCCGGTTGAATTGCTGCGTCGGCACGTTGGCGGTGATGGCGAACACGGCCGAGCTATCCGATAGCGCCACCTGCAGGGGCATGACGATGTTGCAAGAGCCCGGCCCGCACGAGGTCAGCGTGGCCACCGGCGCGTGGCGCACGCGGAAGTAGGCGTCCGCCATGTGCGCTGCCACCTGCTCGTGGCGCGGGGAAACGAGCTTGATGCGATCGCGGGCGTGGTAGAGCGGATCGAGCATGCCGACGTTGCCATGCCCGCAGATGCCAAACACATAGGGAACCTTGTTGGCGATCAGGTATTCCGTGATCAGCTCTGCGCCCTTCATCCGCGCCATGAGATCCACTCCGTGCCTTCAATGCGTGCGGCGACTATAGCGCACCCACCGCCGCAGAATTGCTGCGGCGTGAGACCGCTCGCTGCGAGGGCGCCCTGCGGGCAACGTGGCGCCTTCGCGGCGAGGCACCCCTGGGGGCCTGCAATGGGCGCAGCGCGGCCACCGTCCCCCTTTGTCCTTGCGCAGCCGTCACCCCGGCAGATGGCACACGGCCTCGATGTTGTGGCCATCGGGATCGAGAACGAAGGCGCCGTAGTAGTTGGCGTGGTAGTGCGGCCGCAGCCCCGGCGCGCCGTTGTCCTTGCCGCCGGCCTTGAGCGCGGCGGCATAGAAGGCGTCAACGGCGGCGCGATCCTTGGCTTCGAAGGCAAAGTGCACGCGACCCTTGATCGGCTTGCCGCCGCCGATCCAGAACTGCGGCCGACCCTTGGCGCCAAAGCCGGCATGGCGCTCGCCTCCCGTCTCCTTGGAGGCGACCTCCATCACGAGGTCATAGCCGAGCGGGTTAAGGGCCAGCAGATAGAAGCCCTTCGAGCGCGCATAGTCGGAAACTGGAATGCCCACGTGGTCGAGCATGGCATCTACCCTCTCGCAACGATAGCGCCGCTTATCGCCAACCCGGCGCCCGAGCAAGGCCTTGGGGCTCTCGCCGCCACGCGCCAGGCGCAAGACGGCGCAACCAGGTTCAGGCCGCCCGAGCGCTCTCGAGCTCGGCGATGGCAGAGGCGAAGGCGTCGAGCGTAAAGGCAACGTCCGCATCCGTGTGGGCAAGCGAGATGTAGTACTTGCTCTCTCCCTTCAGGATGCCGCGCTGGCGCAGCAGGGCGTTCAGGCGCTGCATGAGAGCTTGCTCGCCGAGCGCAGAGCGGTAGTCTTTCACCTGGCGGTCGGTGAAGACGACATCGAACATGGGCGCATCACCGACCACGCGTGCCTTGACGCGGGCGCCTGCCAGGATCTCGCCATAGCCCTCAATCAGTGCGCGGCCGGTCCGGAAGATCCGTTCGTAGGTGCCGGGGCGCTTCAGGATTTCGAGGGTCTTGAGGCCCGCCGCGGCAGCGATCGGATTGCCCGAGAGCGTGCCGATCTGCATCATGAAGGCCTCTTCGCCCACGGCCTTTTTGTCGAAGTGGGCCATGATGTCGTTGCGGCCGGCAATCGCCGCCAGCGGGAAACCGCCGCCGATGGCCTTGCCCAGCGTGCAAACGTCGGGCGTGACACCGAAGTAGGCCTGGGCACCACCGTAGGCAAAGCGAAAGCCCGTCACCACCTCATCAAAGATGAGAACGAGGCCGTTCTCCTCGGTCAGCTTGCGCAGACCTTCGAGGAAGCCCGGCTTGGGCGGGACCAACCGCTGGAACGGCTCGACGATGATGCCGGCTAGGTCGGCCTTGTGCTCGCGAATGAGGCTGGCGACGACGTCGAGATCGTTGAAGGGGGCGACGAGCACCTCGTCGCGCAGGCTCTTGGGAATGCCGGAGGAATCCGGGATAGGCTCTGGAAAATTGCTCTGCCGCTTCGGCGCCAGGCTCATCAGTCCCCAGTCGCTCATGCCGTGATAGCCGCCCTCGAACTTGAGGATCTTGTCGCGCCGGGTGTAGGCGCGCGCTAGCCGCATGGCATAGGCATCGGCCTCCGAACCGGTACTGACGAAGCGCACCTTCTCCGCGCAGGCCACCGCGTCTACGATCTCGGCAGCAAGGCGGATGCCGTAGGGATTGTTGGCGAAGAAGGTGGTGCCCTTGACCGCGACCTCTTGCACCACCTCCGTCACCTCAGGATGGGCGTGACCGACGATCATGGGGCCGGAGCCCAGCAGGTAATCGACGTACTCGTTGCCGCTCACGTCCCAGACATGCCCGCCCTTGCCCTCGGCGATGATCAGCTCGTGCGTGACGTTGCCGAAGCCGCCGCCCGGCAGCACGGCCCGGGCCGTGTCGATGAGTTCGCGTTCCGCGTCGCTGTGCGTCTGTGCCGGCATTGCAACTCTCCGTCTTGCCTCCGTCTTGCCTTGGGCGGTCAGGTGATGCCCGCAACGCTACGCGGGCACGCCCTCAGGGACAACTGGTAGATTGGTCCGCCCGCAGCGGTTTGCAGGTTTGGACCGTCACGGCGCAGCCGCGGGTCCCGACTATTGCGGCGCAGCCGTGCCGTGCGTGCCCATTATCGCGGCCCAGCCGTGTGTCCCGATCATCGCGGCGATCAACATCGCGGCCAATGCCGACAAGGCGGCGGCAGGCGCTTAGGGCGGACGGGTCGAGAAGCCGACCAATGGGCGCACGTCGTGGGGCGTGGAGCGCTCCACCTTCTCGATCGACGGCCCTGATTTACGGCCCTGATTGAACGGTGAACGGCAAGGGACGCCTCGCCAGGAGCTGGCGTAAGGTCAAGGGCTCGGGCCCGCCGTGGCGGGGCTCGCCGCGACCCACGGCACCGCACGCAAGCACTGGACCCGAGCACCGGGCGAAGCAGTGATCTGGGCATTGAGCCTTGCATTGAGCCCTGCATTGAGCCCTGGCATTGAGCCTGGGCACTGAACCAGGGTAGGGAAGCAGGCCGATCGACCTCAGCCACGTCCCTCGAACGGCATCTTGGTCGCCTTGATCTGCATGAACAGCACGTTGGCGTCGAGCGGCAGGCTTGCCATGTAGCGGATGGCGGAGCCGCAGTGCTCCACGTCCATCACGGGCTCGGGCGCCACCACGCCGTGAGCCTGCATGACGCCGGCCTTCATGCGTCCGCCCATGGCCGTGTCGGCGTTGCCGATGTCGAGCTGGCCGCAGGCGATGTCGTGCTTGCGCCCGTCGAGCGCGATGCATTTGGTGAGGCCGGTGATGGCGTGCTTGGTGGCCGTGTAGGGCGCGGAGTTGGGCCGCGGCGTGTGCGCGGAGATCGAGCCGTTGTTGACGATGCGCCCGCCCTTGGGCGTTTGCGACTTCATGATCTTGATGGCCTCCTGCGCGCACAGGAACGCTCCCGTCAGGTTGGCGTCGACCACCGACTGCCATTGCTGGTAGGTGAGGTCCTCCATCGGCACGGCGGGCGCGCCGAAGCCCGCATTGTTGAACAGGAAATCGAGGCGGCCGAAGGTCTTCTTGGTCTCGGCGAACAGGTTCTTCACGTCTTCGGGCTTGCCCACATCGGCGCGGAGGGCGAGCATCTTGCCGCCCCCGGCCTTGGCCATGGCCACGGTCTTGTCGAGCTCCTCCTTGCGGCGCCCGGCGATCACCACATTCCAGCCGTCGGCTTGCAATGCGAGGGCCGATGACCGGCCGATGCCGCTGCCTCCGCCCGTAACGAGTGCGACCTTGCCTTGAGACGCCATGACGAGGACTCCTTGGATGATCCGAATTTCAGCTGCAGCGTAGCCCGATCAAGGCCACCCGTCATCCCGCAAGCGGCGACGGTGCGAGTTGCCTGGCCCGCGCCCAAGCGTGCCGCTCGGTGCCAAAAAATTGTGGAAAACTGTGGAGAACGGTGGAGGGCTTTGCGGGGCCGTGGCGCCGCGTCCTTGCCAGCTGCAACGAAGGAGCGGCGCGCGGCGTGAAGGGCCTTGCATCACGCGAGATCTGTGTGAGATGGGCGGCGTGTGAGATGGGCGCAAGCTTTGCCGCTTTGCGCCGGCGCGGCGCCACTGGCGCGCCATCGCGGATGAAACCCGCGCTCGTCAACACCCGCGTCAACGCCTCTTCAACTGTGTGTGAGCTTGCGCTGTTGCGTTTGACAAGGCGCACAGGGGAAGGCAACACTTAACCACATGGTTTACTATAGCGACGCCGAGCTCGACTGCGCCTTTGCGGCGCTCGCCGATCCGACGCGCCGAGCCATCCTCGACCGCCTGACGCGGACGGACGGATTGGCGGTGAGCGAGATTGCTGCGCCGTTCACCGTGTCGCTGCCGGCGGTCATCAAGCATCTCGATGTGTTGGCGCGCGCCGGCCTCCTCGCCCGCACCAAGACTGGGCGGACGGTACACTGCAGCCTGCGCGCCGCCCCGCTGGAAACGGCCATGCAGTGGCTCACGCGCTACGAGCGCTTCTGGAGCGAGAAGCTCGATCGCCTTGCGGCTTTTGTCGAGGAGAATGCATGCTCACCAAGCCAAGCCTCACCCTCAAGCGCAAAATTGACGCCTCGCCCGCGCAAGTCTTCAGTGCGTGGGCGGACCGGACGAAGATAGTCCACTGGTTCGGGCCGAAGGAGACCCAAGCCGGCTCCGTGCGCGCCGAGATGGACGTGCGCCCGGGAGGGCGCTACCGCCTCAGCTTCAAGACCGAAGACGGCGAATATCACGAGGTCGGCGGCGTCTACCGCGAGGTCGTCCCCGACAGCCGCTTGGTCTTCACCTGGGCATGGCATTCGACGCCCGAGCGCCAGTCGCTCGTCACCGTCACCATGGCAAAGGACGGCGAGGGTACCCTGCTGACGCTCAACCACGCGCAATTCTTCGACGAACAGGCACGCGATGGCCACCAGCGCGGCTGGACCGGCACGCTCGAGAAGCTCGATCGCTATCTGTCATAGACCGCGCGCAGGGGAAAGGAGAGCAGCATGGCAAAGATGGCAGTCGCCAAGCGGAGCCAGAAGCGTTCCGAGCCGCAGACGGCCGTGGCCGCGCACGGCAATTTCTGCTGGAACGAGCTCAGAACCCGCGACGTCGAGCGAGCCAAGCGCTTCTACAAGGACACCATCGGCTGGACGTTCGAGGCCGCCGAGACGCCGGAGGGCAAGCCTTATTGGGTGGCAACAGCCGGCGGCAAGCAGGTAGCCGGCATGTTCTTGCTCACCTCGCCCGAGTTCGACAAGGTGCCCGAAAGCTGGATGTCCTTTCTTGCGGTCGACGACGTGGACAAGCGCGTCGCCAAGGCCATCAAGGCCGGCGCCAAGCTGGTGATGCCGATCTTCGACGTTCCCAACGTCGGCCGCATTGCCATGCTGATGGAGCCTGGCGGCGCGGGCATCGGCTGGATGACGCCGGTGAAGTGAGCGCGCGCCAAGTTGCACCACGAGCGCGATGCTCGGGGCAAGTTCGTGCGTTTTGCAAGCCAAGCTATGACGGGGGCGCCCGATGCCACGCATGATTCTTACGGGCTCGATCCGCGAGCACGCCGGCGGGCTCGGCACGATCGACGTCGGGGGTGAGACGGCCGCGGCGGCGATTGCACGCCTGGAGGCGTCCTACCCGGCCCTGCGCGGCTGGATCGTCGACGAGCAAGGCGCGCTGCGCCGTCACGTCAGGCTGTTCATGAAGGGAGAGGCCATAACGCTCGCCGCACCGGTGGGACCCGGGGACGAGCTCTTCGTCGTTGCTGCAATCTCTGGAGGGTGACAAATGACCGAGCTGCTAGTGGGTACCAAGAAGGGTCTGATGGTTCTGCGCGGGCGCCGGGGCGGCCCGTTTGAGATCCTCACGCGGGCCTTCCCGGGCGAGGTGGTGGAGTTTGCCACGCGCGATCAGCGCGGCGGCCGCTACTTTGCCGCGGTTACACACGGTCAGTTCGGCCCGCATCTCTTCTACGCCGACGACCCAACGCAGAAATGGGAGCAGGCCGAGGGCCCGGCCTTTCCGGCCGCCGCCGGCGCGGCCGTGGAGCGCATCTGGGTGGTCGAGGCCGGCGTCGAGGATGGCGTCCTTTGGTGCGGCGTGGCGCCGGCTGCCCTCTTCCGCAGCGGTGACGGCGGCAGGTCCTGGGCTCTGGTAGAGGGACTGTGGAACGTACCCGAGCGACCCAAGTGGGAGGGAGGCGCCGGCGGGCTGTGCCTGCACTCGATCTGCCCCTGGCCCGGCGACGCGAGCCGCCTGGCGGTGGGCGTTTCCTCCGCCGGCGTTTGGCTGACAGACGACGCGGGCAAAAGCTGGCGGCGCAGCGTCGCCGGTCTGGTGCCGCGCTATCTACCCGAGGAGGCGCGCAAGGACACGCACGCATACTGCGTGCACAACATGCAGCGCGCTCCGCGCCAGCCGAACACGCTTTACATGCAATTTCACGGCGGCGTCTACCGCTCGGACGACGGCGGCGAAAGCTGGAACGACATCGGCAGCGATCGTGGACTGCCGTCCGATTTCGGCTTCCCGCTGGTCATCGACCCGCACGACCCCGACAGCGCATTCGTCATCCCGCTCAAGGCGGATGCCGACCGGGTAACGCCCGACGGCCGCGTGCGCGTATACGAGACCCGCGACCGCGGCAGCACCTGGACGGCTCGCGCCGACGGCCTGCCGCGATCACAGGCCTACCTCACGGTGCTTCGGCAAGCCTTCTGCAGCGACGGCGGCAAGCCGCTGGGACTCTACTTCGGGGCAACCTCGGGCGACGTGTTCGGATCGGCGGACGGGGGACGCACCTGGGCGAGCGTTGCCACCCATCTGCCGCCCGTGGCCTCCATGCGCTGTGCGTAGGGGAAAGAGCAAATTCAGGAGCAACAGCGATGCACAAGATCGTGTCCGGGACGGAATGGCTCGCCGCCCGCAAGGCCCTTTTGGCCAAGGAGAAGGAGCTCACGCGACTGCGCGACGATTTGAGCCGGCAACGTCGCGAGCTGCCGTGGGTCAAGGTGGAGAAGACCTACGTGTTCGACGGCCCGAGCGGGAAGGAGACGCTGTCGGACCTGTTTGCCGGCCGCAGCCAGCTGATCGTCGACCATTTCATGTTTGGCGCCGACTGGCAGGAGGGTTGTCCCAGCTGTTCGTTCTGGGCCGATACCTACGACGGCGTCGTCGTGCATCTTGAGCAGCGCGATGCGTCCTTCGTCGTGGTGTCCAGAGCACCGCTGGACAAGCTCGAAGCCTACAGAAAGCGCATGGGTTGGAGCTTAAAGTGGGTGTCCTCGCTCAACAACGATTTCAACCGCGACTATCACGTGTCCTTCACACCCGCCGAGCAGAACACGGCGGTCTACAACTACCGGGCCGACGGCTTTGGTTCATCGGAGGCTCCGGGCGTCAGCGTCTTCGCCAAGGACGCGGCCGGCAGCATCTTTCACACCTACTCCTGCTATGCGCGCGGGCTCGATGCGCTCAACGGCGCCTACCAGCTGCTCGATCTCATTCCCAAGGGACGCGACGAGCAGGGCTTGCCCCATCCCATGGCCTGGGTGCGTCGCCACGACAGGTACGACAGGCAATGAGGCAGGCGGCGGCAGGCCTCGATGCGCGGCCGCAGTCGACGGCCGCAACTGCGCCGTCCTCGCAGGGACGGCCGTGATCACCTCACGCAAAGAGAGAAGAAGGAGATAGCAACATGAAACTCTATGGCTTCCCCCCATCGCCCAACACCTGGAAGGTTCGCGCCGCGGCGCACCAGATGGCGCTGCCCGTGGAGCTCGAGCTCGTCGACCTTACGGCGGGCGCGCAACGCAAGCCCGAATACTTGGCCATCAACCCCACCGGCCGCACGCCGACGCTAATCGACGGCGACTACAAGCTCTGGGAATCGGCGGCGATCTTGCAGTATCTGGGCTCCAAGAAGCGCACCGCGCTGTGGCCCGATGACGCCAAGGCGCGCGCCGACATCATGCGCTGGCAAAGCTGGCACCTGCAGCACTGGAGCCGCGGGGTGAACGGCTTCATCTTCGAGAACCTGGTCAAGCAGATCTTGAAGATGGGCGATCCCGACCCCAAGGCGCTGGCGCAGGCGGGGGAGCTATTCCATCAGGACGCGGCGGTCCTGGACAAGCACCTGGAGCGCCACCCCTATCTGGTCAATGACACCTTGACGCTGGCCGACTTCACGGTGGTAGCGCCGCTGTTCCTCGCCGAGCAGGGAAAGATACCGCTCGAAAAATACGGCAATCTCCGCCGCTGGTTCGGCGCGCAGGCCGCGCTGCCGGCGTGGAAGGAGACCGCGCCGCGGCGGTGAGGCGCCGAGCTTTGCCGAGCCTCTCCCCGGCTTGTGCCGGGGCGAGGCTCGAGCGACCTGCCCCTCCCGGGCCACGCACGGCCCGCATTTTCGCACATGCCGATCGTGCCGCCGTGTATTAGGCTCTTGTCACCACTGGGCCAGCACTGGGCCAGCACTGGGCCAGCACAGGTCTAGCAGGAGCCGACACTGGGGTCCGCAGCGGACCGGCATTGCGCCGACCCAGCGGGCGTCACTACACGGCAGCCAACGCGGGGAGGGAGGACGTCGATGAGGCTCGGGATACTGCTTCGCTACGCAGGGCTGGCGGGCGGCCCGTCGATGGATCACGTGCTGGAGGCCGAGCGCCTCGGCTACCACTCGGTCTGGTGCGGTGAGGCCTATGGCAACGATGCCGTGAGCCCCATTGCCTGGGTGCTGGCGCGCACGACGCGCATCAACGCCGGCACCGGCATCATGCAAATGTCGGCCCGCACTCCGGCTTGCACTGCCGCCACGGCAGCGACGTTGCAGCTCATGTCCGGCAATCGCTTCCTGTTGGGGATCGGCCCGTCGGGGCCGCAGGTGATCGAGGGCTGGCACGGCATGCCCTACGGCAAGCCGCTGGGGCGCACGCGCGAGTACATCGAGATCGTGCGCAAAGTCTTCGCGCGCGAGGCGCCGCTGACGCACAAGGGCGAGCATTACACCATCCCCTATGCGGGCCCTGACGCCACGGGCCTCGGCAAGCCGCTCAAGAGCACGATGCATCCCGACCCCAGTCTCAAGATCTATACCGCCGCGTTCTCGCCGGCGGGATTGCGCGTTGCCGGCGAGCTGGCCGATGGCGTGCAGCCGATCTACATGAGCCCGGAGCGCACGGGTCTCATCACCGAGCACGTGCTGGCGGGAATGGCCGCAGCAGGCGGGGGCAAGACGCTCGCCCAATTCGACATCGCCCCCTTCGTCCGCGTCGCCATGGGCAAGGACGTCGAGGCGTGCCGCAATGCGCTCAAGCCGGAGATGGCGCTCTATGTTGGTGGCATGGGCGCGCGGACGAAGAATTTCTACAACGACTACGTCAAGCGCCTGGGCTTTGAGGCAGCGGCCGTGAAGATCCAGGACGCCTTCCTTGCGGGACGCAGGGAGGCGGCCGCCGCCGCCGTGCCCGACGCGCTCATCGAGGAGACGGCACTGGTGGGCCCGCCCGAGCGCATCAAGGAGCGCCTCAAGGTGTGGACGGCCGCCGCCAAGGACAACAGCGTCGGCACCATGCTGCTCGGCGGCGCCAGCATCGAGGCCTTGCGCGTCTGCGCCGAGGCCGTGCTTTGAGGCCAGCCGCCGCCCTCTCTCTCCCGCTTGCGGGGGGCCCATCATGACCTTCTCGCGTCTTGGCGTGATCGGCGGCGGGGCATGGGGCACCGCCCTGGCGCAGACGCTGCGCGTGGCGGGGCGCAAGGTATGCCTGTGGGCGCGCGAGCCGGAGGTCGTGGCCGAGATCAACGCCAGCCACACCAACTCGGCGTTCCTCCCGAATGTGCCGCTGGATGCCGGCATCGAGGCCACCTTGGACCTGGCACGCATCGCCGTGCAGGATGCCGTCATGATGGTGGCACCCGCCCAGCACGTGCGGTCCGTGGCACACGAGCTCGCCCGGCACCTGCCAGCAGGCAAGCCCGTCGTGCTGTGCGCCAAGGGCCTTGAGCAGGCGACGGGCAAGCTGCTGGGAGAGGTGCTGGTCGAGACGATCCCCGGTGCGACCCAGGCGGTGCTGTCGGGGCCGAGCTTTGCCGCCGATGTGGCGCGCGGGCTGCCCGCAGCCCTCACGCTCGCCACCGCAGAGGAGGCCCGCGGAGAGGCTTTGGCGACCGCGCTCGGCTCGCGCACCTTGCGCATCTACTGGTCGAGCGATGCGGTCGGGGTGCAGCTGGGGGGCGCCGTAAAGAACGTCCTGGCCATCGCCGCGGGCATCGTCGACGGCAAGGGCCTGGGCGCCAGCGCGCACGCCGCGCTCGTCACACGCGGCTTCGCCGAACTGCGCCGCTTCGGCGAGGCGCTGGGGGCGCGCGCCGATACGCTGATGGGTCTCTCCGGCCTTGGTGACCTCGTCCTCACCTGCGGCAGTGCGCAGTCGCGCAACATGAGCCTGGGACGTGCACTGGGGCTGGGGGAGACGCTCACCGCGGTGCTGGGCGGGCGACGCTCGGTGGCAGAAGGCGTCTGGACCGCCGCGGCTGTCGCCAGAGTGGCGCGGGAGAATGGCATCGACATGCCGATCTGCTTTGCCGTCAATGCGATTGTCGAGGGCAGACTGACCGTCGATGCCGCAATCGACGCGCTGCTGTCGCGGCCGCAGCGGGCAGAGCGGTAGTGGGGCGGCGCCGGGCTTAGGCAAAGCCGCGTGCAACAATAATGACCGAGCGGGACGCAATGTCAAAGCCGACCGCCGAGGGCTGCGGCGGCGGCGCAACGACGCGCGGCCGAGCCCGTGGTATTGAGCCTGTGTTATTTGAGCAAGGGCGACCCAAGTCCATGCAGGGAGGACTGCCATGAAACCGAGTTCCCAACGCGAGGCGCGCGCGGCCCCCATCACGCGGCGCCGCTTCCTCGTGCGGGTGGGCGCGGGTGCGGCCGGTTGGCTCGCCGCCTCTGCGCCGTTCCCGATCGCCAGGGCGCAAGGCACCCCTTTGCAGGTCGGTGTGCTGCTGCCCCGTTCGGGCTTTCAGGCCGGGATCGGCCAGGACTGCCAGCGCGGCGTCGACATCGCGGCCGGCATCCTCAAGGAGCTGGGCCTGCCGGGGCTCGCCATCATGAACGCCGACACCGAGACCAACGTGGAAGTCGCGCGTGCGCGCGCCGAGCGGCTGATCGGCGAGGGCGCGCAGCTGCTGGTCGGCGCCTTCGACTCGGGCCAAAGCACGGCCATCGCCCAGGTCGCCGAGCAGAAGGGCATTCCCTATGTCATCAACATCGCCGCTGCTCCGCCCATCACCGAGCAAGGCTACAAGTTCGTGTTCCGCAATTTCCCGACGACGCCGATGATCCTGTCCGACGCCTTCGCCAACCAGAAGGAAATCTTTGCCGCCGTCGGCTCCGCGCCGAAGTCGGTCGTCTTCATGCACGTCAACGACACGTACGGCACCTCGATGCAGAAAGGCATCGATGCGGCGCTCAACAAGGCCGACATGCCCTACAAGATCCTGGAAACGATCGCCTACGATCCGGCCGCGCGCGACCTGTCGGTCGAAGTCGCCAAGGCCAAGGCGACCGGGGCGGAAGCGCTGCTGCCGGTCAGCCGCCTCAACGACGCCATGCTGCTGACACGCGAGCTCGTCAAGCAGCGCTGGACGCCGATGGCCGTGCTCAGCATGGGGCCTGGCTGGTACGAGGACCAGTACCTCAAGACGCTGGGCAAGCTTGCCGATGGTCCCATCAGCTTCGTGCCCTGGTATGATCCCAATAAGCCCTTGAGCAAAGCGCTCGAGGCGGCGCTGGCCAAGGCCCATCCCGACGTCAACCTCAATACCAACCACATCTACACGTTCGAGGCGCTGCTCATCGCCGCCGACGCCTATAAGCGGGCAGGCACGAGCGATCCCAAGGCGTTGGCCGACGCCATCCGCGCCAGCGACATCAGCAACAACGTGAGCATCGGTCCCGGCATCCGCTTCGACGCCCAGGGCCAGAATGCGACGCTGAGAAACGCCGCGATCCAGAACCGCGGCGGCAAGTTGGTGACCATCGCACCCAAGGGAGCCGCCAATGCCAAGCCCGAGTGGCCCTTGAGCCCCTACGAGAAGCGCGGCTGATGGGCTAATCACCCGCCGCCGGTCTCGCTGCATTTGGGGCCGGCCCGGACTGGCAGGAACCTCCGGTGCCCGTCGAGATCTACCTCAACGTCGCCGTCAGCGGCCTCCTGACCGGCCTCGTCTACGGCCTGATGGCGCTGGGGCTGTCGGTCATCTTCGGCGTCGTGCGCGTGGTCAATTTCGCGCACGGCGAGATGATGACCCTCGCCATGTATCTGGCAGTGGCGCTATTCGCCGCTTTGAAGCTCGATCCCCTGGCGATGTTGGTGCCGATCGCCGCGGTGCTGTTCGCGCTGGGCTACGTGATGCAGCGCGGGTTGATCAATCCCTTCATCAATCGGCCCGAGCACAGCCAGTTCATGCTGCTCCTTGCGGTGGCGCTGATCATGGTCAACGCGCTGCTGATCGCCTTCGGTCCGGATGCGCGAGGCGTGCAAACCTCCTACATGTTCGCGAGCTTCGCCCTGGGTTGGCTGATCGTCGATGCCAACAAGGCCTACGCGGGACTTGGCGCGGTGGCCGCGGCCGGGTCCCTATTCGCCTTCTTCCGCTACACGCTCCTCGGCAAGGCGATCCGCGCTTGCGCCGACAACCACGCCGGCGCCCTGGTGGTCGGGCTCGACGTCAAGCGGCTCTATGCGCTGGCCTTCGCCATCGGTTCGGCCTGCGTCGGTGCGACGGGGTCGATGATGGTGCTGCTGGTCGACGTGACCCCGCCCATGGGGCCGGCGTACACGCTGCTCGCCTTTGTGATCGTCATCACCGGCGGGCTTGGCTCGATGCCCGGCGCGCTTTTGGGCGGCGTGCTGATCGGCGTCACCGAGGCGCTGGGCGGGCTCATGTTCACCCCGTCTGCCAAGAGCATGTTCACCTTTGCCATTCTTGTGCTGGTGCTGCTGTTCCGCCCCCAGGGCATCCTCGGCAAGCGTGCCCAGCCATGATCGCTCGCCTCACCGACGGCGTTCCGCGGCACGGGCTCAAGGTCCTGGCAGGGCTCGTGCTTGCACTCCTCGCCGTGCCGCTCGCGGCCAGCGACTATCTCATCACCGTGCTGATCGGGGTCCTCTACTACGCCTATGTCGGCCAGGCCTGGAACATCATGATGGGCTTTGCCGGCCAGCTATCGCTGGGCCATGCGCTCTACGTCGGGATCGGCGCATACGCCTCGGCAGCCCTCTACGTGCACTTCGGGCTGAGCCCATGGCTCGGGCTGTGGGCGGCCATGGCGAGTGCGGCCGCAGTTGGCGGGATCATTGGCTTCCTGGCCTTCCGATTCGGCGTCGCCGGCGTCTATTTCGCCATCCTCACCATCGCCTTTGCCGAATTCGCACGCATCGGCTTTGACCACTGGAGCTGGCTCGGCGGATCGGGGGGCCTCTTCCTGCCGGTCGCCAACTACACGCACAACGACATCCTCACCCTGCGCGGCAGCCCGAGCATGTTCTACTATGTGATGCTGACCATGACGGCCGCCGCCTTTGTCATTTGCCATCTGCTGCTCAGGAGCCGCATCGGCTACTATTGGCTGGCGATCCGCGAGAGCCCCGATGCCGCGCAAGCGCTCGGCATCGACATCTTCCGCGCCAAGATGGCGGCGGTGCTCATCTCCGCTGCCATGACTTCGCTCGGCGGCGTGCTGTTCGCCTTCTACTACAACAATCTGTTCCCCGAGCAGATCTTCCACATCTCCCGCTCCATCGAGCTGATCCTGGGCCCCATCATCGGCGGCATCGGCACCCTGGTTGGCCCAATCATCGGCGCGTTGCTTTTGACCACGCTGGCCGAGACATTGAACGAGATCATGCGCGGCCTCGGCGTCGAGCTGCCGGGCATCAAGCAGGTCTTCTACGGGTTTTGCCTGCTGCTGGTGGTAATGTTCTTGCCCGACGGGGTGTGGCCGCCGCTCAGCCGGTGGCTCGGACTTGGCCTGCGCGACGGCGACCGCGGGCGCGGCGAAGGCTCAAGATGACGGCGTTGCTCGAGGTCGATGGCATTTCAAAGAGCTTCAGCGGGCTCAGGGCGGTGGAGAGCGTCAGCTTCGCCGTGCCGCAGCGCGCCATCGTCGGTCTGATCGGGCCCAACGGCGCGGGCAAGACCACGTGTTTCAACGTGATCGCCGGCGTCACCCGAGCCGATGCCGGCGAGGTGCGGCTTGCCGGCAGCCGCATCGACGGCTGGCGGCCCGACCAGGTCTGCCGCGCCGGTATCGGCCGCACGTTCCAGCTGGTAAAGCCGTTTGCCGGCCTCAGCGTGATGGAAAATGTCGTCGTCGGCGCACTCAATGCGTGCGCCAGCGTGCGCGCGGCCAAGGCCAAGGCAGCGCAGATCATCGAGCAGTTGGGATTGGCAGGCAAACGCCATGAGATGGCGGCATCCCTCACCTTGCCCGAGCGCAAGCGGCTGGAGGTGGCGCGTGCGCTTGCCACCGGCCCTCGCCTGCTCATGCTCGACGAGGTGATGGCCGGCTTGCGCCCGGCCGAAACGGACCACATGGTGTCCCTGCTTCGCGAGCTCAACACCCGCATGGGCCTCACGATCCTGCTCATCGAGCACGTGATGCGCGCCGTGATGGCACTGTCGAGCCAACTGATCGTGCTCAATCACGGGCAAGTCATCGCCGCCGGCACTCCCGCCGAGGTGACCCGCGATCCCGCCGTGCTCGAATGCTACCTGGGCGAGGAGGCGGTGTGATGGGCCCATGTCCGGGCTGTTGCGCATGATCCTGCACGTGGAAGGCCTCGATCTCTTCTACGGCGATGCACAGGCGCTCGACGGCGTCTCGATCGGCGCCGAGGAGGGCGAGCTCATCGCCATCGTCGGCGCCAACGGCGCAGGCAAGTCGAGCCTGATCCGCACGATCGCCGGGATCGAGACGCCGCGCGCGGGCCGCATCTTCTTTCGCGGCGGCGACATCACCGGTCTGCCAAGCTACCGCATCTGCAATCTCGGCATCGGCCAAGTGGCCGAGGGAAGGCAGATCTTTCCTTCGCTGACGGTGGAGGAGAACCTGCAGGTGGGCGCGCTCTTGCCCCGGGCGCGCGCCAAGATGGCCGACAGCATGCGCGAGGTGTTCGCCATGTTCCCGCGCCTGGAGGAGCGCCGCGGCCAGGTGGCCGGCACCATGTCGGGCGGCGAGCAGCAGATGCTGGCGATCGGGCGCTGCCTGATGGGAAGGCCAGAGCTCATCATGTTCGACGAGCCCTCGCTGGGGCTGGCGCCGGCGCTGGTGCAGGAGCTGTTCCGCGCCGTGCGTGCCTTGAATGAGCAGGGCCTCACCGTGCTCCTGGTGGAGCAGAACGTGGTCGCATCCCTGAAGCTCGCCAAGCGGGCTTACGTGCTGGAGAACGGCCGCATCGTCATGACCGGCACCGGTGCCGAGCTCTTTGCCGACGATCGCGTGCGCCAGGCCTATCTGGGCGTTGAGGCCTCCCGCCCGCCTGGCACCGCGCCCCGGCAGTAGCCGGGCGCTGACAGCCGCGCTCATGCCCCACTTTCTGCCTCAAGCCCCGCGCTGGAGCCGCGCGATAATGCTCGTTGACCAACCCGATCGACGGGTCGCCCGGCAGGCGACAGATGAGGCGGCTCGTGCCCTTCTGCCGCGTCACTTAGAGCCACCCTGGCAGCCAACCTGGCAGCCAACCTGGCGACCAACGTGGCAGCCAACGTGCATGAGGCTCCCGGCGTCGCCCGCCGCGAACCGCCGCAGCCGCTTGCTCGTCAGCATTGGATGGGGGCTTGGCGTTGCACCCCCGTCGACCAGCGCCGCTCAGCGCTGCGCGGCCTCACGCATTGCCGATCAAGATGCCGGCGCCGAACACGATGAGCCCGCCCACCACGACCTCGAAGGCGGCGCGCAGGAATGGGGTGTCCATGTAGCGCGCCCTGATCCAGGCGATCGCCCATAGCTCGATCAGCACCACGGCCACCGCCAGCGTGGTGGCGATGCGGAAATCGCCGATCAGGTAGGGCAGGGCGTGACCGACGCCGCCGACCGCGGTCATCAGCCCGGTGATGATGCCGCGCAGCAGCGGATGGCCGCGGCCCGTCAGCTCGCCGTCGTCGGACAGCGCCTCGGCAAAGCCCATGGAAATGCCGGCGCCGACGGCGGCGGCCATGCCGACCAGGAAGGTCTGCCAGGTGTCGTGGGTGGCGAACGCGGCGGCAAACAGCGGCGCAAGCGTCGAGACGGATCCGTCCATGAGCCCAGCCAAGCCCGGCTGCACGACCTGCAGCACGAACATGCGCCGGCGTGTTTCCTCCTCGGCCCGCTGCGCGCTGGGGGTGAGGTGCTGGGCGCCGAGCCGCTGCGCCAGGCTGATGTGCGAGCGCTCCGCTTCGGCAAGGTCGCCCAGCAGCTTGCGCACGCCGGCGTCGGAGGCGCGGGTGAGCGCGCGCTCGTAGAAGCGGCGTGCCTCGAACTCCATGATTTCGGCCTGCTTGCGCACCCGGTCGAGCCCCAGGGGCCGCACGATCCACAAGGCCTCGTGGCGGGCAAAGCCCTTGACGTCGTGGCGACGGATCAGCGGGATATGCTCGCCGAATTTCGCCCGATGCAGCTCGATCAGCTGGCGGCGGTGCTCGTTCTCCTCCGCCGCCATCTCGGTGAACACCTTGGCCGACGCCGGGAAATCGGCCTTCAACCCTTCCGCATAGTCCGCATAGATGCGCGCGTCCTCCTCCTCGGCCGAGATGGCGAGGGCGAGGATCTCCTGCTCCGTCAACTCCGCGAATGGCTTCACCCTAGATCCCCGCCATCAACTTGCTCGCCCCCTCAACGAAAAGAACCGCGGCCGGCTCAGCCGATCGCCGGCATTGCGAACGGATGGGCCGTCTCGTACGCCCTGGCCACCCGCAGAACGAGCGCGTCGCGATCGAGCGCCGCCACGGCCTGCAGGCCGACGGGCAGGCCGCTGCTCGTGAAGCCGCAGGGAATGTTGGCGGCCGGCTGGCGCGACATGTTGAAGGGATAGCTGAAGGGCGTCCAGTCGATCCAGATCTCCTCGGCGTTAGGATCGTTGAGGTCCTGGCCCACCGGCAGGGCCGGCACCGCCACGGTGGGGGTGAGGAGCAGGTCGTAGCGAGCAAGAAAAGCGTTGGTCTTTTGCATGAGCTGCGCGCGCTCGGCCTCGGCGCCGATCAGGTCGACGGCGCTCAGCCGCGCGCCGCGCTCGGATGCCACCTGGAGGCCCGGATCGAGCTCTCGACGCGCTGCGGGGCTGATGCCGGCGGCGATCTTGGCGCAGCCCGCGGTCCACAGCGTCCAGAATGCATCGCGCGGCGAGGGAAAGCCTGGATCGGCCTCTTCAATCTGCGCACCCATCCCCGCCAGCGCGTGCACGGCAGTCTCGACGAGGCGCGCGACCTCCCCATCGACCTTGGCGTAGCCCAGCGTCGGGCTATAGGCGCAGCGCAGGCCCTTGAGCCCGCCGTCGAGGCCGCCGCGGTAATCGCGCTTGGCCGCGGGGAGCGCGTAGGGATCGCGCGCATCCCAGCCGGCGATCACGGTGAGCATCAGCGCAGCGTCCTCCACCGTGCGCGTCATGGGCCCGGTGTGGGAGACCGCCGCGAACGGGCTCGGCGGCGATGACGCAACAAGACCGTAGGTGGGCTTGATGCCGAACACGCCGGTAAACGAGCTCGGGATGCGAATGGAGCCACCGCCGTCGCTGCCGAGGTGCAGCGGGCCCATGCCGGTTGCCGCGGCCACCGCCGCGCCGGCGCTGCTGCCGCCCGGCGTGCGCGCGCTGTTCCAGGGATTGCGGGTGATGCCGGTCAGCGGGCTGTCGCCGATGGCTTTCCAACCGAACTCGGGCGTGGTGGTCTTGCCGATGAGCACGGCGCCCGCTTCGCGCAGACGCGCCACCATCGGCGCGTCCTCGTCCCAAGGCTGGTCGCGGCGGACGGACCGGGAGCCGCGCAGCGTCGGCCAGCCGCGCGCAATCATCACGTCCTTCACGCTCGTTGGCACGCCATCGACGAGACCGATCGGCGCGGCCTTTATCCAGCGCGCTTCCGAGGCGCGGGCGGCCGCGAGTGCGGCCTCCCTATCGACCAGAAGAAAGGCGTTGAGCGAGGGCTGCAGCTGGGCGATGCGGGCGAGCACCGCTAGCGTCACCTCCACGGGCGACAGCGTCTTGCGGCGATAGTGCTCGAGGAGAGCCGTGGCGGTCAGCGAGATCGGGTTGTCGCTCATGAGTGCCTCGTGCGCCCGGGAGCCCGAGCGCTCAGGCTAGCCGGTTTTCCATGGAGCGCGAAACCGGAACCCAGCCACTTTGCCCCCTTGGCGCCATTGCCGGAACGGGTAAAAGCAGGGGAGCGCCGGTCCGCGCCGCCGGCGCCTCCTCACTCCATGGCCTCGAGTTCGTCGATCATGCTCTCGATGACGGCCAGGCCCTTTTGCCAGAACTCGCGCTTGGACGCATCAAGACCAAAGGGCGCCAGCAGTTGGGAGTGGTGCTTGGAGCCGCCGGCCTGCAGCAGCTCGACGTATTTTGCCACGAAGCCTGGATGCGCGTCCTGGTAGAGCCGGTAGAGCGAGTTAACGAGGCAGTCGCCGAAGGCATAGGCGTAGACGTAGAAGGGCGAATGGATGAAGTGGGGAATGTAGGTCCAATAGGTCGCGTAGCCTTCGGTGAGCTCGATCGCCGGACCCAGGCTTTCGGCCTGCACGTCAAGCCAGATCTGGCCCAGCCGCTCAGTGGTGAGCTCGCCCGCCCTGCGCTCCTCGTGCACCTTGCGCTCGAAGGTATAGAAGGCGATCTGGCGCACGACGGTATTGATCATGTCCTCGACCTTCTGGGCCAACAGCGCCTTGCGCTCCTTGGCGTCGGCGGCATGGTCCAGGAGGGCTCTGAAGGTCAGCATCTCGCCGAACACGGAGGCCGTCTCGGCCAGGGTCAAGGGCGTCGGCGCAAGCAGGGGGCCTTGCGGGGCCGCCAGCACCTGGTGCACGCCGTGACCCAGTTCGTGCGCCAATGTCATCACATCGCGCAGCTTGCCCTGATAGTTGAGCAGAACATAGGGGTGCGCCGAGGGCACCGTCGGGTGTGAGAAGGCGCCGGGCGCCTTGCCTGCGCGCACCGGTGCATCGATCCAGCGCCCGTCGAAGAAGCGCCTGGCGATGGCGGCCAATTCCGGTGAGAAGTGCGTGTAAGCCGCAAGCACCATGGTCTCAGCGTCCGCCCACGGCACCAGCCGCTCAGGCTTGTCCGGCAGCGGTGCATTGCGGTCCCAGTAGGCGAGCTTGTCCTTGCCCAGCCACTTGGCCTTCAGGGCGTAGTAGCGGTGCGCGGTCTTGGGGTAGGCGGCCCGCACGGCGCCCGCCAGGGCCTCCACCACCTCGCGCTCGACGCGATTGGCCAGATGCCGGGGGTCGGCCACGTCCTTGAAGCCGCGCCAGCGGTCAGAGATCTCCTTGTCCTTGGCGAGCGTGTTGGTGATGAGCGTGAACAGACGGGCATTTTCCTTGAAGACCTTGGCGAGGGCCTCCGCCGCTGCCTGCCGCTTGCGCTCGTCGGCGTGCATCAGGAAATTGAGCGTGGGCTCGAGCGGAGTGGGTTCGGCCTCGCCCTCGACCTCGAACCGCAGCGCCGTCATGGTCTCGCTGAACAGGCGGCTCCAGGCGCTGTGCGCCGTGATCGACTTCTCGTGGAACAGCCGCTCCACGTGCTCGTCGAGCTGATAGGGCTTCTCCTTGCGCAGGTCGTCGATCCAGGGCTTGTAGCGAGCCAGGGCCTCTACCTCGAGGGCGCGCGCGAGCTCCGCCTCATCGAGCTTGTTGAGCTCGAGCTCGAAGAAGATCAGGTCGGTGGTGATGGCGGTGATCTTCTCCTGGACATCGCCGTAGAACTTTGCGTTCTGGGCATTCGCCATATCGGCCGCAAACAGCAGGCCCGCGTAGGAGCCGAGCCTGCCGATGGTGTCGCTCAAGCTCTCGTAGGCGGCGATCGCCTCCGCGAGTTTGGCGCCGTTGCCGCCGAGCTCGGCAAGCTTGCCCTGGTAGCGCTCCTTGATGGCGCGCGCCCTATCCCCAGCCGTTTTCAGGTCCGCCGCAACGGCCGCGGAGGTGGGGCTCGGATAGAGGTCATCGAGCTTCCAGGTGGGCATCGGCCCCAGGGCCGGCTCCAGCTTCGGCCCCAGTTCCGCCGCCAATTCTGGCGCTGTCACCGGCGCCGCATGGGCCGATGCCGCCGGTAGGGGCCAAGCGCCCCGCATCGTCTCGATCATAGGTCGCTCCCGATCCCGCTGCGCTCGCAGATGCCATGCGCGCAAGGGCGCAACTATGGCCGCCGCCCCACAGCTTACAAAAAAGCATCAACGCAGGCCCAAACGAAACCATGCGTTTACCCAGATGCGGCAATCTCCGCGTTGCCAAGTCAAGGCTTGCGTCGCCGCCTGTCCAATGTTGGGACGCCTCGCGGCGCCGTCTGTAGAGTTGTTGAGTCGAGTACCCCGCCACATGCCCAAGCTTGTCCTGATCGTCGATGACGATCCAGCCCAGCGCCGCATCCTCGAGGAAACCATCAGGCGTCTCGGCCACGAGACGAGGTGCGCCACCGGCGGCGGCGAGGCCCTCAAGATCCTCGAGGGGCCGGATCGCGCGTCCATTGCCCTGGTTCTGCTCGACCACGTCATGCCGGGCATGGATGGCATGGAAGTCTTGCGGCGAGTGGCACCCAAGCCCGGCAATCCGCCCGTCATCATGCAGACGGCGCACGGCTCGATCGATGCCGCCATCAATGCCATGCGCGCCGGCGCCGTCGACTTCGTCCTCAAGCCGACCTCGCCCGACCGCCTCGAAGTGTCGATCAACAGCGCGCTCAAGATCGAGGCCCTGCAGGGCGAGATTGCCCGCATCAAGAAAAGCGCGGAAGGCACGCTCGCCTTCGGCGATCTCATCGTGCAGGGCCCGGCCATGCAGCGCGTCGTCTCGCTCGGACGACGCGCCGCCACCTCCAGCATCCCCGTGCTCATCGAAGGCGAAAGCGGCGTCGGCAAGGAGCTGATCGCGCGGGCCATCCAGGGCGAGAGCGATCGCAGGGCCAAGCCGTTCATCACGGTCAACTGCGCTGCCATCCCTGAGACCTTGGTGGAAAGCATCCTGTTCGGCCACGAGAAGGGCTCCTTCACCGGGGCCGTCGGCAAGCGCATCGGCAAGTTCCAGGAGGCCGACGGCGGCACGCTCTTCCTCGACGAAGTCGGCGAGCTGCCGCTCGACGCACAGGTCAAGCTGTTGCGGGCCCTGCAGGAGGGCGAGATCGATCCCATCGGCGCCAACAAGCCCGTCAAGGTCGATTTCCGGCTGATCTCGGCCACCAACCGCGACATGATCCAGCTCGTCAAGGACGGCAAATTCCGCGAGGATCTCTACTATCGGCTCAACGTGTTTCCCATCTGGGTGCCGCCGCTGCGCGAGCGCCTGGATGACGTGCCGGAGCTTGCCATGCACTTCCTGGCGCGGTTCGCCGCCGAGGAGGGCCGCCGCATCGGCGGCATTGCCAACTCGGCCCTTCAGTTGCTCACCGCCTACTCCTGGCCTGGCAACGTGCGCCAGCTCGAGAATGCCATGTTCCGCGCCGTGGTGCTGGCCGACGGGCCGCAGCTCACCGTCTCCGAGTTTCCGCAGATCGCAGCGCACGTGGAGGGATTCCGGGCCGCCATCCCGCCGGCCCCCGCTCCGGTCGACACCCGCCCCGTCATCGCCGGGCCGGTGATGCTGGGCGCCGAGAATTTGCTTCCCCAAACCGTCGAAGTCGAGGCCCGGGCCGGCGGCAAGGGCACACTCGGCATCCAGGCTGTCACCGATCAGGGGGAAATCCGCTCGCTCGAGGCGATGGAGGCCGACATGATCCGCTTGGCGCTCGGCCGCTACCGCGGGCACATGACGGAGGTCGCCAGGCGCCTTGGCATCGGCCGCTCCACGCTCTACCGCAAGATGCGCGAATTTGGCCTCGAGGAGCGGGTGAACTGATGGCCCGCACACCGATGGCCCACAAAAGTTGTGCCCCCACAACGCCTGGGCGATGAGCGGCCCAAGCGGCTGCGCGAGTGGATCGCTATCGCGCCATCCGCTCTACCCCAATTTCTGGCGGGGGGTGAAGGTTGGCGGAACGCGCACGGGCCTGCGGGCAAGGGCTCAGTGCACCAGCCGCACCACGGTATCGACCACCAGCGCGCTGTCGGCGGGCTTGCTCAGGACGGGCGCTTCGGGCCAGCGCTTGCAGGCCTCGCTGGCGTCATGTCGCGTCAGCAGCATGAAGGGAACGCCGAGGTGGGCGAGCCGCCGACACACGCCCGCCGTGGTGTCATCGCCAATCCGCAGGTTGAGCACGGCGGCCGACAGTGCCGGATGTTCCGCAAGATAGCGCGCATCCCGGAGCTTGTCGGCTGCGAACACCTTGGCCCCGGCCCGCCGGAATCCGTCCGCCAGGCCGCAGGCGACGTGGGGCTCCTCCTCGACCACAAGGATCGAGCGGCCCTTGAGCGCATCACTGGACATGTTGTCTACCCCGCTGCCGAGGAGGCGGGCCGCATGCCGCCTCCTTGCCAAGCATTGGTTCAGCTCAGGCTTGGTGGTCAACCCCGTTACAGTGCGCTGCAGCGCGCATGAGCGAAGCGTGCGCCGGCGCCTTCACCGCGATGCACGTGCGAACGGGTCGGCCAGGGGATTGGCGAGGGGACTGGCACAGGGGATTGGCCAGGGGATTGGTCACGGGATCGGCCTGGGAATCGGCCTGGCGGTTCAGCTGGGGGTTGACCTGTCGAGTGTCGGCGGCGAGCCGGCGCGTTGGCCGATCATGGGCTAAGAGTTGGGCGAAACCGGCGATCAAGCCGACGATCACGCCGGCTTGCAGCGCGCGGTCGTAAGAGCCCAGCGCATCGCAGATGGCTCCGCCGCCCCACGCGCCCAGGAACGAGCCGACCTGGTGGGAGAGGAAGGCGATGCCGGTGAGCGTGGACAGGAATTTGATGCCGAACATTTGCACCACCAGGCCGTTGACGAGCGGGATCACGCCGAGCCAGGTGAGACCCATGACAGCCGCAAAGACGAGGGTAGAGGCGGGCGACACCGGCAGAAGGAAGTAGACCGCCATCGCCAAGGAGCGGGCGATGTAGATGGACCCGAGCAGAGCGCGCTTGGAGTAGCGATCGCCCAGCCAGCCGAACCCCCTAGAGCCGATCACGTTGAAAAGGCCGATCACCGCCAGTGCCTCAGCGCCGAGCATGGGGTCCATGCCGCACAGCGTCAGATAGCTCGGCAGGTGCGTGGTGAGAAACACGAGCTGCAATCCGCAGACGAAGAAAGCGAGGCTCATCACCACGTACCCGCCATGGCGCCAGGCCTCGGCGAGCGCGTCGGCAAGCGTCAGGTCCTTGTCGGGCGTGCTCGAGTTCGGCAGACGGTCGGCGCTTCCGGCAATGAAGGCCGCGGGCAGCAGGATGAGGCTCAGCACGAAGAAGGCGCCCAGCGCCAGGCGCCAACCCCCCGCGGCAATGATCGCCTGTCCCAGTGGGGCGACAAAGAACGTGCCCATGGAGCCCGCGGCGGAGACGATGCCGAAGCCCAGGCTGCGCCGCTGCGGAAGGATGACGCGCGCCGCCACGTTGGAGGCGATGCCGCTGGTCGTGCACGAGAGGGCGATGCCGATCAGCCCGCCGCTGCCGAGCATGATCATCGCCCCGTTGGTGGCCCCTGCGGTGATGGCGAGGCCCGCCGTGTAGAGGAGGGCGCCGATGATGGCGACGCGGCGCGGGCCGAAGCGATCGACCAGCGCGCCGGCGAAGGGCTGGGTGAGGCCCCAGACGATGTTCTGCACGGCGATCGCCATGGCGAAATCCGCCGCCTGCAGTCCGAGGCTGTCAATGACCGGGGTCTGGAAGAGGCCGAGGCTCTGGCGCAGCCCCATGGCGATCGACAGCATGATCGCGGCACTCGACAGCACCAGGATGGCTTGGCCGCGCGTGCAAAGCTGGGTATGGAAGCCTGGGCGCGATTGGATGCGTCTTGCATGGGACCTCTTTGCGCCTTGGCTGTTTGCCGGGGCGCGCAACCTATCCGCCGCCGTGCCGATTTGCCATCGGTGCGAGCCGCCCATCAGCTATGCGCCACGTCGGCGGCAGCGGTTGGCGGCCGATTTGCAAGGCGCGGGGTGCCCTACCTAAAATTGCCTCATCAGACCGCGTAGTTCTTCTCGTTTGTCGACGTCTCGCAAGCGGGTGATGATTCTGCCTTTGCGATGAGCGCCACCTCCGCGTCATGCTCCGCGGCCCGTTGCGCTCGGCGCAAACGCGGCTCCGTCGAGCGCCGCTATGCCGCGCGCTGATTGCGGATCGGGGCAGGCGCGATCGCAACTGCAGGGGCGCGCGTGATATGCCAATATCGTCCCGAACTCGGCGCGATGCGAGGGCCCATGACCACGACACCCCCACAGCCCTTCAGCCTGCACGTCCCCGACGCAGACATCGCTGATCTCAGAGAGCGCCTTGCGCGCACGCGCTGGCCCGACGAGCCGCCGCTCGCGCCGTGGTCCACGGGGACCAGTCTCTCCTACCTGCAAGGTCTCGCCAACTACTGGCGGGACGGGTTCGACTGGCGAGGATGGGAGGCCAAGCTCAACGGCTTGCGCCAATTCACCGCGACGGTCGACGGCACGCGGCTGCACTTCATTCATGAGCCGGGGCGCGGGGCAAACCCATTGCCGCTGCTGATCTCACACGGCTGGCCCGGTTCCGTGTTCGAGTTCCACAAGCTGATCCCTCTGCTGACCGAGCACTTCACGGTCATTGCGCCCTCGCTTCCAGGCTATACGCTCTCCTTCGAGCCGGGGCAGCGGCGCTACGGCATCGACGACATTGCCGTGGTCTATGCAAAATTGATGACCGACGTGCTCGGTTACAAGCGCTTTGGCGTCCAGGGCGGCGACTGGGGCGGCTTCGTGGCCTCGGTCATGGGCCTCGGCTTTCCCGAGCGCCTGACGGGCATTCACCTCAATCTCCTAGCCGTGCGGCGCGATCCGAAGATGATCGAGGCTCCCACGGCCGAGGAAACAGCGTTCCTGGAGGAGCTCAACCGCTTCCTCAAGGAGGAGACGGGCTATCAGTGGATCCAGGGCACCAAGCCCCAGACCCTGGCGTTCGGTCTCTCCGATTCGCCTGCGGGCCTTGCTGCCTGGATCGTGGAAAAATTCCGCACCTGGACCGACTGCGGCGGCAACCCCGAGAACGCGGTAACCCGCGATGAGATGTTGGCCAACATCTCGCTCTACTGGTTCAGCGGCTCGATCGGCGCTTCGTTCTGGCCCTATTATGCACGCATGCACGGGCCCTGGCCCATCCCCGAGGGCAGGACCGTCGGCGTGCCTACGGGTTATGCCGAATTCCCGAAGGAAATCCTCCACCCACCGCGCTCGCTGGTGGAGAGAACCTACACGGACATCCGCCGCTGGAGCATGATGGAGAAGGGTGGCCACTTCGCCGCGCTCGAGCAGCCGGCGGCCCTGGCGCGCGAAATCATCGAGTTCTTCCGCCCGCTGCGCTGAGCCAGGCTCAGGCGGCCGCCTCCAGCACCATGCGCGCTGCCTTCTCGCCGATCATGATCGAGGGCGCGTTGGTGTTGCCCGATGTGAGCGTCGGCATGATCGAAGCGTCGGCGACGCGCAAGCCGGAGATGCCGCGCACCCGCAGGCCATCGTCGACCACGGCGGCCGCGTCGTTGCCCATCTTGCAGGTCCCGACAGGGTGGTAGGTGGTCTCGGCGGTGCGGGTCACGAAATCGAGCAGCTCTTCGTCCGACTTCACCTGCGGCCCCGGCGCAAACTCGTGGGCCTCGAGCCACGCGAGCGGCGGCGCTTCGACGAGGCGCCGCACCGTGCGCATTGAGGCTAGCGTGCAGTCGCGATCGATGCGCTCCGCCAGGAAATTGAAGCGAATGGCCGGAGGCGTGGTGGGGTCGGCGGAGGTGATATGAATGCTGCCCTTGCTCTCCGGCCGCAGCTGATGCGTGATGATGGTCATGCCCGTCTCCTTGGCGAGCTTGAGGTCGGGCGTCACCAGGAACGGCTGCACGGTGAACATGGCGTCAGGACTGTCGAGGCCATCGCGGGTTTTGAAGAAGCCACGCAGCGGCGAGGCCGGCAGGGCCAGAAACCCCTTGTTGCCCCAGATGTAGAGAAGGCCTTGCCAAAGGGCGCCCAGGCCGCGGGCGCGCTCGTTGAAGGTCACGCCGTGGCGGCCGACACGCCACTTCATGCGCGGCGCCCAATGATCGCGCAGGTTCTCGCCGACGCCTGGAAGATTGTGGCGCACCTCGATGCCAAGCCCCTTGAGGCGCTCGGCCTGGCCGATGCCGGAGAGCTCGAGGAGCTGCGGCGAGGCGATGGCGCCGGCCGAGAGGATCACCTCGCGGGCGGCACGCGCCTGGCGTTCGCCACCGCGCACCCTATAGCCAACACCCACGCAGCGACCGCCCTCGAGCATGAGGCTGTGCGCCAACGCGTTGGTCTCGATGCTGAGGTTGGAACGCGTTCGGGCGGGAGCGAGATAGCACCGCGCGGTGCTCATGCGCCGGCCCCGGCTGATCGAGGCCTGGGTCATGGCGATGCCTTCCTGATCCGTGCCGTTGTAGTCGCGGTTGGGCTTGAGCCCAATGGTCTCGGCAGCCCTGAAGAAGCTGTCGTAGAGGCGCCCGCTCTCCTCGATGTCGGACACCTTGAGCGGCCCCGCCCGGCCGCGGATTGCCGCATCACCGCCGGCATAGCTCTCCATGCTCATGAAAATGGGCAGCAGGTCCTGCCAGCTCCAGCCGCGGTTGCCGAGCTGCGCCCAATGGTCGTAGTCCTGGCGCTGACCGCGCACCCACACCATGCCGTTGATGGCGCTGGAGCCGCCGAGCATGCGCCCACGCGGCACCGGGATGCGCCGCCCGCCGGTGTTGGCGTCGGGCTCGGAGCTATAGAGCCAATTCACCCCCGGCCGGGTGATGAACTTGGCAAAGCTGATGGGCACGCGCGACAGCGGATGGGTCTCGCCGCCAGCCTCGAGCAGCAGCACCTGGTAGCGTCCGTTCTCGGTGAGCCGGTTGGCGAGCGCGGCTCCGGCCGACCCGGCTCCGACAATGATGAAGTCCACGCTTTGCTGATGCGTCGGCTGATACATGCGTCTGTCGTCCCCAGGTCGCCGTTGCCACCCGCACGCTTGACTGGAGCCCTCCCAGGCATGCGCGCAAGCAAACATCTCAAAGCAAAGCCGCAGCGTTGGTGCCCGCCACATTGGCGTTGCTGCAAGGAAACCCAATTCCGTTACAGCTTGAGCGGCCGCGCGATCTCGGGCGGCACCTCGTGCTGATAGGCTTGGCCGATGGCCAAAAGCTGCGCCTCCGCATAGGGCCGGCCGATGAGCTGGATTCCGTTCGGCAGACCGCCATCACGCGGGATCGGCAGGGTGAGGGTCGGCAGGCCCAGATAGTTGATGGGGCGGGTGTACTTGACGACGCGGCCCATCGCCGCCTGCACCTGCGGCCCGCCGCTGACGTCGAGTTCGGCGATGGTCGGCAGCGGATCGGCCAGGATGGGCAGGATGGCGATATCCACGTCCTTGAAGGTTTGCTCGAGCGTGCGCTTAAGGAACATGCCGCGCGCCCTGAGCGCGGTCAGGTGGTCGACGGCCGAGATGAAATGCCCGACCTCGGCGCGAGCGCGCACCTGCGGACCGTAATCGAAGGGGCGGGTGCGCAGGAAGACGGAGTGGGGGGAGGATGCATCGGGCAGTTGCACGAGCTGCACGAGGTGGTCGAGCGTCTGCCAATCGGGGAAGGCGCAGCGGCCACGCGTTAGGCCCAGTTGCACGAGAATATTGGTCACCCCTTCGACCATGCGCTGCACCTGCGGGTGCGCCTCGGCAACCACGGTCTCGTCGACGCCGATCCTCAACCCCTTGACCGGATCCCGCAGGTGCGCGACGTAGTCTGGCACGGCAACGCTGGACGCGGCGGGATCGCGGGCATCGGGGCCGGCCAGGAAGCCCAAGGTCAGCGCCAAATCCTCGACGTGGCGCGCGATCACACCGACGGTGTCGAGCGCCGGCGCGAGGGGCATGGCGCCGGCGCGGCTGATGCGCCCCCAGGTCGGCTTGATCGAAGTGACCCCGCAGCAGGCGGCCGGCAGGCGCAGCGAACCACCCGTGTCGGAGCCGAGGCCTGCGGGAATGGCGCCATAGGCGACGGCCGCGGCGGTGCCGGCCGAGGAGCCGCCGGTGATGCGCGTGGGGTCCCAAGGATTGCGGGCATGGCCCAGCACGTAGTTGTGTCCCGTGGGCCCGTAGGCGAACTCGGCCAGATGCAGCGCTGCCAGCTGCAGCGCGCCCGCAGCCTTGAAGCGGGCGATGGCGGTGGCGTCGGCCGGGGCGGGCGTGACGGGGTGGATCTTGGCGCCCCAGCTGGCGATCTTGCCCTTGCGGTCGAACATGTCCTTGTGAGCCAGCGGCACGCCGGCGAGCGGTCCCTTCGCGCTGGCGTCGGCGAGTGCCGCATCGGCAGCCTTGGCGGCCGACAACGCCTCGTCGGCCTCGAGCGTGATGATTGAATGCGTCAGTTCATGGCAGGCTTTGAGGCGCTCGATGGCGGCCTTGGTGGCCTCCACGCTCGACACTTGCTTGTCGCGGATGGCCTTCGCCAGGCCCCGCGCCGACAGGTGAGCCAAGTCGGTCATGACGTCGCCTCCTGGACGAGCACACGGCGGAAGTCGTCGACGTCGGCCGCGAAGGGCAGCTCTCTGGCGATGCGGTCTGCCGTCTGAGCCAGCAGCGCCGCGTGCGCCTTGGCGGCGGCGCGGCGCTCGGGCGGCATATCGAGATACCAGGCGGGCTCTTGGCTGGGCGGGCTCGCATCGGACTGGCTCGGCATGTGGGTCTTTCGCTCAATTGGGGCTTGGCGCGGATGCTAACGGCCACCGCCAGCGCAAGCAACAAGCGCACGGCGATGATCGCGGCTCGCAAGCCGAAGCCGCAGATGACCATCCCAGACGATGTCACTTGATCTCACAGGGGGGATCTCGCTGGGACAATCTGCAAGGGCAGAGGTCAGGGCGTGCGCGCGCCGTGCCCACCTCGGGGCTGGCCTTTGCCACAGCCACGGGCGCTCGGCGCAAATGTCGCTGCCCCATAGGAGGGAGCAAGGCCCTCAGCCGCGGCGCGAGCGGCCATGGCGGTCGCTCGTACGGCGCCCGCGCCCGCCACATCACTTCATCGTCGGGATGACGAACTCGGCGCCTTCCTTGACACCGGAGGGCCAGCGGGAGGTGACGGTCTTGGTCTTGGTGTAGAAGCGCACCGAGTCGGGGCCGTGCTGGTTGAGGTCACCGAAGGCGGAGCGCTTCCAGCCGCCGAACGTGTAGTAGGCGAGCGGCACTGGGATCGGCACGTTGACGCCCACCATGCCGACATTGACCTTGGCCGCGAAGTCGCGCGCGGCGTCGCCGTCGCGGGTGAAGATGGCGACACCGTTGCCGTATTCGTGGGCATTGGCGAGGTTGAGGCCCTCGTCGTAAGTCCGGGCGCGCACCACCGAGAGGACGGGCCCAAAAATCTCCTCCTTGTAGATGCGCATATGGGGCTTCACTTCGTCGAACAGACAGCCGCCCATGTAAAAGCCCGCTTCGTAGCCCTGCATCTTGAAGTCGCGGCCGTCCACTCTGAGCTTGGCGCCCTCCTTGAGGCCCAGCGCCACGTAATCCTTGACGCGCTGCAGATGCGCCGCCGTCACCAACGGCCCGAAATCGGCGTCGGTCGAGGTGGACGGGCCGATCTTCAGGCTCTCCACGCGCGGGATGAGCTTGGCTAGCAGGATATCGCCGGTCTTCGTCCCCACCGGCACCGCCACCGACACCGCCATGCAGCGCTCACCCGCCGAGCCGTAGCCGGCGCCGACGAGCGCATCGACCGCCTGATCCATGTCGGCATCGGGCATGACGATCATGTGGTTCTTGGCGCCGCCGAAGCATTGCACGCGCTTGCCCGCGCCGCACCCGCGGCCATAAATGTATTGGGCGATCGGCGTCGAGCCGACAAAACCAATGGCCTCAATGTCGCGGTGATCGAGGATGGCGTCCACCGCCTCCTTGTCGCCGTTGACGACGTTGAGGATGCCGGCCGGCAGCCCGGCTTCCATGAACAGGTCCGCGAGCATCAGCGGCACGCCCGGATCCCGCTCAGACGGCTTCAGTATGAAGGCGTTGCCGCTGGCGATGGCCGGAGCGCACTTCCAAAGCGGGATCATGGCCGGGAAGTTGAAGGGGGTGATGCCTGCCACCACGCCCAGCGGCTGGCGCATGGAGTAGAGGTCGATGCCCGGTCCAGCGCCCTCGGTGTATTCGCCCTTCATGAGGTGCGGGATGCCGCAGGCGAACTCCACCACCTCGAGCCCGCGCTGGATGTCGCCTTTGGCGTCGGCGATGGTCTTGCCGTGTTCGCGGGCGAGACAATCGGCGAGCTTGTCGTAGTCGCGGTTGGCGAGCTCCAAGAACTTCATCAGCACGCGGGCGCGACGCTGCGGGTTGGTGGCGGCCCAGGCCGGCTGCGCTGCCTTGGCATTCTCCACCGCCGCGGCCACCTCCGCCGGCGAGGCGAAGGCGACGCGGGCGCGCACCTCGCCCGTCATCGGCTGGAACACGTCGCCGGCGCGACCGCTGGTGCCCTTGACCCGCTTGCCGCCGATAAAATGGCCGTACTCGATCATGGGTCTTCTCCCAGAAAAAACTGTTGCATCATCGGCTAGCACGCGGTCGCCGGAGCCGGCAAGCGCGAGCCGGCCTCTCGCAGACGCCGCCGCTCGCCCTGTGCTTGAGGGCCCTTGATCTCCTGCCCACGCGTGCTTCTAGTGTTGTGCCTGAAGGTTGGGACACACGGATTTGCGGAGGACGGCCATGGCGGCCAAACGCGTGGCAGTGATCACGGGCGGGGCGAGCGGGATCGGCGAGGCCACCGCCCGCCGCCTTGCGGGCGAGGGCTGCGCCGTGGCGATCCTTGACGTGAACCAGGCCGGCGGTGAGGCCGTGGCGAAGTCCCTCGACGGGCGCTTTTACGCCTGCGACGTGGCCGACGCGAAGGTGGTGGATGCTGTGGCCGCGCAGGTTGCGACGGAGCTCGGCGCTACCGACATCCTCGTCACGTCGGCGGGGCTAATCCCCAACAGCGAGGCCATCATGGACCTGGACATGGCGGCGCACGCGCGCATGTGGCAGGTCAACTACAACGGCACCCTCCATGCCTGCCGCGCTTTCGGCCGCCAGATGATCGCACGGCAGAGCGGTGCAATCGTCACGCTGGGCTCCATCAACAGTCGCCTGCCGCTGCCGCTCCCCGCCTACAACCCGGGCAAGGCGGCGATCGAGCGCCTGACCCAGCTGCTCGCCGTCGAGCTCGGCCGGCACGGCATCCGCGTCAACAGCGTCGGCCCCACCTACGTGCTGACGCCGCCCCTGCGCGCCAAGGTTCAGTCGGGTCAACGCGACTTGGGCAAGATCATGAGCGTGCACGCCTTGAGCCGCCTGCCCGAGCCCGCCGACGTCGCCGACGCCATCGCCTTCCTCTGCTCCGATAACGCCAAGGCGATTACCGGCGTGCTGTTGCCCGTGGACGCCGGCTGGCTGGCTGCCGTCAGCTACCGCACCTATGCCGGCGGTGTGCCGTGGCAGGAGTAGGCAAAATCGCCCTCGCCAAGGAGGCCCATCGCTCTCGGCGAGCGCGTGAAGAAGTTGCCATGGGCGTCGTGGGGGCGTCGTGGGGGCGTCGTGGGGGCCTCGGGGCGGGCCTCGTGGAGACCTCGGGGGGGCCGCGTGCCTCCGAGGGCTGAGCATAGATCTTAAGGAGATCGCGCGTGAGCAACACCGCCGTCAGCTACCGGTCGCAAGACCGAACCGCCAGTATCACCAGCGACAGGCCCGAGCGCATGAACCGCATCGATGCCGACGTTGTGGAGGGCCTGCACCAGGCCTGGCATCGCTTCATGGCGAGCGATGAGGATCGCGTGGCGGTGCTGACGGGCGCCGGAGACAAGGCCTTCACGGCGGGCGCCGACCTCAAGGCGCCGCCCAGCAATCTCTATCGCGGCATCCCAGGCGTGGGCGTGCCCGTCGACAAGCCGGTGATTGGCGCCGTGGCCGGCTGGGTGGTGGGCGGCGGCATGGTGCTGACCACCATGTGCGACATTCTGGTGGCGGCCGACAACACCCGCTTTTCCTACCCGGAAGTGAAGGTGGGCTTCACCGGCGGCCTCATCGCCAATCTTGCCCTGCGCATCCCGCACAAGATCGCCATGGAGTTGCTGCTGGTGGGCGAACCCATCGACGCCAAGCGCGCCTACGAGGTGGGCTATGTCAACAAGGTGGTGCCGGCAGCGGAGCTGATGCCGAGCGCGCTCGACTACGCCCGTCGCATCGCCGCCACCGCCCCACTGCCCTCGCGCGCCCTGAAGCGGTTCGTCGCCGCCGTGCTACCCAAGGGGCCGACGGAGATCGCCGGCCAAGCGCGCGCCCACACGGATGCCATCGTCGCCAGCGCGGACTGGGAGGAGGGCCGCAAGGCCTTTGCCGAGAAGCGCCCGCCCAACTTCAAGGGGCGCTGAGGGGCGCTTCCGCACGCATTCCCGCGCGGACTAGAATGGAGCGGTAACAAGAAGGCTCGAACCGGCTCATGATGGGAGGAAGGCATGAGCGAGATAGAGGACGGGTTGACGATCGGGGAGGTCGTTGCCGCATCGGCAGCCTCCCACGGCGACCGGCCGTTCTTCATCGTCCCACCCAACGAGAAGCGGGACTATCTTGCGGCCGGTTTCGAGATCACCTACGGCGACGCCCTCAAGCGCATTGCCGAGCTGACGGCCGCCTATAAGGACGCCGGCTACGGTCTCGGCCATCGAGCGGCGACCCTCCTTGAGAACCGGCCCGACTATGTGCTGCACAAGCTGGCGCTGAACTCGCTCGGCGTTTGCTGCGTGCCGATCAATCCCGACTACCGCGCCGGTGAGACCGCCTACCTTCTTGAGCACAGCGAGCCGGATCTCGTTTTGACGCTCGGCCGCCGCGAGGCGCAAGTGCGCGAGGCGTTCGCGCACAGCGCCTGCCGGCCACCGGTCCAGGTGCTGGAGAGATTCTCAGCCGGCGCGCTGCCGAAGCCGTCGCGTCCGGCGGCGGGGCAATCGGCGGCTCCCAAGACGCCAGCCAGCATTCTCTACACCTCTGGCACCACCGGCCGACCCAAGGGTTGTGTCCTCTCGCAGGGCTACGAGGTGGCTTGCGGCGCCTGGTATGCCTCGCTCGGCGGGCTTGCCACGTTCCGCCGGGGGCAAGAGCGCATCTACAATCCGCTGCCTCTCTATCACGCCAATGCTGGCGTGGTGTCCCTCATGGGCGCGCTCTGGACCGCCAATTGCCAGGTGCAGCCCGATCGCTTCCATCCGCAGCACTGGTGGCGGGAGGTCGCGGACACCCGGGCAAGTGTGGTGCACTATCTAGGTGTGATCGCGCCGCTGCTGCTGGCCCAGCCGCCCGGCGCGGACGAGCCCCGCCACAAGGTGCGCTTTGGCATCGGCGCCGGCATCGAGCCGCAGCTGCACGCGGTCTTCGAGCGGCGCTTCGGTTTCCCGATGATCGAGCTGTGGGGGATGACGGAGATGGTGCGCGCACTGGCCGACTGCTTCGAGCCGCGCCAGGTCGGCACGCGCGCCTTCGGGCGGGCGGTGCCCGGTGTGGAGGTGCGCGTCGTCGACCAAAACGACCGGGACGTCGCCGACGGCGAACCCGGCGAGATGCTGGTGCGCCATTCGGCGGCGACGCCGCGGCGGGGCTGCTTCTCCGGCTACCTCAAGGACGAGGCGGCCACGGAGACGGCCTGGCGCGGCGGCTGGTTCCACACCGGCGATACGGTCTATCGCGGCCGCGACGGCATGCTGCATTTTGTGGACCGCAAGAAGAACATCATCCGCCGCTCGGGCGAGAACATTGCCGCCGCCGAGATCGAGGCGATGCTGCTCACGCATCCCGACGTGCAGCAGGTGGCCGTGATGGCCGTCAAGGATGAGCTGCGCGAAGAGGAGGTGTTGGCCTGTGTGGTGCTAAAACCGTCGGCCAGTGCCGCGGATGCGGCGGACCGGCTATTTGCGCACTGCTTCGAGCGGATGGCCTACTACAAGGCGCCGGGCTTCATCCACCTCGTCGACAGCCTGCCGACGACGGGCACTCAGAAGATCCAGAAGCACACCATCTATCCAAGTGGGATCGATCCGCGCACGCTGCCGGGCATCATCGATCTCCGCGTGCGCAAGAAGCGCCCCCAGGGTTAGGCGCGTCGAGCCCCCCTTCCGCCGACCCTTGCGCCGATCTGCCAGCCTGGCCTCGCCGCTTGGCGCGGGACCGCCCGCTTTCCAAGCCAAGCTGGTCCAAACCAAGCTGGTCCAAGCTAAGCTTGTTCAAGCCAAGCTTGTCCAAGCTAAGCGCGGGCCTGCTTCAGCGGGTCCTCGAGCGGCACCAGCGCCTCGCCGCCGCGGCCGAAGTTGGCGGTCTTGCCGTCAAGGGATTCCTGCTTGGCCCGCTGCTGGCCCAGCGCCACGATGATCGGGATCTCGCCATCGGCTAGCTGAGCCCGGCGCCGCTTGCGCGCCAGCGCTCTCTCGATGTAGGGGGCCAGCTCCGCCGTCTTGCTCGCTTCGCGCTCGGCGTGGCGCGACTTGAAGGCCGGCAGGACCGCCCGCGCGAACAGTTCCAGCGAAGCGCAGATGTGGGCGTGCTGGTTTTTACCGCCCTGCTGCAGGAAGATGACCTGGTCCAAGCCCGCCTCCTCGAAGCGGCGCATGTTGGCGGCGATTTCGTCCGGCGTGCCGATGCCACCGGCGCCGGGCGAGACGGGCAGGATGTCGCGGGCCTTCTCGTAGTTGGCCCATATGTCGGTGCGCCCCGGCGTGTGCTCACCGAAGATGTAGTGGTGGCCGAGCGCGTAGCCGAAGAAGCGGAAGCCGTCGAGCCCGCGACGGCGCGCCTCATCCGCGTCGGCATGGCAGGAGAAGCCCGCCACCATGGCAATGTTGGCGTTGACGGTGTGGCCGATCGGGACGCACTCGTCCGATTTGATGATGTCGTAGTACTCGGCAACCCACTTCACCGCCTCGCTCTGGTCGACGAACGCGAAGGTGAGCGCGCCGATGCCATGGCGCGCAGCCTGATGGATGGTCTCGCGCTTGGAGCAGGCAACCCACAACGGCGGGTGCGGCTTCTGCACCGGCTTCGGCACCAGGTTGCGGCAGGGCATGGAGAAGTAGTTGCCCTGGTAGCCGGGGTAGGGATCCATCACCAGCATGTTGGCGGCTTCGGTGGTGGCCTCCAGCCACATGGCATGGCGCTCGTCGGGGTGCACGCCGAACCCAGCGAGCTCTGCAGCCGATGCGCCCTGGCCCGTGCCCCACTCAACGCGGCCGGCGGAGACGAGGTCGAGCGTGGCGATGCGCTCGGCCACGCGCGCGGGGTGGTTGTAGTTGGGCGGCATCAGCACGATGCCGTGACCGAGCCGGATGCGCTTGGTGCGCTGCGAGCAGGCGGCAAGGAACACCTCCGGTGCCGAGGAGTGGGAGTACTCCTCCAGGAAGTGATGCTCGACCTCCCAGGCGAAATCGATGCCCAGCCGGTCCGCCAGCTCGACTTGATCGAGTGCCTCCTGGAACAGCCTGAGCTCCCCACCCTCGACCCAAGGGCGGGGCAGCTGATGCTCGTAGAAGATGCCGAAGCGCACGTATCTCCTCCCTGCCCCGAATTGGCTCAAGATCGCCGAACCAGGCACGCATCGGCAGCTTGATTCGACAGCCCAGCGACTTCCAAGGATAGCTTCTTCCCCGACCACTTGAGCGAAGGTAGTTGAGCGGGCATGGCAATGGCAACGCCCAACCCGCGGGCGCCCACCCCCGCGAGCCTGCCGATTTACAATAAGCCCCAGATGCAGAGCGCCAACGCCCGTGTTTTGGCAAGCGATTGCACAGGAGTTGGCGCCGAGGCGCAAATGTCGCTGCGGCGCTCGAGTTCGAGCGCAAGCCCTCTCCCGCCAAACAGCGAGCGCGAGACGCTGCTCACGCCGGTTTGCGGCTATCCGCTGCAGACCATTTACCGCGGCCAGGCCGCGCTGCTCGGCGCGGGTCTATGCCGTCGACCATTGCGGATGGGCTAACGCACGCCGGCGTCTGTCGAGCTTGGCGCTTGGCGCCATCTCTCTTTACCGACGGTCTCCATAGGCGAGGGAGCACGCGCGCCCGCGGCTTGGAGCGCAGAGCGGTTGGGTGACCCGCGGCCCGCCTCGACCCCCGTCGGGGCAAGATCCGGCCCATGGGTTGCGGCAGACGCTTCAAGTCGTGCTCAACCGCATCAGCGCCTCCCCCATCCGGATCGAGGCACCAGCATGGACGTTTGCCGACACGACAAAACCCTCAGGGGCGAGCACGATGACGGTCGATCCATGCTCGAACCAACCCATTTCCTGACCCTTGCGGAACACAACTCTGCACTGAATGGGCGGCGATGAATACCGCCTCGGGTCCACGATCAATTCCAGGAAGCGAAGGCGGATGCCGGCCACGAGAATGGCCGCTACTGGCACGAGCGTGACGAGGTGGTCTGTGGTTGGCAACGCCGTGCGTATGACGACGCGCTCGTTCTTGCAGTAAAGGCGCTCCACACGCCGCAGCGCGACGGGATTGACGTTCCAGGCATCGCCCCAGATATGCGTGATTTGCTGCACGAGACAATCGCAGGGGGCGTGAAAACGATGGTACATGCCGGCGGTCAGCCGCAGGGTGACGTAGGATCCATCGCGGTAGGAGGCCGCGAGCTCACGATCTTGCAGCAGATCTTCGAGCTCGTAGGAGGACCCCTTGACCTGCATCAGCTCGGTGCCGGAGATCGCCCCGCAAGCGCCGACGATCGCATCACAGGGACTGACAAGCGTACTGGGATCGCGGTCGAGCGGCCGACTTCCCTCGTTGAGCTCGCGGATGAAGCAGTCGTGTAGGCTCGTGAACTTCGTCTTCCTTGCCTCACGCAAATCCACATCGCAAAAGAAGCGCCAAACGGCGATCGACATATCGCGAATGACCGGGTGTTCAAGCTTGCTGAACCAACCCATGAAACGTGTGACAAGGCGCCTGGGGATGCGATTCGTCAGGGCAAAGTTGAGGGTTTCCTGCTGGAGCAGCCTGGCAACGAGCCTTCGGACTGTCATCTCGTGTCACAGTTCTTCGGGTAGATTTCGGCTCCATGGATTCGCGCTACGTCACATTCACGCTTTACGCCCTCGGCGCAACCGCGGTCATTGCCGCTCTCGGCAAGGCCAAATCGCGCCTCTACCTCACCTTGGCGAAGCACCCCTCGCTGAGCGGCCATGCGCGCATGGCGCGCCGCATCGCCCGGCTGGTGCCGCGCTACGAGTTTGGCGAGGAGGAATTTTTTCGTTGCGACGGAGCCCCCGACGAGATCGCCGCGCGTCGCCGCAGCGGGTTCATGCGACTGGCAGAGCTCTACCGGGAGCGCTTTGCCCGGACGCGGCAGCTCACGGCGAAGGTGCGGGAAGGCATTTCCGATCTGCAGTTCACCGACGCCTACCGCGTCCCCTTTCAATACAGCCGGTTCGTGCGCGAGCATCTGCGCGCCGGCTCCTTCCTCCAGTCGTCTGCGGGGGTGATGGTTGCCGATCTGGACGGCAACCGCTTCTACGACCTGGCCGGCTCCTACGGCGTCAACCTCTTCGGCTACGACTTCTACAAGTCGTGCATAGAGCGGGGCAATGCGCAAGTCTGCGACCTCGGGCCGGTGCTCGGCGCCTATCACCCCGTCGTCGCCTACAATGTGGCGCGCTTGCAGGAGATTTCGGGACTCGATGAGGTATCGTTTCACATGTCGGGTACCGAGGCCGTCATGCAGGCGGTGCGGCTTGCCCGCTATCACACAGGGCGCACGTACCTGGTGCGCTTCTGCGGCGCCTATCACGGTTGGTGGGGGGACGTTCAGCCGGGCATCGGCAACCCGCTGCCGGCGCGCGAGACCTACACCCTTGCGGAAATGTCGCAAGCGACGCTGCGCCTCCTGCGCAGGGGGCGCGACATCGCCTGCGTTCTCGTCAACCCGATCCAGGCGCTGCATCCCAACCAATCTCCTCCATCCGATTCCGCGCTCGTCGACAGCAGCCGCGCTGCGCATTTTGACAAGGCGGCCTATGCCAACTGGCTTTGCGAGCTGCGCAAGGTCTGCAGCGAGCGCGGCATCGTGCTGATCTTCGATGAGGTGTTCTTGGGCTTCCGGCTCGCCCGCGGTGGCGCCCAGGAATATTTCGGGGTACGGGCCGATCTCGTGACCTACGGCAAGACCCTGGGCGGCGGCCTGCCGATCGGCGTCGTTTGCGGTCGCCGGCACCTCATGAAGCGCTACCGCGAGGACCGCCCGGCGGACGTGTGCTTTGCGCGCGGCACCTTCAATGCACACCCCAGCGTCATGGGGGCCATGCACGAGTTTCTGCAACGCCTCGATACGCCTGAGGTGCAGGCCCTCTATGAAGACCTCGACACACTTTGGAACGATCGCACCCGGCGCCTGAACCGCCGCTTGGCAGAAGAGCGCCTGCCGGTTCGGATCGCGAACATGTCCTCGGTCTGGACCGTCTGCTACACCAAACCCTCGCGCTATAACTGGATGTTGCAGTATTACCTCCGTGCCGAGGGATTGGCTTTGAGCTGGATCGGCACGGGCCGCATCATCTTCAGCCTCAACTATACGGAGCAGGATTTCGCGGCCGTGGCCGATCGCTTCGTGGCGGCAGCCAGGGCCATGCAATGCGACGGTTGGTGGTGGTCCGAACCCCGGCCGCGCCCCATCAAGCGCCAGCTCCTGCGCGAGATGATCGCGCATTTCGGGTACCGTCGCCGAGCGCAGTGGCGTGCGCACCCGCCAATTTAGCCGCGCTCCTGCCGAGCCTCCGCGTCCTTGAGCGGCGCATTCTCTCCATGCCGAACGTGCCGCATCGGATCGATCAACTCGCCGCGCAGGAGGTGAAGGGGCGCTCGGTAGTAGAGCATGACGTCGTGGAACGGGTCGGTGAGGATCTTGGTCATCCACACGAGGCCCGTCTGCACGTCCTTGAGGAAGAACAGGTGGACCGTGCGGAAGATCAGCCCGCCGAGCCCGATGGCCAGCCACATAAGAGCGACGTTGTGCATAAATTCGGCCGTCGTGGCGTGCGGTTCGAAAATCCCGAACAGGCTCGGGTCCAAGTACAAGGCCAGCGGTGATGCGGCCCAGATCGTCATCAGCACAACTTTGCGCTGCAAGTTGTAGCCGACTTTGATATCTTCCTTGTGCTCGTGCGTGGCGTCGTTGACCTCGTCGTAGTCCTTCGGCTCGAAAAAGAAATGGCCGATCTGACGGCTTGTCATCCCAACCAGCCACGCCAGCAACACGGCGGCCGCCGGGTGCTTGAACACCAGCACGTATGCGCACAAGAAGCTCGAAGCGCTCAACAGGTGTAGCGCTTGGTTGATGCGGCTGTGATGGTAGTAGCGATGATCGTCCCAGCGCTGCTGCTTCAATTCTTCGAAAAAGCTGTTCATCCTCTTCGGGTCCCGTGCGTTGCCTTTGATGACTTGGATGGCGCGATCGGCTCTCAAGCGTTCAATCGAGACGGCTGTCCGTTGTCTGCGCCACACCCGTCGAGCTTGCGAAAGCGAATGAGCGAGAAATGGCCAAGGGGCGGCATGGGCTGCCGTTCGATCAGACGCACCTTGTATGGGGTGCTCTCGACCCATTGGGCGAACCGCTCCCATGGAAACTCGGAACGCCAGCCGAGCTTGTTGGCGACCGGCTGAAACAGGTGCTCGAACAGGCGGCGCGGTCCCGCATCGGCACCCACCCGATTGAGCAGCACGATCTCGCCCCCCGGCTTGAGCACGCGCGCGAACTCATTGAGCGCAATCTCGGGATGGGGCACCGTGTTGACGACGTATTGCGCCACGACGACTTCGAACGAACCATCCGGAAAATCCAAACGCTCGGCATCCATGACGGCCAGGCGCTCGACATGGTTGAGCCGCCTTCCGGCCACGCGACGCCGCGCCTTCTGCAGCATGTGCGCTGACAGATCGATGCCGAACACGCGGCTGCGGTCGGAATAATAGGGCAATGAGATTCCGGTGCCGACGCCAACCTCGAGGATTCGCCCGCCGACGCGTTCGCTGGCCGCAATCGCCGCCCGCCGGCCCCGTTCGAATACCGCCCCGAACACCAGATCGTACACGGGCGCCCATCGCGCATAGACCTTCGCGACGCCGTCTCTGTCGATATCGGTGGTTACCATGATTTTGCCGCAGCTCCCCAATTCCGGCGGCACCCCGTAGGGCGCATGCTCCCAACATGAGCACCGCACCCCTTTGCCTGCCGCGCTGTCTGGATTACGCCCACTCGCCGGCGTCGCCCGATCGGCCGCTGGGCCGGCAAGGCCACGCGAACGTTTTAAGGTTTTACGCAAGAGCGATGACACTCTGATGTCAAAATAGGTTGCATCACCGACAGCAACCCTCAGGGCATGCCGCCTGTGGAATTCTCCGGCGATGCTTTCATGTCGTCTTTGCCGCAAGCGACATCGGCGCCATGGCCGCGGGCCGAAGCGCCGATTGCGACCGGCCCGCAGCGGCGTAGCCACACGCGCTGGTAATGTTGTGAATAAATAGCTCGGCGGTCTTCGCCCAGCTGAAGCGGAACACGTCCTCGCGAACTTTCGTGCGGTCAAGTTCGAGGGCCGCGCGCGCGGCTTTGGCCAGGTCTTCATCGAGGATGCCGCTCACTCCATTTGTGACGACATCGAGCGGCCCCGTAACCGGATAGGCAGCCACCGGCACGCCCGACGCCATGGCCTCCAGCATCACGAGACCGAAGGTGTCGGTGCGGCTTGGGAACACGAACACATCCGCCGAAGCGTAGTGCAGGGCCAGCTCCTCACCGGACTTCGCACCGGCAAATACCGCGTCGGGAAAACTGCTCTTGAGCGCCGGTAGATGCGGCCCGGTGCCGACGACGACCTTGAGGCCGGGCAGGTCGGCGGACAGGAAGGCCTCGAGATTTTTTTCCTTGGAGACACGTCCAACGCAGAGAAACACCGGACATTCGCCAAACAACCGACGCTCCGGACGGGGTCGGAACAGATCGGTATCGACGCCCCGCGTCCACGGCATGAGCCGCTTGAAGCCCCGCTGCCGCAGCTCTGCCTGCAATGACGGGGTCGCCACCATCGTGCCGGCGCCCGCATTGTGGAAATGCCGCATCGCCGCGAAGGACCAGCAAGGTGGGATGCCCAACAGCGCCAAGGCGTACTCGGGAAACTTGGTGTGGTAGGAGGTGGTAAACGGCCTGCCCCGCCGGAGGCAGTAGGAGCGCGCCATCAGGCCGACGGGGCCTTCGGTTGCGACATGGATGAGGTCGGCTTCGGCGGCATCTATGGCCTCCCGCACCCGCCGCAAGTTGGGGATCGCCAACCGAATGGCCGGGTACGCGGGGCAAGGGATCGTGCGGAAGCCGGCGGAGGTGAAGAACACCAGCTCCACGCCTTGCGCTCTCGCTTCCTCGGCAAGGCGTGCGTAGGTTCTCACCACACCGTTGACCTGGGGGTGCCAGGCGTCCGTTGCGACCAGGATCCGCATGCTATGCTGCCTCCCGCATGGCACCGGCCGCCGCGCGTCCCGGCTCGCGTTCGCGCTGGGTCTTGAGCCAATCGATGTGATAGAGCCGGCCCGCCCAATCCTCGGCAATGGCGGTGCAACTCTCGACCCAATCCCCGCAGTTGAGATAGTGCAGGCCATCGACCTGATGGTGCGCGGCTTGATGGATATGGCCGCAGATGACGCCGTCAGCACCGCGTCTGCGGGCCTCGGCCAGCAGGGCATCTTCAAACGCGCCGACGAAGTTCACGGCGGCCTTGACCTTGAGCTTGATGTAGCCCGCCAGCGACCAGCGACCCAAACCCAACTTTTGCCTCACCCAGCCCAGGGGCGAATTCAGCCAGCGCGCCAACCGAGGACCCCAGCCGCCGAGATAGGCCAGCCATTTCCCGTGCCGCACGACAACGTCGAAGTCGTCCCCGTGCGTGACGAGCATCCGCAGCCCCGCCGCCGTCTCGTGAATGCAGTCGCGTACGATCTCGACGCCGCTCAGATGAAGTCCGCAGTAGTGGCGTAAACCCTCGTCGTGATTGCCAGGAATGAGCACGACGCGCGTGCCGCTGCGCATCTTATTGAGAAGGGCTTGCACGATGTCGTTATGGGACCGCGGCCATATCGCGCCTCGCCGAATGCGCCAAAAGTCGACAATGTCGCCGACCAAATAGATTGTCTGCGCCTCATGGGCCTGGAGAAATTCGAGCAGCGCGTCGGCCCGACACGCGCGCGTTGCAAGATGCACATCCGACAGAAACATCGCACGCAAAGGGTTGCCGTCCTGCGCGCTCGTCTGGCGCGGCCTCCACGTCTGCATCATGGCGCACCTCCGACTCGCCATCTGATGCGCCGGACCAAAGCGCACGCGCATTACAGTTGTGTGATGGTTGTGGAGGTTTCTTGAGCCGGTGTCTTGCGCGGGCCACTCCGTTGGGCGTCAGTGTGCCCGCATGGGAATTGTTGCGTTGGCCCGCCACATCGCCGTCACCAAAGCTTCCTGCAAGCCTTGCTCGGCGGTTGTGCATATCGCCTACGCTGCAGGTGATTCGTAATTCGTCCCGCAAGAGCGCCGAGCGCACATGACACGGGAGCAAAGCCTGTGGGTCATCTCTATCTTGCGCTCGCCATCCTGTCTGAAGTCTCTGCCAGCGCCGCGCTCAAGGCCTCGGATGCCTTAACCCGTCCAACGTTCGCGGCCTTCGTCCCCCCCGGCTGTGCCACGGCCTACTATTTCCTTGCCCTTGCGCTGCGCACGCTGCCGTTGGCATTGGCCTACGCCACCTGGGCATGCAGGGGCACGATTCTGACGAGCCTGGTGAGCCTCATGGTGTTCAAGCAGCCGTTGGACGAGGCGGCGCTGCTCGGCCTCGCGCTGGCGATCGGAACCCTCATCCCCGACGCCTTCTCGAGGTTGGGCACCCATTAGCGGGAGGGCGTCTTAGCCTCATCCCTAGCCCGTGCCACCTAGCCGGGCCGTCGGCCGGCGCAGCCGATCGGGCGCGGGCGAGCGCAGGCCACCCGCCCCTGTCGCCGACGGTTGCCCGTTGCGCTCCACGGTCGGCCCCCGTCATGCGACGGCTCGCCCCGCAGGCAAAATGCGCGCCGCATCGCCAAGCCCGTCTCGCATCCGGCGCATGTGCTGCTAGTGTGCGCGGCGACCGCCAAGAGGACGCTGCAGCCCATAGGTCAGGGGGCAATTGCCGATGAAGCTCATCCACCTAACCGACACCCACCTGGTCGAGCCTGGCTCAAAGCTTTACGGGCTCGACCCCAAGGCCCGGCTCGACGCGGCCGTTCAAGACATCAACCGGCACCACGCCGATGCGGAGCTTGCAATCGTCACCGGTGATCTGACGCACTGGGGAGAGGCCGACGCCTATCGCAGCTTTCTCAACAGCATGCACGGCCTTCGCGTTCCTTATGTGGTCCTCGTCGGCAACCATGACCGGCGCAGGGCGTGCCTTGACCAGCTCGCGGCGGCCCCGCGCGATGCGCACGGCTTCGTGCAGGGCTGGCGCGACACGGTGCGCGGCAGGCTGCTGTTCCTCGACACGCTCGATGAGACCAGCCATGCTGGGCAGCTGTGCGAGCGGCGCCTAGTCTGGGCTCAGCGCGCGCTCGCCGAGGCGCCAGCGGAGAAACCCATCTATCTCTTCATGCATCACCCCCCGTTCGACGTCGGCCTGCACACGATGGACCGCATCGCCCTGGCGGACCGTGCGGCGTTCGCCGAGGTGATCAGGTGCCAGCGTGCCCGCATCCGTCATCTGTTCTTCGGACACGTGCATCGGCCAATCTGCGGCAGCTGGATGGGCATTCCCTTCTCTTCACTGCGCGGCACCAACCATCAGGTCTGGTTCGACCTGTCGCCCCGTGCGCCGCATCTGACAAGCCATGAGCCGCCGGCCTATGCCGTTGTGCTGATCGGCGATGAGACAGTCGTGGTCCACAACCACGACTATCTTGACAGCAGCCCACGCTTTCCTTTCTCCAAGCCTGGAGTGGAGGAGCGCGCCTATGCCCTGGGTCCCCCGCCAAAGGATACCGCCTTGCCCACGCAATAGGTGTCATCTCCGCGTCATCTCGCCATGCCATCGCCAGCCCATGTTCAGAGTACTCCTGGGGCCGCAGTGGCGGATATCGCAGTCAACGACGTGCGCGTGCGGCTTCGCAGGGGTGTGCGCCGCAAGCGGCGCAGCGCGCAGCGCGCCGTCGTCGCGTTGGGTCTCTTGCTGCCGTCGCTGGCGGTACTTGCGCTCTTCACCTACGCACCCATCGTTCAGGTCGTCTGGGACAGCGTGCACACCCGGCGCGCGCCCGGAATTGGAGCCAGTTTTGCTGGGTTGGCCAATTACCAGGCGATCCTTGCCGATGCCGCCTTCCGCAACGCCGCTATCAATAATCTCATTTATGCGGTGGGCACTGTTGGCCCGAGCCTTGTGATCGCGCTCGGCTTTGCGCTGGCGCTGGCGCGCTCCACGCAAGTCAACAACCTGCTGCGAGCCTTTTTCTTTATGCCCGTGCTCATTCCCCTCGTCGCGGCGGCATCGCTATTCCTTTTCATTTTCCTGCCAAATGTGGGCCTCTTGGACTTTTATCTCGGCCGCTTTCTCTCCCGGCCGCCCAACTGGCTGGGCGACCCCGACGTGGCGCTCTATTCCATTATGGCTCTGACGGTATGGAAGAACGCGGGCTATTACATGCTGTTCTTTCTCGCGGGACTCCAGGCCGTCCCAGACGAGGCCTATGAGGCTGCCTACCTCGAGGGGGCCACGTCCTGGCAACGACTGTGGCATATCACCCTGCCCTATCTGAAGCCCACCACCGCCTTTGTCGCCGTGATCGCCCTCATCAACGTCGTGACGCAGGTCGACCACGTGTTCGTCTTGACCAAGGGAGGGCCCTCCGACTCCACGAACCTGCTGCTGTTCTACGTCTATCAGCAGGCGGTTGAGAGCTACGACATCGGCAAGGCTGCGGCCGGAACGTTGGTCTCGCTGGCCGTGCTGGTCGCGGTGACCGCGGTCTCCCTCGGCACGCTGGAAAATGCGTTCGGGGGCCGCACCTAATGTTCCTCGGGCATCGCAACACCGTCCCTCTGGCGCTGCGGCGCGAGATTGCTCCTCGCATCGGTCAAGCACTGGTGCGTTTGGCCGCCCTTGTGTGGCTCGTGCCAATCCTTTGGATGTTGGTTGCTTCGCTGCGGTCGCAGAGCTTTGGCGGACCCGGCATGGCCTCCCTGATCCCTGACGTTGCACCCACCTTGCGAAACTTCGTCGACGCTTGGGAGGCCGCCGACTTTCCTCGCTACTACCTCAACAGCGTGATCATCGTCGCCGGCATTTTAGCGGTCCAGCTCGTCACCATCACGCTTGCCGGCTATGCCTTCGCGCGCCTGGCGTTTCCGGGCAAGCAGGCGCTGTTCTACCTCTTTTTGCTCCAGCTCATGCTGGTGCCCGTCGTGCTGATCGTGCCCAATTTGACGATGGCGGCGCGCATCGGCCTCTACGACACGCTGGCCGGCGTAATGGCCCCATATTTCGCTTCCGCCTTCGGCACCTTCTTGATGCGCCAGACGTTTGCGGCGATCCCCCGAGAGTTGGAGGATGCGGCGCTCGTCGACGGCGCCAGCGTGCTTCAGCGCATTCGCCACGTCTACGTTCCCCTGGCGCTACCAGCGTTTCTCGCCTTCGCCATCGTCTCGGTGACGGCGCATTGGAACGAGTTTTTGTGGCCGCTGATGGTGATCAATTCACCGGACAAGCGGCCTCTCGCCGTCGGGCTCGCCGCCTTCACTCGTGGCCAGGAGGGCGCACAGGCCTGGGGGGTGATCGCGGCCGGTACCTTGCTCGTCGTTGCACCCCTGCTCGTGCTGTTTGTGCTGTTCCAGCGCCGCTTCATCAACAGCTTTGTCACCTCCGGCATCAAATAGGAGATCATCCATGTCCCTATCACGCCGAACGTTCCTTGCCGTCCTAGCGGCGGGGTTCGCCGCCTCGGCCCCTGTCCTCGCGCAAACGCCGACCGAGATTGAGCTCTTCTTTCCGGTACCCGTCGATGGTCAACTTGCGCGCGACATGACGTCCATGATCAAGGAGTTCAGCGACACCCATCCGGGCATCAAGGCAACCGCGGTCTTCACGGGCTCCTATGACGAGACGCTCATCAAGACGCGCGCCGCCATGAAGGCCGGCAAGCCGCCCGCAGCCGTGATCATGTCGGCCAACTTCATTCTCGACCTCAAGATCGAGAACGAGCTCACCAATCTCGACGCCCTTATCAAGGCCGATGGCTCGACCAATGCGACTTTTATGGGTCAGTTCTTTCCGGCGCTGCACGCCAATGCGGTCATTGGCCGCTCGGTCTACGCGGTGCCGTTCCACAATTCTACGCCTCTTCTCTACGTCAACGCCGAGCACTTCAAGGAAGCGGGCCTTGATCCCGAGCAGTTGCCGCAAACGTGGGATGAGCTCACGGCGGCGGCTCTCAAGCTCACCAAGCGCGAAGGTGACAAGGTCACGCGCTGGGGGCTCATGATCCCGTCCAACTACGACTACCTTGGCTGGATGATGTCGGCGCTCACCATGTGCAACGGCGGGCGCTACTACAACGAGGAGTTTGGCGGCGAAGTCTACTATGATACGCCGTCCATGCTCGGCGCGTTGACCTTCTGGAACGATTTGATCAGCAAGCACAAGGTGCACCCGGCAGGCGAGCAGAAGGGCCCTGCGGTTTCCACCGCGTTTCTGTCCGGCAACGCTTCCATGATGCTGCTCTCGACCGGCTCCCTGACGCATGTGCGCAGCAACGCCAAGTTTCCCTACAAGGTGGCATTCGTGCCAAGGAACGTACGCAACGCCGTACCGATTGGCGGAGCCTCGCTCATCATTCCGGCAGGGGTCGATGGCGAGCGCCAGAGGGCGGCATGGACGCTCATCAAATGGATGACGAGCCCTGACAAGAATGGCTGGTGGAGCCGCGCCACCGGCTACTTTGCGCCCAACATGGCCGCCTACGACACGCCTGAGATGAAGGAATTCTTGGCCAAGAACCCTGACGCCAAGGTCGGCGTCGATCAGCTCGCCGTCGCCAAGCCGTGGTTTGCCACCTACAAGACGGTCCCCGTTCGCAAGGCGCTCGAGGATGAGGTGCAGGCGGTGCTCGCCGGAAAGAAGCCGCCCAAGGACGCTTTGGTGGCCGCCCAGAAGGCCGCCGACGAAATCATGAGACCGTACGTTGAGCAAACGGCGCTCAAGCTGCCGCGCTCGTGACGCCCGACTATCCTTCCGCCGGAATCGTCAGGATGTGCGCTTTCGAGGGGGGCGTCTTGCCGCTGAGCATCTCGGCATAGGCGGCCTCCACGCCGCCAGGCGTCGCGCTGTACTCGTATCGGAGCCAGGGAGCGACGAAGGCCAGGTAGGCCAGCCACGCTTCGGCAAGCCGTGCGCGTAACACGTCCCCTCCCCACTCCCTGCGCAGGCGCAGGATGTGGTCGGGGGTAAAGAACAGCATTGGCTGGGGACCTGGCAAACTTGCGTGGCTCGCACCGAGCGCGTCCCCGTGTGTAAAGCCCGCAAGCGCGCTCCATTTCAAAGCATCGCGCAGACGCTCATGCACTGCCGCGCACAACTTGGCGTCGCCGCCGAGATCGATGAGCGCCGCGGCCTCCAGGGTCAAACTGGCTATCGCGTCATAGGTGACGACGCGGTCGTAGACGGCCCTCGCACCGACGAAGGCGGCATTGGCGCTGGACGTCAGGCCCACGATCTCGAACCCATCACCGGCCGAGCGCGCGCGCGACAAAAGGAACGCAAGCCCCAGTGCCGCCTTGCTCGATGCGCTCGTGACGATGACTTGCCGCGCCCCGAAGTAGTCTCGCTCCTTCAAGAAGGCGGCGCAAAAGAACGCCAGGCTGAACACGGGCCGCAAGACCAGATGGGCATCCGCGTGCCTGCGGTCGTAGCTGCGGTCGCGATCGATGAGAACATATTCGTTATCGGTTGGAGGCAATGGCCGCCGGTGCGGGGTCTCATCAATGAAGCGCACGCCGCTTCGACTGCCGGGCTGCAACCGAACATGGGAATCCATGGGAAAATAGCCATAGACTGCCTCGCCCTGCCGGTAGCAGGGATGCGACGAGCGCTCGATGCGCCCCACGCCCCAGACCGGAATGCGGCCCCAGCCATTGCAAGCCGGAAAGAACTTCCAGTAGGGAATCTGCGCGCCGAGCCGGGCGTAGGTCACGTTGTTGGACGTGAATGCGAACCGCGTGATG